>Ga0208047_1000459_pt1 | contig 15250 bp, 12 predicted proteins | sample Kivu_220m_FD_184162 | JGI IMG/M metagenome (GOLD analysis project Ga0208047, IMG submission 184162) | Freshwater microbial communities from Lake Kivu, Western Province, Rwanda to study Microbial Dark Matter (Phase II) - Kivu_220m (SPAdes)... | ecosystem: Environmental > Aquatic > Freshwater >...
TGACGAAGGAGGAAGGGGGTCGGCACACGCCGTTCTTCACGGGATACCGGCCGCAGTTTTATTTTCGGACGACCGACGTGACGGGGGACGCGAAGCTGCCGGAGGGGGTGGAGATGGTCATGCCGGGAGACAACGTGAACCTGGAGGTCGGGCTGATCACGGACGTGGCCATGGAGAAAGGGCTGCGGTTCGCGATCCGGGAAGGCGGCCGGACCGTCGGCGCCGGAACCGTGACCGACATCATCGAGTAAGATGAGAGAAATCATCACCTTGGCCTGCACGGTGTGCAAGCGGCGGAATTATTCCACGACCCGCAACAAGAAGAAGCAGACGGACCGTCTCGAGGTCAACAAGTTCTGTCCGTTCTGCCGGAAGCACACCGGCCACAAAGAAGTCAAATAGGAGAAACCCAAAGGATCGTCGAGCAGGTGAGTAGCTCAACTGGCTAGAGCAGCGGTCTCCAAAACCGCAGGTTGCGGGTTCAAGTCCTGCCTCACCTGCCCGGCGATTCCGAGACTCAAGCCGGCGAGAGCGAATCCCGCCGAAGGAGCGAGGGGCTGTCATGAGCGATAAGGTCAGATGGTACAAGCGTTTCTGGAACTTTCTCAAGGACGCCCGGGCCGAGCTGCGGAAAGTGACCTGGCCATCGCGGGCCGAGGTCACGAGCACGACGATCGTCGTCATCCTCTCCGTGTTCTTCTTCGGATTCTACCTCTTTTTCGTCGACGTGGCTTTCACTTGGGTCATCACCAAGGTCAAGGATCTGCTCGGATAGGAAGGTTCATGGCCAAGAACTGGTACGTCATTCACACCTACTCGGGCTTCGAGAAGTTCGTCGCCGAGTCCGTCCGCCAGCGGGCCGCCGAGATGGGCATCCAGGACCAGATCGGCCAGGTCATCATCCCGACCGAGGACGTCATCGAGATCAAGTCGGGGAAAAAGGTCGTCTCGACGAAGCGGTCCTATCCCGGCTACATCCTCATCGAGATGGAGATGACCGACGAGAACTGGCTCATCATCCGGGAAACCCCCAAGGTCACGGGCTTCGTCGGCTCGGGGCGGAAACCCTCCCCCTTGAGCAAGGACGAGGTCAGCCAGATCGTCGAGCACATGGAGACGACTTCGGAGAAGCCCAAGCCGAAGCACTCCTTCGAGAAGGGCGAGGCCGTCCGGATCATCGACGGGCCCTTCTTCAATTTCAGCGGCATCGTCGAGGACGTGAACCACGAGCGCTCGACCCTCAAGGTCCTCGTCACGATCTTCGGCCGGTCCACCCCCGTGGAACTCGAATTCCTCCAGGTCGAGAAGCTCTAGGAGACAGCCCATGTCGAAAGAAGTCATCGCCCGCGTCAAGCTGCAGATCGTGGCCAAGCAGGCGAGTCCGGCGCCTCCGGTCGGGCCCGCCCTGGGCCAGCACGGCGTCAACATCATGCAGTTCGTCCGCGAGTTCAACGACCGGACGGGGAAGATGGAAGAGGGGATGGTCGTCCCGGTCATCATCACGATCTTCAAGGACAAGTCCTTCACCTTCACGATGAAGACCCCGCCGGCCTCGTACCTCCTCAAAAAGGCGGCCGGCATCGCCAAGGGGTCCGGGGCCCCCAACAAGGACAAGGTCGGCCGGGTGACCTCCCAGCAGATCGAGGACATCGCCCGGGCGAAGCTCCCCGACCTCAACGCCAACGACGTCGCGGCGGCGGTCAAGATTATCGAAGGCACGGCGAAGAACATGGGATTGGAGATTATCCGTGGCTAAACGTGGCAAGAATTATCTCAAGGCCCGGGCTTTGAGGACCAAGCCCGAATACGAACTCGAAGAGGCGGTCCGGCTTCTCCAGGAAGGCCGTTACGCCAAGTTCGACGAGTCCGTCGAGGTCGCTTTCCGCCTCGGGGTGAACCCCAAGCAGTCGGACCAGATGGTCCGGGGGACGGTCGTCCTTCCCCACGGGACGGGCCAGACGAAGAAGATCTGCGTCCTCGCCCTGGGCGAGAAGGTCAAGGAGGCGGAACAGGCCGGGGCCGCCTACGCCGGCGGCGAGGAGCTCATCGAGAAGATCGCCGGCGGCTGGATCGATTTCGACGTCGTCATCGCCACCCCGGACATCATGCGCTCCGTGGGCAAGCTCGGCCGCATCCTCGGGACGAAGGGCCTGATGCCCAACCCCAAGTCGGGCACGGTGACCTTCGACGTCCGCAAGGCCGTCGAGGAGACGAAGGCCGGCAAGGTCGAATTCCGGGTCGACAAGACCTCGATCATCAACGTCGCCGTCGGCAAGGTCTCCTTCCCCGGGACGAAGCTCGTCGATAACGCCCGAACCCTCATCCAGGCCGTCCTCCACGCCCGCCCGGCGGCGGCCAAGGGGAAGTACGTCCGGAGCCTGTTCCTGAGCTCGACCATGGGTCCGTCGTTCCGGATCCGCGAGGACGTCCTCGAGAAATAGGAGACCCGAAGTGAAGAAAGAGACGAAAACCGCCCGGATCGGCGAGATGAAGGCGATCTTCGCCGCTCACGGGAGCTTCTACGCCTTCGACTACAACAAGATGACCGTCGCCCAGGCGACCGACCTTCGCCGGGCCCTTCGGCGCCAGGGGGCGGCCCTCAAGGTCGTCAAGAACCGCCTCGCCCTCCGGTCGCTCCGCGAGGACCTCCCCGACGAACTCCGGAAGGCCTTCCGCCGGCCGACGGCCATCGCCTACACTTCCGGCGATGCCGTCTTCCTGGCCCGGACCCTCAAGGAGTTCCAGACGTCGAACAAGGTCCTCGTCCTCAAGGGCGGGATCATCGAGGGCTCGTACTTCGCCCCGGGCCGGTTCGACGAAGTCACCAGGCTGGCCTCCCGGCCCGAGCTTCTGGCCAGGGTCGGATCCTTCGCGGCCGCGCCGCTCCATCGCTTCCTCCGGGTGTTCCGGGCGCCCCTGGCGCAACTGGGCATCCTTCTCAATCAGCTGAAAGACAAAAAAACACAGTAAAGGAGAGGACGGACATGTCAAAGCTCACCAAGGAAGAATTCTTCGCCCATCTGGACGGCCTGACGATTCTCGAGCTCGCCGATTACATCAAGGAGTTCGAAACCCGTTACGGCATCAGCGCCGCCGCGGCCATGCCCGTGGCCGCCGCCGCCGCCCCCGCCGCCGAGGCCAAGGCCGAGGAGGCGAAGACGGAGTTCGCCGTCGTCCTGAAGAGCGCCGGCGAGAAGAAGATCAACGTCATCAAGGTCGTCCGCGAAGTCACGAACCTCGGCCTCAAGGAGGCCAAGGACCTCGTCGACGGAGCCCCCAAGGTCGTCAAGGAGGCCCTGCCGAAGGCCGAGGCGGAAGCCCTGAAGAAGAAATTCGAAGACGTCGGCGCCCAAGTCGAGCTCCAGTAATCCGCGGCGCGCGGCGAGAGGCTCGGGTGCGATTCGTCCCGAACGGCCGTTGGCCTCGACCGAACCCTTGCGAGGGGAGTGTCCATGAATAATCCGACTTCGTCCATCCACCGCGACCGGAAGGATTTCGCCAAGATCGGCCAAGTCTTTCCCATGCCCAATCTCCTGGACATCCAGGTGGGGTCGTACAACGACTACCTCCAGATGGACGTCCTCCCCGAGGAGCGGAGGGACGCGGGCCTCCAGGCCGCGTTCAAGGACGTTTTCCCGATCTCCGACTTCAAGGAAACGACCCAGCTCGATTTCATCAGCTACTCCATCGGGAACTGGGAATGCAAGTGCGGCCGGCTCAAGGGGGTCGAGAACGCCCGGGCCAAGTGCCACGGCTGCGGAACCCTTCTCCCCCGCGAGGTCGAGCTGACCGAGAAGGAGATCTGCCCTTACTGCGGTGCCGCCCGGAAGATCGAGGTCCCCGTCTGCGACCACTGCGGCGACCGGGTCGGCCTGAAGATGAAGTACACGCCCAACGAGTGCCTCCAGAAGGGCTACACCTACGCCGTCCCCCTCCGCCTCAAGGTCCGCCTCATCTCTTGGGAGAAGGACGCGACGACCAAGGTCAAGCGGCTCAAGCACATCAAGGAGCAGGAGGTCTATTTCGGCGACATCCCCCTCATGACCGAGAAGGGGACGTTCATCTTCAACGGCATCGAGCGGGTCGTCGTCAGCCAGCTCCAGCGCTCTCCGGGCGTTTTCTTCCGTCCGGGAGAGACCAAGGGTTATTTCATCGGGAAGATCATCCCCTACCGCGGCGCCTGGGTCGAGTTCGAATACGACGCCAAGAACAACCTCTACGTCCGCCTCGACCGGAAGAAGAAATTCCTCCTCACGGTCTTCCTCCGGGCCCTCGGCTTCGGAGCCGACGAGGACATCGTCCGGCTCTTCCACCGGGTCATCCGGATCACCCCCGAGAACGGCAAGCTCTTCTGGGACTTCGGCCCCGCCCTCCTCGGCCGGACGCTCGCCGAGGACGTCGTCGACGCCAAGACGGGCCGGACGATCGTCCATGTCCGGAAGAAGGTCACCGAGGAGACGCTCGAGGAGCTCCGGAGCGCCGGCATCGCCCGGATCGCCGTCGACCGCAAGGACCTGGCCAGCGCCTTCGCCCTCGCCGGGATCAAGGGCAAGGTCAAGCCCATCGAGGAAATCGGCGACACGGCCCTCGACCTCCTCATCGGCCGGGGCGAGCCCTTCGAGGTCTTCTTCCCCTCCGAGGACGACGGCGGAATGCTCGTCGTCAACACCCTCCGCAAGGACCTCCGCAAGGACTCGAACCAGGCCTTGGCCGAAATCTACCGCAAGCTCCGGCCGGGCGAGCCGCACACGATGGAGAGCGCGACCAATCTCTTCCACTCCCTCTTCTTCAACCCCCAGAAGTACAACTTCAGCCGGATCGGCCGCCTGAAGTTCAACATCAAGCTCGGCCTTGAGACCTCGCTCGAGGAGAAGGTCCTCCAGCCGCTCGACTACGTCGAGGTCATCCGCTACCTCCTCAAGCTCCGCAAGGGCGAGGGATCCGTCGACGACATCGACCATCTCGGCAACCGCCGGGTCCGGTCGGTGGGCGAGCTCGTCGAGAACGCCTTCCGCATCGGGTTGACGCGGATGGAGCGGACGATCAAGGAAAAGATGACGATCACCGCCGATCTGGCCGCGGCCATGCCCCAGGACCTCATCAATTCCAAGCCGGTCATCGCCGCCCTCAAGGAATTCTTCGGCAGTTCCCAGCTCTCCCAGTTCATGGACCAGATCAACAGCCTGGCCGAGGTGACCCACAAGCGCCGCCTCTCGGCCCTGGGCCCCGGCGGCCTGAGCCGGGAGCGGGCCGGCTTCGAGGTCCGCGACATCCAGTCCTCCCATTACGGGCGGATCTGTCCCGTCGAGACCCCGGAGGGGCCGAATATCGGCCTGATCTCCTCCCTGAGCTGCTACGCCCGGGTCAACAGCTACGGATTCATCGAGACGCCTTATCGCCAAGTCCGGGGGGGGCGGATCATCGATTACGTCCAGATCACCCATCCCGGCGACAGCGAAACCAAAGTCGGCGACATCATCGAAAAGGACGAGTTCCTCCGGACGACGGCCGCCCTCAAGCGCAAGGGGGCGAAGCATATGCCCGTCGCCGAGCCGTACTCCTTCTACCTGACGGCCTGGGAGGAAGAAAAGCACATTATCGCCCAGGCCAACGCCCCCGTCGACGAGAAGGGGGCCTTCGTCAACGAACTCGTCAGCGCCCGCCAGGCCGGGAATTTCAAGCTCCTGCCCCGCGAACAGATCGACTACATCGATGTCTCGCCCAAGCAGCTCGTCTCCCTCTCGGCCGCCCTTGTCCCCTTCCTCGAGCACGACGACGCCAACCGGGCCCTCATGGGCTCGAACATGCAGCGCCAGGCCGTGCCCCTCCTCCGGCCCGAAGCCCCGAGGATCGGGACGGGGATCGAGCACCTCGTGGCCAAGGGCTCGGGCGACGTCATCGTCTGCCGGCGGACCGGGATCGTCGAGTTCGTCGACGCCGAGCGCATCCTCGTCCGCGTCGACGAGCCCGACCGGACGAAGGATTACGAAGTCTCGACGGACCTCTACCTTCTGACGAAGTTCCTCCGGACCAACCAGAACACCTGCCTGACCCAGCGGCCCATCGTCCGCAAGGGAGAGGCCGTCGTCAAGGGGCAGGTCCTGGCCGACAGCTCCTGCACGGACGGGGGCGAGCTCGCCCTGGGCCGGAACGTCCTCTGCGCCTTCATGCCCTGGCGGGGCTACAATTTCGAGGACGCGATCATCGTCTCCGAGAAGCTCATCCGCCAGGACATCTTCACCTCTCTCCACATCGTCGAGGAGTCTATCGAAGCCCGCGACACCAAGCTCGGCCCCGAGGAGATCACCCGGGACATCCCCAACGTCCCCGAAAACCTCCTCCGCAACCTCGACGAGAACGGGATCGTCCGGATCGGGGCCAACGTCCGGGCCGGCGACATCCTCGTCGGCAAGGTCGCCCCCAAGGGAGAAACCCAGCTCTCTCCCGAGGAGAAGCTCCTCAAGGCCATCTTCGGGGAGAAGGCCCTGGACGTCAAGGACGCCTCCCTCTACTGCTCGCCCGGCGTCGAGGGAACGATCATCGACGTCCGGATCTTTTCCCGCCGCGGGACGGAGAAGGGGCTCCGGGCCAAGCAGATCGAAAAGGACGAGATCTCCAGGATGAAGCGCAATCTCGACGACGAGATCACGATTCTCGAGGGCGAGAAGGCCCGGCGGGTCCGGGCCTGCCTCAAGGGCGCGGCCCTGGAGAAGGACGTCAAGCTCGGCGACCTCGCCCTCTCCAAGGGCCTGAAGCTCAGCGAGAAGGTTCTCGACGGCATCGACCCCGACGACTACGGCAAGATCAAGCTCGAGGCCGACGAGGAGCGCGACGAGAAAATCAAGGACATCGAGCGGAAAGTCCGCCGCCAGATCGAGGCCCTCAAGGCCATCTTCAAGGAGAAGGTCGAGGCCCTCAAGAAGGGCGACGAGCTGGCCCCCGGCGTCATCCAGGCCATCAAGGTCTATATCGCCATGAAGCGGAAGCTCTCCGTGGGGGACAAGGTCTCGGGCCGCCACGGCAACAAGGGCATCATCGCCAAGATCGTTTCCGAGGAGGACATGCCCCGGCTCCCCGACGGGACGCCGGTCGACATCGTCCTCAATCCCCTGGGCGTTCCTTCCCGGATGAATGTCGGCCAGATCCTGGAGACCCACGCCGGATGGGCGGCCGACAAGCTCGACCTCTGGATTTCGACCCCGGTCTTCGACGGGGCCACCGAGCGGGAGGTCAAAGACCTCCTCCGCCAGGCCGGCCTTCCCGAGTCGGGGAAGATCCCCCTCTATGACGGGATCACCGGAGAGTTTCTCGACCAGGACGTCACCGTCGGCAACATCTACATGATGAAGCTCTATCACCTCGTCGACGACAAGATCCACGCCCGGTCCACGGGGCCCTACAGCCTCATCACCCAGCAGCCCCTGGGAGGAAAAGCCCAGTTCGGCGGCCAGCGTTTCGGGGAGATGGAGGTCTGGGCCCTCGAGGCCTACGGCGCGGCTTTCACCCTCCAGGAACTCCTGACCGTCAAGTCCGACGACGTCGAGGGCCGGGCCAAGATCTACGAGGCCATCGTCAAGGGCGACCTCGAGTTCACTCCCGGCCTTCCCGAATCGGTCAACGTCCTCATCCGCGAGCTCCAGAGCCTCTGCTTGAACGTCGAGCTCGGAAAGGACGAGAAGGCCGAGGTCCTCCCCTGGGGGATCGACGTCGGGATGATGAAAGGAGAGAAGGCATGATGGACATCAAGGCTCCCCTGGGGATGAAACCCCGCCTGGAGTTCGACTGGGTCCGCATCTCCATCGCCTCTCCCGAAAAGATCAAGAGCTGGTCCTGGGGCGAGGTCACGAAACCCGAGACGATCAACTACCGGACCTTCAAGCCCGAGAAGGACGGCCTCTTCTGCGCCAAGATCTTCGGCCCGATCAACGACTACGAGTGCCTCTGCGGCAAGTACAAGCGGATGAAGTACCGGGGGATCATCTGCGAGCGCTGCGGCGTCGAGGTCACGAAGAGCAAGGTCCGGCGGGAGCGGATGGGCCACATCCAACTCGCCTCGCCGGTCGCCCACATCTGGTTCTTCAAGAGCCCCCCGAGCCGGATCGGCCTCGTTCTCGACCTGTCCATCAAGGATCTGGAGAAGGTCCTCTACTTCGAATCCTCGATCGTCACCGATCCCGGCGACACGCCCCTCAAGGAAAAGCAGCTCCTGACCGAGGAGGAGTACAAGGAGGCCCGGGAAAAGTACGGCGACAAATTCGAGGCCTCGATCGGGGCCGAGGGGATCAAGTTCCTTCTCGAGCGGATCGACACGAAGAAGGAGGCCGACCGCCTCCGCAAAGCCATGAAGAAGGAAACTTCCCAGCAGCGGCGCCTCCGCTACGCCAAGCGGCTCCGTGTTTTTAAGGCCCTGAAGAAGTCCGGCAACCGTCCGGAGTGGATGATCCTGGACGTCGTCCCGGTCATCCCCCCCGACCTCCGGCCCCTCGTCCGCCTCGACGGCGGCCGGTTCGCGACCTCGGACCTCAACGACCTCTACCGCCGGGTCATCAACCGCAACAACCGGCTGAAGAAGCTCATCGAGCTCAGGGCCCCCGAGCTGATCATCCGCAACGAGAAGCGGATGCTCCAGGAGGCCGTGGACGCCCTGTTCGACAACGGCAAGCGCGGCCGGGTCCATCTCGGCGCCAACCGGCGGCCCTTGAAGTCCCTCAGCGAGGCCCTCCGCGGCAAGCAGGGCCGGTTCCGCCAGAACCTCCTCGGCAAGCGGGTCGACTATTCCGGCCGGTCGGTCATCGTCGTCGGCCCCGAGCTCAAGCTCAACCAGTGCGGCCTGCCCAAGAAGATGGCCCTCGAGCTCTTCAAGCCGTTCATCTTCCACAAGCTCGAGAAGGAGGGGCTTGTCCCGAGCATCAAGGTTGCCCGGGAGTGGCACGAGCAGGAGCGGCCGGAGGTCTGGGACTATCTCGAGGAGGTCGTCCTCGAGCATCCCATCCTCCTCAATCGCGCCCCGACCCTCCACCGCCTGGGCATCCAGGCCTTCGAGCCCATCCTCGTCGAGGGCAAGGCCATTCAGATCCATCCCCTCGTCTGCGCGGCCTTCAACGCCGACTTCGACGGGGACCAGATGGCCGTCCACATCCCCCTCTCCGTCGAGGCCCAGGTCGAGGCCTCGACCCTGATGCTGTCGACGAACAACATCCTCTCGCCCGCCCATGGGCGTCCGCTGACGATTCCCAGCCAGGACATGGTCCTCGGTTGCTACTACGCGACCCTGTCGAAGAAGGGCCTGCCCGGCGAAGGCCGGATTTTCGGAACCGCCGAGGAGGCCCTCCTCGCCCTCGAGCAGAAGGCCATCCACCTCCAGGGCTTGATCAAGCTCCGCTACACCGGGCCGTTCATGAACCTGGCGACGTTCTACGACGACCAGGCCGTCCTGACCTGCCCGGTCACGACCGTCAAGGGCGGACTCATCGAGACGACGCCCGGCCGGATCATCTTCAACGGCGTCCTTCCCCAGGGCCTGCCCTACTTCAACGGGACGTTCCGGAAAAAGGGCCTGGAGAGCTTGATCTTCCTGATCTATCTCCGGGCCGGCCTGCCGGCGACCGTCCAAACCCTCGACCGTCTCAAGGAGCTGGGATTCCTCCAGGCGACCCAGGCCGGTTTCTCCCTGGGGATCGACGACTTCGTCATCCCCAAGGCCAAGGCCGACCTCGTCGAAAAGGCCCAGAAGCGCGTCCAGGAGGTCGAGAAGCTCTACCTCGACGGGACGATCTCTTCCCGGGAGCGGTTCAACAACGTCGTCAACATCTGGTCGGCGGTGACCGACGAGGTCTCCAACGCGATGATCTCGGAGATGAAGAAGATCTCCTTCGAAACGCCGAGCCTCAACCCCCTCTTCGTCATGGCCGATTCGGGCTCGCGGGGCAACAAGCAGCAGATCCGCCAGCTGGCCGGGATGCGGGGCCTGATGTCCAAGCCCTCGGGCGAGATCATCGAGATGCCGATCGTCTCCAACCTCCGCGAGGGCTTGAACGTCGTCCAGTACTTCATCTCGACCCACGGCGCCCGGAAGGGCTTGGCCGATACGGCCCTCAAGACGGCTAATTCCGGCTACCTGACCCGCAAGCTCGTCGACGTCTCCCAGGAGGTCATCGTCGACCAGCGCGACTGCGGGACCCTCAAGGGGATCAACGTCACGGCCATCGTCGAGAACGGCGAGATCGTCGAACCGTTCATCGACCGCGTCGTCGGCCGGACCTCGCTCGAGCGGATCGTCGATCCGGACACCGGCCGGGTCATCGTCGACACGAACCAGGAGATCACCGAGGCCGTCGCCCAGGAGCTCCAGAACCAGGGCATCGAGAAGGTCCGGATCCGCTCCATCCTGACCTGTGAGTCCAAGCGGGGCGTCTGCCAGCTCTGCTACGGCCGGAACATGGCCAGCGGCTATCTCGTCGAGCTCGGGGAGGCCGTGGGGATCATCGCCGCCCAGTCCATCGGCGAGCCTGGAACGCAGCTGACGATGCGGACCTTCCATGTCGGCGGGATCGCCATGGGGGAAAAAGAGCAGTCCCGTTTGGAGGCGAAGAACGACGGGGTCATCCGTTTTCACAACGTCAAGACGATCGTCAGCGCGGACGGGACCCTCGTCATCGTCAACCGCAACGCCAACATCGCCGTCCTCGACTACCGGGGCCGCGAGGTCGAGCACTACCAGGTTCCCTACGGGGCCAAGCTCCTCATCGGGGACGGGGGAGAGGTCAGGGCCCGGGGGGTGTTCGCCGAGTGGGACCCCTTCAACACCTTGATCCTCTCCGAGGAGACGGGCAAGGTCCAATTCCACGACGTCGTCAAGAAGCTGACCATGGAAGAGGCCCAGGACGAAATCACGGGCCTGATGAGCCAGCTCATCATCGAGCCCAAGGACGAGAAGCTCCAGCCCCGGATCGAGATCGTCGACCCCAAGGGGCGGGACAAGAACGGAAAGCCCGTCGTCCTGAAGAGGTATTTCCTTCCCGCCGGCGCCCATCTCGAGGTCAAGGACGGCGACCCCGTCCACGCCGGGGACGTCATGGCCAAGATCCCCCGGGAGCAGGCCAAGACGAAGGACATCACCGGCGGCCTGCCCCGGGCCGAGGAGCTCTTCGAGGCCCGCCGGCCCAAATCCCCGGCCGTCATCTCGGAAATCGACGGGGCGGTCATTTTCGGCGGCCTCGTCCGCGGCTACCGCAAGCTCACGGTCAAGAGCGAGCGCGGGGTGGAGAAGGAATACCTCATCCCCAAGGGAGCCCACATCAGCGTCGGCGACGGGGAACGGCTCAAGGCCGGCACTCCGCTCATGGACGGCCCGGTCAATCCCCACGACATCCTCCGGGTCCTGGGCGAGAAGGAGCTGGCCGAATACCTCCTCCGCGAGGTCCAGGAGGTCTACCGCCTCCAGGGCGTGGCCATCAACGACAAGCACATCGAGACGATCATTCGCCAGATGCTGCGCTGGGTCAAGGTCGAGGAGGTCGGGGACACGGAATTCCTCGTCGACGAGCAGGTCGACAAGTTCGTCTTCCAGGAGGAGAACGCGAAGGTCATCGCCAAGGGCGGCAAGCCGGCCAAGGCCCGGCCCCTCCTCCTGGGGATCACGAAGAGCGCCTTGAGCACCGACAGCTTCATCGCCGCCGCCTCTTTCCAGGAGACAACCCGGGTCCTGACCGAGGCTTCGATCTACGGCAAGGTCGACCGGCTCCGAAGCCTCAAGGAGAACATCATCATGGGCCGGCTCATCCCGGCCGGGACCGGGTACAAGTTCTATCGCGACGTCGCCCTCCGGGAGGAACGGGAGCCCGTCGAGGCCGAAAAGCCCCTCGAGGAACCCCTCCCTCTGGAGTAGCGTTTTTTCTTGACATCGGATTGGGCTTCTGCTAAACTCCGCGCATTAGCCCCGAGAAGTGCGTCTGTTCGGAGCAATAACCTTTTGAGTTTTCGGACAAAGGAGTCAGTTTTTTGCCGACCGTCAATCAACTTATCCGCAAAGGCCGGACGTCGCAGCCGGCGAAGAGCAAGTCCCCGGCCCTCGAATCCTGCCCGCAGAAGCGCGGCGTCTGCACCCGTGTCTTCACGACGACGCCCAAGAAGCCGAACTCGGCCTTGCGGAAGGTCGCCCGGGTGCGGCTGTCGAACAACATCGAGGTCACGGGCTATATCCCCGGGATCGGACACAACCTCCAGGAGCACTCCATCGTCCTCGTCCGGGGCGGCCGGGTCAAGGACCTTCCCGGCGTCCGCTACCACATCATCCGCGGAACCCTCGACGCCGAGGGTGTCGGAAACCGCTACCGGAGCCGGTCGAAGTACGGCGCCAAGCGGCCCAAAGAGAAGCGGGCCGCTTCCTGAGGACGACGCCGATGCCTCGCCGCGGAATCATCAAGAAGCGCCGGATCGCCGGCGACCAAAAGTTCGGCTCGAGCCTCGTCACGAGGTTCGTCAATACGGTCATGAAGCAGGGGAAGCGCTCCACGGCCGAAGGCATCGTCTACGGGGCCATGGCCCTCGTCCAGACGAAGGCCAAGGACGATCCCCTGAAGATCTTCGAGAAGGCCATCGACAACGTCCGGCCCATGGTCGAGACGAAATCCCGCCGGGTCGGCGGGGCGACCTACCAGGTTCCGGTCGAGGTCGAGGCCGGCCGCTCGGTCTCCGTCGGCGTCCGGTGGATGATCAAATACGCCTCGGAGCGGGGCGGGAAGAACATGGCCGAAAAGCTCGCCGCCGAGGTCCTGGACGCCGTGGCCAACAAGGGCGGGGCGGTCAAGAAGCGCGAGGATACGCACAAGATGGCCGAAGCCAATAGGGCCTTTGCCCATTATCGGTGGTAACCCTATAAAGATGTTTGTTTGCCCGTGTGTCGGAGAAGCCGGATGGCCGTTGGTGAGAGGCGTTGACGATGCGACCTTATCCGATCGGCGACGTCCGCAACATCGGCATCATGGCCCATATCGACGCCGGCAAAACGACGACGACGGAACGGATCCTCTTCTACACCGGCATCACCTACAAGATGGGCGAGGTGGACGAGGGGACGGCCGTCATGGATTGGATGGCTCAAGAGCAGGAACGTGGCATAACGATCACCTCTGCCGCCACCACCTGTTACTGGAACCACCACCGGATCAACATCATCGACACGCCCGGACACGTTGACTTCACGGCCGAGGTCGAGAGGTCGCTGCGGGTCCTGGACGGAGCGGTGATCCTGCTCTGCGGGGTCGGTGGAGTCGAGCCCCAATCCGAAACGGTCTGGCGGCAGGCGGATAAGTACCGTGTCCCCCGCCTCGTGTTCATCAACAAGATGGACCGGGTCGGGGCCGACCCGGAGCGGGCCGTGGAGCAGCTGCGAACGCGGCTCGCGGCCCATCCCCTGATCCTCCAGATCCCGCTAGGTCGGGAAGACGCCTTCCGGGGCGTCATCGACCTGGTCGAGAGAAAGGCGTTCGACTGGGGCACGGAATTGATCGGAACGGATTTTGAACGGCGCGAGATCGGCCCGGCCGAGGAGGCCGAGGTCCGCGCCGCGCGGGCGGTTCTCGTCGAGACCGTGGCCGAGTCGGACGAGAGAATCCTCGAGCTCTACCTCGAGGGGGCCGAGGTCCCGCCGGCGGAGCTGCGGGCCGGCATCCGCAGGGCGACGATCGCCGGCAAGCTCGTCCCCGTCTTCTACGGCGCCTCCTTCCGGAACAAGGGCGTCCAGCCCCTCCTCGACGCCGTCGTCGACTATCTGCCCTCCCCGGCCGACATCCCTCCCGTCACCGGCATCCATCCCCGGACCCGTCATCTCGAGACGCGGCGGGCCTCCGACGACGAGCCCTTCGCCGCCCTCGTCTTCAAGCTCCAGAACGACCCCTTCCTCGGGACCTTGGCCTATTTCCGGGTCTACTCGGGGAAAGGAAGAGCCGGAACGGTCTTCTACAACGCCAGCACGGACGAAGAGGAACGGGTGGCCAAGTTCCTGGAGATGCACTCGAACAAGCGGAAAGAAGTCAAGGATGTTTTCGCTGGGGACATCATGGCCATGGGGACGATGCGGTCGCTCTCGACCGGGGACACCCTCTGCGCCAAGAACCGGCCTCTCCTCCTCGAGACGATCCGCTTCCCCGAGCCCGTCATCTCGGTCATTCTCGAGCCTCGGACGAGGGCCGAGCACGCCAAGCTCCGGACGGCCCTGGCCAAGCTCGCCAAGGAGGACCCGACCTTGCGGGTCAGCCAGGATCCCACGAGCGGCCAGACCCTCGTTTGGGGGATGGGCGAGCTCCATCTCGAGGTCCTCCGCGACCGGATCTTCCGGGAATTCGGCGTCCAGGCCAACATGGGCCGGCCCCAGGTCGCCTATAAGGAGACCCTCCTCAAGGCCGCCGCGGGTGTCGGGACGTCCGAACGGGTTGTCGGGGGCAAGGTCCAGTCCGGAGAGGTCCGGATCGGGGTCGAGCCCCTGCCGCGCGGCAAGGGTTTCGATTTCCGGAGCGAGCTCCGCTCCGGCGTCCTTCCCCGAGAGCTCCTTGGTCCCGTCGAGGACGGGATCCGCGAATCCCTCGACGCCGGCCCGCTGGCCGCTTTCCCCCTGACCGACGTCCGGGTCACGCTCCGGGAGGTCGTCTATCGCGAGGACGAGGCCTCGCCGCTCGCCTTCAAGATCGCCGCCGCGGCGGCCTTCAAGGACGCCGCTGGACGGGCCGTCCCCGTCCTCCTCGAGCCCGTTATGGCCCTCGAGGTCGTCTCGCCCGACGATTACCTCGGAGATATCGTCGGCGACCTGAACGCCCGGCGGGGAAAGATCGAGGGGATGGAGATGAGGGGCGGCTCCCGGGTCATCAAGGCCCGCGCCCCCCTGGCCGAGCTCTTCGGCTACGCGACGATCCTGCGGACGCTGACCCAGGGCCGGGGTGTGTTTTCGATGGAATTCGACGCCTATGAGGCGATACCGCTCCCGATCATGGAGCAGATCATTGCCCGGATCGAAGGGCGCGCGGCGTACGAGACCTGATTCCGGAGGCAAGGAGGACGACCATGGCGAAGGCGAAATTCGAGCGGACGAAACCGCACGTGAACGTGGGGACGATCGGGCACATCGATCACGGGAAGACGACGCTCGTGGCGGCGATGACGAAGGTCTTGGCGACGAAGGGGCTGGCCCAGGCGAAGTCGTACGACGAGGTGGCGAAGGCGGACGCGAAGATGTTTCGTCGGGACGCGACGAAGA
>Ga0208047_1000463_pt1 | contig 15215 bp, 17 predicted proteins | sample Kivu_220m_FD_184162 | JGI IMG/M metagenome (GOLD analysis project Ga0208047, IMG submission 184162) | Freshwater microbial communities from Lake Kivu, Western Province, Rwanda to study Microbial Dark Matter (Phase II) - Kivu_220m (SPAdes)... | ecosystem: Environmental > Aquatic > Freshwater >...
GCTTCGGGCTCAGGTCCCACGTGGGTAGCTGGACCGGCGCCGTGTGTTTTTCCGAATGCATGCCCACCCGCGATGAGGGCTACCGTCTCCTCGTCATTCATCGCCATGCGGGCAAAGACCTCGCGGATATCTTTGGCTGCCGCGACAGGATCCGGGTTGCCGTCCGGGCCTTCCGGGTTGACGTAGATCAGTCCCATCTCCACAGCAGCGAGCGGGTTTTCGAGGTCCCGGTTGCCTGAGTAGCGCTTTTCACTGCCCCGCCACTTATCCTCAGAGCCCCAGTAAACGTCTTCTTCCGGCTCCCAGACATCCTCGCGTCCTCCGGCAAAGCCGAAGGTCTTGAATCCCATGGACTCCAGGGCTACATTGCCTGCAAGTATCATCAGATCAGCCCAGGAGATTTTCTTGCCATACTTCTGCTTGATCGGCCAGAGCAGCCGGCGCGCTTTATCGAGGTTGGCATTGTCAGGCCAGCTGTTAAGCGGAGGGAAGCGTTGCTGTCCCGCACCTGCCCCGCCGCGGCCGTCACCCATGCGGTACGTGCCGGCGCTGTGCCATGCCATGCGGATAAATAGGGGCCCGTAGTGGCCAAAGTCCGCCGGCCACCAGTCCTGCGAACTGGTCATCAGTTCACGCAGGTCCTTCTTCACGGCTTGCAGGTCCAGGCTCTTGAACTCCTTAGCATAGCTGAAATCCGCGCCCATCGGATCGGATTTTGCGGAATGCTGGTGCAGGATTTTGAGGTTAAGCTGATTGGGCCACCAGTCCACGTTCGACGTGCCTCTGCCCATTGCATGTTTGCCTGTTGCTCCCGTTACCGGGCATTTGCTCTCCTCGTTCATTGTGCTCACTTCCTTTTTTTATTTAAAGGTTGCCGCTTGTTTTATTTCTACTACTCCATTTCCCCACCTCACCTTGAATTCCTTAACGTTTTGTAATCAATCGTATCTTAATAGTTCTCAGCTAATATTTCATAGTAGGCCTGCGCGTGTTTGCAGGCAGGGCATTCCTTCGGGGCTTCGGGGCCTTCATGGACGTAGCCGCAGTTGGTGCAGTGCCACTTGATGGTGGATTTCTTCTTGAAAACCTCACCTGTTGCCACGTTGCTCATCAGCTTCCTGTACCTGGATTCGTGGAACTTCTCCACCTTCGCAATTTGCTCGAAGGAATCAGCGATATCTGTAAAGCCTTCATCCCTGGCTGTCCTGGCGAAATCTGCATAGAGGATTGTCCATTCCATGTTCTCCCCGGCGGCTGCAGCCTCAAGGTTGGCTTTGGTGTCCTTGATCATGCCGGCGGGGTAAGCGGCGGTAATCTCGGTATCACCCCCCTCCAGATACTTGAAGAACACCTTGGCGTGTTCCTTCTCGTTTTCGGCAGTCTCCATGAATATATTGGCGATCTGCTCGTAGCCTTCCTTGCGGGCGGCACTGGCAAAATAGGTATAGCGGTTTCTGGCCTGTGATTCACCGGCAAATGCCTTCAGCAGGTTCTTTTCTGTCTGGGTGCCTTTGACCGATTTGCTCATTAAATATCTCCTCCTTTCTTTTTATCTAAAATTCGTTGACAGTCTTTACAAAGTCCACGGAATTCAAGCTGGTGATGTGTAATCTTGAAACCGGTTTTCTTTGCATACTTTTTATTTAGTCCGTTTTCAATGGGTTCGTTCAGATCAAAAATGCGTCCGCATTTCTCACATACGAAATGATAGTGATTGTCCTGCCTGATCTCATATCTTCCAACCACTCCATCCACATTCAACTCAATAATGAGACCTTCGTCTTCCAACACGTTCAAATTACGGTAAATTGTCCCCTTGCTTATGTGCGTCAGCTTTTTACGGACTTCCTCATAAATCCAGTCAGCTGAAGGATGTGTCCTGACCCCCTTAAGCACATCCAGGATAGCCATCCGCTGCCTCGTCATCCTTCTTGTCATATTAGTAATAATTCCTAATAAACTAAATGTAGCATGATTAAATCAGGTAGTCAAGCTTGATGCTAAATCAATAAGCATTTTCAGCAACAATTCGGACATTTGGCAGTATTAGCTGATAATATACAACTGCGTCAGGGCATTAAAGGTCAGCTATTTAATTCACCTGCAAGCAGTTGTTGGAGCGCTGGGATCAGCTTTTTGCTCTCAAACAAGAGTTCGGGAACTGTCCAGAATACCCCACCAGACACTCATCAGAAATTAAATCCATCCTGCGCATTTTTACCGCCACAATGAAGTAAACCAGAGTATCTATTTGGGTAGCAACCGGGGGCTTCAAATTGCGCACGGTGGTAGAATAATTGCACTATGGGTTTTATCAAGGAGATTAATTTTCAGGAGACTTTTTCAAATCTCTCCTTATCAAATGAAACTATCGAGTCAAAAGAGTTTGAGGAATGCGAGTTTATCGGCTGCAGCTTCATAAACTGCAAATTTCAGAAGTGCAAGTTCGTTGATTGTAAATTTAACGATTGCATAATCAGCGCCATTAATCCGTTGGACTGCTGGATAACAGATATAACATTCTCTAAATGCAAGGCAATTGGCTGCGATTGGACCAAAGCCGCGCAAATGCAGGGGCTGATATTTACGGATTGTCAGATCAACTACTCCAACTTTGCGGCTCTGAAACTTCCAAAAATCAAGCTGCTGAATTGTGAGGCCAAAGAGGTTGATTTTTCTGAGACTGACTTAAGCGGCGGTAGCTTTACAGGGACGGATTTTGAAAGAAGCGTATTCTCCAAAACCAATCTCACCAAAGCAGATTTTAGGGGAGCGGTGAATTACACTATCGATCCAAGATATAACACGCTTAAGAAAGCTCACTTCTCTATTCCGGAGGCGCTGTCCTTATTAAATTGTCTTGATATTGTAATAGATTAAATACCTTTAAATTAGCAATGAGAGTTGAGGAATTCGCCAGCCAACTGGGACTGGAGACATGCCTGGAGTTTCAGACGGAACTCCTTGTTCCGGAAGAAAGGATAAGGGCCTTTTGCATGGAGAACAGGTGCGGAAGTTACGGAACCAACTATATGTGTCCGCCTCACATCGGCTCGCTGGAACAGATCCGAGACAAACTCAAGAAATACCAGCGTGGTGTGCTGTTACGGTATTCCAAGCCGCTGGATGTTCGAGGCGACAGGGAAGGTGTGCTGCAGACCAAGGCGGATTTTCACAACAAGATTCTCCGGGTCGAGGAGTTCCTCATGGGAATAGGGATACACCAGGCGTGGGGAATGATCGGCGGGAGCTGCGGGCTATGCGATATTTGCGGGGCTAAAGCAGGCATCCCTTGCCCGTATCCGGACAAAGCAAGATCGTCTTTGGAGGCCATAGCGGTCGATGTCCTGGCTCTGCTGGATAAGTTGGGTTTGGATAGCGGGTTCCACACAGATAGGATAACCTGGACAGGTTGCATTATCTTTCCGTTGAGTACACCTGTACCGAATATTCAATAAAGTTGTTTTCGTGTCATGCTGGCTGCCCGGGCGCCGACACCGTTCATTTACTTTAGCTCTAATTCAGTGTATACTTAACTCATAGTTCAAGTTTAGGTTATTACAAGCTTCTTTCCCCCTCACCAGATCTTCAAGCATTGGATGGCCCGAATTACAGCTAAATTTATTAAAGGAGGTCATCCGAATGGGTTTTCAAGACAAATCACTCAAGTGCGTTGATTGTGGCGCTACCTTTACCTTCACTTCGGGAGAGCAAGAGTTCTTCGCCACTAAAGGCTACACCAACGAACCGAAGCGTTGCCCGGGTTGCCGAAGAGCCAAGAAACAGCAGAACGGTGACTCAAACTACGGTTCACGCAGCTACAGCACAAGGTAAGTAACGCGGTAGATAACCCCGGGGACATATATAAGCCCTGTTCGGGCCTGAATATGTCCCCGGTGGAGTTTAATTCCCCTGATCACTGCCAGGCGACATCTTCTTCATAGTCAAAAACACCCGGTATTCCCCGCTTGATATCTTCTTGCCCATCTCCGGGTATGGCTTTACGTGTGAGGTAAACTCATATTGCTTATAAATGACCTTGCCGTATTCGTCACTCAAACCCGGTTCGGTCAGCACTAGTTTCGTTGAATCACGGCCGTCGCTAACCTGCAAGATACTGCTGACTCTTCCCTGCCAGATACAGGTCGCACCCCTGGGGCAGCGGCTGTCCTCCTGGATTCCCTCAAACGTTAGAGCAAGCTGTTCCTCCTGCACTGCGGCGGACTGGCCGATTGACAGGGAGAACTCTTCATTGAGAGAGGCTTTGACTGCGCCGTCACCACTCCAACAACCCGCTATAATAACTGCTACAAATAGTGCTACTATAAACAGAGTATGTTTATGCATTCATTTGACCCAAACCCTTTGAATTCTCATCTGGCTTCCAGCGCGGTGATGTTATTACGATAACGGATTTTATCCATAACTGTATTCGATGTCTAGTGCCATATGAGGAGGCATGTTACGGGAGAGCACAGCCCTGATAAGATTGGGGTCTCCGGTTTGAATCGAGAATGATCCACCATCTTAAAAGTCCGATTTGTACGCAACAGTCTACTTAATGTCCTTCTGCTTTCCATATAACTTAAATATTGGATATGTTGTGTAAATCAATTATGCAATGCCAAATTGAACCGTCTAGTCTCGATGTCGGCTGCAATATCTCGTTGGGCAATGTCTTATGCGCTTCCATTTGCCCTTTGTCATGAGCTGATCCCAATATCCATTTGGTCACCGCAATGAAGTGCTATGACACGCTATTTCCCAAATTCGAGCAGGAGCGAATATCTAGGCTTGTCCTGAAAGATCCTTTTCCAAGAGATCTAAGACGTGCTCAATTTCTGCTTGCCGCAGGTTCTTCTTGCTGGCAGCGTAAGCAGGTAAATTCAAACTCAATAATTCTGCAGCTGCGGCATTAACTTGAGCGGCCAAATTATCGGCATCTTTAGCTACTGCATCTAGTATGCCGCGTTCCAGAGCCTCCACGGGATTATAGGCCCTCGCATGAAGAAGAGCCTGGTTGTGCCATCTGGAAGGAATGGCGGATTTGGCTATTAGGAACATCCAGCTAGGTAAATTAATTCCAATTAGTGTCTCATTCATTTGAATCCGGTAAGGTCCGTCAATAGCAAAACGCAGATCGCAGGCAAAAGTTAGCATGGCCCCTCCCGCAACGGCATGTCCGGTAGATGCCGCTATCGTGGGAATTGGGCATGAGAAAACGCGAAGCATGGTACGGGCGAACGTTGTGGCGAAATCTCTTACTTCACTTGCGGAAAGCGTGGGAAATAGTTTCAAATCGAGTCCACCCGAAAAGAAACCCGGGCGGCCATTAATCACAAGCACTTTAACCCCATCATTCTCGGCCTGATCCATACTATTTCCCATCTCTTTAAAAAATGTCCAGTCCATTGAATTGGCTTTACCATCATCCATCGTGATCTGTCCAATTCCGGCGTTACGGCTATAAGTGACTTTCTCCATAATTCCTCCATATTTGTATTTACCAAAGACTTAACTCTTAAGACAGAGTGAACCTTGTTTCGTTGTGAAAACTCGGTTTTCATTTCCATTCCGCCGTGGCAAATGACATGATTGAATCCAGAAACCGAATCACCGTGTCAATTTCTTCGTCACTAAATCCATTGCACAGCTTAGCGTTGTGTTTTTTAACGAAAGGGATCGCCTTTTGCCCCAGAGTTCTCGCTTTTTCTGTCAGAAACAGCCGGTAGGAGCGGCCGTCAATGGAACAGATTGTCCGTGTCAATAAACCTGCCTCCTCCATGCGGCTGACAAGACCCGTTATAGCCGAATTATTCAGGCCGAGGCCAGCGCTCAGCTCCTTAAGCATGCACCCCTCGTGTTTAAGCAGAAAGAACACCGCGCCCAACTGGACACTTCCAATGCCAAAGGCTTGATGCAATTCAGAGTCTGTTCTTTTAGATAGCAGATGGTACGCCAGGCTTAACTTGTAAAAGATTCTGCGATCTGTCATTTGTTCTCCATATTTTATTACACATGTGAAATAATTATTTCACATGTGTAATAAAATGTCAAAATAAAATACGATCATTTGATCTGTTGATAAGCACTTGTCGGAGCTCTGGAATAAGCTTCTCGCTCTCAAACAAGAGTTCGGGAACTGTCCACAATACTCCGCCAGCTTCAATAATCACCCGCATACTGAACCTAGCTAAGAACCAGATCATATTGGGCATCTCTGCAGAGCCATCATAATTTTTTAAAAACCTCATTTCTACTCCGCAATACCAATATTAATAGTCGACTCAATCAATTGCCTGTCAATACGTTCCCTAAATAAAAGCTCTCGATACAAATGTTCCTCACAAAAACAAAAAATGTTATCATTAACTCCACAGTCAATGCCAAGGGCATAAAAACACTTGAACCGGCGTGACATTTTTTATTGTGGCAAATATCGCTAAAGGGCTCGTTGTATAACTTTGTCTAAACTGACTCCAGAGAAGATAGCGAAATTGCACTTTTTGAGAATAGATATAACACACCACCTTGCAAAACAACATATGAAGCAACTCTTATTTACCTATATGTCAAAAAGGTGAGTATCCAAGTTTAATGTCTGTTTACAGCGAGCACCTGCTACGAAAAAGGTCGTGTAAAAACAGCGTGCCAAATGCCGGAGGGAAAAATGAAACCGTGGTATGAAACATTATTTGAGAATTACGGGAAAAAATATGATAGAGAGAGCTTTACCCAGGGGACAATTGGAGAATGTGACTTTATTGAGCGGGAGATTGGCCATAACAAAACTTTAAAGATCCTGGATATCGGGTGCGGGACAGGTAGGCACTCAATTGAATTAGCCAAACGGGGTTACCATATTACCGGGATAGACTTATCTGATTCGCAGCTTGCAAGAGCAAAGGAGAAAGCTGATAAACAAGGTCTTAAGATTGATTTTTTAAAACACGACGCACGGAATTTACCTTTTATAAATGAGTATGATCTCGCAATAATGCTTTGCGAAGGCGCTTTCCCCTTGATGGAAACAGATGAGATGAATTATGAGATACTCAAGAATGCAACGAAATCCCTTAAGGAACACGGGAAAATTATTTTCACTACACTTAATGGGCTCTTTCCTCTATACCATTCAGTTGAAGAATTTTGTGCCTCAACTACAGATAAAGGTAATGCGACTTACAGGAGCAATACATTTGATTTGATGACCTTTCGTGACCATAACATCACAGAATTTGAAGATGATGATGGCGATAAGAAGAAACTGGAGAGTGACGAAAGATACTATGTACCAAGTGAGGTTTCATGGCTGTTGAAAACACTGGGATATACAAGAATTGAAATCTTTGGTGCAAAGCTAGGTACTTTTTCCAGAAACGATAAGCTAACCACCGAAGATTTTGAAATGCTGGTTATCGCTGAGAAATAATGAGGATGAATCACACAAATTGTGCCACGTGAAAGCCCTCTTGCTATTTCTGACCTTTCCCCGTTAAACAGATACACTTCGCGCCCTGTAGTCCGTAAATTACGTCAAAAGCTATAAGAAAGGTTAAAAGTTCTTCTTTTCGTCCTGTTAGCTCCATTTAGCTTCATTATTCAATCACATACTGTCCCGAACAAAGAACTGTCCCAGAATTGTATATTGTTTGTTCCCTTAATTTTTGGGTTATCTACAGGCTGCATTCAATTTAGCGAAGTAATCTATTAACCACAATATATAGTGGTAGATATCCTTGACAATCAATAATATTGCGATATATACTGAATTTACTTTAACAAAAGAATAGATCAGCTTATGGGGTGCGATCAAGCGCATAACAGGGAAGACGGTGAGATTCCGCCGCTGTACTCGCAACCGTAACCAGGGACGAACGTGAAGCTTAGCCACTGGACCTAACAAGTCTGGGAAGGCACCGCTAGTAGGATGAACTGGGAGCCGGGAGACCTACCTCAGAGCAAGCCAGTATAACAGACTCCTCGAGGATTGGGAGTGGTTATAGAACAAGATACCTATAGCCCTGATTCCGCGTTGTAGTCAGGGCTTTTTTTATTCAGTTGAAAGGAGGTTGATTTGGCAGTACTTATTACAGCAAATACTGGTAGTTTCCCCCGCATTGGTGAGGGGAAAGAAAAGCAAAGATTAAGGACAGCTTTTTCAGATGTTGACAGTGGCAAAATAGGCAGAGAGCAGTTACTGTCTATTGAAAGAGAGGTAACTGCTGAGGCGATAAGTCTTCAAACGAAGGCGGGTTTAGATCTGATTACCGACGGACAGATAAGTTGGAATGATCCGGTATCACACGTTCTCGGCTCCATTGAAGGTGTTGAAATCGGACCACTTATGCGTTTTTTTGATACTAATTTTTATTATCGTCAACCAATAATAAAAAGGAAGCTATCGTGGCAAAAACCTATTCTATTAGACGAGTTTGTTTTTGCCCAAGGTGTTTCAAAAAGGCCAGTAAAAGGGGTAATTACAGGGCCGTATACCCTGGCACGCCTTTCAGTTGATCGAGCTTATAATAATTTCAGCCTCTTACTAGAGGCAATGTGCATGATGGCTTCAAGAGAGATTGCCGAGCTTGCCCAGGCCGGCGCCACTGTTATCCAAATCGACGAGCCGGCTATACTGCAAAATCCTGACGATCTTGGATTGTTGCCAGAGGTGATTCTGGAAATGGGCAGAGATAAAAGAAATACTGAGCTGGCATTATACACATATTTCGGAGACTCTGCCCCTTTTTATGAAAGGCTACAACAACTTCCGATAGATATACTCGGACTTGATTTTAGTTACGGTCCTCATTTGACTGAAGTCATCTCATCTCTAGGAACAAGTAAGACACTAGGCTTGGGAATTATAAACGGCCGAAATACCAGATTGGAGACCGAAGATAGCATTTACCCTCTGCTTGACTCATTGCTTTCAGCTCACGGTGCTAAACGGTGCTATATCAATCCTTCCTGTGGTTTGGAATATTTACCCAGAACAAAAGCAGTAGCCAAGCTTGAGAATATGGTAAGGCTACGTGACAAATATGTGGGAGGCAAACATGAGTAAACAAATATTAAAAAAACTGGGACTTGATTTGCCTTTATTACCAACAACCACCGTGGGTAGCTTGCCAAAGTTGGACTATGTTGTGAGCGCAAGAGCGAAATACTCCCGAGGCGAGATTAATTATGAAGACCTCAAGGAACTGGAGCTCAAGGCCACCGAATTCTGGGTGAAAAAGCAGGATGAGATTGGAATAGATGTTATTGTAGATGGAGAAATGTATCGAGGCGATATGGTCGCCTATTTTGCTGAGACGATGATGGGGTTTAAAACAGGAGAGCTTGTACGATCCTATGGAAACCGTTATTATCGCAAGCCGGTAATCTCTAACGAAATTAAATGGTGCAGTCCAATTACAGTAGATTGGTGGAAGTATGCACAATCACTAACAAAGAAACCTGTAAAGGGGATGATTACCGGGCCCTATACAATTATGGATTGGTCTTTCAACGAATATTATTCCACCCGGTATGATGCAACCATCGCTATCGCGCGGGAGCTTCGGAAGGAGGTGGAAGCATTAGTTAACGCCGGCGTAAAAATAATACAGGTAGATGAACCGGCAATATCCACACGTATCGATGAGCTTGCCTTCGCTTGTGAGGCCATGGATATTATCACGGATGGAATCTATGCGTACTTCATATGCCACATTTGCTATGGTAACTTTGCCCCTGCATACAAGCAAATGTTTTCCCTTGGCGTAGATAACCTCGATCTTGAGACCAGTCATAGGTTGTTGGCGCTTGAAGATTTTCTCAAAGACAATGCGTTCAATAAGGATATCTCCTATGGGGTTATAGATGTTCACCAGCATACGATAGAAAGCGTTGATGAAATCACTTCCAGAATTCGACACGCCCTTACGCTTTTTAATGCTGATACAATCTGGATTGATCCTGACTGTGGGCTTAAGACTCGTACTATCAAAGAAACTATTCAAAAATTGACCAATATGCAGACGGCGGTTTTGAGAATTCGATAGAGCTTACAAAGGAGAACAAGTTTATGACTGTTGTCGGGAGATATGTTCTCTATTTGTTGCGGTGGCAATTAAGTACGCCCATTTTGGCTCCTGTTATCGCCTTTTTTAAAGGCTCATCCTCGATTATTGGTACTGCTGAAGATTGGATCGGTTCAGCGATAGCGAATTTAATTGGTGGATTGATTTTCTTCTGGGTCGATCGATTCATCTTCACTTCGGAGAAGCTGGGTGCGGTCTGGCAGGTTCATGAGAACGTGATGTGTGTTGACTGCGGCAGAACTGCCAGGGGTTATAGGTTGGTAAAAACAGAAGGATATGACAGAACAAAATCAGCACCACGATTCCGATGCGAAGATTGTTCCATGAAAAAGTCAGAAAGTTTGCGTAAAGAAGGAATACGCATCTCTTGATTTATAAGGGGGATAAATTGCTATGTTACTGGATAAAGTCGGACAGATCAGAAAACGCGATGGGAGGATTGTAGTTTTTGAGGATCAAAAAATTACACAGGCTGTATATAAAGCATTAAAGGCTGTTGGCGATGATGACATTGAAAAAGCGATAAGGGTTAGCCGGCAGGTTGTGGACATTTTAGGAATAACGTCTCGCGGACTGCGGGTGCCGGATGTCGAAGAAGTTCAGGACCTTGTGGAAAAGATCCTCATCGAGAATGGATACTCAGTAGTCGCCAAGGCATACATTCTTTACCGAGAACAGCATGCCCAGCTTCGCAAAATGCAGGAGCTTTTTACCGGTGCCGATGAGATGATCGATAAGTACCTTGGGGAAACTGACTGGCGAACAAAAGAGAACAGCAATATGAGCTATTCGCTCCAGGGTCTTAACAACTATATCTCCTCTGATATCGTCGCCCATTACTGGCTTAATCGTATATATTCACCTCAGGTGAGGGAAAGTCACCTATCTGGAGATTTTCATATTCATGATCTGGGGATTCTTGGCGCTTATTGCTGTGGCTGGGATTTGCGGGCTCTGCTCATTGAAGGATTCAGGGGTGCCTCGGGAAAGACAGAGAGTTCACCAGCGCGGCATTTCAGAAGCGCATTGGGACAGATCGTCAATTTCTTCTACACCCTTCAGGGAGAAGCGGCCGGCGCTCAGGCATTTTCCAATTTTGATACTTTAATGGCTCCGTTCATCCGCTACGACAACTTAAGCTACCAAGAAACCAAGCAGGCATTACAGGAATTCATTTTTAACCTGAATGTGCCTACACGAGTGGGGTTCCAGACACCTTTTACCAATCTTTCATTCGACCTGACTCCTCCTTCATATCTGCGCGATGAAGCGGCCATAATAGGTAATGACGTTAAAGATAGTACCTATGGCGATTTTCAGGCGGAGATGGACACCTTAAACCACGCTTTCGCCGAAATAATGTGTGAAGGCGATGCCAGAAACCGTATATTTACATTCCCAATCCCAACTTACAATATTACTCCTGACTTCGATCCCTATAATCCGAATCTAGACACACTCTGGGAGATGACAGCGAAGTATGGCATCCCTTACTTTGCCAACTTCCTGAATACAGATATGAGGCCGGAAGATGCTCGCAGTATGTGTTGCCGTCTGCGTCTGGACGTACGTGAGATCAAGCGGCGTGGCGGAGGACTCTTCGGTTCAAACCCGCTTACAGGCAGCATAGGTGTGGTCACTATTAACATGCCGCGTATTGCCTATCTATCCAGGATAGAAGAGGAGTTTTTCAAGCGCCTTGGCAACCTCATGCAGATAGCAAAAGAGAGTTTGGAGGTAAAACAAAAAGCACTGGAACGGCTGACTGAAGAGGGGCTCTTCCCTTACTCGATGTTCTATCTCAAATCCATAAAACAGCGGACCAAGAAATACTGGGCAAACCACTTCTTGACAATTGGACTTATCGGAATGAATGAAGCCTGTTTGAACCTGCTGGGAAAAAGTATTAGCACTGATCAAGGCAGCGAGTTTTCACTCAGGGTGTTAAAATTTATGAGAGACAAGCTCAGCGAATTTCAGGATGAGACAGGTAACCTGTATAACCTCGAGGCTACGCCTGGTGAAGGTGCGAGCTATAGATTAGCTATCCTGGATAAAAAGAGCTACCCCGAGACAATGACAGCGGGTAAAAAAGAGCCTTATTACACAAATTCAACCCAATTGCCTGTAGATTTCAGCGGCGATCTTTTCGAAGCATTGTCATTGCAGGAGGAACTTCAGCAGCAATATACCGGTGGCACAGTTTTCCATTGCTTCCTGGGAGAGCGCATACATGACCATTCTATGGCACGCGATCTTGTAATAAAAGCAGCAAAGCGATTCGGCATGCCCTATCTTACACTTACGCCAACTTTCTCAATCTGCGAGGAACATGGCTATCTCCGTGGCGAGATCAAGCAATGCCCCACGTGTGGGTTACAGACAGAGATTTATTCACGGATTGTTGGCTATTTTCGACCGATAAATCAATGGAATAAAGGCAAGTACGAAGAGTTTGGAGAAAGAAAAACATTCATTCCAGGATTATATGATGATAGCAGGAATAAAAGGAATATCTCTGATAGATTATCCTCAGAAAGTGGCGATGGTTCTCTATCTGAATCGATGCAACTTCCGTTGCCCGTTTTGCCATAATAAGGAGCTGGTAATCGGCAAAGACATCTTATTATTAGCTGAAGAGCGGGTGCTGGGGCTGCTGGCTTCGAGACGTGGTTTTGTTGATGGCGTCGTTATTACCGGTGGTGAGCCTACCATCCACCCAGGGCTTTTAGAATTGATTGTTTCAATTAAGAAACTTGGATTTGCAGTCAAGCTTGATACCAACGGTTATAATTCGGAGGCACTGAAATCGCTTTTTACCGCAAAAGCCGTTGACTTCGTGTCCATGGACCTCAAGACATCATGGCAGAAATACGACCAGGCAACCGGCGTAAAAGTGAATGTTGACCGCCTGATAGAGAGTTATAATCTAATTAAACAATCGAACGTAGAACATGAATTTCGTACGACGTGTGTTCCTTCCCTGGTTGATGCTAAAGATATTCAGGATATCAGCAGGCTGGTGGGCAGCTCAGGGCTATTCACTTTGCAGCAATATCAACCCGATAATACTTTAGACATCGACTTTGCCAATATCATTCCTTATTCGCATCAAAAATTGCTCTATTTTCTTGAAATGGCCCGCAAGAATACAAACCCATGCAGGCTGATTGGTTTACGGTAAGACAGATAGATAGATAGAAATAGAAGGATACATATATGAATTATGATGATGTAGAAGTTAAACTTCTGGCGATTACTCCCGATAGCGAGAATCTACTGGAAAGGGCGGGTCGGATCTGTTATGCCAGCGTTGAAAAGATGGGTACCAACGAGAAGTGGCTGCAATCCAGAATTAAGCAGGGACATGCAAGCCTGATTGAGCATGCTAGCGCCACTTTTCATATTAAGGCATCTCGCGCGCTCTCACCCACGAATTGGTGCCACCGCATCGCCAGCTATTCCCAGCGTAGCCAGCGTTATGTAAAAGAAACAAAGAAAGACTACATTACTCCTCCTGAACTTTCGGAGGAGGCTAATCCTGAGATTGCGCGTTGCTTCCGCCAGGCGATGTCTGCTACATGGGATGCTTATCGCCAGTTATTAGATGCTGGTGTTAAACCAGAGATCGCCCGTTATGTGCTCCCCAATGCCTGTACTACGGAGATTATCTGCACCTGGAATTTCCGTGAAATAAGGCACATTATCCAATTGCGCGCAAGCACCCCCGCACTTCCAGAATTTCAGGTAGTGGCAGAGAAGATGAAGATTATCATGAAAGAGCATTCGCCTAAGGTTTTCGGCGATTTATAAGATAAACGACAGCGCCAGTAACAGGTGATAGAAACAGATGTCAACATACTTATTATCGTCTCGCTCAGTAAAAATAATAAAATCAAACATTGAGAAATATTAGTGATAATAATGTCATTCCGCGAGTTAGCAGATTATTTGGGAATAGGAATATGCCTCGAATTTGGATCAGAGCTATTATTTCCTGAAGAACGAATAAGATCCATGTGCTTTGAAAATAAGTGTGAGAACTACGGTAAAAACTACACTTGCCCGCCTTATGTTGGTTCACTGGAAGAGATTAGAATCAAACTAGGCAACTTCCATCGCGGCTTACTGCTCCAGTATTCAAAAGAAATAGATGTCATGAGCAATCGAGAAGCAGTGATGCAGACCAAGACTGATTCCCATAATAAAATACTCCGTATGGAAAAATTGCTATTAGAAAGAGGGGCTAAAAAGGTGTGGGGCATGATTGGGGGCAACTGTGGACTATGCGATATTTGCAAAGCTACAAGTAATGAACCCTGCCTGTATCCTGATAAAGCAAGAGTATCCTTGGAAGCCATCGCTGTGGATGTTTTAGGGTTATTGAATATGCTTGGTCTGGATAATAAGTTTCATGCATATAAGATTACCTGGACAGGTTGCATTCTTTTTTAAAACTCTATATGGACTATTTTAAACTCCAGCCCTGAGTATAACTACCGGCTTCAGTAAGATGGTCCTGTAACAGGCAAAATACCTTAGTGTTATACTTGCATCAGAGTAATGACGTTACCGTAATTGCTTACTCAAATCCATAGTGTAATTACTTAGAAACGTAAAAGGAGAGGTTAAAAGTTCTTTGTTCCATAAAGGAAGCTCCACCATTAAACGTGAAACGACATCCATTCAAGACAGATTCCAAACTGTTTGTCTTCAGTAAGAACCGTTTACTGAATTTAAGACAAATAATCGGCCACGATTTATTCCCTTCATTTACCTTGGTAGAGATTTCTTGATAATTACCCGGTACGTGGATTTGAACGCGAACGTTAGCGGGAGCCTTGATGGCATTAAGGACTGAAGGATAGGTGCCAGTAGATCATTGCCAGATACTCGGTATTTCCCTTAAGAGGCAAGCACGCGCCAACACATTCTGTCGATAACTGTGATTCTGCAAGGTCATATTGAAAACATTATAATAGTAAATATAGGTGGCACTAATTTTTTATAAGGGGGGTTGATCATGCCTGATTTTGGTAAACCATTTTCCGGGCTGGCCAATGATCGACGTATAACTCATGCGGAGTTGATACGTGCGGTGCGTTTTATGGTGGCGGCTGAATATGA
>Ga0208047_1000465_pt1 | contig 15211 bp, 14 predicted proteins | sample Kivu_220m_FD_184162 | JGI IMG/M metagenome (GOLD analysis project Ga0208047, IMG submission 184162) | Freshwater microbial communities from Lake Kivu, Western Province, Rwanda to study Microbial Dark Matter (Phase II) - Kivu_220m (SPAdes)... | ecosystem: Environmental > Aquatic > Freshwater >...
GGGAGACTGCGAGACAGAGAGGTACAAAATGAATCTCAATCGCTGGTTTCGACAAGCGGTCAATGGCATTCTCCTGCTCGTGTTGTTAGCAGGGTGTTCGGCACAAGCGACACCTTCTCCCTCCATACCAGAACCGCGACTCTCACCAACGGTGAAAGGCTGCGCTGAAACCGACCAGGGCATGGCGTCGCGGGCACCAGGAGACGAAAACGAGCAGGAGCCGGCCATCGAGGTGATCGGAAACACGCTGCGTTACACGCGCACCCTCCAGCACCAGTGCTGCCGAAAAATCGAATTCGAACACGAAATCCAGGGAACTGAAATCACTCTCTACGAGGTCTGGAGCGGCGAGGGCTGCCGCTGTGAGTGCTTCTCGAAGCTCCAGGTTGACCTGGAGTTCATCCCTGCGGGGGATTACCTGGTGCGTGTCTTCGAGAAAGGCACGCAACCTGGCAGCAGCGAGCCAATGGAAGAAAAGCTGCTGATTTCGGTAGAAATCTCTGTTCCCTGATATCATCTTCATGCCGACGAGCGCGTGCAGGTAGAGTAGGGCAGCCTCCTACTTGCCATTTCTAGCAGCAAGCCTCGTTTCGCTGGCGCGGTGCTTGACTCTCGAGGAAACGGCTCTATAATATGAGCAAGGGTTGATGGCATTAGAGGTAAAGGGTCGCTGAAAGTATATTGCGAGTGTGAGGGTGTCAATCTAGTAGGCAAAGAAGAAACATATCCCAGATATAAGCGGTTACAATGAGACCATCAACCGAGTACGGTGTTAGGCAGGTCATCCGAGTAAAGCCATGAAAAATCACGAACGTTTAGCAGCACATCCTTTTATGGAGCAAAATTTTGGATATATCAGGCCGGTGCTTGATAGACTGTCTCCAAAGCTAATGAAACGCGTTCAAGAAACCGGGGAAATTCGCAATAAGGGGAAAACAGTTCTTGAAAACTCAGAGTATTACCACGTTGCTGTTTTCCGAAAGGCAACGGCTCTGATAGGTGCTCTCGAAAGGTTAGAGCATTCTCTCACCTATATTCAGGAATTTCCAAGACCAAGAACATATGAGAAGAAAGGGCTTCACCAATTTTCTTGGCTCGAGTATCACTATTCGTATTTCGTGGTCACCTATGATAGCCTATTTGATATTACACTTATCTTGACGAACACCGTGTTTCAACTCGGTATTCCAGAAAAGGATTGCAAGGCACACATTATCAAAGAGAATGAATGGGTTAAGCATACTTCTGTGAAAACAGCACTTATTGGACTTGAAAAAATCACATCAGCTTATAGCAAACTTCGGAATCCGTTGGTTCATCGCGGGGAAATACCCGATGTAAAATCCATCACAGAGTCTGATACGATTGATTTGCTAAAGGTTTATAGTACAGTGCATCAGCATTCTGAGCCGATCGTACCTCTCGACTTGATTGACAATGTATTCAAGCACGAAAGTAAGAAAATAATGGCAGAACTTGATGGTGATGTTGTAAAAGCACAAAAAGCAATAGCTCAGCTATTCGACAGTCTTTTACCAATTTATATAGCCAGGGCGCGAGCAGCGTGAGTTGTTACAAAACCTGCCCAACACCGGCTAGTTACCATAAAATGCGCGAGACAGGCAGCAGCTCTGCCGCTGATGGCACGCACCGGGCTTGCCAGAAGTGCATGATAATGGCGAAGGAGTCTTTCGGCGACTCATGTCGCCGAAACAGCCGATGGCGGCTCAACGCCGCCTCGGCTGGTCGCCCGCCCCGCCGCTGCCGCTTCAACAATTTCAAGGCGAGTGTAAACCTTATCTTCAGCCCGCTCAGAATTATTGACTGCTAATTACATCACCTCCCCCCACCATTATCCCCTCTCCCAAGGAGCAGATCATGTCCAACATAAGTATAGACTTCGCCGGAATGCACTTCCCGAATCCCTTCATGCTGGCCTCGGCGCCGCCGGCGCGCAACGCCGAGATGATCGAGCGCGCCCTCGCCGCCGGCTGGGGCGGAGCAGTGACCAAGACCATCGGCCTCGAGCCAGCCCAGGACCTCCAACCCCGTCTCCAGCCATTGCGCCATCATAAACGCAACGTCGGCATGGAGAATATCGAGCTGATCTCCCGCTTGACCGTCGCCGAATGGCAGGACGAGATCGCCGAGGTCAAGTCTGCTTATCCCGACCGGCCACTGTGGGCCAGCATCATGGCCGCGCCCGAGAAGGCAGACTGGCAGCGGCTGGTCGAAGCCATCCAGGAGGCCGGGCCGGACGCCTTCGAGCTGAACGTCTCGTGTCCGCACGGGATGCCGGACAAGGGGATGGGGATGTCCATCGGCCAGAGCGCCGAGTTGACTGGCAAGGTGGTCGCCTGGGTGAAAGCCGTCGCCAAAGTGCCCGTAGTGGTCAAACTGACCCCCAACGTGACCGACATCGCCTTCGTTGCCAAAGCTGCCAAAGAGAACGGGGCGGACGCCTTGTGCGCCTCGAACACCGTCTCCGGCCTGATCGGCGTGGACCTGGACAAGCTGACCCCGCTCCCGAACGTAGGCGGCGTGTCCACCTACGGCGGATTCTCCGGGCCGGCCATCAAGCCCATCGCCTTGCGCTGCGTGGCGCAGATCGCCAAAGCCAGCGGGCTGCCTGTCTCTGGCCTGGGAGGGTTGAGTACCTGGAAAGACGCGGCCGAGTTCATCGCCGTGGGCGCACGCACGGTGCAGGTCGGCACCGCCGTGATGTGGAATGGATACGGCATCATCGAAAAGCTGACCGAGGGGCTGAGCAAATATCTGAAAGAAAAAGGTTTCCCGAAGTTGGAGGCGCTCGTCGGCGCGGCGCTGCCCAAGATCGTCGAGTTTCCACAGGTGCCGCTGACCTCACGCGTCCGGGCCAGCGTTGACGGCACGTGCAACGGCTGTCTGCTGTGCGTCACCGCCTGTGCGGACGGCGGCTATCAGGCCATCACGGGCGTCAAGGGTGAGGTTGTGACGATAGACGGCGCAAAGTGCGACGGCTGCGGGCTATGTATGATGGTCTGTCCCCTGGGCAGCATCAGCATGGCGCCCCGCTAGAGGCACCTTAAAGGACTACTCTGGAATCCGACAGCTTGCTGTCGGAATGACGGGAGCAAGCTCCCTGACTCCATAAAAAATAAATCCGACAGCTTGCTGTCGGAATGTCGGGAGCAAGCTCCCCGACTCCAAAACAAGGAAAGGAGGCTGATATGGATCTGGTCATCAAAAATGGTACGATTATCACTGCCACCGAGAGCTATCGAGCCGACATCGGGGTTGACGGCGAGACCATCACCCTGATCGGGCGCGATCTGGCAGGGGATGAAGTCATTGATGCCACCGGCATGCTGGTCATGCCCGGCGGCATTGACCCCCATACCCACATGGAGCTACCCTTCATGGGCACGGTCTCCGCCGACGACTTCCGCACCGGGACCATCGCCGCGGCTTGCGGTGGCACCACCACCATCATTGACTTCGCCATCCAGGGCAAGGGGCAGACGCTGCGCGAGACGCTGGACATCTGGCTCAAGAAGGCCGGCAAGGCCTGCACTGACTACGGGTTGCACATCGCCATCGGCGCGATGGATAACGAGCGCATGGCCGAGATGGGTGACATGGTCAGGCTGGGTGTGCCATCCTTCAAGGTTTTCATGGCTTACAAGGGCAGCCTGATGGTGAATGACGAGGCCCTGTTCCGCTCGCTGTTGCGCGCCAAGGAGATCGGAGCGTTGATCTGCGTCCACGCGGAAAATGGCGACGTGCTCAACTACCTGATCAACAAGCACGTGGCCGAGGGCAAGAAGGAACCCATCTGGCACGCCTTGAGCCATCCACCCGAAGCGGAAGCGGAAGCGACCCATCGCGCCGTGGTCTTAGCCGGTATGACCGGCGCGCCGCTTTACGTCGTCCACATGACCGCCGCGGAGGCCGTGGAGGCGCTCAAAGCCGGACGGGCCAAGGGCTTCAAGGTCTACGGCGAGACCTGTCCTCAATACCTGATGTTCACGATGGATAAATACGAGGAACCGGACTTCGAGGGCGCCAAGTATGTCATGTCACCGCCACTGCGGGCGAAGGGCAACCCAGAGGCGCTGTGGAGCGGGCTGACCAGCGGCGACCTTCAATCGGTGGGCACCGATCACTGTCCCTTCAACTTCGTCGGCCAAAAGGACATGGGCAAGGACGACTTTTCCAAGATCCCCAACGGGATGCCCGGCGTGGAGACGCGCCTGCCCTTGCTCTATCACTTCGGGGTCAACGAGGGGCGGTTCTCCGTCAATCGTTTCGTGGAACTGGTCGCTACCGGCCCGGCGCGGCTCTTCGGCCTGCTGCCGCGCAAGGGGACGATCAGCATCGGCGCCGACGCGGACCTGGTCATCTGGGATCCGGACAAGAAGCACCGGCTGACCAAAGAGAATCTGCACATGAACGTGGACTATAGCCCCTACGCGGACGTCACGGTCAAGGGCTACCCTGCCCTGGTCATGCAGCGAAGCAAGGTGATCGTACGCGATAATCAATTCATCGGCGAGGCGGGGGCCGGTCAGTTCCTCAAGCGGAACCCTATTCGTCTCTAGATTTTGGTTCGAAAATCAACCGGAGATGAACAGAGATAAACGTCAATTTTCTCTGATAAACGGGCTTTGAAGGACAAACATCTTTGTTCATCTCCGTTCATCCCTGGTGAATCCGAATTTCAAAACACTCTCTGAAGGAGGCAAACCAATGGCTCGAATCGTTCGCGGCGCGCTGCTCCAGGCAACCTACACGGGCGACCAGGAGACGATGATCCAAAAACACGAAGAGTACGCCCGCCAGGCCGCCGGGCAAGGCGCGCAGGTCATGTGCTTTCAAGAACTCTTCTACGGCCCCTATTTCTGTCAGGAGCAGAATGCGAAATGGTACGAACTGGCCGAACCCATCCCGGATGGTCCTATCGCAAAGCGGATGCAGAAACTGGCAAAAGAGACACGCATGGTACTGATCGTTCCCATGTACGAGCAAGATGGCGTGGGAATCTATTACAACACCGCCGCCGTCATCGACGCGGATGGTTCTTATCTGGGCAAGTATCGCAAGTCCCACCTTCCACACCTGAGCGGCTTCTGGGAAAAATACTACTTCCGCCCCGGCAACCTGGGTTACCCGGTCTTCGACACGGCGGTCGGCAAGGTGGGCGTCTACATCTGCTACGACCGTCACTTCCCGGAAGGGGCGCGCATGCTCGGCCTGCACGGGGCCGAGATCGTCTTCATCCCTTCGGCCACCTCGCGTGGCCTATCGCAGCACCTGTGGCGCATCGAGCAGACCGGTCACGCCATCGCCAACGGCTACTTCGTCGGCACCATCAACCGGGTGGGCATCGAAAAGGAACTCGGCGCCAACGATTACTACGGGCAGAGTTACTTCTGCACACCGCGCGGCGAGTTCGTCGGTGAAGTAGGCGATGCTCTCAAAGAGGAACTTATCGTGCGCGATCTGGATCTCGACCTGATTCGCGAAGTGCGTAACACCTGGCAGTTCTATCGTGACCGCCGGCCGGAAACCTACGGCGACATCGTCGCGCCATAACCTAACCTGGACTAGCCGGAACCTAAAAGAATAAACCACGAAGGACACAAAGGCGCACAAAGGAAAAACCAGAACCTTCGTGTCCCTTTGTGACCTTTGTGGTAAGAATCTAAAGGAGACTCCCATGCCCACCGAATCCGCACAGCAAGCCCTCGACATCCTGCGCAAAGGCGGCCAAACGTTCCAGTGGTACGTCATCCCGCTGCTGGCTTTCGTCTTTTACGTTTACACTGTGGAAGCCGAGAAGCGCAACTGGAACCTGTTTCTGGCCGGACTGGCCTTCTGGGGGATGGACTGGTTCAACGAAATCTGGAACGGCCTGGTGATGCACTTCACCAACTACGCGCCGGTCTGGGGCGCGCCCGGCCGCACCGCCTTCCTCATTTTGGTCGGACTGAACATCGAGATCATGTTCATGTTCGCCGTCAGCGGGATCATCTGGACGAAGATGCTGCTGCCCGATAAAAAGGCCAAAATCCTGGGCATTCCCAACCGCTGGTTCGTCGCCATCGGCGGCTCGGCCTTCTGCGTCTTCGTGGAATACCTGCTCAACGCCGCCGGCGCGCTGACCTGGGACTATCCCTGGTGGAACCGCGGCGCGCCTTGGCTGATCTTCCTGTTCGGCTACCTGACCTTCTTCGTGGTCGCCTTCTGGGTGTACGACATGGAGAAGATGAAAAACAAGCTCATCACCGTGGGGACTATCTGGGGCGTGGACATTCTGGCCCTGATCCTGTTCATCCCCATCGTGCATTGGATTTAGCCTGACCTAACCCCAATACTTGAAGAAACCAGGTTTCTCGGAGAAACCTGGTTTCTTGATCTTCTGTCACTTCACCTCATGCACGAGATCGCTTAATTCTCGCCTGGGCGTGATGCGCGGCTTCTTACCCGCGTAGCCAATCGGCAGGATTGCCACCGGCGTCAAATCCTGGGGGATGCCGACCGCCTGGCGCACCGCTCCCTCATCAAAAGCTCCCACCCAAACTGTGGAAAGCCCCAACGCAGCAGCCGCCAGCATGGCAAAGGTGCAGGCGATGGTCGCGTCCTGCACCGAGTAGAGCCGCACGCCGCGCTGCTGGTACCACACGGCCGAGCGGGCTGGATTGGCGCAGAAGACCAGCACCACCGGCGCCTCGGCGATGAACTCCTGCGCCAGCGCCGCCTGCACCAACGCGGACCTGTGTTCTGGTTTGGTGATCCGATAGATTTCATAACCCTGCAAATCCCCTGCCGAAGGGGCGCGGTTGGCGCTTTCCAATATCTTCTGTATTTTTTCTGCTTCTACCGGCCGCTCGGCAAAGGCACGCGTGGAATGACGTTCGTTGACGACTTCGAAGAAATCCATTCTCATCCTCCAGGTTTTTTGGCGGTCAACCCATCGCGCAGACGGGTCAACAGTTCAGCCATATCTCCCTTCTCTGCGACGGTCAAACACGACCAGGGCGCAAAGAAGTAACGATCCGTATCCTGCTCTATTTTCTCACGAAACGACTTTCCCGATTCGGTCAAACGCGGACCCGAATCCGGCCCCGCCAAAAAGCCGCGTTCTCGAAGTTCGGCCAGCGCGCCGGCGTAGACCTGCGGCGGGTGGCCGCGCCTTTCGAGTTTTTCGCAAACCGCCGCCAGCGAGTCCGCTTTGCCGCGCCAGAGCAGGGTCAGCGTTTCAAGGGTCGCGGCACCTAAGCCGCTCGGCTTCCAGGCAGCGATGTGAGCGTCATCGCGGTAAGCGTGCAGACAGGAGATTGCCTGCTCGAAATAGGGCAGCGGCGGCTCGGCCTCCGGCATGATCCGGTAACTCAAGCGCACCGACCAGTTGTCCAACGTGGTTGGGGTATCCAGCGCGGCGCGCACCAGGCGTCCCGCAAGCGTGGCCAGTCGGCTAGAGTCGGCGGGCGGGAGCGGGTCAGCTTGGGCCATGAGAGCGCGCCCATCCGCGATCAGGCGCAGGGTCTCAGCGCGAGCCGAGGGGGTCAGGCTGAACTCGCACTGCGGGGCCTCGACGAAGAATCCCGCCCGGGCAACCGCCTCCAGTTCCCCTAGATAGAACTCCGCTGCGGTGTAAGGATTGCGTACGCGCAGGCGGTTTGGAGTGATCCTCTCCGGTTCGAAGGTGAGGGCAGCAAACAGCCAACCCAACCCGCGCGGCATCAGCCCGTGTTCAGCGGCGTAACGGTCGAAGAGCGGGGCGTAGAAAGGCATGATGGCCCGGTGAGCTTCACGGGTCAAGTCCCATAATTCTGGATTTTTCGTGATGTCCTCAAACCGTTTGCGAATCTCTGACAACCAGCACGGAGCAGCCGGAATAATGTACCAGCTTGCGCGAGACGCTGCCCATCAGCCAGGATCTGAACTGGCTGAGGCCGCGCGAGCCGGTGACGATCATGTCTATTTGCTGCTTCTTGGCGTATTCGATGATCTCGGTCGCAGCATCGCCGCGCTTGAGGACCGTGGTTGCGGACAGGCCATGTTTCTTCAAAGTCGCTACCGTGCGATCCAGGAGCGCCTGTGCTGCTTCCTCCTCGCGTGCGCGCTGGGCGGCTACTTCTTCCGGTATGGGCAGCGGCTCCACCATTGCCAGCCCCGAATAGGGTGGCTCGGCGACCATGACCGGGAACGGCGGGGGTGGCAAAACGTGCATGACTTGCAAGTTCACCCCGCCGGGGAGCGGAAAATTGCCCAGATATTTTACAGCCTGCTGGCTGTAGGGTGAGCCATCGCTGACCAGTAAGATGCGCCGCAGTTTGTCGTAGGGGGCGCGTACCACCAGCACCGGGCAGCAGGCATATTCGACCACCTGCTGGGCCACGCCGCCCAACAAAATGCCGAGAGTGGCCCGTAACCCCTTGGCACCGACCACGATCAGGTCAGGCTTGTGCTCTTCGGCATATTCGACGATCTTTTCAGCCGGCGAGCCAAGCAGTAATTCGGACTGCGTGCGCAAGCCTTTGTTGATCAAGAGCGCGCAGGTACGTGCGATGGCGTCTTCGAGATACGTGACTTCCGCCGCCTGGGTCGAGGCGAAGACCCTGAACACAGTGATGAGACACTCCGATGGCAGGGGCAAGTCACCCAACATGGCGACAGCCGCTCGGGCATGATCCGAACCGTCGTCAGCCAACAAGACATCGAATTGTCGTTTCTTCCTTGGGGACATCATAAGCCACCTCCTTTCGTCAGTGGTAGCCTGGTGGCTACCATCGTCTCAAAATAAACATTCACTTCCCCCACTTATACTTTACCACAATGGCACATGAATTTCTACTCCCTATCCCCTTTGACGCGGCGCTATTTCTACTATACACTTATGTCAAGCTACAGCAGGATAAACTTCTCACACCATCCCCAAATTCCAACCGACAGGAGAAACAACGATGGAACAAAAATCCGGCGCACAGATCAGCAAGAAAGCCTTCATCCAGGCCGTTGCCATCCTCTTCATCCTGATGATGGTCGCGGGCGTGTTGACGCGCCTCATCCCGGCCGGGCAGTACACCCGCGTCGAACAAGGCGGGCGGCAGGTCATTGACGCCGCCTCGTTCACCCTGACCGAGCATCCCAATTACCCCTTCTGGCGCTGGTTCACCGCGCCGTTCGAGGTGCTGGCTGGCCCCGACAGCCTGACGGTCATCGCCATCATCCTGTTCATCCTGCTGGTCGGCGTGGCCTTCGCGGTAATGGATAAGAGCGGCATCCTCAAGGCCACCATTGCCCGCATCATCAAGGCCTTCGGCGGGCGCAAATATCGTCTGCTGCTCGTCATCGCCTTTTTCTTCATGGCGCTGGGTGCATTCTTCGGCATCTTCGAAGAGGTCATCCCGCTCGTGCCGATCATGATCGCCCTGGCTTATTCCCTCGGCTGGGACACGCTCACCGGCCTGGGCATGTCCGTATTGGCGACCAACGTCGGTTTCTCGACCGCCATCTTCAACCCCTTCACCATTGGCGTCTCGCAGAAGCTGGCCGGATTGCCGCTCTTCTCCGGCGCATTGCCGCGCCTGGTCTTGTTCGTGGTCGTCTACGGCATCCTGTGCGCCTTCCTGAGCGCCTACGCGCGCAAGATTGACCGCCATCCAGAAGCCTCGCCCGTCTTCAAAGAAGACCAGACCGAGCGCGCCAAGTACGGCGCGTTCCGGGCAGTGGCCGATAACGATCCGCGCATGAACCTCGCCATCATCTTCCTGGCCGTCTTCTTCGCTCTGATCCTGGCCGTGCTGGTCGCCTCGCCGTTCGTTTCGTTCCTCTCGGATTACGCCCTGCCGCTGACCGGGCTGCTGTTCGTCATCGGCGGCATCGGCGGCGGGTTGATCGCCGGGGCAGGCAAGAACGCCTGGAAGGCTGCCTGGGAAGGCTTCGTTGGCATCGCGCCAGCCATCCCCTTGCTAATGATGGCCGCCAGCGTCAAGTACATCGTCGTCGCGGGCGGCATCCAGGACACCATCCTGCACTGGGCCTCCACCGCCTTCGCCGGCACCAGTCCCTTCGCGGCGGCGCTGATGATCTACGGCCTGACCATGGTGCTGGAACTCTTCATCGCTTCCGGCTCGGCCAAAGCCCTGCTGCTCATCCCCATCATCACGCCGCTGGCCGATCTGGTCGGCGTGACGCGCCAGGTAGCTGTCAGCGCTTATTGTTTCGGCGATGGTTTTTCTAACCTGGCCTACCCGACCAACGCCGCGCTGCTCATCACCCTGAGCCTGACCGTGGTGCCCTATTCCAAGTGGATCAAGTGGTTGCTCAGCCTGTGGCTCTGGATCATCGTGGCGACGGTCATCTTCCTGGGGATCGCCGTGGCGTTCCACTATGGGCCGTTCTAATTTTCTAGACCCCCGGCGTCTGATAGACGCCGGGGGTCTGAAGGATATTCAATGACAACCATCCCAAACACCTACGAGGCATCCCGCGACCGCTTCCACGAGGACCTCGAGGCGGTGCGGGACCTGTGGCCGGCGGCGCGTTTAACCAGTCATTCCCTGGCCGGCGCGGAGGACCTGTCCATTGACTGGATCTCGGCGCGGGCAAACAAACGCAAGAACAAGCTGCTCATCCTGACGACCGGCGAGCACGGCATCGAGGGCTACGTTGGCTCGGCAATGATGCAGCTTTTCATCGAAGAGTTCCTGCCGCGCCTCGATCCGGCCGAGACCGGCTTGCTGCTCGTCCACATCATCAATCCTTGGGGGATGAAGCATCACCGCCGCGTCAATGCCAATAACGTGGACCTCAACCGCAACTTCGTCAAGGAGATCGCCCCGCTCGTCTCAACCAATCCAGATTACGCCCCGCTCGACTCTTTCTTGAACCCGCCCCGCTCTTTCAAAAACCCAACCCTGCACAAGCTGGCATTGACATTGCGCGCCCCTAGCCTGATCTTGCGTTTTGGGATTCCCAAGTTCAGGGCCGCCACCTTGTTAGGTCAATATCGTTTCCCAAAGGGCGTCTACTATGGCGGGACAGAGCTGCAGGAAGAGACGCGCACGATGATGGAGCTATATCGTGAACACATCCGCGACTACGGCCAGATTCTGCACCTCGACATGCATACCGGCTACGGCCCGCGCGACCAAATGACGCTGGTCAACTCGTGCCACGAGAAGATGACTTCCGAGGAAGTGGCGCGTAAGTACGAGTATCCGCGCGTGGCAGCCGCCACCGCGGACGAGTTCTACGCCATCCAAGGCGACATGATTGACTATCTTTACACGGTCATGGCTGAGGAGTTCCCCGGCAAGCCATTCTACGCCACAACGTTCGAGTTCGGCACCTTCGGCGAATCGCTGCGGGACAACATCCGTGAGCTGCGCACGATGATCTTCGAGAACCGCGCCCATTGGTTCGGAGCGCTCCCGTCCGCGCAGGCGTGGCTGAGGCATGAATTCGACGAGTTATACTGCCCCTCTGAGCCAGCCTGGTTCGAAAAAGCCCAAGCCGACACCCGTCAAGCCTTCGAAGGGATTTTGAAGGCGGAGGGTTATGTTGGGTAACAAGGTGACTGTCACCCTTGGCGATCTCGATACAAATCCCGCAGACATCCGATCTCGCCGCCGTGGTGCATGTCGTGCGAGATCATCGCCCAGAAGATTCGCCAGGCAGGCCACTCTTCGCCCCAGTTGGTCAAGCGCATTGCGTCCAGTTCGACGTCGGTCAGCTTCTCAAGGTCGGCACGTAACAGGGCGTGACCCTCTTCCAGCAAGGCAATGGCATCCGCCGCAGTGTGAGGATAATCGAGGTTATCCCAGGTCAGCTTTCCCGCGCCGAAGGCGTACTCGTGGTACATCACCTTGCAGGTCGCGACGTGCACCAGCCGCCAGCCGATGGTCGTGAAAGGCGGCGGCTGAGGCGCCGGGTCAACGTAGTCCACCCACCAGTGCCCATCCTCCATGAGGTGAACCGTCCAGCAGCCTGGAACCGGTTCCCAAAAGAACTCCGCGTCGGTCAGCCCCTTCAGCCGCTGGCGCAGCGTTTGATAGACCTCATCCATCTCAGCCAACAACAATTTCACGGTTTGACGTTCCATCGCACACTCTCCTCAATAGCAAGCTACCAATACTCTATCACTTTTCCAACGAAGTTTCCATATCGAGAGAGGACAATGCCATGACCCAATTCTTCGCCAAAGACTGGAGCGGCGCGTCGTTCATCTTTTTCGGCGCGGCCCACATCGTCGCTTTGCTGATCGTCGTATTATTGAACGTTTTCCTCATCTGGCGCTACAAGAACGCGCCGGAGAAGACAAAGCGCGCTGTTGCATACGTGATGGCAGGCGTGCTGTGGGCCAACGAGCTAGGCTGGCATTTGTGGAACGCCTTCACCGGCCAGTGGACGATCCAGACCATGCTGCCGCTGCACCTGTGCTCCGTGCTGGTGTGGACCGGCGCGCTGATGCTGATCACAAAGAACTATTCGATTTACGAGTTCTGCTATTTCCTGGGAATCGGCGGTGCGCTGCAGGCCCTGCTGACGCCCGACCTGGGCATCTACGGTTTCCCCCATTTCCGCTTCTTCCAGACCTACATCTCGCATGGCTTGATCATCACCGCCGCCATCTACATGACGGTCGCCGAGGGCTTCCGCCCGACGTGGAAATCCCTGCTGAGGGTGGCCTTATGGATCAACGTCTACATGGCAGTCGTCTTTGGGGTCAACATGCTCATCGGCAGCAATTATCTGTTCGTGGCGCACAAGCCGCCGACCGCCTCCCTGCTCGACTTGCTCCCGCCCTGGCCGTGGTACATCCTCTGGGTGGAGGCCATTGGCCTGGTCATGTGTCTGATCCTGTACCTGCCGTTCGCGGTCAAGGATTGGCGCGCCAAAGCCAGGGCGACGTAGCTGGACGTTTATCCCGCCGCACACCCCGCGCAGATGCGCGGGGCTTTTATTTGGCCCAAAATGCCACTTGATTTTTATCGCAGAGTTCCTATAATGGACTCATAGCCAAAGGAGAAAAACCATGTCAAAATCCCATCTGCTCATCACCTTTTCCGTTCTGCTTGTGTTTGGTCTTGCCCTCTCGTCCTGTTCGTTTGGCCCGCCTCCATCGTGCGGTGACAATATCGGCGGCACAGCGGACACGGCCAAGTTCGACCAATATTTCACCAGCATGGCGCTGGTCAGCCAGGCCAGCGGACAGCCCGGGCCGGAAGGCGAAAACGGCGCGCAGTATTCGACCGGCGAGGCGCTGGCCATCCAGGCTGAAAGCAAGTCCGAGGTCTCGGTGCGGGCCTGCATCCAGCCGCGCGGCGGGGGCTCGTCCATCGCGTTCGATCAGACCCAGACCATGCCGCAGGGGACAGGCACCTTTTCTATCGGCACTTTCCAAAAGGGGACGTTCGTCATCCGCGTGATCGTGGACGGTGTGCTGGTCAAGAATTTCGCGTTCGAAATCAAATGATCTCAGTTAGGACACAGATTTTACGGATGCTACGTTTCTTGTTAGTTGGGCTGATGTTCAGCGCGCTCGCCGCCTGCGCGTTCCAACCAACCGCGCCGGAGGAAGAAACACCCTCTAGCGAGTTGACAAGGCCCCCCATCCAGTCACCCGCGTCCAATGATAAGTGGTCATTGTGGACGAACGGCACGCAACTGCGCGGGGCGAACACCTGGCAGCGCATCGTTGTGCCGGAGTTGGACGGCCCGGAGTTCCTCGGCGACGGCTACATCGGCCCGCCCTACATGCAGGCGGATTTCGACGGACTGGCCGCGCTGGGAGCGAACTACGTCAACCTTTCCACGCCCGGCCTGTTCACCGAGCGCCCGCCTTACGTTCTGGATGAAAAAGTACAGGCCAATCTGGATCGCATGATCGAGATGGCCGCCAATGCCGACCTGTTCGTGGTCATTACCTTTCGCACCGGGCCGGGGCGCAGCGACTTTACCTTCTACCGCGACGGCGCGGGCGAGTGGTTCGATCCCGATCTGCTGATAGAATGGGTATGGAGCGATCAGGAGGCACAGAATGCCTGGGTAGACATGTGGCGCTACACCGCCGAACGCTACCGCGATAATCCTGTTGTCGTCGGCTACGACCTGATGTGCGAACCGAATAGCAATGCAGTGGCCTTCGACATGTACGACCCCGAAGAGTTCTATTCGCAATACGCAGGCAGCCTCTACGACTGGAACCAGTTCTACCCGCGCATCGTGAAAGGAATCCGCGAGGTGGATGAAGAGACGTCCATCCTGGTTAGCGCGATGTCCTGGGGCGCAGTGCGCTGGCTGCCCTACCTCGGAACCGTTGACGACCCGCGCATCGTCTACACCGCCCACCAGTACGAGCCGCAGGAAGGATACACCCACCAGCAGCCGCCCGCCGTGAACACCTACCCCGGCAAGTTCGATCTGAACTGGAACGGCGAACCCGATGCTTTCGACCGCGCTTGGCTGGAAGGTTTCCTCTCTATCATCGCCGATTTCAAACAGGAACACAACGTCCCAGTGGCAGTCAACGAGTACGGCATCATGCGCTGGGTGCCAAACGCCGCCGAGTTCATGCGCGACGAGATGGACATTTTCGAGAACCTCGGCGTCAACTATGCCCTGTGGGTCTGGGATCCGGACTGGAAGCCGTGGGCGGAGAGCGCCACCGACTTCGACTTCCGCTTCGGGCCGGATCCGGAAAATGTCACGCCCGTGGAAAATGACCTGCAAGGCGCAATCACCAGCTTCTGGATGCGCAACACCATGAGGCCATCCTCGTTTTCTCCATAAGAGAACAACTAACCACGGATAAACACAGATGAACGCAGATTCTTGGATGAACTTACCTTTTCGCAGCTTTTACCCACCATAATCCGTGTTCATCCGCGTCCATCTGTGGCTTATACTTGGGACACACTTTATGAACATTTCCTTCCGCACCTTTCGCCTTGTACTGCCCATCCTTCTGCTCGCCCTTTCCGCTTGCACCTTTCCAGGCGCGCCAGGTACCAACGCTCCCGTGGACGAGAGTGTTCCTCCCTCCTCGCCCCTCGCGCCACCCTCCTTCATCCTCACCCCTTCCTCTCCGCTCCCCTCCCCGCTCTGCCCAGACCCCCAACCAGCGCTCGTCACCGACCTCGAGGTGCGTCAGCCGCCGCAGATGGATGAGCCGCAGCCCCGCGTCCCGTTCCGCGACCCGGTTTTCGGCACTTGCCTGGTG
>Ga0208047_1000466_pt1 | contig 15189 bp, 15 predicted proteins | sample Kivu_220m_FD_184162 | JGI IMG/M metagenome (GOLD analysis project Ga0208047, IMG submission 184162) | Freshwater microbial communities from Lake Kivu, Western Province, Rwanda to study Microbial Dark Matter (Phase II) - Kivu_220m (SPAdes)... | ecosystem: Environmental > Aquatic > Freshwater >...
GTTCCGCAGGCCCACCCGGTTGTAGCGCTGGAGGCCCAGGCGGTGGTTGAGCAGGTCGCGCAGCGTTACCGCGCGCGTGACCCAGGGGTCGTAGACCCGGAATTCCGGAAGGTATTTGACCACCGGATCATCCCAGGAAAGCCTGCCCTCATCAACCAGCAGGCCCAGGCAGGCCGCGGTGAAGGCCTTGGTCGAAGAAGCGATATTGAAGATCGTCCTCGCCTCCATCGGATCCGGCTGGCCCAGCTCGCGGACCCCGAAACCACGCTCGAGCAGAGTCTCGCCGTCCTTCCAGATCAGCAAGCTGGCTCCCGGGATGTTCCAGCGGGGGAGAGCTTTCTCCACATAGTTCTCGATCTCGGCCAGGGGCAGAAGGGATTGGTTCATCGGCAGATCCTTTGGGTCAATCTCAGGAGCCGGAAGGCGCTTGCCCTGATTGGGCATCCGGCTGAGGGGACTGCTCGGTGGGGCGCACCTCCCCCTTGCTGACCGGCAGCAGAACGACAACAGCGATCACCAGGAACAACAGCATGCTCAGCCAGATGTTGCGGTAGTCATTCCCAAAGGTCTGAACGGCGAAACCGCCCACGACCGGACCCAGGATGAAACCCAGTGTTTTGGCAAACGCCAGCAGGCCGCCGTAGGTCCCGAGCAGCGTATCGGATGGGGCTGAGTCGTACACCATGACATCCATATTGACATTGCAAAAAGCCCACACGAATCCCCCCAATCCGACCAAGATCCAGATCAGGGTGGGTGTGCCGAAAAGGAAAGTCAGGATACAGATCAGGGCATACCCCAGCAGACCGATCAGGTAGGTCGGCTTGCGGCGCAGGACTTTAGGGAGCAGCCCCCCCGGCAGTGTGCCCAGGATGTAAGCGCCTCCCGCCACCGCAAAGACCATGCCGGCCGCGCCCGGGTCCATGCCCAGGGTGGAGACGTTGTACGAGCTCAGGAACGCCTGCAACTGGCTGAAGGCTGAATAGGACAGGACCACGCTCAACAGGAGTAGTACCAGGCTTTTCAGACTCTCACGGGGAAGCACCGTCAGGGACTTAAAAACCCTGCCGAGCGCAAAGACGCTCAGATCGCTTCTCTCCCCCTGCTCCTGTCCGTACGGTCGCTCGGGTTCCTTGATGAAAAGGGCGGTCAGGAGGATGATCAGGGCGGTGAGCAGGCCGCCCACCAGGAAGGGCATGATCGGGTTGATGTCAAAAAGGATGCCCATCGCGATCGCCCCGGCCACGCTGGTGATGCCCCCCACCGCCATTGCCACGGCGTTCACCGCGCTGCGGTGGCGCGAGGGGGAGATGTCAAAGACGATCGTCAGGGCAGGCACATTGACGATGGCCAGCGGCACGAGCAACAGAACCAGGGCCAGGAAGAAGGGCAGGAAGTAGGGAATCAGGGATGATGTCTGGCCGCTCAGCTCTGCGGGGATGCGCAGGGCAAAGACCGGGATCAGGATGAAGGCCACGACCGCCAGGGGGGTCCCGAACAGGATCCAGGGCTTGCGCCGCCCAAAGCGCGAGCGGGTGCCGTCGGACATCATGCCCACCACCGGGCTGATGAACAGGGAGGCGATGTTATCGACGGTCAGGATGATGCCGGTGACGAAGGCCCCGTACCCGAAGCCCCGCAGGACCATCCCCTCCGGGACCTGGAAGCCGGGGTTCCCCGCCTGGAGCCAGAGGGGTACATAGGTGTTGTAGATCAACCACATGAACTGGGCCAGGGCAGGGATGAGGGAGGCGATGATCACTGCAAACCAGCTGATATCTCTTGTGCGTTTCATGGCTGTTCTCCTTTTTGGATTAGATCGAGCGGTTCCCCAGGGGATTTATGACTTGGACCCGAATCGACATAGCGGATCATGTGGTCCACGTAACGATCAAGGAAGGAATAGAATGCGGTGATTGATTCATCGCTGAAGGGGTCATTCACCTCCAGGTCCCGGATCAGGTTCCGGCCGGTAAAGAAGCCCATTTGCAGCCAGGCAAAACCGGAGGTCCAGATCAGGATCTCCAGCCAATCCGAGGTGATCGTGCCATATTGCTGTGCCTTCTGGATCACCCCCAGTTCGATCTGGTAGAGGGAGGTCGAGAACTGCCGGTCAATATCGAGACCGAGCTGATCGCGTTCCAGCCAGCGGTAGGTCCATAGGCGCACAAGCTCCGGGGTAGCGCGAAAACGGTCGATCAGCCGGATCCAGATGTCCTTGAGGAACTGCCTGAGGCGGACTGGGTCCTGGCAGAGCCGCTCCAGCCCCTCTTCGTCATAAGCGGCCAGGCTGGTGGTGATGATCTGGTGATCCATCTCGTACTGGCGGCGAAAGACTTGGCAGTACAGGGACTCTTTGCTGCCGGCGTGCTGCTGGACCGTGGCAACGGTCAATCCCACCTCACGGGCGATCTCCCGCATGGAAGTGCCGTGGTAGCCCTTCGAGGCGAAGAGCCGTGTAGCTGCCTGAATGATCCGTTCGCTGCTGTCACGCGCCATAGAACCTTCCACCAAGATGTGATAAATCCATACAAGCGTTCGTACTTAATATATTACTACAGCCCTCGCCTCCGGTCAATCCAAATCAGCCCGTTTTCCCGAGGACTCCGGCTTTACGTGTATCACCTCCCACCCACCCTCGCTTCCGCCGTCCCTGTGATCGAATACTATCCCTGGAATGGCAGCATGCTGGGGATCAGGGAGGACAGATAGGCGGACACGGACACCGACACAACCTGTGTCGCTGGGTCCACGCTTATTCCTGTCACCGCCAGGCCAATATGCCGGCTGCGCAGAAACGCCGAATTCATCCTCTTCTGTTTGCAACAGAGTAATGATAAAAGAAAATCTCCTGTATGTCGTTTACTTTTACAGGAGATGATTTACATGGGCTCGGCTGGATTCAATACCCCTGCGGGGCACTTACCAGCGACCAAGCGATTAAAACAAAATCCAATCTAGAAAATAGGAGTAACCAACTATGACAACTTACCGTATCGTCTGCACTGAGCAGGAACCTGCGTCTCAGCCTCCCGAACACGCACACATCGTGGCTGTGGGCACGGGGGATGATTCCAATCGGGCAACCCGGCGATTCACTCTATCGGAAGTACTCCAGATGATGGACAGGGGAGATAGGTTTTATACCAAAGGAGTCGAATCCGGGAAGACTGCCTGGGTAGAGAAGTACTGGTGTCAACACTGCCGCCAATACCACATCCGGTCAGCGGCAGATGCTGTCAAAGATAACAACCTCGATAACCTACGCTATTGCAACTGGTCGAAATGACAGTCGCATCGTAGGCAAGCCAATCAATTTACCCACAACCCTCGTGTGTAGAAAAGAGGAGCAAGTCGCTTCTCTTTTTTACTTAATGCCGTATAACAGAGTCTTTCTTCATCACACCCCTCAGCAGCCAGCATTGTTCGATCACCGCCCCCGTCGCGAACAAGCAGACATTTTAAACCGCGATTCTGCGGACATCTTATTCCGCGCTTGACAACGGAGAAACCGGCGAACGGCCACCTCCCCAAAGAAGGTCGAACTCCAGCTAACCGATGACTGCTTGCACACGATACAGAAATCGCAAGCCCCCAATCCGCCAGCTGGCTACTTCTCCCAGAACACCTCTGCCCAACCCTCAGGGGTATCGGTTGCCGAAGCTGGGGGCAGCACGTAGACCGGGTTACTCACACGCAGGGATGGTGAGACGAAGATGTTCCTGACGCTGGAAATCCTGTCAATGTAGAAAGCATACATAATTATGGAAAGGTACACAACAGGTCAGGGCATTACGATAGACTCGACCAGTCTACTGGACCTCCGGCCCAACGAGAAGCAAATGGCTCCGCATGAATTCGGGCTATCAGCAGCAGAACTTGCTAAATCATCTTCGCTGCCCCAACCAACTGCCTGGCAATTGCCACCGCCCCAATGGCATCTTCGGAGTAGCCATCGGCCTCGATCTTCTGCACCCAGTCGCGGGTCACGGGCGCGCCGCCCACCATCACCTTGGTCTTCTTACGCATCCCCAGCTTATCCATCTCCGTGATGACCTCTTTCTGCTTGACCATCGTCGTCGTCAGCAAGGCGCTCAGGCCAACGATGTTGGCATCCACCTCTTTGGCCTTGGCGATGATCTTTGCCGCGGGTACATCCACGCCCAGGTCATAAACCTCAAAGCCCGAGGCCGAGAGCATCGTCCCGACCAGGGACTTACCGATCTCGTGGATGTCGCCCTCCACGGTGGCCAGCACCACCTTGCCGAGCATCTGCCGCTGCGTGCCGCGCCGCGCCATCTCCGGCTCCAGCGCGGTCACCGCAGCCTTCATCGCCTCGCCGGCCATCACCAACTCGGGTAGGAAGGCATCACCCCTGGCAAATGCCTCGCCGACCGTGTTGACGCCAACGACGAAGCCCTGGGTGATCGCCTCCAGCGGGTCCATGCCGGCGGCCACGGCCTGGTTCGCCAGGGCAACCGCCGCGTCGGCATCACCGTCAATGATGGATTGGGCCATTTTGGGAAATAGTTCTGTATTCATGAAAGTAACTCCTTTTCGTGGATTAATATCGCAAAAACAGCTCCTGGCGCAATGTGCCACCCGGCGGGATGCGTAAGAAACCATCATCTGAATGTCCGGAAGCCAGGGCCAGATCCACAAGCCGGGCGAGATAGGCAGTGCTCCCCAGGATTTCCTCATAGCGCATTCCCCAACGGGCGCAAAAGCGGGCCACCTCCTGAGCCTGGGGACGGTACTGGTCGAGGTCAGCACGATCGTGAGCGACAAAGGCCAGGCGATGGTAGTTATGATACAGACTGTCAATCAGGAACTCAGCCTTACGGGTTCCATATTTTTTCTGGTACTCGAGGAACTCCGAGAGCGGGTTGCTGCCCGACTCAAGCCAGCCCTTGGTGAGGTAATATGTGCCGGGTTCAGAATGGAATTCCTCCTGGTACTTTTCATATGAACCCAACAGTATGGCGATACAGTCGTCCGCGCGGGGGATGAGTAGATTGTGTTTGCCTGCCTGGATGCCGTTCAGTCCATTCCCACACAAGCCGTAGCCGAGCACTACCAGGCTCGGTTCCGGGATTGCATCAATCGTCTCCTGGATTGTCCTGGTCAGGTTGGAAGACACGCGGTGCAGACCATAATCCAGGAAATGGAACCCCTTCACCACCGCCGGCGGGAAGGCCTGTTGGAGCAGGCTCTGAAAGACACTGCAGGCGATGACGATGATGGGCATGGAGGAAACTGGCATGATATGAAAGCTTTCAAATCAAAGATGGGAGTCATTCTCCGAGACCGATGGCGTACAGCAGACCGTACTCAGCTTCGGTGATGTACAGCATCCCTTTAGTTGGGATGACCTTGACATTGGTCGGCTTTCTGCCGCGGGGTATGTGGATCGTTTTCAACAAGGTGCCTTGGTCGTTGATCTGGACCACTTTTCCACCTCCGTAGTGAGCAACCCACAGGTTCCCGGCATCATCAGTGCCCATGCCATCCGGTCCCAGCTCATAGGCCAGATCCGGCTCGAGCAGGCACTGATCATCCAGGATAAAAAAGACCTCTTTATGTGAGACCTGGCTACCGGTGGCAAGGTGGTATTTCAAAACGCGGTTCTTACGATGCTCGGCTACATACAGGATTTTTCCATCCGGGGAGGCTGCGATCCCATTGGGAAAGCACAGCCCCTGGTCGAGTCTGTGCAGGGTCCGCCCAGGATCGAGGTGGTAGAGGGCGCCAGCCGGCCGGCCACTGACCCAATCCTCTTCGTAATCACCACCATCGGTGAAATAGATCTCTCCCGAAGAATCCATGGTGATGTCATTTGGCCCACGGAAGGATTTTTCTCGAAATGTAGCAAAAGCCTGCAACAGAATTCCCTCGGGGCTATACTGAACCAGTTTCCGGTTGGAATACAGGCAAACCCAGAAGTTACCATCTTTGTCCTGGCACAACCCGCTTGGTCCGCCTCCCGGCTCGGTGTTAAACAGGAGCTGCGCCTTTCCTTCCCGCACCGTCCAGATCCGGTCCCCCGTCCATTCCACAAAATACAGGCGATTATCCCGGTCAGACCAACAGGGGCTTTCAGGGAAAGACAACCCCTCCGCGATCAATTGGATCATGCTTCTCCCATCTCACTCGGATGCTTTCGACAGGATAGCCTGGATCGCCTGCTTTTTTTCCGGATCGAGCGGTTTGGGGTGGTGCTCTGCCAGGATCTTCTTCACACGCGCGTTCAAGCGCTGGTTGAGTGACATGCCTCCCTCGTCCAGCCATTTCTGGCGCCGGCCGCGATCAAGGAGGGTCGGGAACCAGAATTCGCGGTAATGGTCGCGGGTGGTCTTCGATTTCAAATAACTCCCTCCCGGGCCGACCTTGTCAATTTCGTCCACCATCAGTGTGCGGTCATTGACCTCGATGCCCTTGATCAGGTTGTCTGTCATGGCGACCAGTTCATCGGTCAGGACGATCATCTCATAAGATGTCGTCAAGCCGCTTTCCATGTAACCCACATCGTGGATCAGGTTGCCACCTGAAAGCTTGGCCATGATCACCGATAGGGTGGCTTCCACCGCGGCCTGCTCGTCAAGAACCTTGGCATCCGAGCAGCCTGCATAGCCCCAGGTCGGGAGCCCATACCAGCGGCCCAACTCTGCCACCGCTGCTTTGGTCAACTGGAACTCCGGCGAGGCATAGCAGATCTGCATGGAGCTCATGTCCATGTGGTGGACACCCGCACCGAAGACGAATGGCGCGCCAGGGCGTTGCAACTGGTGCACCACCAGGCTGCTCAGGATCTCTGCGAGAGCCAACACCAGCCCACCGGCCAGGGTGATCGGCACCACGGCGCCCATTTGCGGACCGGGGGAGTGGACCACTGGCAACCCGTAATCGGCCATCATGAGCAATTTGTCCACCGCGGTCCCCGACTGCTGCAAGGGTGAGCTGGGTTCAGAGTAGAGCAGGATGTGCTGTTGCTGGCGCAGGGCTTCGTAACCGCCGGCAACCGCAGCGGCCATATCAATGGCGCGTTGGCAGGAATGCCTGTCATTGGTTACGAAGACGATCGGTTTGATCGTACTCTCCAGCATGTGCGCCATCTGGACATCGTAGGTCAACGCGGCGTCGACATCGGAGGGGATCCCGATTGACATGGTGAAATGGATGTTGGGCAGGGCATCGCACAAGGCATAAGCCTGGGGCAGGTCCGCCTCGACGAAGGGACGCAGTTTGCCTGTCTCTGGATCGAGCAGGTAGAGGCAGTCCGAGCCGGTCCCGAAATAAGCCTGGCTGCCCTCCAGGAACATGGCTGGTCTTCCTTCCCGGTCACACATGATGACCCGCCCCGGTGCGGAGGCCAGTGCCTCTTCCACCAACCGGGAGGGGAACCTGACCAGGTCGCCATCGGAAATGAACGCGCCCGCCTTCTTCAACATGTCGAGCGCCCCGGCGTGTTGAAAGCGTACGCCGGTGCGGCGCAGGACCTCGAGTGCAGCGCTGTGGATATCCCGGATCTGGGAATCGGACAGAACGGCAAACTGGGGAGATTGATAAGCAAAAGAGTTGGCGGTTTTCACTGTTTTTTCCTTTTCGGTAATTTGAACACTGATTTAATCTTTTGATAGAGGCCGTTCAACCCGGCTGGATAGAAGATCATGATCAGGATCAAGCTCAAGCCGTAGATGAGCAACCGGTACTGCATCAGCCTCTTGAGGGAATCAAAGACCGGGATGAATAAGAATGCCGCGAACACGCCCCCGATCAGGCTGCCTGAGCCGCCGATAAAGGACAGGGCCATCACCTCCATGGTATGGCCGAGGTCCAGCAGGTCCGGGGTGACGATGCCCACGAAATAGGCATAATATCCGCCGATCATCCCGGCAACAGCGCAGGACAAGGTGAAGTTGATCAACTTGTATTTGATCGGGTTCACCCCCGAGGCGCGCGCCACTTCATAGTTCTGACCGATAGCCCGAAAGGCCAATCCCACCCGGGAGCGAATGATCAGGCGCAGAATCACGTATAACGCCAGCAACATTCCCAGCAGGATGTAAAAATGGTGCAAGATGGTGACGGATTCGAACAGCGGAGGGACGATGATGCCGCGCGCCCCGCGCGTGACTTTCTCCCAGGCACTGGTCAGCGCCCCCAATGTCATCCCGACGAACCAGGACATCAGGGATACATAAATGCCGCGCAATGGCAGGGTCAACAGGCCGGTCAAAAAACCTACCAGACCAGAGGCCACAAGTGCAGCCAACATGGCGAGCCATGGATTAATGCCGAAGTAGAAGGTCAGGATGGCCGCGATATATGCCCCCAGTCCGACGAAACCGGCGAAGCCGAAATTCACAGCGTTGATGAACCCGCCAGTAAAGTCGAAGACCATTGCCAGGATGCCGAAGTAGAGGCTGGTCACGAGCAGACGCCGCAGGTAGGCTTCCCTGACGACCAGCGGGGAAAGAGCCAGGATCAGCACACAGGCCAGGAAGGGCAGCGAAAATCCCAGGTTATCCAGCCTGGCTCTTAGCCAGACGATGGGGCGGAAGCGGGGTGGGATGGCAGGTTCAGAGGTGGTCATGCCCAGCTCACTCCCAGACACTCTTGACACGCGTCCCAAACAGGCCGGCAGGCTTGAATAAGAGAAGCAGGATCAACAAGACCAGGCTCGCCACATCCTGCCAGCCCTGTCCTAGCAAATAATATGATACGCTTTCAAAAACCCCAACCAGCAACCCACCGACGATCGCTCCCTCGACATTGCCCAGACCTGCAATGGTCACTACGAACCAGGAGGCGATGAGCGGTTTATTGCCGGCAAATGGGTAAGCCGGGCTGAGCGACAGCAGACTGGCGCCTCCCAAGCCAGCCAGCATGCTACCCAGCGCGAACGTCAGGGTCTGGATCCAGTTCAGGTCGATCCCAGCCAACTGTGCTCCACGCTCATCCTGGGAAACGGCGCGGATCGCCCGCCCGGTGCGCGTCCTGCGCAGGAATAGCCACAACCCGCCGATCGCCACCAGGGCGATCCCAAAAGCCACCACACGGTCGACCGCGATGTTCATGCCAAAAATGCTGACGGTTGCATCCCAATATTGGATGATGCCCATATACTTCATACCGAAGGACAAGCGGAAAATGCTCTGCAGCACTGTGGACAGCCCGGCGGTCAGCAGGAATGCATTCATCACCCATTCGCCCTTATTGAACTTGCGCAAGGGGTAAAAAAGAAGTTTCTCGGTAATGGCGCCAGCCAGGAAACTGGCCGCAGCCGCGACCAGAATTGCCAGGATGGGATTCAAGCCGAAGAGCGCATAGGCGAAGTAGGCCACATAAGCGCCGATCACATAGTATTCCCCATGGGCAAAATGGCAAATGTTCATCACCCCGAAAACCAGGGCCAATCCAACCGACATGAGGGCATACAGCCCGCCCCGCAGGAGGCCGGTGACAAGCAGGTTCTGTATAATTGATAGATCCATATGTGATTCCTCTACCGCCTGCCCAGATACGTCTCTTTCAAATAGGGGTCTTCCAATAACGCCGCGCTCGCTCCCTGCAGAACGATGCGGCCATGTTCGAGCACATAGGCCTTGTCGGCTAGATGCAGGGTATTGTTGACATTCTGCTCGACAAGCAGGATGGTCACGCCCTGTCCATGCAGCACCTTGAGCGCTTCAAAGACAGCCATGACCATCTTGGGAGCCAAACCCAGAGAGGGTTCATCCACCATCAACAGGCGCGGTGTTCCCATCATACCCCGCCCAAGGGCCAGCATGCGCCGCTCCCCCCCACTCAGGGTGCCCGCAAGCTGGTTCCGCCGTTCCAAAAGGATAGGGAAAAGGTTCAGAATGAAATCCAGCGATGTATGTACTTTCCTGTCGTCCCGCTGGCTGTATGCCCCCAGCAGCAGGTTCTCGCGCACCGTCATCGCCTCGAACAGGTTAAGGTCTTCGGTGATGAAACTCAAGCCGAGTCGGCTGATCAGGTGCGCAGGCAGCCCGGAGATGTTCCGGCCTAAAAAAAAGATCTCGCCGGCAGCCGGTTTGATCAACCCGGCAACGGCGCGCAGAGTGGTGGTTTTCCCAGCCCCGTTGGACCCGATCAGGGCTACAAACTCCCCCTCCTCGACCGCCAGCGAAACATCCCATAACACCTGCAGACAGTCATAACCGGCCTGCAGATTCTTTACGGCAAGCAACGGATTTCTCCTTCAACAATAATGATTCTGGTTGCCCGAGCCCTATGTCAGGAGGTATTTCTCTCCCAGATAGGCGGTGGCAACTTTTTTATCTGCGGCGATCTGACTCGGTGGACCTTCGGCGATCTTTTGCCCGTAATGCAAAACCAGGATTTTATCGCACAATTCCATGATCAGGCGCATGAGGTGTTCGACGATCAAAATGGTCACGCCTTGGTCGCGGATCTTGAAGATCAACTTCTTCAGTTCTGCCAATTCTGCCGGGGTCAAGCCGGCTGCAGCCTCATCGAGAAGCAGCAGCTTTGGACGACTGGCCAGAGCCCTGGCCAGATCCAGGCGTCGCAACTGGGCAGTATTAAGGCTTTCCGAAGGGCTTTCTCCGCCAAGCGGAAAGTTGACAAAGTGCAGCATCTCAAGGGCGAAATCCCGGGCATTCCCTTTTTGATCCCGCTCTCCAAAAGTGCTTGCCACCAGCACATTTTCGAGCACGGTCATCTTGGGGAAGGGGCGGCAGATCTGGAAAGTACGGCTGATGCCCTTTCGGCAGATTGCATCCGGCGTCAGACCGGTGATCTTCTCTCCCTGAAAGCGCACCAGGCCGGCGGTCGGCCGGTGGACTCCGACAATCGTGTTGAGGAGGGTGGTTTTCCCAGCACCGTTGGGTCCAATGATGCCAACGATCTCACCCTCCCCGACATTCAAATCCACATGATCCAGCGCGACCAGGCCGCCGAATTTCTTGGTGATGCCTTCTATCTGGAGGATCATGCAAACCTATTTGAAATAGGGAGGCACCTGTAATGCCTGTTCCTGGAGCTCCTCCGGCCAGATCGTCTTACCGACGCCTCCGAAGTACTGGATCACCGGGAAGACAAATACGCCCTTCCCTACAACCATGTCCGGCAGGGTATCCTGGGTGAATTTGTATTCCTTCATCAGGATCCCGTCTGTGTAGGTCAGCTTGCCAGTCCATAACACGGCCTTACCTGTCTGATAAATGGTGTCGCTGGTCAGTTTGCCGTAGTCCTGGTAGGTCTGCTGCAGGATCTTGATGAAGAAATTGGTTTCATCATAGGCCAAACCACCTGCTGAGGGGCTTGGTTCGATCCCCCAACGCGTGGTGAATTCGTCCCTGAAGGCGACCGCGGCAGGAGTGCTCCAGCCAGGGATCTGGTCGATGACATAGTCTGAGGCATCGCCGGTCATCTTATACCATTCGCCTACCCAGCCGAGGCCATCGGCCACGATCAGGCTGGTGATGCCCACCTCTCGCGCCTGCTTGATCAGGGCCGGGAATCCGGCGGCGTCGTCCATTGTGCCCGCCATCAGGGGGGCATTGTCGGTCTTGATCTTGTTCAGCATCGGATAGAAGTCTGTCTCACCAACCGGCACATAGACCTCATCCACGATCTGCCAGCCGGCCTCCGTCAGTTGACCGCCGATCGCCTTGGTGAAACCGCGGCTCCACTCGTCATCATTTCCATAGAGCACGACCTTCTTCTCACCTGGGGTCCACAGGCCTTTGGCAATTGCATCCTCGAGCGCCCGGACGTAGTTGATGGTCAGTTTGGAGGGAGTCGGCCAGCCTTTACCCATCCAGTAGGAATACTTTGGATCGGACAGCCAGGTCTTGTCGATGTCCTCGCTGGTACCCATGGCAAAGAAATGCGGGATCTTGTATTTGGCCGATAGGTTCATCATGGCGATGACTTCCGAAGCATCCCAGTTGAGCAGGCCGACGTCAATCTTATCGCCGGTGATAGCCGCTTCGTATGCCTGGGTGGCCTTATTTGGATCGGACTCGCCGTCGATCCAGACCGGGACGATCTTGTAGTCACCGATGGTCCAATTGATCTTATCAAAGGCCATCGTGACCGCGTCCTTGAACTCATCGCCGACACGCGAGCTCGGACCGGTAAAGGGTCCCTCCACGCCCACTTTTAGCGTCTTGGCTGTTGCGCCAGTGGACGGCTTGCAGCCGCTCAAGGCGGTTGCCAGCAGTACGACGATCAAAGCAAGGGTGAACAGTTTTTCTTTCATTTGGGGCCTCCATTCTCCTTCTTAGAATTGATCTTGAAATGGGTGGATAAATTAAGCTGGTTTTTCCGCTTCCTGGGCCCGCAGCTTCTCAGCGAGACGGAAATATTTTAAATAACGCATGGAATTGTTATCCCTGCCCAGCAGCAGATCGGCAGCTTTGATGGTCTGACCAAGTTTGGATGGATCAGTGATCGCACAGGTGGCGCCCATCTGGATGGCCAGGGTTAGGAATGCCTGGTTGACAGTCATCCGTTCGGGCAAGCCAAAAGAAACATTGCTGGCGCCCAAATTGATATTGACGCCGAATTCCTTCTGCAGCAGATCAATGGTCTGGAGCGTGACCAGGGCAGCCTTGCTGTCGGAGCCGACGGTCAATACCAATGGGTCAATGACAATATCCTCAATCGGGATGTTCAGTTTGGCGGCATGTTCGATGATCTTATCGGCCACAGCCACACGTTCCTCGGCCGTTTTGGGTATGCCATTGTCATCCATGGTCAAGCCGATGACCGCTGCGCCACGATCCTTGACGATCGGCAGGACGCTCTCCAACCGCTTTGTTTCCCCACTGACCGAATTGACCAGAGGTTTACCCGGCACGACTGGCAGGCCGGCTTTCAATACGGCGGGATTACCCGAGTCGAGGCACAGCGGAATATCGGTCAGCGAGGCGACCAGTTCCACCACCTTCGGAACCATGGCCACCTCATCCAACCCTGGCACGCCGACATTGATGTCCAACACATCCGCACCCCACGCAGTTTGATTCTCGACCAGCTGGCGGACATACACCATATTCCCCTCGATGAGTGCAGCAGCCAGCTTTTTACGACCGGTGGGATTGATCTTCTCACCAATCATCACGAATGGGCGATCGATGCTGATAACGACTTCCCTGGTCTTGCCCTTGAGAATGGTTTGCATAGGTTTTCCTTTTTATTGGATCACACCTAATGTGCAACTCCTCATCGTCTCAATTTAATAATACAGCACGAATGCGTTCAAGGCCGAGTTTGATGGTTTCGATCGAAGTGGCATAGGACAGACGCAAATATCCTTCGCCGTGTTCTCCAAAGGATGAACCGGGCAGCAATGCCACGCCGGCTTTTTCCAGGATCAGGTTTGCCAGCTCGTCGGAGGTCATGCCTGTGGCTTTGATATTGGGAAAAACGTAAAAGGCACCCTGGGGTGTCCGGCAATGAATGCCCGGGAGGTCATTCAGCCCCGCCACGATCACATCCCTGCGGCGTTGATATTCTTTGTTCACAGCCGCCACCTGATCCTGAGGTCCCCGGATGGCATCCAAACCCGCGTACTGGGTAAATTGCGCGGTCGAACCTACCGAATGGGTCAGCAACAAACCGACGCGGTCAGCCAGGGCGCGAGGCATGATGCCATAGCCCAGGCGCCAGCCGGTCATGGCGTAGGTTTTGGAAAACCCATCCACGATGATCGTGCGCGACTGCATGCCGGGAATGGAGCTGATGGATGGTGCCACCAGCCCTTCATATGTCACCCGTCCGTAGATCTCATCCGACATCACCCAGCAGTCGTAAGCGCAGGCTTTTTCAGCAATATGTTCCAGGTCTGTCACCGGCATGACACCGCCAGTGGGGTTACTCGGTGAATTGAGGATGATCAACCTGGTGCGCACATTGACTACGCGGTCAAACACCTCCAGGTCAAAGGAAAAATCGTTTTCTTCGACCAGCGGGACGGCAACCGGCACCCCACCCGCCACGCGAATCATGGCTTCGTAGGTAGGGAAGCCCGGGTCCGGATAGATCACTTCATCGCCAGGTTCCACCAGGGCCAGGGTTGGGAAGAACAACGCCGGCTTGGCGCCGGGTCCCACCACCACCTCTTCCGGGTCGATGTGGATGCCGCGTCGCTGTCCAGCATCCTCAGCGATCGCTTCCCGCAGCGAAGGCATGCCCGCCGGTGGTGTATAGCGCGTGTGCCCCTCACTAATGGCACGGATCCCTGCCAGACTGACATTGGAAAAGGTGTCAAAATCGGGCTGGCCGATTTCAAAATGGATGATCTTCCTCCCGGAGGCTTCCAACTGATTGGCCCTGGCCAACACTTGATAGGCGCCCTCGGGCTTTAAGTGACTGGTCCTGCTTGTAAAACTCATAACCATCTATCCAACCTGCCAGGTTTCTGTTTCTTCTTGTTGCAGGACTTTATCCAGAATCGACTGGTGCGATCTTTCTATATCGTTCAACATCGCTTCCTTTGCCCTGTCAACATCATGAACTTCCAAAGCATCTACGATTTCTCTATGGGTTCGCAACATCGTTTCACCCGCCTGCCGCAGGACCATAAACCGGGCAAGCCGGTCATGTAAACGACCAAGTAATTGTACCAGTTCATTATTACCGGAAGCTTTTGCCACCAGACAATGGAAATGCCGGTTTTCATCGGTATAACGATCGTAGGAAATATCATCATCCCCGGTATATCCTGCGTGGACAGCGCGCAACTCCCCGATTTGCCCAGAGGTGATTTTTGATGCAGCCTGTTCCACCGAAGCAAGTTCCAGGATATGGCGTAAATTCATTAAATCCCGTAATTGTTTTAATGTGGTGCTGGCCACGAAGTACCCCGAACGCGGCTTGATATTGACCAAGCCCTCCTGGCTGAGCATCTGCAAAGCGTCGCGCACGGGGGTGACACTGGTATTGTATTGCTGGGCAATGGCTTCCACGTCGAACCGTTCATTGGATTCACGATGCCCCATGATTATTGAACGCCGTATTTCCACAAAAATGACATTCTTCGAGGTTTGGTCTTCGTTGGCAGGAAACATGGATGCTCCGTTCCAAAAATCTTACCATAGGATACATCAATATGACTCCACTGCAAAAACGACTGGACAAAGTGCCTCCGAATTGGCCTCTCCTCAAAAAGCGGAAACTTTAATATAATGCGAG
>Ga0208047_1000467_pt1 | contig 15173 bp, 13 predicted proteins | sample Kivu_220m_FD_184162 | JGI IMG/M metagenome (GOLD analysis project Ga0208047, IMG submission 184162) | Freshwater microbial communities from Lake Kivu, Western Province, Rwanda to study Microbial Dark Matter (Phase II) - Kivu_220m (SPAdes)... | ecosystem: Environmental > Aquatic > Freshwater >...
GTCATCAACGCGCCCTCGGCATTGGTGATGTTCCACAGTCCGATGTCGTCGGCCACTATTGTCCGGACCTCCGGGTCAGATGCGGAAAGCAAGGATGGAACGTTCAGACTTCCCTTGTCGCCGGTCGGTCCAGGCTGGATCCAATGGTGAAGGCACGCAAGGTAGTCCCGATTGTCATCGGTCCTGTGCCGGAGTATGTCGAGCACAACGTCGCGCGCCCGCGGGTCCTCGGCAATGATGTGACCTATGGTACTGAATCGACCCAAGTTCCCGCCCCGCAACGAATACATGTACGCCGTCCCATCCTGCACGGCTGCGCCGAACCGAAGCATCTCCTGACTAGGGGCGGTGACCATATCTGTCACATCGCCACCCCTCCACTCCATATCGAGGAAGATGCCGTGGCCGAAGCTGTGGGTCTCGGAGTTGTCGGCCCGATTGCGAACCTGATAGTCATCATTGCCACCCAGGTCAAGGCAGATGGCATAGGGCCACGCATTCGGGTCCGACTCGGGCCAGACCCCGCCGAAGCTGTGCCAGTCATTCATCAACACCGCCCCTTTGGGGCGGTCGCAGATGTAGGTATCGTTGCCCTTGTAGTCGATGAAGAGCGAATAGGAGAACGGCTTGCACCCGGTGCCGTAGGATGACGTCGTGGACTTGTAGGTATCATTCCCCTCGTAGTCAATCAGGAACCCGGGCGAACGGTCGCCGCCTGAACCGCCGGCACGGAAGCCTCCTTCGTAGACGTCATCGCCCTTCTTGTCTATTAGAATCGCATTGGTGACGTGGATGCCCGAGCCCTGACCGGTGCCGCAGACGTAGTGGTCGTTGCCCTCGTCATCTACGAGCACGCCCAGGGACATGATGTACGAACCACCTTGGCAGTTCCAGCCTTTGCTTACGTATTCGTCGTTGCCCTTGTCGTCAACGAGCATCCCGACACCACCATACGCGACCAGCTTCTTCTCCCACGGGTATGCGCGGAACGATAGTGCTCCGCCCTGCCCATATCCTGGCATCCCGCCCATCGCGTCCTTGGTCGAGTCACACGCCAGCCGGTACTTGTCGTCCCCTTCGACGTCAGAAAGGACGCCGAGCCCAAGTGTCGTGGCTGAGCCCTGCCCATTCGAGGCGCAGTCATACACGTCATCACCCGAATCGTCGAGAACCATGCCGAGCCCGAACATCCCCGCGCCCTGGCAGAACGTGTGAGCGCTGAACGTATCATTACCCGCCTTGTCCCACAGCACGCCCACGCCCATGATGCCTATGCCCTGTGAGAAATGCTTGGCCATGTACACATCGTTGCCGGCAAGATCAACCAGCATGCCAACACCAAGGAACCCAAATCCCTGCACGTAGCTGGAGTCCGGTGCCTCGTACCGGTCGTTGCCAGCCAAGTCCATACAGACACTGACCGGCCGGTCAAACGCCGTCGCTCCGGCGTTGTTGAGGTAGACGTCATCTCCACCCAGGTCAACCTCCAACGCCGCGTCGGTGCGGAGCGTATCCACGCCGAACCCGGACACGACAACCGTGCCTATGGGGCTGTCGAATTCGACAACCGTGTCGGCCTTGGCCCCGGGCCGCAACAGACGGTCCGGACCGAGACGCTGCACTTCTGCGGCGTATGTACGAACCGCGGCGGCGAGAGTCCCGAAGCGGGTGACCGGTTCGTGGCACGGGAATCGTCGGGCCCGGGCGATGAAGTCCAATTGGCCATCCGTGTTGCCGGTCAAATCCGCCATCCGTTTGCCGTCCGCCGAGAGATAGTAGCCCGGGTTGGCGCGAAAGAACGCGCTGTCCTCTCCGGTCAGCCCCCGTCTGGCCCAACGTAGACGACCGTCTGCCTTCTCAAGCGCATCATACAGAGGAGCGAAGGCACGCAGGTGCTCCGGTGACAGCCATGCCCCGAGGTGCTGCTCGACGAACACCCACACGCTCGTGTCACTCGGAGATGGTGGTCGGCGCCAGTGCTCGCTCCAGGCGAGAATCTCGACCGCGGTCGGTGCCACGCCGGCAGGCCCGTCTGTCCGCTGCCCGCTCACAACCTGACTCGAGATGCTCTCGGCCCACTGCTTCATGAAGAGCGGCCGGCTCGCGACAAGGTCGATGACGTCGAAGCGGCAGCAGTAGCGGTAGCCGCCTTCCCAGCCGCGCGGGAGCTCGACGTTCCGCACGTCGAGCCCGATGCGGGCGCCAGCATAGTCCAGCGGATTCCCGATTGACTCCGCCTTGATTGGCACCGGTACCGGGTCCTGTTGGAACCACGTCTCTGGGCCGTACTGCTTGACCGGCTCCGCCCACACTGCCGCAATGATCACGAGTATCAGAATCCCTGATCTCAAGCACCCTCCTTTCGGAGTCCACACAGCTCCTCGCTCACTTGCCACATCCGCGCGGCCAACTCCGGGTCAGCGGCGTCGCGTGACGAAGGCACCGACCGCCGCTTCTCGAAGTACTGCCCTGTAACGCCCGCGACCTCCGGGGCAGTCGCGAGCCAGACAAGCGTGTCCGCGCCCTGCTCTGGTGTCTTCCCGCCAAAGAAGTCTGCCAGCCGCTTGCTGAAAGCGTAGAACCAGCCCTCTTCCTGACCGATGTTGGTCTTGACCAAACCCGGCGTCATCGCATTGACCGTCACTCCTTTACCGTCCAGCCGACGGGCGAACTCGACCGTAAAAAGCAAACCTGCCAGCTTGGAGTTCGCGTACGCCTTCATCGCCGAGAATCTGCGGCGGAGTTGCAGGTCATCGAAGTCCAGCCTGGCCTGCTTGTAGATGCTCGATGAGACACTCACGATGCGCGACGGCGCCGATGTGACGAGCAGGTCGAGGAGCAGATTGGTCAGCAGGAAATGGCCGAGGTGGTTGAGCGCAAAGGTGTACTCGAAGCCGTCGACCGACTCCCGCCGCTTGCTGGGCGATACGCCGGCGTTGTTCAGGAGTACGTCGAGCCGCGAGTACCGCTGCCGGAACTCGGCTGCGGCAGCCCGAACCGCCGCTAGCGACGACAGATCGGCAACGATGAACCCAATGCTCTGGTTTCTGGTGGCGCTCTGCATCTCCGCAGCGACCTGCGCGCACTTCGCCGAGTTGCGGCTGAGCAAGACAACCGTCGCGCCCTGATGCGCCAGCGCATCTGCGGCAGCCCGGCCTATGCCGGACGTAGCGCCGGTCACCAGGCATACCTTGCCGGTCATTGCACCAGTCACGTCTGTGATTCTAGAAGGCAGACGCCGCAAGTCAAACCGCCGTGCGCACGGGGCGCGGACGATGTCGGACCGGAGCGCAGGTAGACCGGCCCAGGCCGGCTAGCGTCGAAGCTCGACGATCAGTTCTGCAAGTCGACGCGGCAGGGCCTGGTCGATGTGCGGCTGCGCGTGGCCGTGCGCGATTTCCTCGATGCGTTGAGCCCTTGCGGTTGAGCCCGGTTCGGTGGTCTCGGCTACATTCAGGAAAGCCGTAATGATGCTTCGGTAGTTGCCAACCTGCTGTTGCGGAAGCCCCAACGCCGACGAGGGCGCGTGTCTAATCGGACAGGCTAGACCGGGTCGGCAGGCTGGCCGAGCGTACGCTGGGCAAGCTTGATGAACTCGCGTGCGCGGCCGATGTGCTTCGCGGCTTCTTCTTGGGACCGGGGCGATTCGGCATCGTAGTCGCCGAGAAGGCGGCTGTCCTGCGCCTGAATGAGATGGCGGTGGAGTTCGGGTGGGACCCGCCCGGTCTTGGTGAAGTGCTGGCCGAATGCGGACACGACCGCTGCATGACTTGTGAACGCGAGCCCATCCGCGTCGAGCAATGCCTCGGCGCAGTAGAACATGGCGTAGTAGGCGCGAGAAACCGCAAAACCATGATGTTCCTCGCGAGACAGCAGCTCCGCCGCTCTTGCGCTCTCCTCGGCCTTGTCTACGAGAGCCCTCTGGTCCTTGGTCACACCGGCACGCCCTCAGCCTCGATGTTAAGGAGCAGCGGAATTCGGTCCTGCCTATAGCGGTCCTCGGACATGTAGACGCATGAGATGACTACGTTGTGTTCCAGGGACAGTGCTGCCGAGACCGTCGAGCCGCGCTCGATCTCTTGCCCGACGTTCACCTGCCCCTTGAGCACAACCAGCACATCGATGTCGGAATCCGCATCGGCGTCGCCGCGTGCCTGTGAGCCGTATAGGATGAGCTTCACCAGCCGGTCGCCGTACAGGGCTTCGAACCGACTCCGTAGCTCGGCGAGAATGGATCTGATTCTCGGATTCATCTCGCACCTAATCTAACCGGGCCGGGAGCGAAGTCAACCCCTGAAGCTCGCTGTGACGGGTGAAGATGGATTCATGCCCGCTGGCCGCGGAGCGTGAGAACCAGTTCGGCCAGACGGTGCAGCAAGGCCTGGTCGATGTGCGGTTGCGCGTGGCCGTGCGCGATTTCCTCGATGCGCTGAACCCTCGCATTTGAGCCCGGTTCGGTAGTCTCGGCGACGTTCAGGAAAGCCGTAATGATGCTTCGGTAGTTGCCAATCTGCTGTTCAGTGAGCCCTTGGGACTTGAGCAGGTTCAACGCCGCCTCGATGACCGGTTTGCGCGCTTCTTCCCGGGCCTGGTGTTCCTTGAACGCCTGGGCCAGCCACTCACTGCGACACAGGTCATAGTCGGTCTGGAGCCTGTGTCGGGGTGGAAGCAGCATCAGGTGCTTCGCCTGCTCGGCCGGCGGCAGCCAGGCCAACTCACCTTTCGCCTCCATGTCATTGAACAGTCCAATCACAGCTTTGAGCAAGTAGTCGATGATGTCGGCCGGTGCGGCCTTGCGCTCGGCCCATGCCCGGCAGCGCTTGAGCCGTCGCTCCCGCAAGACCGGCCGCAGTTGCCTGGTCTGGTAGAGAATCCTGAAGACCTTGCGGCCGTAGTCAGCCACGATCTTGCGCTCTCTGCTCATCGGCTTTGCCCCGAGTCCATTCAGTTCGTGGTGGAGCATCACCTCGATTACCTTGCGCAGGTTCCACCAGGCGGCCGCCTCACGCAAGGCGAGAATGGCTGCGTCCTCTTGCGGGCTTGGGACACGATCCGAAACTCTACGGGAGTTACGGTCATGTCCCTGCGCCGCGCCGGGCCGACGGCCGCGTCGCCGCCGGGACGGAATGACAATTGGCGCGCTGAGAAAGCCGTCAAGAAACCCCGCTAGATTCTGAGATGTGGCTCGACAGGCGTGCAGGTAGTCAAGCACCAGCCGCACCGATGGATTCGGGACACGACCTGCCTCAAGCCTGGCGATGAGCTTGTGGCCATACTTGCCGCCCGCGCCGGTCGCTTGCGCAATCTGTCGCTGCGTCAGGCCGGCCCGGGAGCGAAGCTGCCTGAGAACCGGGAACAATCCGACCAAGGAGTCCTTCTCTGCTGCGCCCGATTTCACGATGGCTTGAGTCTACTTAAAAGTATACCAATTAGCAAGCCGTGGTTTGGCTCAAGTAACTAAAATCACAACCAGTTAGGCTGGAATCCACTTTTTCAGGGGTACGGTTCCCCCTAGGCTTTGGCACGCAGTTCGGTACGTGGCCTGCCCTGCAGTCTCGCCCGCCGTTCCTCCCGTAGCTTGCCCCGCGGCCGGGCAAGCAGTCTGGCCTGCAGTCTGGCCCGGTGCCTGCTCCACCGCATGGCCAGTGGCTTGACGGATAGTCTGGACAGCAGCCGGCCCGGTTGCTCCACCCGCCGTTCCTCCTACAGCCTGGCCCGTGGCTCGGCAGGCAGTTCGGACGGCAGCGGGCCACGTAGTTCGGCCTGCAGCTTGCCCCGTCGCTTGCCGGGCAGTTTCCTCTGTTGTCTGCCCCGCGGTATGGCCCGCAGCTTGGCCCGCAACTTACCCCGCAGTTTGCCCGGCCCGCCTTCCCGGACGACAAGAAAGCGTCGGCCGCTGCACAAGGCAGCGGCCGATTGCAACTGGACGCGGTGGACTAGGCCAGGATGTTCCCCTGCTTGTCCTTGAACTTGCCGACGGCAATCATGATGATGTCGATCAGCCAGCCGATTCCGAGAATGCCGCCGGTCAGCAGCCAGACGATACCGGTTCCGATCTTGCCCACGTAGAACCGATGCACACCGAGACCACCAAGGAATATGCACAAAAGTAGTGCCGTTATCTTGCTCTTGTCGGATGTGCCCGCAACCGGGGCAGTACTGACGTCAGCCATTCGGTCCTCCTGTTCGGTCGAAATCGGTCCTCGACGGAATGGTCTATTATTCCATCCGGGCAAGTCAAGCCGCGCCGGGACGATGAATTGGGTAGGAGTCAGCTTGCCAGCACCGACAATCGTGCTACAATTCCGGTATGGGAGAGCCCACAGGCCTTAGACGCCAAGTGAAACCCTGGTTCGTAGTTGTCGCCATTGTCGCGGCGCTGGTCGTGCTTGGCGCGGTCGCCATTGCTTTGGGCATATGGAGGCTCGACCGTGAGTTCGGCCGGGCCAGGAGGGTCGCCACGGCAAACGCCCCTGATGTTCGCGCCAACGACCTGGCGATGAAGCTGAACCTCGCCGGCAACTCCTACGTTGCCGCCGGCATGCACGAGTCCGCCCTCGTCTGCTACCGTGAGGCGCTGCGCATCGCCGAGAAGGCAGGTGCAGCGCAACGGATGGTCGCCAGCTACCAGAACATGAGCGGCATTTTCGACAGCAGAGACATGCCGGAGTCGGCGCATTACTACATGAGCCTCGCCACCGCCCTCAATCGCAGCCTGCGACGACCAAGGCGGATGGGCCGTAGTCTGATCGAGCAGGGCGCATTCCGGACCCGGCAGCTTGGCGACTTCGACAGCGGCCGGGTCTTGCTGGAGAAGGGCCTGGAAAAGGCACGGACAGACGGTGACCGCAGAAGTGAAGCCATGGCCCTGAACTGCCTTGCTTCCGTTCAGGGCATGCTCAGACACTACGATTCAGCCCAGGTCTTGTACGAGAGTTGCGTGGCCGTGAGCCGCGCGGCCAAAGACCCCGTAACCGAGACCTGGGCGCTGCACAGCCTGGCTCTGACCTGGCTCAGGCGCGACCAGCTCGACAGCGCGAAACAGTGGCTGCTGGCGGCGATCGAGTCTGCGCACGAAGGCGGGGTCGTCGGCGAGGAAGCGTCGGCGCTGTTTGACATCGCCTGCATCCGCGCCGAGCAGGGCGGCCTTGAGTTGGCGCGGGTCAACGCCGAGCAAGCTCTCAAGCTCTACGAGCAGGCGGCCGATAACGGTGGCATAAGTGCGTGTCGAAGCCTGCTCGCTGAACTCGAAGACGCCGCCCGCTCGGAGTACCGGGAGCGACTGCTCGATTCCCTGATCGAGCAACGCAAGCGCCAGACCGACCCGGGAATGTAACCGCCTGGACCCGGGACCCCGATCGGAATCCCACTCTTGCCTGACCGGCCGGGGTTCGTTATACTGGCAATCCGCAGAGGCCGTAATTGCCAATTCATCAGTCATTCTCAGCTAACGTCCGAAGTCCTGCGTTATGCATGTCGCGTGATGCATCACGCCGGATAGGCAGGAGGCGAACTTGAAGATATTCATTGACTCCGCTGACATCAAGGAGATCCGTGAGGTGGCAAGCTGGGGCATCCTCGACGGTTGCACCACCAACCCGTCCCTCGTCTGCAAGACCGGCCGGCCGTTCCGCGAATGCGTGCAGGACATACTCAACGTCGTCGATGGCTCGGTCTCGGTTGAGGCAGTATCGACCGACTCGGCCGGCATGATCAAGGAAGGCCTGGACTGGGCGAAGCTCGACCAGTCGAAGGTCACTATCAAGATCCCGATGACGGTAGAAGGGCTGAAGGCTGTCCGCGGCCTGGCCGAGCGCGAGATCAAGACCAATGTGACGCTGGTCTTCTCGATGAACCAGGCCCTGCTTGCTTCCCGCGCCGGTGCGACGTTCATATCGCCGTTCGTCGGCCGGCTCGACGACATCTCGCACGATGGCATGGCCCTGATCCACGACATCGTGGGCATGATTGAGGACTACGGTTTCGACACCGAGGTCATCTCCGCCAGCATCCGCCATCCCCTGCACGTGATCGAGTCAATCCGCGCTGGCTGCCACATCGCGACCATCCCCTACGACATCCTGCTGAAGATGAGCAGACACCCGCTTACCGACGCCGGCATAAAGAAGTTCTACGACGACTACCAGAAGATACCCAAGTTGTAGAGGAAGCGAGGGAAGATGCCAATAGTCGACTCCAAGACAGGCTCCCACGGCAAGACTGCCGGGCTGGGCGAGTTGGTACAGGCCGCGAACATGATGCGCGGTTACGACCTGGTCGCCCTTTGCGCCGCCGGTTCCGGCCACTCCGGCGGCACGCTCTCGATTATGGACGTCACCGCCGCGCTCTACCTGGCGGTGGCGAACCACGACCCCAAGAACCCTGACTGGCCGGACCGGGACCGGATCATCTGGTCAACCGGACACAAGGCGCCGTCGCTCTACCTCGGCCTCGGCATTTCGGGCTACTTCCCGATTGAGGACGTCGTCCTGTTGCGCAAGCTCTACTCTCCGTTCCAGGGCCACCCGCACTGGCTGAAGCTGCCGGGCGTCGAAGTCTCTTCCGGCTCGCTCGGCCAGGGCCTGTCGATCGCCGTCGGCATGGCGCGAGCCGCCAAGATGGACAAGAAGAACCACCGGGTCTATTGCCTGACCGGCGACGGAGAGCAGCAGGAAGGCCAGATCTGGGAGGCGGCGATGGAGGCCGGCGCGTGGGGTCTCGACAATCTCTGCTGCATCCTCGACAAGAACCGGCTCCAGATCGACGGCCCGGTCAAGGAAGTGATGAACATCGACCCGATCGCCGACAAGTATCGCGCTTTCGGCTGGAACGTCACCGAGATCGACGGCCACAACATGCAGCAGATTCTCAAGGCGTTCGAGAAAGCCGCCGCAACCAGCAACCAGCCTACGGTGATCATCGCCAACACGACCAAGGGCAAGGGCGTCGACTTCATGGAGAACCAGGCCGGCTGGCACGGCAAGGCCCCGAACAAGGAGCAACTGGTGCAGGCCCTGAAGCAGCTCAACCTCGACTTCCGCATCGACTACGAGAAGCTGCTCAAGAAGGCCGCCGACTACCAGACCGAGGTCACCACCAGGCTGATGGCCAAGGTGCCCAGGTTCAAGCAGGACTACTTCTGGAACCGCCAGGCAGAGATGAAGGTCGAGATGAAAGCGACCCGCATCGGGTTCGGCGACGCACTGGCCGAGGCCGGAGCGGACAAACGCGTCGTCGCCATCGGCGCCGATATCTCCGGTTCGATTGCCATCTCCAAGTTCTTCGAATGCGACGCGGAGCGCTGCGAGCGCTGGCTGTCGGTCGGTATCGCCGAGCAGTCGGGAACCGCGCTTGCCGGCGGTCTGGCCAGAGAGGGCAAGCTGCCCGTCTTTGGTACCTACGGCGTGTTCGCGGCCGGACGCAACCTCGACCAGATCCGCACCACGGTCTGCTACGGCGGATTCGACGTCCTGATTGCCGGCGCCCACGGCGGCGTCTCGGTCGGCCCGGACGGCGCGACCCACCAGGCGCTCGAGGACCTGTTTCAGATTTGCGGGCTGCCCAACATGCAGGTGGCGGTCCCCTGCGACGCGCTCGAAACCCGACGCGCTACCGAACACATGCTCCTCCACCTCAAAGGCCCGAAGTACCTGCGCTTCGCCCGCGAGGCCACGCCGGTCATTACCCGGGCCGAGACGCCGTATGTCTGGGGCGTGCCCAATGTCTACCGCTACCGCGGCGAGAAACCGGACCTCGTTGACGCGTTCGAGGTCAAGCTCGCCACCGACTACAAGAGCGAGAATGAGAACCTGACGATTGTCGCCTGCGGCCCGATGGTGCCCGAGGCGCTGCGCGCCGCCTGGATTCTCAAAGCGGACTTCGGCCTCGAGACCCGCGTCATCAACATGCACACGCTGAAGCCGTTCAATCCGGCGGCGCTGGTACAGGCGGCGCTCGAGACCGGCATCATCGTGACCGCTGAGGAGCACCAGATCGGCGGCCTCGCCAACTGGGTGTCGCACGCGCTGCACGTCGCGCCCGAACTGTACGGTCACCCGGTCGCGTTCGGCTCGATCGGCGTCAAAGACCGGTTCGGCGAGTCCGGCCAGCCCTGGGAGTTGATGTGGGAGTTCGAGGTATCCGGCGAGCACATCGCGGCCAAAGCTAAGGAGCTGTACGACTTCGCGTCTGCCCCCAAGACCAAGCCGAAGACCGCAAAGAAACCGTCAACCAGGAAGCCGGCGGCGAAGAAACCCCGGGCGAAAAAGGCCAAGCCGACGGATTCGGCCGCCGGGGCCGAATGGCAGGAACCAAGAAAATGAGACTTGCTGAGCGGATGAATCGGCTGGGGACCGAGACCGCGTTTGACTGCCTCTGCCGCGCCAAGGCCCTCGAGTGCAAGATGGACGTGGTCCACCTCGAAATCGGTGAGCCTGACTTCGACACGCCCAAGCATATCCGCGAGGCCGCCAAGAAGGCGCTCGACGACGGCTACACCCACTACGGCCCGTCCGCCGGCCTGCCCGAACTGCGGCAGGCGGTGGCGGCCTATTCCGGCAGGCTGCGCGGGGTTCACTTCAATCCCGAGCAGGTGGTGATAACTCCGGGGGGCAAACCGGTCATGGCCTTCGCCATCATGGCTTTGGTGGAAGAAGGGGATGAGGTCATCTATCCCAACCCCGGGTTCCCGATCTACGAGTCGATGATCAACTACATGGGCGGAACCGCCGTGCCCTCTCATCTGCGCGAGGAACGCGACTTCCGTCTCGATGCCGAAGAACTGTCCTCGCTGGTGAACGCACGCACGAAACTGATCATCATCAACTCGCCTCAGAACCCGACCGGAGGCGTCCTGACACGGGAAGACCTGCGCCTCATCGCCGAGACCGCGCTCGAACACAACGTCTGGATTCTCGCGGACGAGATCTACTCCGAAATTCTGTACGACGGAAAGTTCGAGAGCATCAGTCAGTTCCCGGAGATCCACCAGCGCCTGATTATCCTCGACGGGTTCTCGAAAACCTATGCGATGACCGGCTGGCGTATCGGCTACGGTATCATGCCTCCGCAGATGGTGGACAAACTCGCCCGTATCCAGACCAACACCAATTCGTGCACCTCCACATTCAGCCAGCGCGCCTGCCTCGATGCACTGACCGGCCCGCGCACGGAGATCGACGGGATGCTCGCCGAGTTCAGGAAACGGCGCGACTTCATAGTCGAAGGTCTGTCCGAGATACCGGGGTTCCGCTGCAAGCTGCCGCTCGGCGCGTTCTACGCCTTCCCGAACGTCGAGGGAACCGGCATCGACTCCGAAGTCCTGGCCCACCGGCTGCTCGAGGAGAAGGGCGTTGCCTGCCTTGCCGGGACCTGCTTCGGCAAGTACGGCAACGGGTTTCTCCGCTTCAGCTACGCCAACTCAATCGAGAACATCGCCAAAGCGCTCGAGCGGATCAAAGAACTGGTCAGCCAGAAGTAGCGGCCGATGGCCGCGGAGCGCCATTCGCCAGTCGCCATTCGCCAGTCGCTGGTCCGATTGGGTCACCTCTGCTTCGACGACTTCCTGCTCCTGAGAAAATGGGGACTGTCCCGCGAGTCAGCGAGCTTTGAGGGACTGTCCCCATTTTCCCCCGAGCTGACGTCTGACTGGGCCCTCGCCCTCAACAACGCGCCTCATGTCCTCCGCCATATGGAAGCCACTGGCTGTAGGCTGCCGATTGTCAGTGCTCGTCCGTGTCCGTCCATGTCGTCCATAGCGTCCGCCCAAACCCGTCTTGTGGCTCACTTCGCCCTCGACCTCCTCCGCGCCAAGGCCCCGCCGCTGTACGACGCACTTCCCTGGCACGACTGGGACTTCTCGATTGTCACCAAGCGGTTCCCGCTCTGGAAGACAAGATTCCTGCTTGCCGGCGATGGAACGACAGTGGCGATATGCCGCTGTCGCAAGTCCGCCGGCGTCTACGCCCTGGAGCCCGACGAGACCATCGCCCGCTACATCGAGCGCAAGGCCGCGCTGGAAAAGGTCCGCCGTGTCCGCGTCCTGCACTCCTCCCTCTCTCCCTCTCTCCCTCTTCCCTCTTCCTCTGTTGATCTCGCAGTGGTTGGCTCGAGTCCGGCACTGGAAACTGGCCACTGGAAACTGGTAACTCAAGAGCTGCTTCGCATCTCCTCGAACATACTGCTGGTTGAGAACAGCCCCCTTTGCCCGCCGCTCGACGACAAGGCCCTCGCCGATGTTCAATTCCGGCCTGCCTCAGTCGAGGTACGCGGTCTCGGTCAGCGCCGCTGCTGGTGGCTATCCAGCGACGGGACATGACCCAAATCCTCCAGGGATTTGGGATCGTGTCCCAGGCGTGTGTTGATGGTGAATCCCCGTCTGTCCGCCTGACCCCGCGTCCACTGGCTACCGGACGACTATCGCTCTGGCCGTCTCGTATCCGGCCTCTGTCTTGACGGTAACGAAGTACACGCCGGCAGGCGTTTGGATTTCACGGCCCGCCACGTCCCAGAGCCACTTGCGTGTGCCGACCTTGCCCGGGACCTCGCGCAAGTAGTCGACGACCCGCCCGTCCGCGCTGCTGACCTGCGCCACGAATGGACCCCGGTCCGGCGCGTCGCTGGTTATGACGAAACACCCGCTGCCGCAGGTGGGACTCACTCGCAAAGCGCCAGTGGTGGGTCCTGCCCCGAAGACGCCGCCCTCCTCACCGACCCCAACGCCTTCAACGCCGAAGAACAATACTGCGCTGGCATCGCTCACCGTCACCAGGCTGTCCTGCAAAGTGCAAACGTAGTTGGCTGAGCTCGGGGTGTCGTACATGTCCGCCGGCCTGATGTGCGCCGGGTCCGAGACGTCGAACAGCCACACTCCTTTGTCGCCGTTGGCGACCACGGCGGCGTTCCTGATGACCGCCACGCCGACCATCTCATTGTGGTCCGGGTCCTTGTACCAACCGACTATGTGCGGCTCCAGCGGATTGGAGACGTCAACCACCGTCAGCCCCTCGGTGTAATCAGCCACATAGGCAAGACCGCCGCGGACCGTTAGGGCCCGTGGCCGAGCCCCTGAGCGAGCACTCGGCGACCTCTACCGGGGCCAGTGGGTTCGATATGTCGAAGACCTCCAGCATCATGTAGCGGGTGGCATACAGGTAAGGCTGGATCGGATCGAGCGCTATGTCGTAGCAGGAACCCGCGTACCAGCACTTCCCGGCCAGACGTGGCCTGGTGGAGTCCGAGATGTCAACCGCTACGAGGAAGTCAGCGCCGATGTTCTTGAGCCTTCCGACGTAGTAGAGGTGGTCGCCTCGCACAAGGGGCTTGGTGAGAAGCTGAAAGGTATCGGAAGTGCTCACGAACTGGGGGTGCTCAGGGTCGCTCACGTCATAGATGTCCAGGCCCGTGCTTGCACAGAACAGAAGCCCCCCTCTGGCTGCAGCCGCATCGGCTTGCGAAGGGACCCAGCCCATCTTCCGTGGTGCGAGTGGATTGGTCAGCCCATAGATATCCACACCTGATACAAGACGAGGGAAGAAACCGACGCCCTCAGTGACCGCGGGGCGCATGAAGTGCCAGCCGAAAGCGACATTGGTGACGTACGAAGGCTGCGTAGGGTCGGATACGTCCACCTCCACCAGACCGACGGAAGGGTCGGCCTGCAGCATGTATACCCGATTGCTGGATACCCCTATTGCCTCAACCTGGCCGCTCGCACATCGGAACGTGCTGAGTTCCTTCGGCTGGGTCGGGTCGGCAACGTTCAGGACCGCCATCCCTCTGGTGAAGATGGACGGGAAGGCGAGTGTATCGCCGGGCCGCAGCGCGATACCTATGATCGCGGCCCCACCCGGAGGCCGATACGACGAGAGTTCAACGGGAGTGGCTGGTCGACTGATATTGTAGAGAACCAGATTCGGGTGTGCAGTGAGGTGGAGCATTGAGCAGGCGTAGAGGATACTGTCCCTGACGGAGACTTCGGCGCAGCAGAATCCGGAATCCATGACCGACCCCACCTGCACAGGGGTTGCCGGGTCGGTGATGTCAAACACATAGAAGCCGCCGATGCGGGGGTACTCAACGTGCGCTGCAAGACAGAGGTAGGGATAGCAGACTTCCAGTCCCCATGCCGGCTCGTCTAAGGGCAGGGAGCCGACACGAATCGGCTGCTGTGGGTCAGAAACGTCAAGAACAACCAGGCCCTCGTCGTAGTCGCCGACATAGACATTGTCACCATAGTGGCCGACACCCCAGGCGTATGCCATGTCCGAGCAGTGACCGACAATGACGGGTTGCTCGGGGTCAGACACGTCCGCCACGACCAGCCCATCATAGTCATCGGCCACGTATAGGTACGGATAGGCGAGGTCCATGTGCCTCGTGTACCCGGGCGTTGTCTGGTGGGAAACAAACCGTATAGAGTCAGGATCCGAGATGTCGAGTATCTCGAAACCCGCGTAGGTGGGAACATAACAGAGCGTATCCTGGAATAGAACGGTCATACCGAAGCCCGGACTCGGCGGGTCAGGAATGGTTGCCAGATACCTCAGCTCCATGCCGAGAAGGGCGAGCAAGATCATAGACATCTCAACTACCTCCGTGCCGTAGCCCTGCCCCGCTGCGAGAAAGCACCATGTCTGCATCGTGGGGGTGCCGAGGTTTCCGCCCCAGCACCCCCGCTGCTCCAGAGGCTACCTCTGGCTTTGTCCTGTGAACACCATGTCCAGGTCGCGTTCGATATGAGCACCATTCCAGTAGTCGAGAGAGTCGGTCCAGGGAGACTCCCATATACAGTCGCCGTACAGCTTGCGCGCCCTCATCTTGTACCAGTAGTCGCTTGGCACCCACGTGCCGGGCGGCACATAGTCTGCAAACCGAGCGACGTTCCCATCGCCCGTTTCGCAGGTATACGTTGTGCTGTTGTCCAAGCGTACGAGGTAGACTGTGCTGTAGTTGGCGGGCTCTTTCCCGGACTCGGTGACGCGGTAGCACGTTCCGTAGATGCCCTCCGGTACTTGCGCCAGGGACGGAACTGCCGACATCGCTATGCCGAGCAGGCAGATTACGATCGTTGATTCCATGCGTGCTTTGTGCATGCATCCTCCTTTTTTGGGCTCTTCGCGCATTCGTGTGGGTAGTTTGACGGGGTGATTTGGCCCAAGTCGTTGTAGGACGGC
>Ga0208047_1000481_pt1 | contig 14872 bp, 10 predicted proteins | sample Kivu_220m_FD_184162 | JGI IMG/M metagenome (GOLD analysis project Ga0208047, IMG submission 184162) | Freshwater microbial communities from Lake Kivu, Western Province, Rwanda to study Microbial Dark Matter (Phase II) - Kivu_220m (SPAdes)... | ecosystem: Environmental > Aquatic > Freshwater >...
AGTATGAACTGAGATTCTATGAAACAACCCGACCTCGCCACGCCGAATCACTGAGCATGCTTGCCTTGTCTGAAGGCTGTGATTTTCTGGTGGCAATTGGTGGTGACGGAACGCTGAACGAAGTGGTGAATGCCTTTTTAAAATCCAGAGCAAAACTGACAAAACCCGTGGCTCTCGGTGTCCTTCCTACAGGCACCGGCAATGATTTTGCCAGGGGGGTCGGGATGAACTGCTCCATTGATCAGCTTTACCAAGCCATCAGTAACAATAAACCCCGGATGCTGGATGCAGGGGCCATGAGTTTCACCCGGACAGATGGCACGGTTTATACGCGTTATTTCGACAATATTGCCGATGTGGGAATAGGTGCTGAAGTGGTGGCCAGGGTGAATGGCGTCCATTTGAGAAAGAAAATCTTTGGCGGGACCCTGACCTTTATTCTGTCAGCTCTGTCCACTTTCATGACTTACAGACACAAAAAGATCAGGGTTTCGTGGAGCGGCCAATCCTTTGAAGGCAAGGTGCTGGGAGTCGTAGTGGCCAATGGGACCTATTTCGGCAGCGGCCTGGGGATCGCCCCGGAAGCAAAAATGGACGATGGCCAGTTTGAGCTGATCATTCTCGGCAATGTCAGTGTGATCGATTACCTCAAGAATTTCTCAAGGCTGCGGAGAGCGGAAAAAATAGCCAATCCCGAGGTCAAATATTTCCGGACACCCGAAGTGAGTATAGAGCCTGACAGGAACATTATCGTTGTTGAAGCGGACGGCGAAATCGAAGGCCATGCGCCGCTCAGATACTCTTGCCTGCCGGGTGCTCTGCCTTTCCTGGTTCCCTGAGATCAGGAAAGTTTATCCAACAGGGCTTGACGGGCTTTTGCCAGGGCTCGATCCAGGCCTTCAGGATTTTTTCCGCCTGCTGTTGCAAAGAACGGCTGGCCTCCGCCGCCTCCCTGGATTTCCCTGGCGCTCTCCCGTATGATGGTTCCGGCGTTCAGCCCAAGGGACTTCACCAACTCATCGGAGATCATAATGATCAGGCCAGGTGTGTTTTCCTGCAATGAACCCAGCACCAAGTAGAGGCTGGCAATTTCGTTTTTCAGCTGGTAAGCAAGGTCTTTCAACAGGCCTGTGTCGGAAAGGGTGGTTTTTTCACAAATCAGGGTGATCCCCTGGTGATGTTCAGCCCGGCTCTTAAGGTCCGATTTTATTTTTTTCAAGCTTTCCTTTCCCAGCTCATCCATTTTTTTCCGGAGTTGCTGGTTTTCTTCAATAAGCTCATGGACGCTTTCGGTGATGGAATTCCCGCTTTTTAACATGCCTGCCAGCTCGTGTAATGTACGGGACTGGTTTCTGGCTTCTGATTCGGCTCTCACTCCGGTCTGTGCTTCGATGCGCCGGATGCCGGCGGCAATGCTGCTTTCTGAAGTGATCCTGAACAGGCCGATCCTCCCGGTTGAGACAATGTGAGTGCCTCCGCAAAGTTCAGTGGATTGACCAAACCGGATCACCCTGACCCTGTCACCGTATTTTTCTCCGAAAAGAGCCATAGCCCCCAATTTCCTGGCTTCTCCTATCGGGATATTCCTTTTCTCGTCCAGAGGCTGGTCCTCACGGATCATCCGGTTGACAAGAACTTCCACGGATTCGATTTCTTTCTCGCTTAACTTTTGAAAATGGGAGAAATCAAACCGAAGATATTCAGGCGTGACCAGAGATCCCTTCTGTTCAACATGAGAACCCAGGACCGTACGGAGTGCTGAGTGCAGCAAATGAGTGGCCGAGTGGTTCCTCATGGTATCGAGGCGGCGGCTTTCATCCACCCTCGCTGTGAAGACTATTCCCGGATCCGGAGGAAGGCTTTCGGTTAGGTGAACCGCCAGGTCATTTTCTTTCCGGGTATCGAGAACGGGTATCACTCCCCCGGGATATTCAAGAGTGCCTGTATCGCCAACCTGACCCCCACTTTCCGCATAAAAGGGTGTTTTATCAAACGCCAGTTGATAAAGTGAACTTTTCTGTGTCTTGATCTGGCGATAGCGAATGATCCTCACCTGGGCGACGGTCTGGTCATAGCCGATGAATTCCGGTTCCCGGTTTTCAACAAGGATAATCCAATCGGAAGCCTGCTGTTCGGCGGCCTTTTTTGACCGGTTCTTCTGCCTGTTCATTTCTTCCTTAAATCCCCCGATATCGACAGATAAACCTTTTTCGGCGAGAATGAGCTGGGTCAGGTCAAAAGGAAAACCGAATGTGTCATAGAGCTCAAAAGCTGATTTTCCGCTGAGAGGAAGTCCAGTATCCTTATGGGCTGAAATGAGTTCGTCGAGCCTTTGTATTCCTGCTTCCAGTGTCCGCAGGAAGGCTCCTTCTTCCTCTGCGATCACCTTGGATATCAGCTGGTTTTGGTTTGATAATTCAGGGAAGGCTTTCCCCATCTCCGTTCCGAGCACCGGCACGAGCGCAGCCATAAAAGGTTTTTTGCAATGGAGGAAGGTGTATCCGTACCGGACAGCCCGCCGGAGGATCCGCCGGATGACGTATCCCGCCCCTGTGTTGGAGGGCAGTTGTCCGTCGGCGATAGCAAAGGCTACGGCACGGACATGATCTGCAATGACCCTCATAGCCACATCGGAAGCGGGATCGGCACCATAGGATGTACCGGTCAGAGTCCCTATCTGCGCAATCAAGGACTGGAAAATATCCGTATCGTAATTCGATTTCTTCCCCTGGACGACCATGGCCAGACGCTCGAAGCCCATGCCGGTATCGACATGTTTCTGGGGAAGCTGGATGAGAGTGCCGTCCGATCTCCGGTCAAACTGGATAAATACCAGGTTCCAGATCTCAATCACCTGTGGATTTCCCGTATTGACCAATTCACTGCCAGGCACTGCCGCCCGGCCTTCATCCGATCGGATATCCGCATGGATTTCAGAGCAGGGTCCGCAAGGTCCGGTATCACCCATTTCCCAGAAATTGTCTTTTTTTGATCCTTCCAGAATACGCGACGGATCCAGATGCCTGAGCCAGTGATTGTATGCTTCCGTGTCTCTTTCAATCCCTTCCCTTGCGTCCCCTTCAAAAATGGTAACATACAACCTGTCAGGATTGATTTTCATTTTGTCCGTGAGAAATTCCCAGGCCCAGTCTATGGCTTCCCTTTTAAAATAATCCCCGAACGACCAGTTGCCCAGCATTTCGAACATGGTGTGATGGTAGGTGTCAAGACCCACCTCTTCCAGGTCGTTGTGCTTGCCTGAAACCCTGAGGCATTTCTGGGAATTGGCGATTCTTTTGGCTTCCGGGACGCGGGTTCCGAGAAAGATATCCTTGAATTGATTCATTCCTGCGTTGGTGAACATCAGAGTTGGATCATCCTTGATCACCATGGGGGCCGATGGAACAACCAGGTGATGTTTCTCTTCAAAGAAATCCTTGAATTTTTGTCTTATTATTTTGGAATTCATCCGGTTTGTCTTAAATTACTGGTTTTGACGATTGTTGCAAAGTTAGATTTTTTCAATAATTTTGCGACATCCGCATGGTTCACGGAACCGATTTCAGCGTTGGAACATGGCAAAATTCAAATATCATTTTAATCCGGAATCGCTGTCTTTTGACCGGATCAGGTTGTCTATCGGCCAAAAACTTTTCAGGGTTCTTGCTTATTTGATATCCAGTCTTTTTGTAGGAGGGGGGCCTGCTGATCATCATCTCCATGTTCGTGGACCTGCCGAAAGAAAGAATCCTCAGGAGGGAACTTGAATTTCTGAGGGCTCAATACGATATAACAGGCAAGCGGTTGGATCAGGCTGAGGCGGTGCTCGGGGAGCTGCAAAACCGGGATGACAACATCTACCGTGTCATCTTTGAAGCGGACCCGGTTTCTTCATCTGTCAGGAATGCCGGTTTTGGAGGGGTCAACCGGTACGCCGACCTGGAAGGATACAGGAATAGCACGATAGTCAAGGAAACTGCCAAAAGGCTGGATAACATCATGAACAGGATCTATGTCCAGTCGAAATCCTTTGACCTGCTATTCGCCCTGGGGAAGGACAAGCAAAAGATGCTCACAGCCATACCGAGCATCATCCCGCTGGAAAGATATAACCGTATCGGGTCCTTTTACTCAACGCGGAGGCTCCATCCCATCCTGAAAGTCTACCGTCCTCACAGGGGCGTGGATTTCACCGCTCCGATCGGGACAAAAGTCAGGGCCGCCGGAGACGGCATTGTGACGGATGTAAATCCGGTCAAGGGATTTTCAGGGTATGGGATCACCATCACGATTGACCATGGTTATTCCTATGAAACCTTTTACGCCCATCTGCGACGGGCCCTGGTCAATCCCGGGCAGGTGGTCAAACGGGGCCAGATCATTGCAGAAAGCGGCAATACGGGATTATCCATTGCCCCGCACCTGCATTTTGAAATTCACAAGAACGGTGCCCCCGTTGATCCGATCAATTACCTGTTTACGGATATTACACCCCAGGAATACCAGCAGTTGATAGAGATGTCAAAGCTGGGTGGCCAGTCACTTGATTGATAACAAGAAGTTGTCCTACAAAGAGCCTAAAATAGAGAAGATTTACTATTCCATCGGCGAGGTGGCTGAAATGTTCCAGGTCAATCCGTCCCTCATCCGTTACTGGGAAAGCCAGTTTGAGATAATAAAACCCAGGAAGACCGCCGGAGGGAAACGCCATTATACCCAGAAAGATATCGAGCAGATACACCTGGTTTATCATCTGGTCAAGGAAAAAGGGATGACCTTGGCGGGTGCACAGCAAAAAATCAGGGACAACCGGACGGATACCGACCATGATCACGAAATCATCAGGAAACTCCAGCAGATCCGTGAATTGCTGTCGGGTATGCATGACGAATTATAATCTGTGAATGATAACCGCGGGGGATATTGCCGGAATGCTGGAAGATCTGGCTCCAAATGCCTTGCAGGAGCCCTATGACAACTCCGGCTTGATAACCGGGAGCCCGGATCAGGAAATCAGCGGAGCACTGGTCTGCCTGGATGTGACTCCCGAAGTGATTGCCGAAGCTGCAGGGTTGGGCCTGAACATGGTCATCAGCCACCATCCCCCGGTTTTCGAGGGGCTGAAGAGGTTTTCAGGCCGGACGGTGGCCGAGCGGGTTGTGACGGATGCCATCCGGAAGGATGTTGTGCTTTACGCATGCCATACAAACCTCGATCAGGTGGCTGGTGGCGTCAGCGACAGGATTGCGGACCGGTTGGACCTACGGGAACGGCAGGTACTCTCGCCCCGTGCCGGAGATCTGGTCAAGCTGGTCTGTTTTGTTCCAAAAGATTTTATCCAGAACGTAAGCCAGGCCGTTTTTAAGGCGGGGGCGGGGAGGATAGGAAAATACGATAGCTGTTCTTTCCAGGCCCCGGGGACCGGTACTTTCAGGGGAGATGAAGGGACCTCGCCTTTCGTCGGGATACCGGGAGAATTTCACCGGGAAGAGGAGATCCGTTTTGAGACCATCCTGCCCGCCCGGTTAAGCATTGCCGTCATTGAAGCCCTTTTGGCTGCCCATCCTTACGAGGAGGTGGCCTACGACCTCTACCCTTTGCTAAATGCCAATTCCGGGGAGGGTTTCGGAAGGATTGGGATTCTGCCCCGGGACCTGTCTCCCGAAGAGTTTCTGGGCCAGCTGAAAGACTTTTTCGGAACCCCCGTAATCCATCATTCCACTTATACCGGGGAGCGGATCAGGAAGGTAGCTGTTTGCGGTGGAAGCGGCAGCGGGTTCATATCCCGGGCCTCGTCCTGCCTGTGCGATGCCTATGTCACCGCCGATATTAAATATCATCAATGGTTTGATGTGCCGCCATCCATGCTGGTTGCAGACATAGGTCACTATGAGAGTGAACAATTTGCAATCAACTGCCTGCATGATTTTCTTGTCGAAAAATTCCCTAACTTTGCGGTTCGTTTGACAGGAATCATTACCAATCCGGTAAAATATTTTTAGACTTATCTGACCATATATGACAGCACAAAAAAGTGGCGCCAAGGATCCTGGGCAGAATGTTGAGGATAAACTCAGGGATGTTTTTGAATTGCAACAGGTTGATTCAGAGATTGATAAAATAAGGACGCTGAGGGGTGAGCTTCCGCTTGAGGTACAGGATCTTGAAGACGACCTGGCCGGCCTGGAAACCCGCATCCAGAATTACGAAGAGGAGATCAAGGAGATGGAGAACGCAATAGCCAAAAAGAAGGTGGAGATCACGGATGCACAGGTACTGATCAAGAAGTATGAGACTCAGCAGAACAACGTCCGGAATAACCGGGAATTCGATTCCTTATCCAAGGAGATAGAATTTCAGTCGTTGGAAATCCAGCTCTGCGAAAAACGCATAAAAGAATTCGCTGTCCGGCTGCAGGAGAAGCAAACCCAGGTGGAAAGTTCCAGAACAGGATACGAAGAGCGGAAAAAGGACCTGGAAGCCAAGAAAAAAGAGTTGGAAGAGATTATTTCGGAAACCCAGATCGAAGAGGAGAATCTGCTGTCCCGGTCGGCCCAGGTTTCCGCGCGGATAGATGAGCGCCTTCATTCGGCCTACAAAAGGATCCGGAAAAATGCCCGCAACGGATTGGCGGTCGTGACCGTTCAACGCGATGCCTGCGGTGGTTGTTTCAACCGGATACCGCCTCAAAGGCAGCTGGATATCGGCTCAAGGAAAAAAATCATCGTTTGTGAATATTGCGGCCGCATTCTGGTCGATAATGAAATTGCAGGAGTAGTCGCTGCTGCGGAATAGATTGACGATATACAGGTCTGGGGCAATAGCGCGGGCTATTGCCTTTTTTTATGGAGCATGACCCGATACCTGATAATCGCGTTACTCTTTGTCCTGGTCAGGATTCCCCTCTTCAGCCAGGAGGGGAACCCATCGGATGATATCAAGATGGCTTATCTTAACCTGGATGAGCGGACCGGCAATATCCTGCTCTCCGGCCGGCTGTCCACCACAACGCCGGAATATATCCGGATGGCGGCGCTGCGCGATTTTCTCTCCTGCCTGTTGTACCAGACCGAATCATCAAACGCCAGGTATTACTCCAAAGCCGATTACTGGCTCAAGAAACTGGAACTGGATCGGCCTTCAACTTCCGTGAGTGTTTCCACCTCCGTGGAGATCAGCATTTACCGCGCCGTGCTGGCCAGCCAGTTTTCGGATTATAAAACCTCTTCGCTTGCCTTGATCAGGGCTTGTAAAGAAATCAACAGGAATGGCGGCATGCTTGGGAACTCGGATCGGGAAAAGCTTACGGGGATACTGGGCATCTTGTTCAGCCTGGTACCTGACCAGGCCATGAAAATAGTTAAGCTGACCGGTGTCAGGCCCGCAAACCTGGGTTCATTCGCCGAACTGGAGAATTATTACCGGACGGCCAGGCCCGGATCGGCCGACCGGCTGGAAGGCTGGCTGCTCCTGGTGACTTCGCTGAAGGAGTTTTCGGGAGATCCTGCAAAAGCCTGGGAGTTCGTGAGAAAGGAAGGGGACAGTTACCCGGGCAATCCGCTGGTAAGGTACCAGTCGGCACTGGCGGCATTGAAAGCCGGATACAATGACGAGGCCATCCGGTTGCTTGAAGGGGGGCTCGCGGATCCATCCTGCAAATTGTTCCCTGCCTGGAACTACCAGCTCGGCCGTTGTTACCTGAACAGCCTGGATCCCCGGGCAGGTCAATGGCTGACCGCTTTTATTTCCTCACCGGGAGGGGAGACTTACAGGCACGTGGCTCATCTCCGCCTGGCATGGCACTACCTGGTCCAGGGGAAAGCGGATGAGTCGCTGACCCTCTGCCGGAAAATCGGAAACCTGCCCGAGGCGCATTCTGTTTACGATAAGCAGGCAGTGAGGGAAGCCGAATCGCAAACCCTTCCTGATCAGGATCTTATCAGGCTCAGGTTGCTTTTTGACGGTGGATATTACGAGCGTTGTCTCGCAGGATGCCGTGATCTCGAAAGCCGGAGGCGGCTGGAGGGTGAGCCTGCGGTTGAACTGATTTACCGGAAAGCCCGTTGTTATCACCGGACCGGACTCTATCGCGAAGCGATCGAGCAGTATCTTAAGGTCATCGGGCAGAAGAAACAAGTTAAAAGCTACTGGTTGCCCAACAGTGCCTTACAGCTGGGTTACCTGTACAGGGAAATGGGCCGGGCGGATCTGGCCCGAAAGTATTTCAAGCTTTGCATGGAACTTAATGATTTCGGTTACCGCGAGGGAATCAACCGGGAGGCTCAGGCCGCCCTGGCGGGGTTAGCCCGGTAGGATCACCAGCTACCGCCGGCTCCTCCACCTCCGAAACTCCCTCCTCCGCCACCGCCGAAGCCGCCGAAACCGCCGAAGCCGCCGCCTGATGAGAATCCTCCGAAGGACCCGGCATTCCTTCCTGAACCCAACATTCCCAGCAGGAGCCAGAAAGGCAGGCTGCTGCGCCCCATGGAATTATGCCGGTTCATCCGGGAACCACCACCGAACAGAATGGAAAGTATGACGATCAGCACGATGAGCCCGACGAGGGAGGTTCCCTTCCTGGCAGACACGGCCTGCCGCAGATAGCTGTCAGCGGTATATTCCCCGGCTGTTATTTCCATGATGACGTCAACGCCGGCATCCAGGCCTCCGTAATTGTCTCCTTCCTGAAACTTCGGGATGATGACCAGGTCGGAAATCCGGTTGGCCTGGGCATCCGTCAGAACCCCTTCGAGCCCTTGGCCCACTGCGATGAAAAGCCGTCCCTTTTGGTCCGGGGTTTTGGGCTTGACCAGGATCATGACGCCGTTATCCTTGTCTTTTTGCCCGACACCCCATTTTTGGCCCAGACGGATGGCATAATCGGCAGGATCATATCCGTGCAGGTCAGGGATTATAGCCACGTAGATCTGGGTTGAGGTACGGTTATTGAAATCCAGTAATTTCTGGTTCAGCCGATCAACCTCATCCGGTTGCAGGAGCCCGGCAAAGTCATTGACCAGCCTGGGTGGCTGCATCGGTTCCGGAAAATCCTGGGCAAAAAGTGCGATGATGAATATCGAGAATATCAGACCGGTGGCCGCCAATTTCTTCATGGTCAGAAAATTATTTTCCAAATGATATTTCGTCCGGTAGTTCGTTCTGATCCTGGCTCTGCCACGGGAAATGCTCCTTGAGCATGATCCCGGCAAGATCAATGCCCGAAACCAGTCCCTCGGTGAACCTGCCTTCGCGAAAATGGCCCGCCATCAGGTCCTTGACACCGTCCCAGAATCCATCCGGCACCTTGCTGTTGATGCCGACATCGCCGATGACGGCGAATTGCCTGTTTTTCAAGGCCAGATAAATCAAGACGCCATTCCTCTGCGCGGTCTTGTGCATGCCCAGTTTCCTGAACATGTAACTGGCCTGGTCAAGCACCTCTCCCTTGAACGAGTTCTCAATATGGACCCGTATCTCACCGGAAGTGTTTTTTTCTGCCGATGCTATTGCAGCAAGGATGGATGTCCGATCCTTTTCCGTAAAGAAGTTCCTCGCATTCATTGCGTCAGAATCTGACTTCTGGAGCCTTGTCGGTGCCTTCTGCTGCTTCGAAGTAGGGCTTTTTGTCGAAATTGAACAACCCGGCCCAGATATTTCTCGGGAACATCCGGATAAAGGTGTTGTAATCCCTTGCCGTTTCGTTGAAATTCATGCGTGCCGTGTTGATCCGGTTTTCGGTCCCTTCCAGCTGCGACTGCAGGTCGAGGAAATTCTGGTTGGCTTTCAGGTTCGGGTATTGTTCAACGACCACCATCAGCCGTGACAGGGCACTGCCCAGGCCTGACTGTGCATCCTGGAACTGTTTGAGAGACTCGGCATCCAGCTTATCAGGATTGATTTGTACCTGGGTAGCCTTGGAACGGGCTTCAATGACGGCGGTCAGGGTGCTCTTTTCAAAATCGGCATAACCCTTCACCGTGCTCACCAGGTTCGGGATCAGGTCGGCCCTTCGCTGGTACTGGTTTTCGACATTTGACCATTGTTCACCCACTTTTTCATTGCGTGAAACCATCCCGTTGTATCCGCGGAAGGCTGACAAGGCCAGAAGGCCCACTACAACGATCAGGACAATTATCCAAAAATTTCTTCTTTTTCTCATGACTTTAATGAATTTAGTTTAGGTTCTATGCAAATTTCATTCCAGTAATCAAGCCTCCTTGTATGATCCATAATTTGGAAAAAGTAATTAAAAAAAAGCATCTATATTTGAAAAAGAAAAAATAACCATCGTTCCCTTACCTTGATTTTGGGCTAATTTTGTATAAATAACCAATACTATACCATGAAGAAATCGGTTTTTCTTCCCGCAAAACGTTTGGCAGTTATTCTTACTGTCATTTTAGCAGGTTTCGGATTCGGCGGAAACCTGCAGGCACAATCGTCGGAAAAACAGCTTTTGAGCTATTCGTTCCCAGATATCGCGGGTGCTGTAGGAACAATCGACCAGCTTAATTATACCGTTACCGTTACTGTTCCTTTTTCAACGGATGTGACCAACCTTAAGGCCACCTTCACGGTCAGCAATTTTGCCACGGTTACGGTTGGTGTTGTTCCTCAGGCTAGCGGAATCACCGTTAATAATTTTACAAACCCAGTCGTATATACCGTCACGGCTCAAAACCTTTCAACCCGGAATTATACCGTTACGGTAGTAAAGGCGGCAGCCAGAACAGGGAGGCAACTCCTTACTTTTCGCTTTAATGCCCTGGTACCGGATGTTATCGCGACCATCAACGAAGTCAACCATACGGTGACGGCAACCGTTCCTTTTACGACGGATGTGACGACCCTGGTGGCCACCTTTACGGTATCGGATTATGCAACGGTTACGGTCGGGGGAGCGCCGCAGACCAGCGGCGTGACTCCAAACAATTTCACCAATATGGTCGTGTACCGGGTGACCGCCGAAAACGGCACCCTGTTTCAGGATTATGAGGTGACCGTTACCAAAACGCCGGCCAGCACCCTGTGCGACATCACAGCCTTCAGTTTCAACGCCCTGGATCCGGATGTGATCGGAACCATTGACCAGGTGCACCAGACGATCAACCTGACGGTGCCCTTTGCGACCAACGTGACGACCCTGGTGGCAACCTTTACGAACTCTCCCTTTTCCAACGTTACGATCGGCGGGAATCCGCAGGTGAGTAGTACAACCGTGAATGATTTCACCAATGACCTGACCTACCGGGTGACTTCCCAGAGCGGAGCGATCAAGGATTACCTGGTTCATGTGACCAAGGCCAATGCGAATGCACAAACCGAGATAACCAGTTTCAAATTCGAGGTCTTTGATCCGGATATCGTAGCCGTGATAAACCAGAATGCGGCTCCCCGAACGATCACCCTGACCGTTCCTTTTGGAACGGATGTGACCAACCTGGTTGCCACTTTTACCAGCAGTTCGATGTCCACCGTCTGGATTGGCGCCAATCAGCAAACCTCGGGTGTCACTGCCAATAATTTCACCAACCCGGTCAATTATACGTGCCGTGCGGAGAACGGCGCCACGGCCGCATACACCGTTACTTTCGCGGTGGGATTTGACCCGGACGTGGTAGGCGTGATCAATCAAACGGCCAAGACCATCGCGCTAACCGTTCCTTTTTCGACGGATGTAACAACCTTGGTTCCCACATTTACGGCAAGCACTTTTGCTACGGTCTGGGTCGGCGCCGCTCAGCAGACGAGCGGAGTCACGGCCAACAATTTCACCAATCCGGTGGTTTACATCTGCCGGGCCCAGGATGGATCGCAGGAGATTTACACCGTAACGGTCACTAAAGCGGCGACAGCCAGCACGGCCAAGCAAATCACCAGCTTCCGGTTTAACGCCCTGGAGCCTGATGCCATTGGTGTCATCAATGAAGTTTTGAAAACCATAACGGTTTATGTACCCAACAGCACCAATGTGACAAACCTGGTTGCTACCTTCATCTTGTCTCCCCTGGCCATTGCCCAGGTCGGAGCGGTGCTTCAGACGAGCGGTACCACTCCGAATGACTTTACCGCTCCTGTCACCTACAAGGTCACTGCCGAGAATTTAAGCACGCAGGACTATGTGGTCACGGTTGTTAAAAGTGCTGCGACAACGGGCAGGCAGCTTCTGACCTTCAGATTCGATGCCCTGAATCCTGATGTTATCGGGACTATTAATGAAGTTGCGCATACTGTGACTCTTACCGTGCCTTTCGGAACGGACCGCACCGCCCTGGTGGCCACATTCACCGTCAGTCCCAATGCCACGGTCAACATCGGCGGTATACCCCAGGTCAGCGGAACCACAGCCAATAACTTTACTGCGCCCCAAACTTATGTGGTTGTTTCTGAAAGCGGTGTGGCGCAGAATTACGTGGTTACGGTCAACGTCACGCCCGCCAGCACTGCCAAAGCCCTCCTGGCTTTCAGTTTCAACGGCCTGAATCCGCCGGTTGCAGGCATCATCAATGAAACAGCCAAAACGGTCAACCTGGTTGTACCGTATGGCACCAATGTAACCAACCTGGTTGCGACCTTCACGGCCAGTACTTTTGCCACGGTTACAGTGGGCGGCGTTCCTCAGGTAAGCGGTACGACACCGAATGATTTCACGGTTCCATTGGCCTACCTGGTTACCGCCCAGGACGGAGTTGCGCTGCAGGAATATGCGGTGATCGTGACTATTTCCGAAGCGAGCAAGCAGTTCCTGACTTTCAGCCTTGCAGGAACGGTCACGCTGGGTGGAGTTGACAATGTTAACTTCAGCGTTGCAGGTACCGTTAACAATGTCAACCGGACCATCGTGGTCAATGTTCCTTTCTCCGAGGATAAAACCAGTTTAACGGCAAGCTTTACCCTTACCGCTGGCACATCGGCCTGGCTGGGAGGCGTAGCCCAGGTATCGGGCACCACCGAAAACAATTTCACCGCTCCCCGGACCTATACCCTGCTGGCCGCAGACGGTTCCACCACCACTTATTTAGTATCCGTGAACAACAACACCGTTGAAACCTTAAAGCAGATACTGACATTTATCCTGCCGAACCTGAATCCGGCAATTACGGCAACGGTCAATGAAGCAGCTAAAACTATTACGGCACAACTGCCGTTCGGAGTCAGCAACACCGCTCTCGTAGCCGCCTTTACCACGACTTCGCAGCTCACGAGGGTTAAAGTGGCCAATGTTATGCAGGTGAGCGGCACCACAGTCAACAATTTCACCAATCCGGTGATTTATAATGTTTACGCCGAGGACAACTCAATGGTGGCATACACGGTGACGATAACCATGACGCAGGCCAGTTCCGCCAAGGATATCACCTATTTTGCCTTCCAGGACCTCGAGCCCGACGTGGTTTGCACCATCGACCAGGTTGCCCGTACCATAACCGGGACGGTTCCCAACGGCACCAACCGGGGCGCATTGCGTGCATTTTTCACCAATTCCCCCTTGTCCGTGGTCAGGATCCAGAACCTGGGCATTCAGCAGAGCGGTGTCACCATCAATGATTTCAGGACTCCGCTGATCTATGAAGTCGTTGCGCAGGATCTCAGTGTCAAGCTCTATACGGTCAATATTTACGAGGGGACGGATGTGACCAAACCCATTGTCAGCAATGCCGCCCAGACCGTATCGAACGTAGACGGAAGCTTTGCATTGATCAGGAGCAATGAGGCAACCGGGAAAGTATACATGATCCTGGAGACGGCCGTCCGGGCGACTGTTGCCGATCTTGAAGCGGCAGTGGCTGCCGGTGTCGGACGTTCGCATTTCGTCACAGCCGCCAATGTGGATATACCGCTGTCAACTTTCAATCTGATCAATGGCAATTACATCACCTATGCCATTGATGCAGCAGGGAACAAATCGGATCCCGGCCCGAATAAGATCATCGTGGTTGACCAGCTGGCGCCAACCGTATCCGTGGATGCGCAGACCATTTCCAATGCCAACAATCATTTCGTGCCGGTCACCAGTTCGGATCCCAGCGGCACGGTTTACCTGATCCTGGAAGGCGAGCCTCAATCCACCCCCACCCAGATGAATGCGGCTATCGCGGCCAAGAAAGGAGCGAGGGGATTGGTCTTGCAAGCAGGCGTTCCGGTCAATATCAGCGTTTACCAGCTGGTCCCCGGCAACTATCATGCTTATGCCATGGATATCGCATTCAACCGGTCAAACCCGAGCACCAACGTGGTGGTCATCACAGAGGCATCCCGCTCGAAATCGATCACAGCTTATAGCTTTAACGGGCTAACCCCGCCCGCGATCGGGCAGATCGTTGCAACGGATATAACGGTAGTTGTCAGGGTCGGGACCAATGTTACCGCGTTGGTTGCCACGTACACCGTATCACCGCTGACCCGGGTTTATGTGGGTAACGTTCAGCAGACCAGCGGTGTCACACCCAACAATTTCACCAACCCGGTCATTTACACGGTTGAAGCGGAAGACGGATCCACCCTGGATTACACAGTGACCGTGACCTTTAATACCGGGATCGGTGATTACGAGTGGGCGGACGTCATAAGGGCTTTCCCCAATCCTTTCAGTGATCATCTGACCCTGGAGATGCCCAAGCCTGCCGATCGCATTATGATCATGAATACATTGGGACAAACGGTGGCTGATATCCGGGAGCCCAACCGGCAAACGGTGGAAGTCAGCACGGGTTCCTGGAATGAAGGGATCTATATCGTTCGTTATATTGTTGATGATAAGCTTGTCGGAATTCAAAAGCTGATCCGGGATTAAAAAACCCTGACCGGCAAAAAAACCCCGTGAACAGCGGGGTTTTTTTATTCACGCATCACGCATCACGCATCACGCATG
>Ga0208047_1000484_pt1 | contig 14846 bp, 12 predicted proteins | sample Kivu_220m_FD_184162 | JGI IMG/M metagenome (GOLD analysis project Ga0208047, IMG submission 184162) | Freshwater microbial communities from Lake Kivu, Western Province, Rwanda to study Microbial Dark Matter (Phase II) - Kivu_220m (SPAdes)... | ecosystem: Environmental > Aquatic > Freshwater >...
GCTTATGATGATCGACCCCGATAAAATACATTCCGCACCTCCTTGACGTTATCGATTCCGTCACTGGGTAATCTATCACAGACTCTCCCAGGGGAGGTGCATCACGTCATCATGTTATCTTATCTGTCCCAAAAAAGGACGATTAAGTGATGTGTCCCCGTTTTTCTTGGGATATAATGAGGTCCGTCGGAATTCCCTCGTGAAAGGACGCGGACCATGGGACTCGTGAAACGCGGCCAGGACCTCTGGTTCTTCGAGGAGCTTTATCCGGACGTGACCTACGGCTTCAAGGTCAAGAGCGTCATCGTTCCCGAAACGCCGACCGGCTTCCAGCGCCTCATGATTCTCGACTCCGAAAGGCTGGGCCGGGTCCTCGTCCTCGACGGCATCGTCCAGCTCACCGAGGAGGATGAGGGGATCTACCACGAATGGATCGCCCACTGGCCCCTTTTCGCCCGCGGGACGCCGGCCGAGAACGTCCTCATCATCGGCGGCGGCGACGGCGGCGTCGCCCGGGAGGTCCTCCGCCATCGCGAGGTCAAGAGCGTGACCATGGCCGAGATCGATAGAGTCGTCGTCGACAGGTGCCGGGAGCATATGCCTTCCGTTTCCGAGGGGATCTGGGACGACCCGCGGTTCCACCTCGTCATCGGCGACGGGGCGGAGGTCATCCGCCGGATGAAGGGCCAGTGCGACATGATCGTCATCGACTCGACCGACCCCATCGGTCCGGCCCAGAGCCTTTTCAACACGAGCTTCTACGAGAGCGTCTACGAGGCCCTCCGCCCGGGCGGGATCACGATCCACCAGACGGGGGCCCTCCTCCTTCAGCCGTTCGAGGCCCCGGGCAGCTGGCGCCAGATGGAGCGGATCTTCGACGACGTCCGGGTCGTCCAGTTCTCCAACGTCAGCTACATGGGCGGGCCCTTCAGCCTGACGGCCGGCTCCCGGGGCAAGGGCGTCTTGTCCTTCGCCGAGCGGAACGCGAAACGCCGCTTCCGGTCGTCCGGAATCAAGACGAGCTGGTATTCCCCCCAAATCTCGGCCGTCCCCTACCCGGAGTTCGGGAAGCGGCTCGAGACCGACAAGTACGGCGAGGAGGTCGTCATGGACCTCGTCCTCCCCGGCCGGCGCAAGCCGACCGGCCGGCAGGTCGCCCGATGGAGCCTCGAGCTTTCGAGGGCCATCGACATGATCGCCTTCGGCGAGCCGATGTTCTCGGACCCGGCCCTGAACGAGGGAGAATCGTTCGTCCAATACATCGAGACGAGCGCCATCAACTACCGGAGGTTTGGCGCCGTCGCCGCCGCGAATTGCTTCACCTGCGCCCGTCTTCCCGTCGACCGGGCCGTCGGCTTCACGGCCGGCTATTTCGGCGCCGAGGCGGCCCTCTGCTGGCATCTCCCGCGAGGCTCCTTCGCCGATATCAAAACCCTTCGGCGGGAGACGCGGATTTACGAGGCCGCTCTGCCCGGCGGGACGCCGGGGCCGGGCGGCGTCTTCAGGCCGCGTTTGGCCGAGGCGGCCGAAGTCTTCAAGCCTTCCTTCCGGCTGCCCGTCGAAACGGGGTTTGCCCCCGCCTTCGAACTCGTCCTGGATATCTACGACTGCGCCTTCGAGAAAATCTCCTCCGGCGAGGCCGTTTCGGCCTGGGCCAAGGAGTCGGCCCGGATCGCCGGCCTGGAGACGGTCGGCCGGGCCGAGGCCCCCGATTTCGGACACGCCAAGAAAAAGACGGCCGGTCCGTCCGTGACCCAATTTCTCCGCCAAGGGTCGAACATCAGCCACTATTCCATGAACTGGCTGATGATCGTCGACAACATCGTCGCCCGCTCGCCGGTGCCCCTCCGCCGGGTCGTCACCCATGCCATGGACTTCTTCCGGGGAAAGAAGGCCTACGCCTGGATCCTTCCCCGGGGGACGAAGGGCCGGAGTCTCAAGGACATCGCCGAGAACACCGTCCTTTTCGAAGTCCGCCGCGACTGAGGCCTCAGTCGACGACGGCCGAGGCGAAGACGAGGCGGACGCCCATCTTGTCGGCCAGCCCGAGGTGGCGGGCGAGGCCCGCGAGCGTCTCCTTTTTAGGATGACCGATCCCGACCGCCTGGCCGTGCGCCTTGGCGTAGCTGAAGAGCTCGATGAGGCGCTGACGGACGCCGGCCGCGTCGGCTTCGGCGTCGAGGAAGACCTGGCGGGAGGCGGCCCGGACGCCGAGGCGGACGGCTTCTTCATAGGCCACGGATTTCCGCGAGGTCCGGCTGTCGATGAAATAGAGGCCCCGGGCTTTGACCACGCCGAGGATGGGCTGAAGGAGGGAGGCCTCCTCGGTGAAGTCCGAGCCGGCGTGGTTGTTGATGCCCCGGCATCCGGGCAAGGCGTCGAGGTATTCGGTCACGGCGAGGCGGATGTCGTCGGGAGTCATCCCCATGAGGATCGTTCCGTCGACGGACAATCGCCGGCCCTGCCTGATTCCCAGGGATTCGAGGGGGAGGTGAAGCATCGTCTCCAGCCCGCAGGCGGCGGCCCTCGCCGCCACGTCCTGGCTGCGGGGAGTGAAGGGCAGGATCGAGGCCGTTATCGGCCGGCCGAGGCGGCAGAGGGCGTCCATGGCCTCGAGGCTGTAGCCCATGTCGTCGATGATGATCGCCGCCCGGGGGCCCGAGAGCTTCGGCGGCGGAGGAGCGGGAAGGACGAAGAGGATGTCCGTCTCCGTCCGTCCGGGTCCCTGGAGCCGCCACCGGACCTCGGACGCGTTTCCGGCCGTTTTTTCCCCGGCCTGCAGAATCAAATTCTCTTGGCTCAGGGCATTTTCGATAAGAGGGCTCAACTTATCGAAAACGGGCCCGGAGAGGGCGACCTTTACGTCGGGGCATTCGCCCTGTCCGGCCACGGAGGTGATTGATTTCGCCTCGACGCCGATCCCCATGAGCGCCCGGACGACGGCCGACGTCTGACAATCCTCCGAAGGCGGACCGGCCGGGGGGGGCGTGTCGCCCTCGATGAGAAAGAAAACGACGAGGAGGGCGGCGATGGGGGCAAGGATCAAAACGATCGTGGGAAGCCGCCGCATGTCTCAGCGGCCGGGGGCGGGAACCTTCGTCTCGACGACTTCGTCCGGCGTGATCCCCTTGCCCAGGAGCTTTTCGCCGGAGGGGAGGACGAAGACCGACGTCGTCAGGAGAAGAGCGTCGCCGTCGTCGAGCCGGTAAAGATCCTGTTTGGCGACAAAGCCGGGGGTCGGAAGGCCGACGATCTTGGCCTTGGCAAGCTCCCGGAGGACACCGGCGAGGAGCTCGGCCGGACCCATCGTCGCCCCGTTGACCCTGACGACGAGCGACGCGGAGTCGACCACGGGGGCGTCCGGACAGCCGACGGTTTCGCGGCCTCCTCCTCTCTTCTCGAAAGCGCCGACGGCGGACGCTTGGAGGAAGAGGTTGGCGAAAGCCACGGCCTCCTCGACCTCGCCTTCGAAGCAATCGCGGAGGTCGAGGACGAGAGGCTCGATCGAAACCGGAATCCGGGGCGCGACGGCCGTCTCGAATTCCGCGGCGGCCCCTTTTCCAAGATGATGGACCCGGACGACTCCGGCGGTCCCCTTTTCCTCCGTCCAGGAGAGGGCGCGGGCGTAGAGCGGCGCCCTGGGGACGGTCATCTCCCGGGTGTCGTTTTCCCGGATGACGCGGACCTTGAGGGGGGTTCGGGCTTCGTCCTTGAAGGCCAGGCGGATCTCGGTCAGGCTCCAGCCGACGGTCGAGCGGCCGTCGACGGCGCTGAGGTAATCGCCGGCGAGGATTCCGGCCTTCTCGGCCGGCGACCCTTCCACGATCCCGACGATGAGGGGGAAAGCCCCGGGCTTCTTGGAGACGATCGCCCCGATGTCGTTGAAGGCCTCCCGCCGCGGCGAGGTGTACTTCGCCGCGGCCGCCTTGTCGAGATAGCTCGAAAGAGGGTCGAGGGCGGCCATGAGGCCCTGGAACGCGCCTTCCATCGTCCGCCGCGGATCGACCTCCTCGAGATAATCGTTCCGGACATGCTGGACCACGGTCTCGATGACCCGCAGGCTTTGGGCCGGAGGGAAATGGGATGAAGTCAACGAACGGCGATAGAGTCCGAAGACGAGGACCGCCGCGCCGATGGCGGCGGCGATAAACCAGCGCCTGTTCATGTGAAAGATTATTTTATCATCTTCGCTGGAGCCATTGCAAGGGATCGAGGGGTTTGGTCTGGTGGCGGATCTCGAGGTAGACGGACACGCCGACGAGCGAGCCCGTGTCGCCGGCCACGGCGATCGGGTCGCCCGGCTTGACGATGGTCTCCTTCCGGACGAGGAACTCGGCGCAGTGGCCGTAGAGCGTGAAATAGCCGTCCCCGTGCTCGAGGATGATGAGATTTCCGTAGCCGGGAAAGAAATCGGCGTAGACGACCTTGCCGGTGTGCACCGCCCGGACGGTGAGGTTGTCCTTCGGCGGCGCGATCTCGATGCCGTTGTTCATCGTCCGGGTGTTGAAGACTCCCAGCTGGGGACCGAAGCGCTGGACGACCCGGCCGGCGGCCGGCCAGGGCAGCTGGCCTTTCTTCGTCTCGAACGGGACGGCCGGGAAGGGGAGGAGGGTTTCGGGCGTCTCCCGGGCCTGGAGCTTCTGGAGGAGCTGCTGGAGCTCCCGGGCCCGGAGATTCATTTCCTCGAGCGTTTGTTCGTAGGTCTTCTTGTTCGTCTTGATGCCCTCGACGACCCGCCGGCCCTTGGCCTCCTCGGCCTCGAGGTCGCGCCGCTTCCCGTCGGCCGTCCGGATGAGGGCTCCGATCTCGGCCTCCTTGGCCTGGAGGCTCTGGTCGGTCCGGCTGAGCTCGGCCAGGCCGGCGGCGTATTCGGCGATTCGGAGGTCCTGGACCGCCGCCAGGCGGGCCAAGGCCCGGACGGCGGCCAGGAACGAGGCGGCGTTCCGGGATTCGAGGGCCAGATGGACGGCGCCGAAACGGCCATGCTTGTAGAGCCGGACGAGGATCGCGGCCAAATCGTCGCGCCGCCGCTCGAGGTCGGTCTCGAGGGCGGGGATGCTCCGGCGGATGTTCTCCCGCTCGAGCTTGAGCTTGTCGAGCTGCATCTGGAGAAGGTTGAGCTCGCTCCGGAGGAGACGCCGGTTGAAGCCGATCCGGTCGAGCGCGCTGAGGGCCGTCTTTTCCTTTTTCTCCTCCTCGGCGATCCTCTCCCGGAGGCGCTGGATTTCGGATTTGATCTCGGCCAGACGCTTTTCCTGTTCCGATGTTTCCTGGGCGGCCGCCGGGGGGGGAGGCGGCGCGGCATTCACGAGGAGAGAGGCGGCCAAGACGACGGCGGAGAGGATCACGGTCATCTCCGGGCGACGTAAATCGCCGCCCCGACGAGCCCGACGGCGAGTCCGAAGGCGATTTCGACGATGTCGAAGGAGATCGCCGTCCCGGCCGAAAGGCCGTAGAAGGCGAAGATCTGGATGTAGGCCGTTTCCCGGAGGCCGAGGCCGTTGATCGTGATGGGGATGATCTGGAGAAGGAGGATGAGGGGGATGAAGATGAAATAATCGAAGGCCGGGATGGCCAGCCCGAGGGCCCGCCCGATGAGGAGGTAATAGAGGACGACGTTGAGCTGGAGGAGGACGGCCCAGAACGTCGCCAAGGCGAAGGCGGCCGGCGTCTCCTTGTAGCGGATGACCGTAGAGCGGAAGAGAAGGAGCTTGTCGGCGGCCTTCCGAATGAGTCCATGGCTCGGGCCGCGGCGGAGGAGGCGGCCGGCCGGGGGAAGGAAGAACGCGGCCAGAGCGGCGAGGCCCGCCGCTCCGAGGGCGAGGGCGATCCAGATGACGGGCAGGCGGCGGGCCATGTCGAGGCGGACGAGGGAGGCGACCAGGGCGAAAGCGAAGAGGACCATGATCCCCGTCAGGCGCTCGACGGCGACGACGGCCGTCGATTTGGTGAGCGACCGGGAGTACTTCGAGCCGTCCCAGATCCGGACGACGTCGCCGCCGAACCGCGTCGGGAGGAACATGTTGAAATAGGTCCCGACGAGATACGATTGGACGAGGAAGCCGAGGGGGATGCGGTCGCCCTGGGCCCGGGCGAGAATCTGCCAGCGGTAGGCGCTGAAGAAAAGGCCGAGGGCGTGAAGGGAGAAGGCGAGAAGAAGCCACGGCCACGAAGCCCGGCGAAGGGTCGGAAGGACATCGCCGAGCTCCGCCCGGTAATGGGCGAGGAGATAAGCGACGACGCCGAGGCTGAAGGCGAGCTTCAAAACAAACGAGAGGACCCTTCGGCGGTTTCTCTTGGGCGAGTCAGCGGGAGGAACGCCCGAGCCTCCCACCCATCGGGATTCTTTAATGGGCGGGATAGCGCGCGACGAGAGATTGATCAGCCAATTCGGGCCCATCGATTGTTATTTACCACAGGAAACGCTTAAGATAAATAGAGAACGTTTCTCTCTTAGTTTTCGAGAAACGTTCTCTCTTAAACGTTCTCTCTTATTCAAGGCGAAAAGGATGGCCCTTATCGAAGACGCCCGGAAAATCTGGGAGGCGGGGATCGCCGCCGTCGAGCCCGGCGGCCTCGTCCGCCGGGCGGTCGCCCGCGACGGCCCGGTCCTGCGCATCCAGGACCGGCCGTACGACCTCGGGTCCTTCGAGAATATTTTTCTCCTCGCCTTCGGCAAGGCCGCCCCGGCCATGGCCGGGGCTTTTCTCGCCGCGTCCGGCGTCCGGGTTCGGGACGGCCTGGTCGTCGCCTTGCCGGGGTCGCAGGTTCGGATTTCGGGCCTCCGGGTGCTCGAGGCGCCTCATCCCTTGCCCGACCGGCGAAGCGTCGTGGCCGCCGAGGACGCGCTGAAGCTCGCCCGAGCGGCGGGCGGGAAGGACCTCCTCGTCGTCCTCCTTTCCGGCGGGGGTTCGGCCCAGCTCTGCGCCCCGGCGGAGGGGCTGACCTTGGAAGAAAAGACCACCGTCACCCGGGAGCTACTCAAGAGGGGGGCCCATATCTTCGAGCTCAACGCCGTCCGGAAGCATCTTTCGGCGGTCAAGGGAGGACGGCTCGCCAAGGCCGCGGCCCCGGCGCCCGCGGCCTGCCTCGTCATCTCCGACGTCCCCGGAGACGACTTGGGGACGATCGCCTCCGGGCCGGTCCATTGGGACGCCTCCCGCTACGAAGACGCGGGCCGGGTCCTCGAAAAGTACGGCCTTTGGGCGGAAGGGCCGCCGTCCGTGAGGCGGGCGATCGAGGAGGGGAGGAAGGGCCTCCGGCCGGAGACGCCGAAGGAAGGCGATCCGATATTCGAAAAAACGACGGCCCACCTCCTCGGAACGAACGCCACGGCCGTCACCGCGGCCGCCGGGGAAGCCCGGTCGCTCGGCTTTAGGACGGTCTTCATGGCGGCGCCGGACCGGGGCGAAGCGCGCGACGTCGCCCGCCGTTACGCCTCGGTCTTGAGGAGCGTCGCGACGTCATCTCGAAGAGGTGCGGCGCCTCTCTGCTTCGCCGGCGGCGGAGAGCTCACGGTTACCGTCAAGGGAAAAGGGAAGGGCGGCCGCAACCAGGAGTTCGTCCTGGCGGCTTTGGCCGCATTGGAGGAATGGGGATTCGGAGAAGTCGACGGAGGCGCCGGGTCCGATTGGCTGGTCGCCAGCGTCGGGACGGACGGCATCGACGGGGGAACGGAGGCGGCCGGCGCCTGGGCCGGACCGGAGACGATCGCGGCCGCCACGCGCCTGGGGCTGCGGGCGGGCCCATATCTTGACGATAACGATTCGTATCATTATTTCCAAAAGGCCGGCGGCCTCGTCCTGACCGGCCCGACGGGGACCAACGTTATGGATTTGCGGCTGATGCTGCTCGGCGGGCCCAGCCGGCGGCCGCCATCGCCTTGACAGAACCTCCCCCGTCCCCTAGAATGAGGAGCCCGTTCTCCATTTCCTTGAAAGAAAAGGAGTTCATCATGAAAAAGATCTCGGCTCTCGGCCTCATGCTCGCCCTGACGGTCGCCGGCGCGTCGGCCGGCCCGAAAGAATTCGTCAAGGGCGCGTTCTACCTCACCCCCCAGATCGGCCTCTATTCCTGGGGCGGTTCGATTCCTTTCGGCGCGGCCGGCGAGTTCGCCCTGACGCCGAATATCGGGGTCGGCGGGGCGATCATGGTCCACATGTGGAGCGAGGAGTTCTGGACGGAGAGCATCATTTCGTTCTCGGCCGAAGTCCTCTATCATTTCACCAAGCTGAAAGCCCAGAAACTCGACCTCTTTGCAGGAGGCGGGCTCGGCTATTCCGTGTATTCCTGGAAGTGGAAGAGCGGCTTTGAGGATTGGATCGAGAGCGCGTCGGGAGGGTCGGGCCTGTACCTGGACCCGATTCTCGGCGCCCGCTATTGGTTCTCGGAGAAGCTCGCCGTCAGCCTGAGGCTCATCGGGTCGCTCATCGGCAGCTGGACCGGCTTCGGCGGGCAGATCGGGTTGACGATTCGGGTCAAATAGAAGGCTTATTCGTACGATAAGGAGAAAAATAATGAAAAAGCTTCTGGCTTTCCTGGCGATGATCGGCCTCGCCGCCCTGTCCCTCTCGGCCGACGTCTACATCAAGACCAAGACCCATAGCGACGCCGCCAATTTCATGGGGCAGACGACCCCGGCGACGGACGCCGTGACCGAGCAATGGTTCAACGACAACCAGCTCGCCCAGGTGGGAGCCGGCGACTCGATGATCATCGACCTGGCCAAGAACATGGTCTACATGATCAACCACACGACGAAATCCTACGTCGAAACGGCCCTGCCCCTCGACTTGGCCAAGCTCCTGCCTCCCGAGGCGGCGGCCATGGCCGGGATGTTCAAGATGACGGCCACGGTCAATCCGACGTCCGAGACGAAAAAGGTCGGTTCCTGGAACTGCACCGGCTACGACGTCACGATCTCGATCATGGGCATGGCCATGAACATGAAGGTCTGGGCGACGACGGACCTGCCCTTCGACGCGGCCGCCTTCAACCAGAAGTTCATGCCGGCCCTGATGAAGGGGACGATGCGGCTCGACGACGCCTCGGTCAAGGAATTCGCCAAGATCAAGGGTTTCCAGGTCGCCAGCGACATGAACGCCGAGATTATGGGGGCCAAGATGCACACGACGACCGAGGTCCTCGAAATCGCGAAGAAGAATCCCCCGGCGGGCGTCTATTCGGTCCCGGCCGGCTACACGAAGAAGGCCAACCTGAGCATGGAAGACCTCCAGAAGAAGTAGGCTTTTAGAGGTACTCGGCCCAGGACTTGACCTGGAGGTCCCCGGCCTTTTTCAAGGCCAGGGATTGGACGAAGAGCTCCGCGACCTGGAGGTTCGTCAGGAGCGGGACGGAATAGTCGACCGCCATCCGCCGCAGTTCGTATCCGCTCCGCGAGGCCGCCTTGCGCTCCGGGTCGGGCGTGGAGATGACGAAATCGACCTTCCCCTCGGCGACGTAATCGCGGATGTTCGGCCGGCGGCGCTCGTGGATCTTGTGGAGGCGGGTGTTGGCGACGCCGTTGGCCTTGAGGAAGGCCGAGGTCCCGTCCGTGGCGTAGAGCGATAATCCCATCCCCTGGAGCGTTCTCGCGGAGGCGAGGAACTTGTGCTTCTGGGCCCGGCCTCCGATGCTGAGGAGGATCGACCGGCGGGGGAGGGCGTAACCGGCCGAGAGGAGGGATTTGAGGAAGGCTTCGTAGACGTCGTCGCCGAGGCAGGCGACCTCGCCCGTCGAGGCCATCTCGACGCCGAGGGTCGGGTCGGCGCCGTGGAGGCGGGAGAACGAGAACTGGGGGGCTTTGACCCCGACATAATTCAGGTCGAGGGTGGAGCGGGCGGGACGGGGGGAGCGGCCCATCATCGCCTCGACGGCCAGTTCGACGAAGTTCGTCCGGGTCACCTTGGAGACGAAGGGGAAGGAGCGGGAGGCCCGGAGGTTGCACTCGATGACCTTGATCTCGTTGTCCTTGGCCAGGAACTGGATGTTGAACGGCCCGGTGATCCGGAGGGCGGCGGCGATCCGGCGCCCCGTCTCCTGGACCTTGCGCATCGTCTCGATGTAGGTCTTCTGGGGCGGGAGGACCATCGTTGCGTCGCCGGAATGGACGCCGGCGTTCTCGACGTGCTCGACGACGGCCGAGACGATAATCCGTCCGTCCTTGGCCACGGCGTCGAGCTCGATCTCCTTGGCGTTGAGGATGTACTTCGAAACGACGACGGGAAATTCGGGCGAGACGCGCGAGGCCAATTTGAGGTAGCGGTCGAGGTCGTTGGGGTCGAAGACGACGCTCATGGCCGCCCCGCTGAGGACGTAGGACGGCCGGACGAGAACGGGAAAGCCGACCGAGCGGGCGAAGGCCGCGGCTTCGCCGGCGCTCCGGAGCTCGCGCCAGGCCGGCTGGTCGACGCCGAGCCCGTCGAGGAGTTTGGAGAACTTGAAGCGGTTCTCGGCCCGGTCGATGGACTCGGGCGGCGTTCCGAGGATCCGCATCCCCGCCCCGTGGCATTTCAGGGCGATGTTGTTCGGGATCTGGCCGCCCATGGAGAGGACGACGCCGCGGGGATTCTCGCGCTTGTAGATGTCGAGGACGCGCTCGAAGCTCAGCTCCTCGAAGTAGAGGCGGTCGCAGATATCGTAGTCCGTCGAGACGGTCTCGGGGTTGTAGTTGACCATGACCGTCTCGAAGCCCATCTTCTTCAAGGCCAGAACGGCCGAGACGCAGCACCAATCGAACTCGACCGACGAGCCGATGCTGTACGAGCCCGAGCCGAGGACCATGACCTTGCGGTTGCGGCCCTCAAAGGCGACGTCGTCCTCGGAGCCGTGATACGTCAGGTAGAGATAGTTCGTCCGGGCCGGGTACTCGGCGGCCAGGGTGTCGATCTGCTTGACCGACGGCCGGACCCTCAGCCGCTCGCGCTTGGCCCGGACCTCGAGCTCGTCGGCCCTTGTCAGGATGGCGATCTGCTTGTCCGAGAATCCCTTCCTCTTTGCCTCGGCGAGGAGGTCGCGGGGAAGGCTGGCCAAGCGTTGGTCCGTGAGCCTCCCCTCGAGGTCGACGATGTTCCGGATCTTGGTGATGAACCAGCGGTCGATCTTCGTCAGGTGGTGGATCCGGTCGACCGTCCAGCCCTTCTTCAGGGCCTCGGCGACGCCGAAAAGGCGCTCGTCGGTCGGCTGGCGGAGCTCTTTCTCGAGGTCGGTGAAGGAATAGCTGGGATTGCCGACGACGCCGTACATCCCGATCTGGAGCATCCGGGTCGCCTTCTGGAGGGCCTCCTCGAAGCTCCGGCCGACGGCCATGACCTCGCCGACGGACTTCATCTCCGAGCCGATCTTCTTCGAGACGCGGCGGAACTTCTTGAGGTCCCAGCGGGGGATCTTGACGACGAGATAATCGAGGGCGGGCTCGAAGCAGGCCGTCGTCCGCTTGGTGACCGAATTCTGGAGGGAGGGAAGGCTGTGGCCGAGGGCGAGCTTGGCGGCGACGAAGGCCAGGGGATAGCCCGTCGCCTTGGAGGCCAGGGCGGAGCTCCGGGACAGGCGGGCGTTGACCTCGATGATCCGGTAGTCGCCGTTCCGCGGATTGAGGGCGAACTGGATGTTGCCCTCGCCGACGAGGCCGAGATGGCGGACGGCCCGGATCGAGATCTCGCGGAGGGCGTGGTATTCCTTGTTCGAGAGCGTCTGGGAGGGGGCGATGACGATGCTCTCTCCCGTGTGGATGCCCATCGGGTCGAAGTTCTCCATATTGCAGACGGCGACGCAGTTGTCGTCGCCGTCGCGGACGACCTCGTACTCGATTTCTTTCCAGCCTTCGAGATATTCCTCGATGAGGACCTGGGGGGCGTGGGCGAAGGCCTTCCGGAGGGCCTCCTTGAGCTCGGCTTCGTCGCGGGACAGGCCGCTTCCCCGCCCGCCGAGGGCGTAGGCCACCCGGGCCATGACGGGGTAGCCGATCTCCTTGGCGATCCGCAGGCCCGCTTCGATCGAGGTCGCGGCCAGGCCGCGGGGCGATTTGAGGCCCGCCTCCGCCAGACGGGCGTTGAAGCGCTCCCGGTCCTCGGTGTTCTCGATGGCCGAGACGGGCGTCCCGAGGACCCTGACGCCGCGGCGGCGGAGGACCCCCGATTTGGCCAGGGCGACGCCGCAGTTGAGGGCCGTCTGGCCGCCGAAGGAGAGGAGGATGCCAATCGGCCGCTCCCGGGCGATGACTTTCTCGACGAAAGGCGGGGTGACGGGCAGGAAATAGACCGTGTCGGCCAGGAAATCGGAGGTTTGGATCGTGGCGATGTTGGGATTGATGAGGACGACCTCAAGACCCTCCTCCTTGAGGGCCTTGATGGCCTGCGATCCGGAGTAATCGAACTCGCCGGCCTCGCCGATCTTCAGCGCCCCGCTCCCCAAAAGCAAAACTTTTTGTTTTTGGGTGATAACTACCCTATTTACCCTATTTTTTTCCCCGTCGCGGAGGGGCATTCCTAAATGAGTCATTTTGTCCTCGAGCCGGAAACTCCGGAAAATTGGGAAATAGGGTAGTTATCACCCAATTTTTCGAGGAAGACGTCGAACAAGTAATCCGTGTCCGTCGGGCCGGGGGCGGCTTCGGGATGGAACTGGACGCTCATGAACGGCCGGGTCGAGTGGCGGATGCCCTCGTTCGTCCCGTCGTTGGCGTTGGTAAACCAGGGATGCCAGCCCTTGGGCAGGCTCCCCGGGTCGACGGCGAAGCCGTGATTCTGGCTGGTGATGTGGCAGCGGCGCGTTCCTTCCTCGAGGCAGGGCTGGTTCTGGCTCCGGTGGCCGAACTTGAGCTTGAATGTGTCGCCGCCGGCGGCCAAGGCCAGAATCTGGTTGCCGAGGCAGATCCCGAAAAGCGGGATTTTTTCCTGGAGAAGGCGGCGGACGACGGCGATCGTCGTCCCGCACTGCTTCGGGTCGCCCGGCCCGTTGGAAATGACGACGCCGCCGGGGGCGTGGTCCATGATCTTCTCGAACGGTGTGTCGGCCGGGACGCGGACGACCCGGACGTTTCTCCGGAGGAGGCTTCGGAGAATGCCGAGCTTCACCCCGCAGTCGATGAGGACGACCGTCTGCCGCGCCTCCTTATTGTAAATCTTGGCCCTTTTCGCCGTGACCTCGCCGACGAGATGGCGCCTGTCGGGGGCGGGAATGAGCCGGGCTTCGCGCCTCAGGGCGGCCAGGTCGATTTTCGCGTAATAGGTTTCGAGGATCCCAAGCATGACTCCGTGAAGGCGGATCTTTTTGGTCAGGGCCCGGGTGTCCACGCCGGAGATGCCGGGGATGCCGTTCTCCTTGAGCCAGGCGTCGAGGGTTTTTTCCGAGGTCGCGTGGGACGGCACGTCGCAGAGCTCGCTGACGACATACCCCCAGACCCGCGGCTTCTCGGACTCGAAGGACTTGGACCAGACGCCGTAGTTGCCGATCAAGGGGTAGGTCTGGCAGAGGATCTGGCCGTGATACGACGGGTCGGTGATCGACTCGGGGTAGCCGACCATCCCGGTGTTGAAAACGACTTCCCCCGAGGCCTTGGCGAAGGCGCCGAAGCCCGCACCCGGCCACACGCTGCCGTCTTCGAGGACGAGGACCGCTTTCAACCCGCTGGGCTCCGCAAAATCCGGGCCATTATAGCCGCTTTGCCGCCCCCTGACAACTTTGATATAATTTTCTTGACGTCGTTTGGAGAAGTCCATGAAAGTGAAAGTCATCATTCATAAGGCGGAAGAAGGCGGCTTCTGGGCCGAAGTGCCCGCACTCCCGGGTTGCGCGACCCAGGGAGAAACGCTTGAGGATCTCATGAGGAATATCCATGAAGCCGTCGAAGGATGTTTGTCGGTCGATATGAAAAACATACCCCTGAAAAAGTCCGACAAGGTCATAGAACTCGCGGTATGACAATTCTCTCCGGGAAAGAAATCGCCAAGCTTCTCGAAAAAAACGGGTGGAAGATCGTCCGGATCAACGCCCTCCTCGAAGTCCTGAAATCCGCCCCGCGCCGGGTCAATAAGATCCTCATCCAAAAAGAGGAGGGGCACCGTCCCTTGGGGACGATCGTCGGTCTGGCCAAGGCCAACCACATCCCCTATCTCTTTCTGCCGAAGCAGGCCCTCGACAAGATGGCGCCCCACCACCAGGGCGTCATCGCCCATCTATCCCCCCAGGAATTCATCCCTCTCCCCGCGATTCTCGAAGTCGCCGGCCCGGCGCCCTTTCTCGTCCTTCTCGACGAAATCGAAGATCCGCAAAACCTTGGAGCCATCCTTCGCAGCGCCGAGGGGGCCGGGGCGGACGGAATCATCCTTCCCGAGCGCCGCTCCGCGGGCTTGACCGAAACCGTGGCCGAGGTCTCGGCCGGCGCCCTGGCCCATCTCCGCGTCGGTCGCGTCCCCAACCTCGTCCAGGCCATGGCCGCCCTCAAGGACCGGGGCATCTGGCTTGTCGGGGCCGAAGGCGGCGGCGACGGTCTGTTCTACGAGTTCGATTATTCCCAGCCCGTCGGGATCGTCCTTGGCTCGGAGGGCAAAGGCCTCCGGCCCCTCGTCCGCCGGACGTGCGACCGGATTCTCTCCATTCCCCTGCGGGGCAAGGTCAACTCCCTGAACGTCGGCGCCGCCGCCTCCGTCTTCTTCTTTGAAGTCGCGCGCCAGAGAGCGAAAGCCCGCTAGGCCGTTCTTCCGCGGCGTCCGGCGAACAGCCGCCAGACGCGGCCGGGGAGGCGGAAGAAGAGGCGGTTGATGAAGCGCAGGGCGGCCGGGCGGGGAGGCGGCGGGGGCGGCTCGGCGGCCTTTTTCGCCAGAATCCGCTGGACGATGGGACAGCCC
>Ga0208047_1000486_pt1 | contig 14790 bp, 8 predicted proteins | sample Kivu_220m_FD_184162 | JGI IMG/M metagenome (GOLD analysis project Ga0208047, IMG submission 184162) | Freshwater microbial communities from Lake Kivu, Western Province, Rwanda to study Microbial Dark Matter (Phase II) - Kivu_220m (SPAdes)... | ecosystem: Environmental > Aquatic > Freshwater >...
CCGAGATCAACGAGAATCCGATGTCGCGCTTGCGCTACAAAAAAGCGGGAAGCGGTCCGGACTGAGGGTTTTCGACACGACGCCACCCTTGCCGTTTTTGGCTCCCTTTTGATCGCCGCCTACACCGGGCCCGCGAAGCACTTGCCAAAGGAGCTTGCTTCTATTCTCTTCAACACGAATCTCCAGCCCGAATGGATTTCTATCGGGCTTGCGTAGTAGATGGACTAGGCGATGTGATCCACGAGCGGATGTTTGCCCTCGAGATAGCGCCTAATAATGAACCAATTCTCCAAGAGCCGAATGTCATAGGAAACTTCACTCCGGCAACCGTTCCTGCTGCTCCTTACGAGATCACATCTTTCCCCGAACCGTCGGACTGGCTCCAGGATCGCGTTCTTCAGCCTTTCCTCAAGGAAGTTCGGAATGAACGCCTTGCCGATCTTGAGCGTGTCGCTCAGCATATTGAAATATCCCTGACGGAATTGATACAACGCGCCGATGACGAAATCGGTCGCGCCTGCGACGAAGTTAATAAGGGCATTACCGGCGCGGAAGGCCGGCTTGCTCAGGCGGAAAATAGGCATGCCGAGCTCTTGTCGCGCCGAGAGAAAAGAAGGCGAGAACTCCAGCAGCAGAAATCCTTGACTCTTCAAAATGTCGAACGGATGGCGAGTGTTCTGGTCCTTCCGCATCCCGAGCGCGAAGCCCCGGAGCTGAGGCGCATGCGCCCGAACCCTGAAACCGAGGCGACGGCCATGCGGATCGTTATGGAATATGAGAGTTCTTCAGGCCGGCAGGTCTTCGATGTTCATGAGCAGAACCTGGGCTACGATGTGACTAGCCTCGACTTAAACTCAGGCGAATTGCGCCTTATCGAGGTCAAGGGTTTGTCCGAAGCTGCCGGCCTGATTATGTTGACGCCCAACGAGCGGCGTGTCGCCGAAGACCGGCGTGATTGTTATTATCTCTATGTCGTGACCAGCTGCTCCACCAAGCCTACTATCCAAGAACCAATCAAGGATCCCGCCCGTTTCATTTGGCATGAAGTGACCAAAGTGTCGCATTATTACCTGGCGGTAGATGCCATGACAAGGCCGATGAAGGTACGTGAAGACTCTCCGCCGTATAAAGGGAACCGCTTGTGACGGCCTCCAGAATTCCTGCCGCATTGACTTCTCTGACAGAGGAAATCGCATTTTGCTCCATTCGTGAATTCTTCCGCGACAAACCTTTTGTTTTTTTTGGAACAGGGATGTCCTGCGCGGTTGACGTTCGGTTTGGTATGCCTGCCTTGAAGGACGAACTCACTCGAAGCATTATCCCTGATGCTCAGGCTCCAGAACAACAGCAACAATGGCAGCAGGTTGTGCAATCCCTTCAGAAAGGCGGGGACTTGGAGTCTGCTCTCGACTGCGTGACTGATTCAGCTTTGCTTCAGAAGGTTATGTCCGCCACAGGTCGGTTTATCGCATCGATTGACCGCGAGTACGCATTCCAAATAGCGTGCGGTCAAAAAACTTGGCCAGCGACATCTTTTTTCAAGCGATTGGTTGATAAGCTTCCCGAGGGAGATAGCATTCTTCATGTACTAACTCCGAACTACGATATGCTGTTCGAGTATGCCTGTGATTCGGTCGGCATTCCCTATACAAGCGGATTCTGTGGCGGAGTTGAGCGGAAGACCGATTGGGATGCCATCGATCAGTCCTTACTCTTGCGTGAACGAGTCCACCAGCGAGGCCGGCTCAAGATAGTGTATAAGCATAGGAAACATGTCCGCCTTTACAAGGTTCATGGTTCTTTGAATTTCTTTTTCCATCGGAACGCCGTCGTCGAGAATAATGCTTGGATGTGGGACGCCCCAGACTTCACAGTACGATTAATAATCACACCCGGCATCTCGAAGTATCAGACACTTCAAACGTATAGGCAAGAGCTATTGACACGTGCCGACGCCGCGATTGCCAAATCAAACCATTTTTTATTCCTCGGTTATGGATTCAATGATAAGCATCTGGAGGAATATATCACGCGAAAGCTAGTAACGCAGATGTGCAACGGGCTAATCATTACGAGAGATTCTAATCCTCGCATTGAAGCCCTTCTGGCAGAAGCTCCCAATCTCTGGTTGGTCTGCAAGAGCCAAGAGGCAGGCAATGATGGCACGCGCATTTTCAACAAGCTGTATCCAGGATGGCTTTGCCTTCGATCGAAACGACTTTGGGAGATTAGTGAGTTTACAAAAGAAATCATAGGAGGCTAAGTCATGCCAATTTTCACATTCGATGCATCGCACGCGCTCGGAAAAGTCCGCGCAGTGGACACGCGGCGCGTTAACATTCAAGTCAACAGCGATGAAGATCTAAGGAAAGCACGAGTTGGGCAACTGGTGGCCATCTCTCTGCCGGGGGCAATTGAGGAATGGCTGATAGGGATCATCGATCAAGTAATCAAAACTCCCGTTCTTGACGAACCGTCTGATCCAGACTTTGGAAGCTCAGAGGAAATGGCTGACGCATCCCTTCAGCGGGAAAGTGTACTCAATACGGTTCGGGTTACTCTGGTGGGTACGGTGGGACTGATCATGGTCAACAAACCACACTTCTCTCGGTCGTTGGTTCAGGTGCCAGAAATCGATGGCGCATGTTACATTCTTCGCGACGCTCAACTTCAAACGTTCATGAACCTCCTTTCTACCGAAGGAAGAACTGAACACTCTCTGGAAATGGGCTGCTACACGATAGATGAAAAAGCGGCAGCCTTTCTTGATGGAAACAAGCTCTTTCAACGACATGCGGCACTCTTAGGCAGCACCGGTTCTGGCAAGTCATGGTCAGTAGCAGCCATCTTGGAACAGGCGGCCAAACTCCCCTCGGCAAACCTAATTGTATTCGACCTTCACGGCGAATATCGGGAGCTTTCATACGCTCGCCATCTTCGCATTCCGGGGCCCGAGGAGCTTGGCAAGGCGGATGCCTCACTCCTGTTCCTGCCTTATTGGCTTCTGAACGCTGAAGAACTACAGGCTATGTTCATCGACCGAAGTGAATTCAGTGCACACAACCAGGTCATGGCTTTTCAGGACACCGTAGTCGCCGAAAAGAAGAGGCGACTTGAATCACTGAAGAAGACGGATGTACTAAATGCCTTCACCTTAGACAGTCCAGTTCCATTTTCAGTCGAGAACGTCATCACCGAACTCAAACGGATGAATGAGGAGATGGTCCCAGGTTCAAGGGGAGAAAAGCAAGGTCCATTCTACGGCCAATTCAGTAGGTTGCTCGTCCGCCTATACAGCAAAATTACGGATAAGCGTTATGGATTTCTATTCCAGGCCCCAACACCGGCGCATGAATATGATGCTATGGCTGCACTGACGAAAAGCATTATGGATTATTCTGTAGAGAAGTCGCAAATCAAGGTCGTAGATTTCTCGGACGTTCCTGCTGATATCCTGCCAGTCATCGTTGGACTTGTTGCTCGCATCATATTTCAAGTGCAATTCTGGACTGATCGCACTAAACGGAAGCCAATGGCGCTCGTGTGCGATGAGGCACACATGTATCTGCCCAAAAAGGAAGGTAAGAATCCCGTCGAGCAGCGCGCTATCGAGAATTTCGAGAAGATCGCCAAGGAAGGGAGAAAGTATGGCGTGGCTCTCTTGATTGTTAGCCAGCGCCCTTCTGATGTCAGTACGACGATCCTCAGCCAATGTAATAACATCGTTTCTCTTCGGCTCACTAACGGTGATGATCAAAGTACGGTTAAGAAGCTTATGCCGGAAAGCCTCGAAGGATTGCTGGATACGCTTCCGATTCTTGACATAGGTGAGGCGCTAGTAGTGGGAGATGCGGTTCTGTTGCCAAGCAGGATTCGCATTCACCCTCCCAAGGAAAAACCACTAAGTGCCACCATAGATTTCTGGAATGAATGGGCGAAGAAACCGGACACTCCGGATTTTGCCAAGGCCGTGGAGAATATGCGCAGGCAGAACCGGACCTGAAATCTGAGCAAAGATAGCGCAATATGAAAAGAGGGAAGACCAGACCGGTAATACGAGAAGAGTAGAATGATACCCAAAGACTGTAAACGATTGGCTGAGGTGGATTTTCCCATCGCGGTTGTATCAAAACACTCTGCGCGAGAAAAGTCCATCCGCCACGGGCATCCTTCAACGCTCCACCTCTGGTGGGCGCGACGGCCACTCGCGGCCTGCCGGGCCGTTCTCTTGGGATTGCTCCTTCCTGATCCCTGCGATCTCCTTTGTCCGAATGATTTCAAGACAAAAGCTCGGACAATATTAGCAAAAGTCCAGGGCTTTGCCGGCCCCAAAGACGAAGATCTTCGAAAAGCTATCCTCAGCTTCATAGGGGATTTCGCTAATTGGGACATGGCGGCAAACGAAACATATCTCTCTGTAGGGCGAGGCCTTGTCAAGGCTGCGCACCCGGACGAGATACCGCTCGTCGTGGATCCATTCGCTGGCGGTGGCTCGATTCCCTTAGAGGCCCTGCGACTCGGATGCGAGGCGTTCGCTAGCGACTTGAATCCCGTGGCCTGCCTCATCCTCAAGGTCATGCTGGAGGATATTCCGCGCCATGGACCTGAATTGGCCGAGGATCTCCGACGCGGGGGCAAGGAAATCAAAGCAAAAGCGGAGAAGGAATTAGTAGAGTTCTATCCGAAGGACCCGGACGGCGCGACGCCGATTGCATACCTCTGGGCCCGGACGGTGAAATGCGAGTCGCCGAACTGCGGTGCGGAAATACCACTCGTCCGCTCGTTCTGGCTCTGCAATAAAGCAGACCGTCGGCTTGTACTCGAACACAGAATCGTCCGGCCCACAAATTCGCCGCCTCTTGTGGAGTTTGAAATCAGCGAGCTCACAAGCGAGAAAGAAGTTCCAAATGGAACGATAGCCAATGCCAAGGCAAAATGCCTTTGTTGCGGGACAGTTCTGCCAACGGAGCGTCTCCGAGCACAGCTGAGCGAGCGACATGGTGACTCGGATGTCGTTTTTGACACTGTGGGTAACCGCATTGGCGGCGTACGGATGCTGGCTGTGGTAACGTTGAATCCTGGAATAAAGGGACGTAGCTACCGTCTGCCCTCGGAGCACGATTACCAGGCGGTTTGGAAGGCACGAAAACGGCTCATCGAGATTCTTGGTGACTGGGAACGCGGCGGAAAGAAGCATCCGTGTCCTGTTCCAAATGAACCGCTGAATTCCATCCGACCGTCACCCAATGCTCGGGGATTATCAGCTGTCACTCGATACGGATTACGAGACTTCGGAGATTTATTTACAGAACGCCAGAAATTGGCCTTAAGAGAATATGCCCGAAATATCGAAGATACGGCAAAGCAACCTGAGACTCTGGGAATAGTCCTCAGCAAAATGTCGGATCTAGAAAATGCGTTCTGTACTTGGAGAGCTACATCGGAATGTGTGGATCATCTCTTTGCAAGGCAGGCGATCTCGATGGTATGGGATTTTGCCGAAGCATCGCCAGTGGCTGGGGCCACTGGTTCTTGGGACAGTATGATTGAAAGATCCACCGAAGGTGCACTATCAGCTTATATCGGTAACGCACAAGGCCAAGTTCAAATTGCCGACGCCGCCGAATCACCGCTGCCAGATCAAGCTGCAGCCGTCTGGTTTACGGATCCGCCATACTATGATGCAATCCCTTATGCAGACCTTTCCGATTTCTTCTTTGTATGGTTAAAGCGAATCATCCCTGGCCACCGACTGCTTCATGATCCTTTTAATAGAAAGAACGAGCTAACGCCCAAGACACAGGAATGTGTTTGGAACAAGGCACATATATATGAAGGCCGTCCAAAAGACGGGGCGTTCTTTGAGCAAAAAATAGCCAAGTGCTTCCAAGAAGGAAGAAGGATTCTATGTGACGATGGTATCGCCGGTGTCGTTTTTGCACATCAAACCACAGAAGGATGGGAAGCCCTTCTTGGCGGCCTAATCCATGGTGGATTGACCGTTACGGGTTCCTGGCCGATTGCAACGGAAATGGCATCAAGAGTTCGAGCTCGTGATAATGCTTCTCTTGCTACCAGCATTCACCTCATTTGCCGTCCCCGCTCTAAAGAAGCGCCGATCGGTGACTGGGGTGAAGTTCTCCGTGAACTGCCGAAGCGCGTTGGCGACTGGATGCAACGGCTACAGGGCGAGGGCATTCGCGGCGCGGATCTAGTCTTTGCCTGCATAGGCCCTGCATTGGAAATATTCAGCCGCTATCGAAAGGTGGAAACAGCCGACGGCCGCGAGGGCAACCTCGCCCAATACCTGGAGAAGGTCTGGGAAGTCGTCGGCCGGATGGCGCTCGAACAGGTTCTGGGCACGGCAGAGGCCAAGGCCCGCAACGGTGCGGCCGGGGCGATGGAAGAGGACGCCCGCCTGACGGCCCTTTTCCTCTGGACTCTCCAGTCCACCAAAGCCCGGAACGGCTCGGACGGGGAATCCGACGAAGAGGCCGAGGACGAATCCAACGGCGACGAGGATGAAGAGGAAATCGCCCCTCGAGGCAAGATTAAAGGTTTCAGCCTGGTCTTCGACGTGGTCCGCCGCTTTGCTCAGCCTTTGGGAATCGAACTACCCAAATGGGAGGGCCGCGTCATCGAGACGAAGAAAGGCGTCGTGCGGCTGATGGCCGTGTCCGAGAGGGCCAAGCAGCTCTTCGGCAAAGACGGCGCAGACGCGGTCGCCGACTGGATTGAGCACGACCCGCAGAAGAACCTCCAGCAGGTGCTCTTCCCGGAACTCGAAGAGAAGCGCGCCCCCAAGATTCGGGGCCGAGGCAGACGCCGGAAGGCCGTCATGGACCCATCCGCGGTCGAACTCCAGGGCGAACGCGAAGCGACCACGCTCGATCGTGTGCACGCGTCGATGCTGCTCCAGGCTGGAGGTCAAGCCAATGGCCTTCGGGCGCTTATAAAGGCCGAACAAGAGCGCGGTCCCGACTTCTTGCGTTTGGCGAACGCCCTATCGGCGCTCTATCCTAAACAAAGCGAGGAAAAGCGGCTACTGGATGCAATGTTATTGGCAGTGCCAAGATAAAGATGCCAGCCCCATTTCCAGCACCTAAGCAAGGGATTTCTATCGGGAAATATACGAGCGCCTTTCCCGCGTTTTTCACTAAGAGGCAACCAAGAATAATCGTATCCGATATCTGGGCATATATAAGATCCTTAATCCCCGAACGCATAGGTCATGATCGCAAGAAAGAAGCGAGAGCCTATGTTGATCAAGCTTTCGAATTCTATGAAGCCGCGCGTAATCCGAGAACTGGCTCGAAGCCACTGCTTTATTACTATACTTTTCTTAATCTGGCAAAAGTAGTGCTTTTAATCCACAGAGTAAAATTCCCACCAAAAGCAAAGCACGGGATTGATGATCCTAAAAGCAACTTTCGATATCGAATGAGGCTCGATGGACAAATTGTTCATATTAAGAATCAGGCAAGTGACCATTCCGAAATATTTCCGGAATTTTATAAATGTATAGGTGGCAGTCCTGCCCCTTCCGGGAACAGAAGGGTAATGGACATTCTGTCCCAAATGCCTTGTATTCACATGGCGTATTCCAGGGTTACTAAAAAAAGGCCGAATTTTCTTCCAATTAAAAGATGTGAGATTTTCCGAAACAAAGATTCTATTTGGGCGAGAATTGTGATTGAGAAACCAGGCGATGAAACTAGAATCATTTTTCGCGCCCTAAAAAAACGAAGAGCTTTTAATAGAAACTTGAGACAAGTGGTAGCAGATAACGCGAATGAAATATGGTTCGAAATAAAAGAGGTCCGAAGATCGGGACGCGGCCTTGATAAGGGAATAGCCTCGCTTCAAAAAAAAGTTCTGGAAATAGGAATATGGAGTATTATGACATCTGATGGTTATCGACATTATTTCAGTTCAATTGAACCAAGAAAAAAATTGCCTCAGATCGCATCGATTTATGCGTTAATGTACTATCTTGGCTCAATTACGCGATATAAACCCCAAGATTTCGATAAGATTATCGAAGCGAAATATGGAGTCCTATTGCAGGAAATAATCGCTACACAGCCAAGTCAATTCTTGTATTTATTAGCAAGCTGTATATCAGGCGTTGATGTTGTTAGACCGTTTTCTGAGCCGAGCGGATAAAGGAGACCTGATATGGAACCTTGGTACAAAATAACTACACCACGCAAGGAAGTCCGAGAAGGCCGGTCATTCAATCCGGACGAGTTTGCAATCCACTTGGAGCAAGTCATTGCTAGGTCCGCCCCTGAGGATTATCGAGAACCCGAGAAGTTCTTCGCGCGGACCTGCTTCACGAGGGCCCTTCGGGAACACGTGGGGATGGTGCTTCGACGCCTTGCGGGCGAGACTGCGAATACGGCGCCGGTCATGACGCTCATCACCCAATTCGGCGGAGGAAAAACCCACACACTCACGGCGCTTTATCATCTGGCTATAAGGGGGACGAAAGCGACAGAATACGCCGGCATAGCGGATTTGATCTCGGAGGCTGGCATCAAAACTGTGCCCTCGGCAAAAGTAGCTGCCTTTGTCGGCAACGCCTGGGATCCGCAAGAGGGACGGGAGACGCCGTGGATTGATGTCGCCTGGCAACTGGCCGGAGACGATGGAATGAGAGAACTTGGCGCGGCGGCCAAGACTACACCGCCGGGGACCGAGGCACTCGGACGTGTTTTTAGGGCGGCCGGCGGGCCGGTGCTTTTGCTTTTCGACGAGGTCCTCAATTTCCTAAACCGCCATCGCGGAATGGCTGATCAGTTTCACTCTTTTATCCAGAACCTAACCGTGGCTATAACCGGCACTACACAAAGCGCCGCGGTCATTAGCTTGCCCCGCAGCCAGGTCGAGATGACCGATTGGGACATGCAGTGGCAGGACAAAATTACGAAGGTCGTCCGTCGGGTGGCTAAAGACCTCATCGCTAATGACGAGACTGAAATAAGCGAGGTCATTCGCCGGCGCCTATTCGAGGATATCGGAAGTGATCGTATTCGTAAGAACATCTCCAGAGAATACGCAGACTGGTGTTTCGAACGCCGCGCTCAGTTGCCGGCGGAATGGACGGCCGTGGACAGCGCCGCGACCGAGGCTAAGGCCAGAGAATACCTTAGAGGCCGTTTTGAAAACTGCTACCCGTTCCATCCGGCGACTCTGTCTGTTTTCCAGAGAAAATGGCAAGCACTCACTCAATATCAACAAACGCGAGGGACCTTGGCCATGCTCGCCCAATGGATTTCCTGGGCTTACCGGACGGGATTCACGGAAGCTCGCCGGGAGCCGTTGATCACGCTCGGATCTGCGCCGCTGGAAGTCTCGGATTTCCGTAGCATCGTATTGGGACAGCTCGGCGAATCACGGCTGGTGGCTGCACTTGATTCTGATCTCTCGAGCGATCATTCGCATGCTAAGGCCCTGGATGCAGATACTAAGGGGGCGCTCAAGGGAATCCATCGTCGGGTTGGGGCCGCGATACTTTTCGAGAGTTCGGGGGGGCAGACGGACAAAGTAGCCCACCTGCCGGAGTTGCGATTTGCTTTGGGAGAACCGGAGATCGATACGACTTCCGTAGATAATGCGGCCTTTGCCCTGGAGGACAAATCCTACTTTGTAAGGCGCGTCGGCTCGGATGGCTTTAAGATAAGCCACCAGCCGACAATGAAAAAGGTCGTCAACGACCGGAAGGCTTCTCTTGATGAGGACTCCGAGATCAAGCCGACTATGAGAGCCTTTATCCAGAAAGAATTCGAACGAGGCCGCAGCATTCCGATGGTTGCCTTGCCTGTGGACGGCACGGAAGTCCAGGATTCGCCGAAGCTCACTCTCGTGGTCGCGGAGCCTGATTGCGAATGGACAGGCAGTGGAACCTTGCGCCAACAGATCGCGGAATGGACCAAGAGGCGCGGCAAGTCGCCCAGGCTTTATCCCGGGTCGCTCGTTTGGTGCCTGAAGAAGCCCGGACGCGATCTCCGTAATAAAGTGGAATTATGGTTGGCTTGGAAACGGGTAGCCAAAGAAGTCGCGCAGGGGACGTTGGGCGGCGACTTCGACAAGACTGACCGGGCCGACCTCCAATCGAAAGTGGCTGATGCGGAAGAAGCCGTCAGGGACGAAGTATGGGGCGGATATCGATATGCCGTTATCGCGGACAACCAGGAACAGGATGGGCTTAAGATAATAGACCTTGGAGCGGGTCATTCGAGCGGCGGCGAGACGCTATGTGGAAGAGTGATTGCAGCATTAAAATCCCATGCTTTATTGAATGAGTCGGTGGGAGCAGGCTATATCGAGAGGAATTGGCCGCCAGCGCTGAAGGCGGAAGGCGCATGGCCTTTGGCCAGCTTGAGGCAGAGCTTCTTGAACGGATCGTTGACGCGGTTGATTGATCCTGATGCCGTATTGCGAGGCAAGATAGGCGAATTCGTAGCGAAGGGCGAGTTTGGGCTCGGCTCAGGGCGGAAGCCGGATGGCGGTTACGAACGTGTCTGGTTTGAGGAACTATTAGCTCAGGATGAAGTCGCGTTTGAGCCGGGAGTATTCTTACTTCTTAAGGCTAAAGCAAAAACCTTGAGGCAGGGAGCGATGCCGAAACCTGGCGATGGTGTTGAAGACGGAGCGGGCGCAGGAACAGGGGGCGAAACCGCACCCGTACCGACCCCGCCAACGGGACCTAAGCCAGGAACGGGACCTACACCGGCAACTGGAATTCAAAAGTTTCTGATTTCCGGTTTTGTGGCACCAGAGGTGTGGAATAGACTTGGCACAAAGGTCATCCCTAAACTTCGAAGCGGTTCCGATATTAGCATCGGCATTCAATTTGCAGTTTCGATTGATATTAATGCGGCACATAGCTTCGAAGCCGAGTTAAGACAAATACTTGAAGATCTTGGATTATCTGATCTAATAACCATTGAGAAAATAAAAGACGATACATTTTCTCGGAAGAATTAGCGATATTATGAGGAGGAATTCAGATGAAAATTGATTTAATCCTCAGCGATATTGAAAGCAGAGATCTGGTTCTTCCTGAATTTCAGAGAGAATATGTCTGGAATCGTAGGCAGGCGAGCCGTCTTATAGATTCTCTTTTTAAGGAATACCCTGTAGGAAGCTTGCTCTTTTGGAAAACGGAGAATCCGCCTGAACTAAAAAACGTTAGCAAACTCCCAGATAAACTTGGATCTATACACGTTCTTCTTGATGGGCAACAACGGCTCACGACTCTATATCTTCTTATTAAAGGAGAAATCCCCCCCTATTACACTGAAAAAGACATCCAAAATGATCCGCGAGAACTTTTTTTTAATCTTGATACCTGTGAATTGCAATACTATCTCAAAATGAAAATGTATGGAGATCCTTTATGGCGTCGTGTTGTTGACTGTTTTAATCCTGCCGTTCAGATTAACGTATTCGAAATAGCTAAACGGATAGCTGAAAACGATGACAATCTTGCTTTCCAGCTGGCACAGAAATATCTCAATAACCTTGAACAACTGAAAAGTGTAAGACATATCGATATGCCCATCCAAGTTGTCCCTTCAGGAGCGGCCCTTGAGGAAGCTATTAATATCTTCGACCTTACAAATAGCCAAGGAACCAAACTTACAGACGCTGAACTGGCCTTAACTCATATAACGGGGAAATGGGCTGAGGCTCGGCGAATATTTAAGGAGAAGATAAGCCTTCTTGAGAATAAGAATTTTTTCCTTGATCTAGCCTTTATGACACGCGCCTTGACTGTAGTAGTCACGAAGCGGGCTCTTTTCGAAATCATCCATGGGAAACCTAAGCCGGACTTGGTTAATGGATGGAATCGACTCAGTGGTCTCTTGGATTACCTTGTAACCGTCCTTCCATCTAAGGCGCACATTCATTCTACGGAAGACCTGGCCACGACAAATGTGTTGATCCCGCTTATTCTCTATCTTGATTTGCATAACGGGAGCTTCCGCGATGAAAAAACAATGCTCCATTCATTCTATTGGCTCTATGCGGCACAGATGTGGGCTCGTTATACTGCTCAAACCGATCAGCGTCTGGAACACGATGTCTCCATCGTGGTTAAAGAGCCTTTTCCGTGGAAAGTCTTATGCGATCAGATCATAGATCAGCGCGGAAGAATCGATGTTAAGGCAGCAGACTTGGAGGGCCGCGGGGTTGCGCATCCTTTGTATCGAATGAGCATTGTTGTGGCGAAAGCCCATGGGGCAGTTGATTGGTTCAACGGCGCTCCTCTCGGCGCAGTTTATGGCAAAAAATACCAGTTGCATTCCCACCACATTTTTCCCCAGAATGTCCTCTATAAGGCGGGATATGATCCCGACAATCATCTTCACCGCAAGATAGTAAATGAGATTGCCAACAGAGCTTTTTTAACTGCAGAGACAAACTTAAAGTTGAGCGATGCATTTTCCAATGAATACCTCACTGATATTGAAAACAAATATCCAGGTGCTTTAAAAAAACAGTTTGTTCCGATCAATCCCGACCTTTGGAAATCCGAACGATTTGAAGATTTCCTCTCCGCCCGGCGTGAGCTCATAGCGCAAAAAATTAATGAGTATATGAATTGTCTCGTCGCTGAACCGGAAGAACGTCGAATTCGTTCATTAGGGGAGTTAATCGCACTTGGAGAATCTGCAACTCTTGAATTTAAGAGCACCCTTCGTTGGGATGTGATTCAAAATAAGGTCAATAGAGATCTTCAATTCTCAATACTCAAGACAATTGCAGCATTTCTAAACAGCGATGGAGGGACACTCATTATTGGGGTGGACGATAATCAGGATATAAGCGGTTTAGAGCGAGATCTTCAAACGTTAAGCAAGCCTACAACGGATGTGTTTGAACAGACTCTTATAAACCTTCTCATTGAGCATATCGGCGCCGAATTCGGCCCAGTTGTCAGGCCGAGATTTGAAAATATTCAAGGAAAGCTTGTGTGTGCGATTGAGGTTAATCCTGCCGGTGGTCCCGCCTATTTATCGAGTCCGCGAGGAAAAGAATTTTATATTCGCGCTGGTAATACCAGCCGCTCGCTTGATCCTGAAGAGGCCGTTGCGTATATAAATATGCACTGGCAATAGAAGACTATATAGAATCTGCAGCCTCCGAAATCATTCGGCGACGACTTTTTGAACTGCATATATGCCTAAAACGGCCCTCGAGGCCCTCCCGGCGGGCGAACGGCGCTGGACAAGCGTCGCAGCAGATCGTCGGGGACACGTTCTTGAGGTTCAAGGGGCTGGAGAGGCCAGCCGTGATCGTCACCGACATCCCGTCAAAGACCGGCTGGAGTCCCGCCTGATGATCGCCGTAAGCCGGGCGACTTCGGTGCTGCGGATTATCGACGAGAAGGGGGCGCTTAAGGCGATCCCCGTTTAAGCGCAATCATGCAATCGGCGAGGTCGCGGATCTCCGGATACATCGTCAATTTCGCCAGCCAATCTGCGGGAATGCCGGATTCGCCGTAATAGGCTCCTGCCACCTGACCGCATACCGCCACCGTCGTGTCGGCATCATCGCCCAGATTCGCGTCTATGAGGGCGGCGTCCCCGCCGCCAACCCGAACAGGCTTCCGCGAAATCTATCCTGTTGGTCCATCTTATTCAGTGAATAACCGGGCCTTTAGCTTTTCTTCCGGCTCAAATCGAGGATGATCTCCGTGGAGATTTCGAGCCAATAATCCGCTAAGCTCGCGGGGATTTTCTTCCCGCGCTGAGCGCGGACTTCGTTCTGGAAGGCCTCGATTTGATTGATCGCCGGGTGGATGTTCCCCTTCGATAACGACTGGCCGGCGTTGCTCAGCTTAGCCGTCAAGCTCGACATGATCCCCGGCTCGATGCCGCTTTCTTGGACGGACTGCACGAGATCTTCAAGCGTCATCGGCTCGACGACCGCGAATATCGAAAGCGAATCCACGATTCCGCAAAGGGAGCCGTTTTCAACCCAAGAATCGATTTTCTGCCAAACGCCGCCGTCGGTCCGGTGGAAAAGCGTGATGCTTCCCGCGTTTTTAAACTGAATCCCCGTGAGGTCGATGCAGATCGACATCGACCCGGAATAACTCGCGCTCGTCTCGATGGAATAATACGTCGGAGGCGTCCCCAGCTTGAAGCCGGCGGGAGGAGGCGGCCCGGACGAACTCGTCGTGACCGTCGTTGAACCTCCGGAAGTCACGTTTTCAAAGACCAAAGTGACCGGAGTCGTTTGCGTCGTGGGATCCACGGGTCGAACGACGATGTCATTGCCGGCGGGTGTATTGATCCTCACCCATAGGCCTGCCCGAATGATCTCGTTATAGCCGTCCGGATAAAAACCGTAGCCGACAATCTGCCCACGGTCATTGATGTCCATGGCTGCGGCCCGAATCTCTTCCTGCCCGTAGCGGCCCTTCAGCTCGAGGACTCCTTCCTGAGCGGACCAGAGAAAGCTTCTTGTCGCTTCCCCTAGGAAAGCCAAGGTGGGAAAAAACGGATATTCGGGGGCTATCCTGGAATGCCCGATGACTTGGCCGAGATTGTTGATATCCTCGACGAAATTGTGCACGGATCCGGTCGCTTGTGCCGCCAGAGTTCCGAGATCGACAACACCACCCGCGAGGGTCCAGAGGAAAGGCCGGATTTCCGTGTTGTTGCCGCAATAGCCCACAACCTCGCCGTTTTCATTGACGGCGACGGCCCTCGCCTGGTTGTTGGCGCCTGCGCCGCAAGGTCCGATCGCCGACATCCCGCTTTGCGAGGACCA
>Ga0208047_1000488_pt1 | contig 14749 bp, 15 predicted proteins | sample Kivu_220m_FD_184162 | JGI IMG/M metagenome (GOLD analysis project Ga0208047, IMG submission 184162) | Freshwater microbial communities from Lake Kivu, Western Province, Rwanda to study Microbial Dark Matter (Phase II) - Kivu_220m (SPAdes)... | ecosystem: Environmental > Aquatic > Freshwater >...
AGTCCCTCCCGCTTCCTTCTTCTCCCTACTCTCCTCCGCAATTGCCATACCAAGGTCAAAAGGCCGCTCAATCCACGCCCTTATTTTATCTTCCACATCATGCACATCTACACCATACTTTTTCCTGCTTGCCTCAACTACACGCTCTTTGTTATTAGTAAACTGATCTGCGGAAGGAGGAGGCAAAGAAGCTCCGGAAAACGGCGTGCTTGTCATTGCATCAATCATAAGCTTCACATAGAAATTATATTTTTCAAGTGTAATAAGGTCATTTTCAGTAAACGCCGGGGCAAACTCCGGCGCCAAAACAACAGCATCCTGCGCCCCTAAGGTTAAAGCCACCAAAGTCCCTACATTTCCAAATATTGCCTTTTGCATCTCTTCCGATAATTGCGCCGTGTATTGATGAGTTAAATGAAGGCACAATCGATATTTTCTCGCCTCGGACAGAATACCCGTAAAAGATTCGGAGGCAAAGTTTTGAAACTCGTCAATATAAAGATAAAACGGCACCCGCCTCCCCCAAGGAATATTTACCCTTTGGACAACCTCAAAAAACATCCTCGACACCAAAAGTGATCCCAAAAGGTACGCATTATCCTCTCCTATTTTCCCCTTGGAAAGATTAACAAGGAAAATCCTTTTGTTATCCAGCACATCCTTCAAATCTATGGTAGAGCTTCTCTGACCCAAAATATTTCTAATGGTTGAAGAACTCAAAAACCGCCCAACCTTATTCTGTATGGGAGAAAGAGCTTCGGTTATGAGAGATTGGTTGCCTTTCATGTCCTTATATTCCTTATTCCAAAACTCTTTAATAATGGGGTCGCTTAATTTATGGACAATATAGTTTTGATAATTCTTATCCGAAAAAAGCCGCGTTATGCCAAGCATAGTTGTGCCTGGAACATCCAGCATAGTGAGAATTGCGTTGTTCAAAAGGTACTCAAGACGCGGCCCCCAAGAATAACCAAAATGCTTTGCAAACGCAGAAAGGAGACCTGAAGCCATCAAATTTTTCCGGCTGGGATTTGAGCACTCAAGCATATTAAACCCTATTGGATATCCGGAATCCGAAGGATCAAACAAAACAACATCATCAACTCTGTCATTGGGAACATTGTCCAAAACAAAATCAATCAGATCCCCGTGAGGATCAATTACCCCAACCCCAAATCCATTAGCCATATCCTGAACTATCATATTTTTGAAAATAGTGGACTTGCCCGTCCCCGTTTTACCCACTAGATACATATGCCTGTCCCTATCATCATTATCGTACCGTATGCCGAATTTTATCTTCTTATCTCTAAAAGTGGTGTATCCAAAATAGGTACAGTTTTCTATAGGGGTGTTTAGAGGTGGTTCTCCTCTGGAGGCTAGAGTCCAGGAAATATTTGGCGTGTCTACTTTTGAGGAGGGAAAATGAAACAAAGAGGCCAACTCCTCTGTATTTAATACTATTGATCTTGCAGGATCCATATCTCTCCTGCCAAAGTCTATAACTGTATCCTCCACGCTCTTATCATTACCCAAAGTTACAAGGCTATTTAGGCTGGAGGTTGAAAACTGCCTAAAGGAAGCCGTTACACCTCTAATAAGCGCTGAAAGTCTGTCCTTGTCCTTAGCAAAAACAGCTATCTTTATCTCAACCTCAAACCCCATTTTAGAAAGCTTGTTGCCAATTGCCTCAAGTTCATCTTCCTTGTCGGAGGAAAGTTTTGGAGGCGGTGTGGGTCCGGATCTAGGAACAACCGTAGCTTCCGTCTCAGGTCTAATCACTTTTTTAGGGACCTCGACAAAAATAATACTTAATATCTCAACGAGAACATCTTTAAGAATCCCTTTTAAGGAGAGTTTTACTGCGGATACGCCTGCAGTTATCTGCTTTATATATTCATAACCATCTTTCTGCCAACCGTCCGGTATAGGCTTAACCAAAAACTGGATCCAAACGTGCTCGCCATCCTCCACATCGCTTAAAGCGCTGGTTATAGCGGCGAGAGGGTCCACTTCAAAATCCCGAAATGTTTTTATGGGAAACATAAAATCCTTTGCCAGGATAAGTTCGTTTCCCGCCGTAAGTTCCGGCACTTCGTTTGCTACATAATCTTTTTCATTCACAGTTATCTGCGCATTAGGATATTGGGCATATATTTGGCTCTCAACAAAACCCTTTAGGTGGCGCGGCGTGACACAATAAAAGTTTATGCCTTCCTTGTGGGATTCTATCTCAAAAGAAATATGCTCCTGCTCTTTAGGGTCTTCTCTTAAAAGCCCGTGCAAAGAGGCAAACAACTGCTCGGCCGCAACGGGGGCCGCCTGAAGTTCAAAATGCTTCTCATCTTTTATTTTGGGAACTCTAACGTGGAGTATAACTATGTCAAACAGACTACCAGAAGGTACAGAAGTCTTCTTCCTAAGAATTTTATGCAAAACCGGAATTTTTCTCCCCATAATTTTTAGCCTCGTCTCCCTTTAATTATTATAGGTACTTATACCCACCAATGTCAAAGCCCTATTTCTCATACTGGAAGACCGTCCCGAAACACCCGGTGTTGAGAATGTGGCACCCAGCCCCGAATAAAGCTATTACACATCTGATGTGTGACCCAAAAGAAAAAAGGACTACCCCGGAAGGGGTAGTCCTTTTTCAACTATATCATAAAGCATAAAAAAACGACCCATTTACAAGTCGTTTCTTTTCTTAAATCAACCATATTTCTATGACTGACTTGAGCGTTCACATTTAGGATCGAGTTTCACTTCTCGATCACCTCTTCAGTCTTTCGACCTCAAGGCTGTGTCTCTGTTGTTCTTGGGCAGAAGAAATGTCATTGGATGCGCGAAGTATCTCCTTGCTCAAGAGCTGCGAAAAGCTCGTGGGCGTCATCTTCGGTGTAGGGAGCGGAAACGATGTCCATGACCTCGCGGGACTTCCAGAACTTGCGGTAGATCCATGGATCTAAGTAAATTACTCTCAGGAGAAGTACGCACCTACTAGCTTTCGCATGCTTGGCAGCTTCGCCGACGCAATCCGAGAGATGCTGGTAACACATCATGAATACGACATCCGCAGGTTCACCAACTTGATGCCCCCGTGCCTCAGCTACCTTTTGCAGTAGCTCTACGTGGTGGCTTACACCACCCATCTCGTAGAAATAAATCTTCACGGCAACCCTCCTTACTGATTAGTTGCTGAAACACTAACGTTATTATAGCGCTTAACATCCTATAGCGTCAAGGGGGTCCTCCTTCTTGGGATGCAACCACGTTATCACAAGTACACTCCCAAAACACCCGGTGTTGAGAATGTGGATATCACAGGGTTCTTTACGGCTCCCAGCTTAAAACCACGAATGCCGGGCTATTTTGGCCCGGCACTCAAGAAAGGAGAGAGAGACTGTCCATATTATTTCAAAAAATTTTTGCAATGTCAAGCCCCAACACCACCACAGCATCACCCCTCCTAAACGCACTGCTACTATACTCCCCAGAGCCCACCTCCTCAACAGACGAAATACCAAACATCTTTGACAAAATCAGCACCGTTCTGGAACCAGTATCTTTAGCCAATATAAAACTCCTATCATAAGTCTTATCCGCATTTCCTACATCAAGAAGTATCACCCCACCGTTTTGAACTACGCGGCCTCCCCAAAAAGCCAATCCTTCCACCTGCGCCCCATTTAGCACCATCACCCTGTATCCTTCGTCGGATACCTTTTTGTCCAAAGAAAGCAGCTTATCCCTATAAAAGGAGTCAAAATAATCTAGGTTCTGCACCGTTTCATCGCCCAACTCATAATTTTCAGACTTTGATGTCCCCATAACAAAGGATACAGCTCTCAATATTTCTATGGCACTTAAATTGGTTCGCACCTCGCTTCTCAGATATTCTAAAACCCCCCAATTTAAGTACACCTTAGTTGGAGACAAGTTACTTAAATTGCCAAAATCTGTATCGCCTAAAACCTTATGCAACTTTTTAACCCCATTTTCATCCACCAGTACATAGGATTTTGCATTCACGGCCAAATCCTTAAAGACGGTTTCCTGCACAAGCAAAACGCCCCCACTCAAAAAGGCCCTCCTTAAGCTGCCTTCGCCATACCTCTCGGCCATTTCCACCTCAGCATCAATGGGCAATTTGCAAGTAGAATATTTGTTATTTACAGGACTAAGATACAGCAAATAAAGCTCCTCCAAATTAGGATTCGTCTTTCCTTTATCATCAACCACAAAAACCAGGGCGGCTAACTCATCATCTCCTTTCCACTCCCCCTCCTTTGGCAAAGAATTTAAGGATGCGGAAATTAGAGGGGCTTTAATAAACCTGTAAATCGAGTAGGATCCAAGCAGAAGGACCGTTAGGACAACAGAAAAGACCGCAAAAAAGAGGATTCGCAACTTCCTTTTGAACCTGTTTACCGCCTTGCTTTTCTTCCAGCTTAGCTTCTGCTTTCTCCTTTTATTTATTTTAGAGGATTTCCGGGCAGTTCTTATAGACATACTTAAATCTGCCCGCAGGGAGGTTGGGTCCGGTAGGGTAAACCACTTTTATGGCAGGCAATACACCTCCAAGTCTCTCTCCAGAGTAGGGTTATCGCAACCGTTGGCACCTAGCTTGTAGGCAGATTTAAATATCCTAAACTAATACCTGTGCTCGTTCCTTAGTCTGCTCAAAAATTCTACTATTGATATATCATCAAAATTCAACACCTGTAAAGCCTTTTCAGCCATTTGTACGGACGCTTCAAATTCCGGCTCAACAACAAATTTTACTCCCCCAACCACAAAACTTGCTGCTTCTTCCTCACTATGGGCACGAACTATTACTTTTACATTAGGATTAATCCTCCTTGCCAACCTTATTATGTACTCATTTTCGTGCCTTCCAGGTTTTGCCAAAATAAGCACCGCTGCTTTGCCAATATTAGCAAGCTCCAGGACTTCGGCGTCCGTAGCATCGCCGAAGATATTTGGAACTCCTCTGTTGCGCAAAAACCTCAAGGCGCCGTAACTCAAATCCACAACTATATATTTATGATCCGAAAAATCCAGCGCTCGCGCAACTGACCTCCCTACTCTACCATAACCAACCAAAACCACGTGGTTTTCCATACCTTTAAGATCCCTTTTGGGGGCGTACGCCAGAGAATCATCAAACCTGACAAATAAGATATTATATACCCTTGGCAAGCGCTTTTTTGAGAATTTCCTTATCCCAACGTAAAAATCTTCCGCTTTGTTAAGCAGGAAAGGCGTTGCAATAATGGTAATTACAGCAACCGACACAATATACTGAAAAGACGCTTGCGACATTATTCCAGTGTCATAGCCAATCTTTCCTAGCAAAAAGCTAAACTCCCCAATTTGGACTAGGCCAACACCAACCAAAAAGGCAACTTTTGAATGATATCTCAAGTAAAGCGCAAGGGCAAAAACTATAGCGAACTTGACTAGAATTATAACGAGCGAGAGAGAAAATATCCTTAAAGCATTTGAGTACAGAAATGGTATAGATATTAGAAACCCTAAAGATACAAAAAATATCGCTGCAAAAACGTCTCGTATAGACTTAATTTCGCTAAACACCTCATCATTAATACCGGAGGCGGACAAGGAAACACCGGCCAAAAAGGCGCCTAGAGCAAAGGGCAAACCGGCCAAATACGCTCCGTAGGAAAACACCACACAAAAAACCACGCCTAAAAGAACCATCAGTTCCCTGCTATGCAGCAATGCGAGTTTAACAAACATCTTAGGCAAAACGCGCTTCCCCACAAACAGCACCGTATAAAGTATCAGGATTGGTTTCAATACCGCAACTGCTACAACCTTAAAATTAACATCCCCTCCACTTAAAAGTGGAATAAGTGCCATAATCGGAAGCACTGCCAAATCCTGCGTAACGAGCCACCCCATTAAAAGCTCACCATATAAAGAGTCCAAGGCCCCTTTTTCGGCCAAGATTTTCGCGACTACAGCGGTTGATGAGAAAGCCACCAAAAAAGCCAGAAATATAGATTCGGTGCTGCCTACCCCTATCAAAACCGGAAAAAGAAAAAATCCCAAAAGAGCGGTTAGAAGTATTTGCAGTATTGCTCCAAAAAACGCAGTTCTGCCCACAACACTTATCTTCTTTAGCGAAAACTCCAAACCTAAGGAAAAAAGCAGAAAGGCTACACCTAGCTCCCCCAGAAACAGTATAAGCTCCGATTGCTTAAAGCTACCTGGCAAAACATTGCCTAGCACCACACCTATTACCAAATATCCAACTATAAGCGGCTGCTTTAATTTATGGGACAATAGGCCACCCAATAAGGCAGATAAAAGTATTACGGACAGTTGAACTACAAATTCATTCATTACTTCGACTCGGAATCTAAATGCACCAAAACCCTTTGCAGTTCCTTCGGCAACCCGCACTCAAACTGCAACATTTCTCCATTCACCGGATGCTTAAAGGACAGCGTTTTAGCGTGCAAAAACAACCGCGGACACCAAGCGCTATCCAAGGCGTACATCCTCCTACTTAAGTATATCTTATCACAAACAACCGGAAGGTTAAGAGCAGTTAAATGAACCCGAATTTGATGCGTTCTGCCGGAACGAGGAATGCATCTAAGAAACAGACCGGTCCCCCCGCTTGGTAAACTATAAGTACTCAACACTTCAAATTCCGTAACAGCACTCCTTCCACCTTTAACAACCGCCCATTTCATCCTGTTCTTAGGATTTCGGCCAATAGGTGCGTCAACAGCAAAGCGGGACAAATCTTTATCTTTAGAAAAATCCCAGCTATAAATATGAGACAGAGCTACATATTCCTTGACGACACTCCTATCCTTAAATTGTCCTTGGAGACTAATAAAGGCCCTCTCATTTTTAGCGGTAACCATAATACCTGACGTGTCCTTGTCAAGCCTATGTACAACACCGCACCTCATTTCAAACTCGGACATTTTCTCATCTTCTTTTCTCCCACTTCCTACTTTGGACCCTAAGCGCTCCCCCCACTCAGTAGCCAGCCAGTCCATTAGGGTAAATTTCTCACGGACGCTCGCGGCTCTGTTGACAACAAGACCAGAAGGTTTATCCAAAACTAAAACATCGGAATCCTCATACAGAATCGTGGGAACGAGATTGCCTCCAGCCCTCATATTACCTATTATATATTAAATCTCAAAGCTCAATTTGAATTTTTATCTTGTGTTTGCTCTTGAGGAACACTTTAAACACAATGTGGTTTCAGGATAAGCCTTTAGACGCGCTGGATCTATAGGGTTTCCGCACTTTTCACATATACCATATTTACCACTCTTTATATGGTTTAGGGCCTTCTCCACCTGCCTAAGTGCGGCCTTAATAGCATTAACAAGAGCCTCGGTACCTCGATGCTGTATATCCTCCTGCGCATCATCCACATCCTCCGCGTTATCATCTGCCCGCCCCGGAACATCGTACAGATCCTCGCTTTCCAGACGCTCCTTTTCGTTAGAAAGCTTCCTCTTTTTACTGATCAACCTTTCCCGCGCATTTTTCAAAAACTCCACCATAGCCTTCTGTGCCGCTTTATCCTTTCTAACATCAAAGTAGAGGCTGGATAAGACGTACACCATCAAAAAAGAATAAAATAATATTCGGACACTCGTTCTAGCAAGGAAAATGATACCAAGCGCGCTACCCAAAAGCAAGAATATATAAAACAAGCCTCCGCTAACCGCCAATTTACTCATACGATTCATCCTAAAAACCTTCGAGCTTCTGCCAAAGAATTTTACCCGACGCAAATAGAGAGCAAAGGCCAGTCCTAGTAATACAAGACCGGTTAAGATAAAGTTCTCCCCCTGCTTTTCTGGAGCAGAGTTCAAAAACCGGGATATTGATAGGGCACTGATTGCTAAGATAGCCGGGATGGTAATGACGTCCCCGATCTTTTTTAGGGACCAGCCTTTTAGACGAGAAAAAACAAAGGCAAAGATAAGACCTAAGGCTACTGCACCCTCCAGGCCAAACTTCCAAGCGCCAAGAACCACTCCAAAAAGGACGAAAAAGTAGAAATCAAAAATATGACTGCCGATAAACCCTTCATCGCGGGCCACTTTCCAAAAGGCGTAAAGAGACAAAATACAAGCTAATGCGTAGGCTGCTATCACGGTCTCATCCCCCCACCTTACCAACATAATCCTTATCTTCCAGCCTAACTTTCACAACATCTCCTATCTTGATGAAAAGGGGAACCATCATTCGGGCCCCAGTTTCGAGCTCTGCGGGCTTCAGGACAGTGGTGGCAGTATTGCCTTTAAACCCAGGTTCCGTATATACCACTTTAAGGGAGACTGTTTTCGGAAACTCAATTGCGATAAGGGAATTCTCGTAGAAAGTCGCCATAAGCTCACTACCACTCTTTATGAACTTAAAGGACGCAGCATCCAGCAAGGAGAAGGAAAATTTAGTACGCCCTGGCATTTCAGGATCTTTAAAGTAAGCGTTCCGGCCATCGGAATAAATAAACTGGACATTTCTCTTCTCAACATCGGAATCCTCTACCCTATCGTTGCTTTTAAAGGATGCCTCTTTAACCACACCCGTTTTTAAGCCTTTAACTTTAAGCTTAACTAAAGCTCCTCCTCGAGCCATTTTGATATGCTCATATTTAACAACAACATAAGGCTCTCTGCCGCCTAAATTTTCGTCTTCAAATATCGTTCCGTTTCTCAACTCTGTCACCGGAATCATAGATATGATTATATGTCCAGGATTCTACCCCCGCAACTATTTTTCACACTCCCGAGGTGTGAAAGAAAAACGGCTATCTATTCCATCATCAAATGCTTAATCTCCTCCAAGCTCTTTTGATAATCCGCATTGTCAAGGACAAACTCTTTTAAGGACGCATAGCCTCCAAACCTATTTAATAGCGTGCGCAGTTCGCATATGCTACCACTATCTCCACCTTTATACTCTACCAAAGAGGTATATGGGTAGGATTCTAAATCGCCTTGTCGTTTAATAACGCCAGCACTGTACGGATTAAGAATGATATACCTAAAAACATGAATCAGCACTTCTTCGCTACCTATGTGCTTCGCTCTAAATCGGCTCTCAAACAAGTGCCCTTTTCTTCCATTCTTTAGATTGAAATATCGAGCGTAACTATCTTGGAGATTCCTCATAAAAACTGAAATGCCGTTATTCACCTTTTGCTTCATCAACAAATGCACATGGTTGGGCATCAACGCATAGGCGTATATATCCACCAGATAACCATCTTCTTTTTCTTTAAGGGCCTTCAATATAGAGCTCCGTTTATCAGAGTCCATCCTCTGCAAATAAGAAAACCTAAGCGGTGTGTCCTTGGACCTATAATACTCCATTAAATCCAGTGCTCTTTGATAATAGTTACAGGTTAAAAATATATCTTGCGACGAGACCCCTCTAAAAATAACGTGATAACATTGATCACTTATTAACGGTATTAATCTTCCTGGCATAGCACAGTATAATATCACACCTCGGGAGTGTGATAACTTTCATAATTATACCAAAAACCAAGTGCCGAGGGAGAGACTTGAACTCTCACGTCTTTTTTAAAGACATACGATTTTGAGTCGTACGCGTCTGCCAATTCCGCCACCCCGGCATTTCTCACCTATACAGTACGGGTCGGAATAATTATAACGTATAGCGGCAAATTAGCTAATCATTAAAAAGAAAAACCCTTTGGGGATTCCACTCCGCAAAGGGTCCAAATGCACTCAAAACAACGGAAGGTCCGCGCTCTCTTTTCACCTTCTCACCTCAGAACTCGGTGAAGAAAGAGAGTAGGAAAGCCCAAACACAAAGCAGTACATTGACAAGCCCGTCGAGCTTATCGCGTCTTAACGATGCTCCCGAAACCCACACTACCAGAATGGCAACGCCTATCAAGGCCTCCCATTCTTTTGGTATGGTAGGAAGCACGTGAATTCCGAGATAAACCCGAGCAAGAGGAACTAGAAGACTAAGAATCCCAAACCTCTTAGCCCACAGTTCCTGTCCCAACGTTCTACCTCGTTCTTTCTCTTTCCCCTCCTTCCCTTCCGCGCTCACTTCTCCTCCTTACCACCACTGCCAAGCCTTCCAACCCCGCCCGCTGTTGACCCAAGGATCAGGTCCGACAACGAGTTGACGATCCCTGTTCCTACGTTAACAAAGTTGAGAGCACGTGGCCGCGTACTCGTAAGGACGCTTTGAGTGGCAAAGATCTTTGCCATATCCGGCCCGAGCTGCGCTTGAACAAAGGCTACTGCAGCTTGGAAGCCTTCGGCATCAGCCATAAGCCGAGCTTTCCGAATCACGGCTTGCTCCCGCTCACCGGCCGCAAGCGCAATATCTCGAGCCGAAAGTTCAGTTACCTGAACTTTGATGTCAACTCCCCACCCACCAGCCTGCCTGTCCAAAGCTATCTCCAGGGACCTAGCAAACCTTTGCCAGGTGTTGCTTTGGCCAAGCTGAAAAGCTTTGAACTTTCGGACAGTTTGCTCCGTTGTGGAGCGAACTATCGTCTCGATCGCCTCTCCTATACCACCAGCAGGCCAGGAGTAGGCAAACCTCTGTGCAGACCCCGGATCTATATCACCAAGTACAGGTTTGTCAGGCTCTCCAGGAATAGTGCGGCAGATCCTGTAGAAAACCTTTACACCCGCCTTAGCAAACACGTTATCCGAAGTCAAAACATCCTCCAGGACAATAGGAACCGTCTCCCACCGCCCTGGAACTCTTCGGACATTCATGGCAAACGGCCAAGGAAAGACCCAACCTAGCCCTGCTTTGTTTTTGACCCCCCTTGGCCTACCAAAGACCTCAACGATCGCGGCATCTGGATACACCACTCGAAACTTCCCGATCCAGAGCACCAACGCCACAACCACAACAATCAGAAGCAGGACCAAACCTCCAACAGCAGCTTCGGACATGGTTTTCTACCTCCTACTCTTCAGCGCCGAAATCATTAATCACAAAACCCCGACCTCGGCGCGAACGCGGCTGCGCGGCAACAGGACCCGATATCGGCCTTGTCCAGCTGGGGGTTTGAGGCTGCTTAGCAGCTTCCAACATCCGGGTAGCATCCTCCACGCTACCACCCATATCGTCTACTTTAGTTAAAATCTCGCGCACCTGCTGTAGTCCTGACACATATCCACCTTGAGTGGAAAGGGACTCAAGCATACCCGCAAGATCAATGGCCGAGCCACCCCCTTGTGCATCTTTCAACACCTTCAGGGCGATCTCTATGCCGGCCCCAAGCCCCGGCTGCGTTTCGCTGGCCGAGACCCAGTTCTCCTGGTTGACCTCTTCAATCCGGGCGGCCTCTTCCCTACCAGCAGCTCGGATTTTAGAGGCTCTCTTCGCAGCACCAACAAGACGCCATACGAAGAGAGCCAAAAGCGCAAATACCAAGACACCTAACCCAAGAATCGGCGACATACTACCGCCTCCTTCTCCTTCCTACTTCCTGCCCGATCCCAAGAGCCCTGCCACACGAGGGGGGGCGGGAAGGCTTGGGATATTGCTCAATCTGTCAGCGAGCTTTGGTGCAGTGCCATAACCATGACCCTGGACGGAAAGTGTTCTTCCATCGCCAGCGTTCACGACGAAGCTAAAAACTTCTTCACGATTCTTAGCGTCCTGAACCATAGCCGTGGCCACCCCCCCAGCAAAAGCTTCAACGGCCCGAAGAGGGGCAACCACACCACTAGCCACGTCATCCACCGCATCTCCAACTTTGGAGACAGCGTGCCCCACCCCCTCGCCTACGGGGGAAAAAACACGCATTAGCACCACGGCAAGCACAATCATTGCAACCGCTGCAATGATCTGCGCAATGTCGGGCGAACCCGACAGCCAACTAAACAAACCGTCCATCGCCCCCTCCTTACTGCTGCTTTCCTCTCACTACCAGAAACAGGAGGCAGATCACAGCCAGAAAGGCCAGAAACCCCAAAAGCTGAGCGTTAATGGTTATACCGACAATCGTCACCGGCCCCAAGATTCCAAAAGCAGCGCTGGCGCTGGAATCCTGAATAGTCCCACCCAGATTGATCGGGCCTGAGCACCCGGACACAGCCAACAGGGTCAGAACGACCAGAACTTTAATCTTCATCTCCCCCCTCCTCCTTTTATCAAGAGTCCAACGAAGACGATAACCAAAACCGCGAGTCCGAGAAACATCAACGCGTTCACAAGGGAACTCAAGAACCCCTGTGCCGCCGTTGCCAAACTTGCCTGCCCAACAGGTCCGGCAACAGCGAACGCTCCCGCAACAAAGATTACTGCCACAAGCACCAAGGCTAGAAGCACCTCCTTAAAAGAAGTGGGCTTCGGCATTGACGCCGCCGGAATAGGCAACGAGGATCCGCTCTTGGGAGTCTTCGTCTCCGCAACCAGCAATATAACCAGCAAAACCACCAACCCTCCTATCACAAGAGGCAGTCCGTCCCCGAGTATGAAATTAATCATCTCTTCCTCCTTACTCTCAGATGAAATACCTTATAGCATTAAAGACGGGGAAAGTCAATTTATAATTCCTTAGGAAGGTTTGGTGGACGAATTAAGAAATGCGTTCGTTTCAGACGCCGAACCTTTTATGGGTCAGCGCTTTGGTTCTTGCTCGTAGAACTTCGTTTGGCCGCCGTGGAAATATAACTCAAGCTCTCCCGTAGGACCACTTCGATGCTTGGCTATCAGAAGTTTAACGAGCTCCCTTTTCTCCTCATCCGGAATATATAAAAACATAACCACATCCGCATCCTGCTCTAAAGCTCCAGACTCGCGAAGATCACTTAACTGCGGCCTCTTATCTCCCCCCCTCTGCTCAACGGCACGGGATAGTTGACTTAAAGCAAGAACTGGAATATTTAACTCTCGAGCCAACCCTTTCAAGGATTGAGATATCTCAGATACTTCCTGTACGCGATTCTCCAAATTTCTCCCACGCATAAGCTGTAAATAATCAACTACAATAAGCCCTATCCCCTTGTCCAACTTAAGCCTTCTTGCCTTGGTCCTCATTTCCATAACAGATATTGCCGGTGTATCATCAATATATATTGGAGCCTCCGCTAATATCCCCATAGCCTCGCCGAGCCCGGCAAAATCCTCGTCCGAAAGATTGCCTGTAGTGATTTTAAAGACATCAATCCCAGCCTGCGCAGCCAGCATTCTATCACTTAACTGCTCGCTACTCATCTCCAAAGAAAACATGCCAACGGGAATCTTGTGCCGTATCGCCGCAAACTGCGCAATATTGGTAGCCAAAGAACTTTTACCAACACTGGGGCGAGCCGCCAAAATTACTAAGTTGGAATCCTGCAGACCATTAAGCCTATCATCCAAACCTTTAAGACCAGTCGGCACACCTCGCAGCATCCCCCGATGCTTATGAAGCTCTTCTAGCCTGTCAAAGCTGCTTTCCAGAACTTTCTTTAGCGGCTCAAACTCTTGCTTCAAATAGTCTTGAGAAATTGCGTAAAGTTCTTGTTCAGCTTTATCAAGAAGGTCGTTGACATCACCTTCATCTGAAAATCCCAAATCGCTAATCTTTCCTGAAACTTTTATAAGCTGGCGTCTAACGTAAGAATCTTTGATAAGCCGGCCGTATGTTTCTATATTTGAGGAGGTAGGTATATACGAAGCTAAATCGGAGATATAAGCTGTGCCACCAACTTTAGCCAGCAACTTCTTTTTCTTTAGGGCGGCTGGTACTGTAACTAAGTCAATAGGCTCCCTTTTATCGTAAAGATTGAGCATTGCGGAAAAAATATCCGAATGAGCCTCTTTATAAAAATGTTCTGGCCTCAAAAACTCCGCTATTTTAACAACGGCATCACTATCTATTAATATAGAGCCCAAGACCGACATTTCAGCCTCTATTGAATTCGGAGGTAGTTTTATTTCCATTTAAGCTTCTGAAAATGTATATAATTCTATTTCTTCTGGAAGGTCTTCCCGCGATTTAAAAGATATCTTATCTACAATCTTGGGCTCCATTTCGATTGCTTTTAGAAAATCCGAAAGTGGTGAGAGCTTGGAAGAAAGATCGCCATTTAGTCCGGAAACCCTGTAATGCATTGGAACTACAACATAAGGCTGAATCTGGTTAATTATCTCAACAGCCCTTTTAGCATCTATAGTGTACGTCCCCCCTACCGGAATTAAAAGTATATCCGTATCTTCAAGCTCCGAAATCTGATCGGGATTTAACGCATGACCCAAATCCCCAAGATGCGCTATTTTTATCCTTTCTTGCGTATCCACAAGATACATTATATTTGCTCCTCTATCCTTACCCGAAGATTCATCATGAAAACTTGGAACACCATAAACGTGAATCCCTTTAACTTCATAATCCCCCGCGCAATCTATAACGAAAGGATCCCCTTCAATTCCTTCTCTAAAGCTATGATCTTTATGAGCGTGGGACACCAAAAGGATGTCCGCACTTTGCTTTTTCCAAGGGAGACCCACAACCTTGGGGTCAAACGGATCAACCACAATGTTTACCTTGTTTTCTCCGTTGCTTACTATCTTAAACGCCGAATGACCCAAATATTTCAGATCCATAAAACTACTATACCAAAGTTCAAGAAAATCCTCCACATTATTCTATCTTCCGCGATCCAATTCTGATATCATCCTAATATGATCCCCGCCCAGACGAGAAACAAACAAGCAGTGTTAGCTCTGCTTACAGCGACCGCGA
>Ga0208047_1000493_pt1 | contig 14713 bp, 8 predicted proteins | sample Kivu_220m_FD_184162 | JGI IMG/M metagenome (GOLD analysis project Ga0208047, IMG submission 184162) | Freshwater microbial communities from Lake Kivu, Western Province, Rwanda to study Microbial Dark Matter (Phase II) - Kivu_220m (SPAdes)... | ecosystem: Environmental > Aquatic > Freshwater >...
CGTTGGGAAGGCATGAATTTATGATACCGATTTTTGAAGGGGGCTCAAGGGCCACGAAACCCTTATTCCATGCGGTCGCGAACACGATTATGCCCTCGTTTTTACCCACACACTTTCACGAAGAGCCGCTGTTTTTAATAGTAGGATGAGCGGCATAAGGTTTCGGACCTCTCATTCATATCGGAGTGAATCTACCGGCTTGGCGGTGGCGGCTTTCATGAACTGGTAGCAAACGGTCAGCAGGGCCATGAAAACGGTCAGGGCTCCGGCGATGATGAAAATGTCCAAGCGCATTCGGGTGCGATACAGAAAGCTCTGAAGCCACCGCTGCAAGAGATACCAGGCCACGGGCCAGGCCATGACGTTCGCCAGAAGAACAAGCCGGGCCAGATCCTTTGAAAGGTCTATCACAATCGCGGAGACAGAAGATCCCAGCACCTTGCGAATACCGATCTCTTTGGTCTTCTGTTCTGCGTTGTACGAGGCCAGCCCAAAGAGTCCCAGGCAGGAGATGAAGACCGCTAACGCGGCGAGGTAAGTGAACAGAGAGCGTGTTCTGCGCACAGAGTCGAATTGACTTTCGTAGGCGGCATCCAGGAATTGATGCTCAAAAGGAAAGCCGGGATTCAACCGCTCGAAGACGCTTTGGACTTGAGCCAGGGTCTGGGGGATACTCTCCGGATCGAGCTTTAAGAAAATATAATTGTAGGATTCCGGCGTCTGGTGCAGGATGAGCGGTTCTTCCCCCCGCCAGCTTGGGTTGGGGAGGTAGTCCTTGATAACGCCGATCACCGTATAACTTCGACCTGTATAAGGCCAAGACAGCCGCATCCCGATGGGATCTTGCCGGCCCAAAATTCCTGCCATTCTTTCGTTGACCAGGATCTCCCCGGCATTGCCGGAATGATCATGTTCTTTGCGGAAAAAGCGGCCCTCGACAAGGGGGATCTCAAAGGCCTCCAGAAAATCAGAGTCGACGCTCATATCTGTCATGAGAGGCTTGAGCTCCGGATCTTTACCTTCCCACTGCCAGCTCACATCATTGGACCGTCCGCCCGTGGGATAAGCGGAAGCGGCGGAAACCTCTCTGACGCCAGGGATTTGCAGGAACTCACTCTTTGCCGTTTCGTAACCCGCCAGAAGTCTCCCTCGGCTCGAGAAGAACACGAGGTTCTCCATGTTGTAGCCCATGTCCATCGTCTGAACATATTGGAGCTGTCTATAGACGCCCGCAGCTCCCGCGATAAGCCCGATGGCCAGGCTGAATTGGACGACGACCAAAACCTTGCGAAACCCGGCTCTCTCAAATGATGATCCGGCAAACGTCTTGATCATTCGAATCGGTTTAAACGAGGACATGAATAGGGCCGGGTAGCTCCCCGCTGTCAAGATGGTTGCCAGCGAAATTCCTATCAGGAATCCCAAGAGTGGCGGATTCCGTAAAAGGTCCAGCGTCAGGTCCTTCTGGAAAAGGGTGTTCAAGACGGGCAGGCAGAGCTTGGCCAGGAAGACGGCCAGCACCGTCGAGATCAGGACGAACAGGAAGGTCTCGTAATAGAACTGCTTGATGATATCCTTCCGAAAGGCCCCGATGACCTTGCGCACCCCGATTTCCTTGGAGCGGTTTCCGGCCCGGGCCGTAGTCAGGTTCATGAAGTTGATGCACGCGATGAGAAGGATAAAGGCGCCCAGGAAGCCGACCAAACGGATCTGTTCGAAGCTTCCTCCTCCATCGCCCAGTCTGTAAAGATGGAACCTGGCAAACGGCCGCAGGACCGGCACATAGTCGTCGTTCCCGTATGTGGCCACGACGAATTCCTTGATTTTCCGGTTGAGGTCGTCCCATGAGCTCCCCTTCCGGAGCTGGACGAAAACGAAGAAATTTTGATTGGTGAATCCGTTCAGGTCAACTTCTTTGTGAATATTCCGGGCGTAGAATTCGAGCGGCATCAGGATATCAAAGCGGAACGTGGAATTCCGGGGGATGTCCTTCATGATCCCCGTCACCTTCAGGGGATACAGGTTGTCGACAGTGATGACCTTGCCGATAGGGTCTTCGTTCCCGAAATATTTCTTTGCCACCCGCTCCGAGAGAACGAGAGAGTCAGGGTCCTTGAGCGCGGTCTTTGGGTCCCCAGCCGTCAAAGGGAAGGTGAACATCTCCAGGGCTTCCGGATCCCCGGGAAAGACCCTTCGCTCCGAGAACGTTCGATCCTTGTAGCTGAGGATCAAAGGAATGTTCCCTGCAAGGAACCGGGCCGATTCTTCCACTTCCGGGAAGAGCTCTTCCAAGAGCGAGCCCAGGCCGGGAACCGAGGGCATCTGCAGTTGATCCTTTTCTTTCTTGATGTGGGCCGAGACGAGGTAGATGTCATTGATCTTCTCATGGAATTTGTCATAGCTCAGCTCATCCTGGATCCATGAGAGCAGCAAGACTACGCAGGTCATGCCGACGGTCAGACCGGCGATATTGATGAGGGAATAGCCCTTCTGGCGCCTGAACTTGCGCAAGCCGATTTTGAAGTAATTCCCCAAAAGGGCTGGCATGAAGCGGGACGCACGCAAGGGCGACCGGAGGTCGAGCCTGTACTCCCGGACTTTGCCGCATTCCGAGGCGATGTTCTCGGCCCCTCCCACCCGGGCGACGGCCTGGCGAAAGGCCTCCTCCTCGGGGAGCCCGTCTCTTTTCAGGGCGTCGACGGCGTCCCTGAGGTGCGCCTCGAGGTCGCCGATAATCCCATCCTCGAGCGTTTCCTGCTTTCGTAGATTTCTTTTCCAAGCGCCTATGGATTTTTCAAGGTCAAACATGACCTTTTCCTCTCGATTATTACTCAGCCCGAAGCGCCTTGGCGAAGTGATTCAGCGCTTTCCAAACGTTCCCCCAGGCGGTCATTTCGGAGGCCAGCTCCGCACGGCCGCGTTCGGTGATCCGGAAATACCGCCGGGGCCGTTCGTCCGCAGACATCCTCCATTTCGACGAGATCAGCCCGTCGACCTCCATCCTCTGGAGGACCGGGTAGATCATTCCCTCCGTCCAATCGATATGTCCCGCCGAAAACTCTTTCACTTTCTGGATGAGGCTGTACCCGTAATCTTCACCCTTCGAAAGGATGGCCAGGATGATCGGCCGTGTCGATGCGGCCATCAGAGTTCTCGATATCATGAATACCTCATTCGTGAATATGCTTTCGCTCTCTATGCCTGCAATTTTCATGCCATAAATTAAAGCCCATCTTTAATCAGTTAACCGCATCTCCAATTCGAGAAGTGTCCCCTTTCGAACAACGAGTGTTCGCATCTGGACAACCACGGCTTTCCCCATATCGGGCCCCGGTTTTAGAAAATCCATATGGAAATTTGGCAGAAATTATTGTTGGCAAAAATTGTTGCTTGGCTTCAGCAAAATCCAGATTATGGGTTAATGAGGGATAAAAAATTGCTTTTTCGGGGGCGTCACGAATTCCCGCTCCAGCCATTGAGACTCCCCGTTCGACCACACCGGAAATGTACTCCCGGACATTCGCCGTTTCAATTCCCGACAGGCGAGCGTCCCTCTGGCCGCCGGCGGGAAAAAAAGGTATCATTCGCCCATGAGCCGCGCCACAGTCGCCTTGGTCCGCACCCGGCCGGAGACCGTCCTCGACGACGTCGCCCGGGCTTTCGAACTCGCCGGCGGTCCGGCCGCCCTCGACCCCGCCGCCCCCGTCATCCTCAAGGACAACATCAGCTGGCATTATCCCTTTCCCTCGGCCAACACGACGCCCTGGCAGCTCGAAGGCGTCATCCTGGCCCTCCGCCAGCACGGTTTCGGCCCCGTCGTCTGCGTCCAGAACAAAACCGAGGTCACGAACGCCTACAAAGGCGAGGACCTCAACCGCTACCGGCCCGTCTTCGAAGCCCACGGCGTCGAGGTCCGGTTCAACTTCAAGCCCGAGGACATGGCCTGGGTCGTTCACGAGCCCAGGACGAAGATGCTCGTTCTCGACAGGATTTACAAGAAGGGGATCCGCGTTCCCGAGTATTTCTTCGGCAAGAACATCGTTCATCTTCCGACGGCCAAGTGCCACATCTACACGACGACGACCGGGGCGATGAAGAATGCCTTCGGCGGGCTCCTGAACCACAAGCGCCACTGCACCCATACCCATATCCACGAAACCCTGGTCGACCTCCTGGCCATCCAGAAGGAAATCCATCCCGGCCTCTTCTGCCTGATGGACGGGACGATGGCCGGCAACGGCCCGGGGCCGAGAATCATGAAGCCCGAGGAAAAGAACATCCTCATCGCCGGAGCCGACCAGGTCGCCGTCGACGCCCTGGCGGCAAAGCTCATGGGCTTCGACCCGATGGCCATCCCCTACATCCGGCTGGCCCATGAGGCCGGTCTGGGCGTCGGCCGGCCGGAAGAAATCGCCGCCGCCGGCGACGCGGAGCTGGCCGCCGAGAATTGGGGATTCAAGGTCGGCGGCTCGTTCCACAAGTTCGCGGGTTGGGTGACCTGGTTCGGGCCGACCCGGATTTTCCAGAAGCTCCTGACCCGGCAGCCGCTCCTTTCGCTCTTGCGGGCCTATTCCTTCCTCTATCACGACGCCATTCATTGGCCCTTCCGGGAAGGGCGGATCTACAAGCGCTGGCTCAAGGAATCGCCGTGGGGAAGGCTGTTCGACGAATACGGCTCCCGCGGAGCCTTGCGGCCTCCGCGCGTCTGATCACTAATCCGCCAGGAGCGCTTGGCCCTCCATCGTCCAGGCGTCGGTCGCGTATTTTAGCTTTTCAAGACGGGCGATTGCGGCGAGATCTTCGTCCGTCATCCTGAGGGGCTCGAACACGATCCCGAAGAACTCCGCCAGGCCGGAGGCCAGATACTCGACCGCCGACTCGAACGAGACCGGCCGGCCGACGGCCTCGGAGAGCGAAATCATCCGGATTTCGTCCGTCCCCTCCCCTTTCCGGGATACGGCTTTGAGAAGTTTCTCGTCGGCCAGGAGGGGGATCGAGCCGTGCTGGAGGAATTTCGCCCCCGCCCTTTTCTGGGCGCTGCCGATGATTTTCCGCCCGCCAATTTCGACTTCGTCTCGGCCCGGGTGGGCGAAACAGGGCATCGTTCCCCGGGCATAGGAGGAGGGCGGCGCCCCGGCCAGGACGGGATTGAGGCCCAGCTTCTCCAGTCCCTGCATTAATCCCTCGGAGATGAGCCTGTAGGAGCCGCCGACGGTCGAGCCGAAGGTCTCGACGTCGGACGAACAGACCGAGTAGGTGACCTCGTCGTGATGAAGGACGAGCTTGCCGCCCGTCATCCGGCGGACGACATCGACGCCGTTCGCCCGGCAGAATTCCATGTCGAGGACCCTGCCGGGATCCTGTCCGTAGCCGAGAGAAGCCGTCGGCCGCTCCCATCGGTAGAACCGGACGACCGTTCGCGGCTCATCGGTCAGCGCCCGGAACAGATGCTCATCGACGGCCATGTTCCAGGGGCCGGAGCAGGGCTCTTCCTCCTTGAGAAGAAACCATCGTAAATTGGGGGACAGGTCCACTATTCCCCTATTTCGGATATCCATAATTGGGGGGACTGGTTCATTCCTTCCGATTTATTGACGATAGATTTCGCCTTCGGATGAAAATAAATCGGGAAACAGTGGACCTGTCCCTCAAAAAAGAGGAGAGAGAGCGGGCAATGGGACTCGAACCCACAACACCGGGCTTGGGAAGCCCGTACTCTACCATTGAGCTATGCCCGCGCTCTCTCCCCTCGGAGAGACGCTCCGAAACGCGGCTTATTTGTAGCCGGATCGGGCTGAATTGTCAACTCACCCCAATTTGAAGGTCTTGGCCGATGTCCCTCCCTTGGCGCTGTCGTACTTGACCATGACGTCTCCCGAGCCTTTGAGGAAATACATGATCGTCCGGTTCGACTTCCCCGGCATCCCGTTCCGAAGCAGGATCCTCTTGAGGTTTTTCTGGTCGATGAAGCTCGTGACCGTCGGCCGGAGCTTGTAGGAGGTTTTGTTGTCGATCCAGCTCGCCGAGACGACCTCGACGTTCTTTCCTTCGAGGGTCAGGAGGTCGGGCCGGACGGTATTGTTCTGGGCGGCCTTCTCCAGGATCGTCGAGGCGACCTTCGGATTGGAGATGTCGACAAAGACGCGAAAGACGTCTCCGCCGACCTTCTCCACGGACGTCTCCCCGATCTTGACGAGGGGCATTTCATCCGCTTGGTAGAGGGTGAAGGCCATATTCCTGTGACAGAGCTCCTCGAGCATGAACCGCGGCGGAACACGGCTGGTGAATTTGCTCCACGAGCCGCCGACCTCCACGTCGCCGTAGTCGGGATGCTTGAACGGCTTCCAATCGAGGAACTGATCCCCGAATTCGAGCTTGTCGTCGAAGAAATAACGGGATTTCTGCGGCGCGATCGGCGAGTTGGGGTCTTTCTGCTGCTCCTTGAGCTCGGCGCTGGTGAAGTACTGGTCCCCGCTCCAGAGCTCGTTGGAGAAGCTGATCATCCCCAGGCCGTCGTTGGTGAAGTCGATGAATCCTCCGTGGACGGTGTAGAGGCCGCTCCAGATGACGATATAGCGGTAGAACGGGAGAATCCGCTCGCCGTTCTGCCCGAGCTCGTTATAGACCAGAACATCGCCCCGCGGGTATTCGCCCACGGCCTCGGCGCCGGGGCCGCGGAGGATCATCCCTCCGTTATTGTGATAGGACTGGACGCCGGCGATGTTCGGATGCTGATCCAGGAATTCGACTTCGGCCCGGGCCTCCGGAAGCTGGGTCGGATAGTCCATCGCCCCGCCCTGGATGTAGTTCGGCTGCCAGTCGCTGGGGTAATTCCGGTTGGGGTCGTAGCTTCCGGGGCCGTCCTCGTTCACCCGCCCGTCCTTGTCGTTGTCGATCCCCTCGGAACCGAGGAGAATGTAATCCCCGGTTTCGCCGAACGGCACGGGCTCGAGCATCCGGGGATCCAAGCGGCTGAGACGATGCGTGCCCTGACCCGGGACGTGCTTGCGGATCTGCTCGACGACGCCGTTCCCGTTCAGGTCTTCCGGCCCGTCCTCCTCGACGAGACCGTCGTTGTCGTCGTCGACCGGGACGTGGCCCGTCCGGGCGCTCCCCCCCGGGCTCTCGAAGAAATATTGCCGGCCGTCGGGGTTGATCGTCGGAACGAGGTAGAACACCCGCTCGTCGACCAGCCGGGTGATGGGTTCGAGCCGGCCGTAGTTCTCCATAAGATACCAGACCGTGTAGAGACAGATCTCTCCGCCTTGGATTTCATTCCCGTGGACATTGGCTTCGATGTACATCGCCGCCTTGCTCATCTCGGGCCCCGTGTCGGGGTTGTTGACCGTGACGAGCAGGATGTCCCGGCCTTCGTGGCTCTTCCCGATAGACGAAACTTTGACGAACTTCGGCCAGGCCGAGGCCAGCTTGCGCATGTCGCCGTAGAGCTCGTCCACGTCGTGCCAACGGTTGAAGTCGAGCTTGACCTTGAATTGGGGATCGGAAAATTTTTGGGTCAGGCCGCCCTGCGGAAGGAGGGCCAGGACGGCGACGACGACCAGGCCGAGGAGAAAGATTCGGCTTTTCATGTCCATCCTCCTCACTTCAAGACGACCGAGGCCGCGTCGGCCCCGCCCTTCTGGGATACGACCTTGAGAGCGATCGTATCGCCCGGCCTGGCCTTGATCAGCCACTCGTACTTCTGCCGGTCGCCCGAGCCGTTGAGGGCCTGGATGAAGCTCGTCTTCGCGTTCCCCGAGATAATCGATTCGGGGGGAACCTGGAGCTGGACCATCGTCGGTTTAACGGTCCTGGCGACGACGCCGTGGGCCAGGGCCGTCGGCAGGAAGCCCTCGTTGGCGACCTCGGCCTTGAGGCGGAAGAGGCCGCCGCCGTGATTCACGGCCTCGAACTTCGCGACCTTGACCTTGGGCAAGAGAGTCGTCAGATACAGGGCGAACTCGGCATGCCCCTTTCCGAGCTCGGCAATCTTCGCCGCCGGAGGGTTCGTCGCCGCATAGGGCTTGAAGCCTCCGACCTCGATATCGCCGAAGTCGGGATGCTTGACCGGGGTCCAAGGGACGAAGCCGTCGATTTTTTCCTTGTCCATCCACTGGAGGACCTGCTTGTCGATGCCCGCCTCGGCGGCTCCCGCCGCCCCGCCGCGCAAGCCGGCGGCGCCCCCTCGCTGGCCCATCAATGCCGTGAACTGCTGGATCTGGGCGGCCGTGGCCTGTCCGCCCGCCGCCGGGGGCCCGCCTGGCTGGCCTCCGCCGGGCATCATCCCCATTCCTCCGCCCCTCGGGGCGTCGGGCAAGCCCCAGCCGGGCGTGGAAAACGACGGAACACCGAATTGGAAATACCCGTACTGGAAGAACGCCCCCTCGGCCTTGGCAACAACAGGTGCCGTCCGCAGGCCGGTGAGCTCGTTGTATTTCTGGCTGATCATCCGGAAATAATCGACGTCCGAGGCGTTGATCGTCGTCGCCGCGGCCCGGGCCGGCATCGCCGCCCGACCCGTCGGCTGCTGGGAGGTCGTCGGCGCGCCGCCCCTCTGGCCTCCGGCTCCGCCCCGACCGCCGATGAGGAATTCCGCTCCCCCCGAGGCCATGATCATCTGGAGAATTTCCTCCGAGATCATCATTTCGCCTCCCCCGCCCCGGCCGCCCCTTCCGAGCAGGGCGGCCAGGCCGCCGGCGAACATGCCCGTCTTGTTGGCTCCGGCGATCGAGGCGTCGGCAAACGAAACGAGGTCCAAGCCGCGGGCCGAGGCCGGCTGGCCGCTCGTCGAAGGCGCGGCGATGAGGTTGTCGCTCTCGCCGAAGGTCAGGATAGCGGCGATGTTCCGGTGCCGGACAATCCAGGCCATCATCACCTTCGTTTCGGCCTCGCTGACCATGTAGCGGCCCGCCTCGGGCTTGTAAGCGGGATATTCGTGCATGAAGTTGCGGTTGATGTTGACTCCCCCGGGCACATCCTCATTGATGAAGCCGTCGCCATCGTTGTCGAATCCCTCCCAGTACAGAGAGAACATCCCCTTCTCCCCTTTCTTGGGGTCGGCCCGCTTCATCGCCCGCTTGTCGTCGGGGTCGACGATGTAGGCCCCGTTCGGGTCGGGAACGCGCATGACCGTGATGAGTCCGTCTTTATTGAGGTCATCCGGACCGTCCTCGTCCGTCCGGGCGTCGTTGTCGTCGTCGTACGGCCTGGCGTTCGTCCGCCTCGCCCATTTGACCGGCGCTCCCATCGCTTCCGCGCCGTCGGGGTTCATCCTCGGCAGGACATAGACGACTCCCGCGTCGAGGGCCTTCTTGACCTCGGGCTTGGACGCGTTCTTGACCAGGTAGTCGGCAACAAACATCGCCAGGGCGCTTCCGTAGAGATGGTCTCCCTCGAAGTTCGCGGCCACGAGGAGTCCGGGCCTCTCCCCCGGCGGGACGCCGGCCGGATTGGCGATTTCGAGAACCCATAAATCCCGCTTCTCAAGGGTTTGGCCGATCGATTCGAGTTTGACCAAAGCCTTGTTCGCCCCGGCGAAATTCTTGAGCCAGCTGGTCATTTCGGAATGATTCAGGTACTTGGAAAAATCCTGGGCCCCCGCCCCGTCCGCCAGGCTAAAAGCCAGGAAGGCGAGCGCACATATCCTTCCGTGTCGCTTCATGCCAAAACTCCTTTCCGAAAAAGATTGAAAAAAGATGGGGGACACGACCCGCGTCATGTCCCCCAGTCGTTTTACTTGAACATGGGATCCGGGCTGACGACGAACTTCTTCGTTTCGACGTCCTTGCCGTCGACGTTCAGGGTCACCTTATAGGTCCCGACGTCGGCCCTTGCCCCACCCATGCCGCCGCGCTGGCCGCCGAACTGACCGCCCGCTCCTCCGGGCGCCTGGCCGCCGGCCGGCTGCCGGGTGAGTCCCCAAAAGACCTTCTGGAGGCCCTTCTTGGCGTTTCCGGTAAGCTCCTGCATGACCGTTCCTTCGAGGTCCTTGAGGATCAGCTTGACCGTCTTCGCGTCGGCCTTGAGATTGTAATAGATGTTGGCCCCGATGGGCGGATTGTCGACCTTAGCGAATTCGCCGTAGCTCTCGCCGCGCATCTCGTAGCGGTTCCAGCGGGTCGTCTCCTTGACGTCGAAAAGATGGGCGTCCTTGGCGAAGACCTCGGGCTTGAACTCCTTGAAGGGGCCGATATCGACGATGTAGAAACCGCGCCCGTAGGAGGCGATGGCCATCTCCCGGTCGCGCTTCTGGATGGCCATGTCGCGGACGACGACGTCCGGAGCCGTTTTCGACAGGGCGACCCAGGTCTTCCCCTGGTCCATCGTAACGTGGATGCCGTAGTCGCCGGCGAGATAGAGGACGTTCGGGTTGTCAGGGTCTTCCTCGATGTCGAAGATGGGATTCATCAGCCCGCCCGAAATGTCCTCGAAAGTTTTGCCTTTGTCCCGGGTGACGAAGAGGTAGGTCTTGTCCTCGTTGTGGGTCCGGTAGCCGCTGAAGCCGACGTAGCAGACGTTCTCGTCGTGGGCCGAGGGAACGACCCTCTTGACCCAGCGGTCGTAGGGGATGAGGGCCCCCTTGATCCCCGGCTTTGGCTTGCCGGCCTTGTCGTAGAACTGGGCGGTGATGTTGACCCAATTCACGCCGCCGTCGGGCGACATCTGGACGTTGCCGTCGTCCGTCCCGGCCCAGTAGAGGCCGGACTTCTTGGGCGATTCGGCAAAGCTGTAGATCGTCGCCCACTGGAGGTTGGTCTTCCGGGAAAGGTCGAGCTTGTCCTTCTCGGCCTTGCTCAGGTCCGGGCTGACGGTGACGAAAGACCCCGGCTCCCCCCGGCTCATCGAGCGGTGGACGAACTGGGAGCAGACGAAAACGATTCCCGGATTGTGCGGGGAGAGGACGATCGGCGCGTTCCACTGGTATCGCTGCTGCGGAACGCCCGCGGCCGCCTCCTCGGGGGTCGTCCGCTTGGCAAGGGAGGTGACCGCGCCCGTCGTGACGTTGATCCGGCTCGAGGACCCGAACTGGCTCTCGTAGTACATCCATTCGGGATTCCACCAGTCGCGGACGACATAGAATCCGTCGCCGGTGCGGAGGTATTTCCAATCGGCCGCGTAGACGCCGTACTGGTTGCGGTTCTGGGAAGGACCCCACCAGGCGCCATTGTCTTGGGTGCCGCCCATGACGTTGTAAGGCTGCTCGTTGTCGACGAAGACGTCGTAGAACTGCTGGGCGCTGATCGTCGCCTTCTGGCTCCAGTGCTTGCCTCCGTCCCAGCTCTCGCCGGCCCCGCCGTCGTTGCCGCTCAGAATGTGGTTCCCGTTGGCCGGGTCGATCCACAGGCCGCGGTGGTCGACGTGGAGCTTGAAGAAATTGCCCGTGTCCCAACCCGTCGCGGCGAACGTTTTGCCGCCGTCCTTGGAGACCGTGGCGTTCGTGTCGGTGCAGTAGAGGATCTGGTCGTTCGTCTGGTCGACGTAGATCCGGCCGTAGTAGCCGCCCTCGGTCTGGTTGACCTGGGCGCTCCCGCCGGTATGCTTGTACTCCGTCATCCGCTTCCATGTTTCGCCCTGGTCGTCCGTCCGGTAGACGACCCCGTTGCGCTTGACGGGCTGTTGGTTGCCCAGGATTCCGCCGTAGAGCATCTCCAGGACATGGCGGTTGACGATTTGGGCCCGCCCCTTGGCCTCGCTCGAATCGGCCTTGGGCGCCTCGCGTTTCAGGAGGGCTTCGACCTCGTCGACGGCGGCGATGAGGTCCGTGTTCTTGGCGTAGATTTTCCGGGCGGCGGCATTGAACTTCGCGATGTCGATTCCGGCCTTGGTCAGGAAATCCTTGTCGCCGATGATCTCGTTGAGCTTCTTCACCAAGTCGGCCTCGTTCTCGGCCGCGACCGGAGCGAAGCTGGGCGCCAGCTTGGCCAGGGCGGAATTGATCTTGAAAGCCTTGAACTTCTCGAAGGTCACGTTTTCGGCGAAAAGCCCGCCTCCCATCCTGCCGCGCATCCCGCCGGACCGAAAGTTGGCCACTCCGTCGCGCTCCGCCAGGCCGAGGTTGACCTCTTCGTCGAGCCGGGCGTAAATGATGTTCGGGTTTTTCACGTAAAGCGTCAGGCCCGTCCGGCCCAGTTCCTTCTCGACCGGGAGGCCGTTTTCCAGCTTCTTCCAGGTCTTCCCCCCGTCGGTCGTCTTGTAGAGGTGGTTTCCGGGCTGGCGGTCGATGTAGGTCCAGGCCCGCCGGAAGGTCTTGTGGGCCGCGGCGATGACGACGTCCGAGTTCCGGGGGTCGATGACGAAATCGACCGCGCCCCGGTCTTTCATCGGGAAGACGTTCGTCCAGGTCTTTCCGCCGTCGACGGACTTGAAGAGGCCGCGCTCGCAGTCCATCTCGTTGTCGTAGAGCTTGCCCAGGGCGGCGACGTAGACGATGTCCGGGTTCTTGGAGTCGACGCCGACCTTGGAGATGAAAAAGCTCTTCTCCAGGCCGATCTTCGTCCACGTTTTTCCGGCGTCGGTCGACTTCCACATCCCGTTGCCGTGGGTGCTCGAACGGGCGTACATCGGCTCGCCCGTCCCGAGATAGAGGATGCTCGAATTCGACGGGGCGACGGCCAGGTAGCCCATGCTCATGTTGCCGTTCTTGTCGAAGATGGGCTCGAAATGGGTTCCCGCGTCCTCGGTTTTCCACAGGCCGCCGCTGGCCGTCAGGACGTAATACGTCGTCGTCTGGCCGAGCGGAACGGCGAATTCCGTGATCCGGCCCGAAAAATTGACCGGGCCGATCCACCGCCAGGTGAACTGGTTCAGGTCATCCGTGGTGACCTGGGCCCAGGCCAGCCCGGCGGCCATCAAGACGATGAGGGCCATTCCCAAGCGCTTCATGCCTTCCTCCTTCAAGGTGTATTTTGGGAAATCAATCTATGAAGAAAGGATTTCCTGCGTCCCCGGCCGGAGCCGGCCGGCATAGAACCGGGGCGCCTTTCCAAAAGCGTCCCGGTAAGCCCTGGTCGCCGCCTCTTCGAGGCCGCCGACGGCGCCGTCTTCCGCCAAATGGATCGTGCAGCCTCCGAAGCCCGCGCCCATCATCCGCGACCCGAAAACGCCCCGGACTCCGGCCGCGGCCTCGACGAGGACGTCGAGCTCGCGGCAGCTGACTTCGTAATCGTCCCGCAATCCCTTGTGCGAGGCGGACATCCGGCGGCCGAAGGCGGCGAAATCGCCCCGCTCGAGGTCGGCGCAGGCCTCCTCGACCCTCCCATTCTCGTCGATGACGTAGGCGCAGCGCCTGTAGACGACCGGGTCGAGTTCGTCCCGGTGGGCGTCAAGGAGGTCCCGGGCGACGTCACGGAGGCTCCTCACTCCCGCCTGATGGCGGGCGAGGGCCCGGACGCCTTCCTCGCACTGCCGGCGGCGGACGTTGTACTCCGACGAGGCCAGCTCCCGCTTGACCCGGGTGTCGCAGAGGACGACCCCGAGGTCGGGCCGGTCGAAGGGATAATAGGCGTAATCCAGGCTCCGGCAGTCGATCTTGAGGACGGATTTCTCCCGGCCGAAGATGTTGGCGAACGGATCCATGATCCCGCAGCGGACGCCGACGAACTCGTTCTCGGCTTTTTGGGCCAGCTTGACGAGGTCGAGGGGGGTGAGACCGAGGTCGAAGTGGGCGTTCAGGGCAAAGGCCAGTCCGGCCTCGATGGCCGCCGACGAGGACATCCCGGCGCCGATGGGCACGTCGCCGCCGAAGACGCAGCGAAACGCCCCGACCCCAGCCCCGCATTTTTGGAACTGGTCGACGACGCCGAGAAGGTAGTCTGGCCAGCGCCGGCCGCTTCGGGAGATACGGGCAAGGTCGAAGGCATAGCTTTCCCCGAGATCGACGGCCCGGAGTTCGACCGAGGTCCCGGTCGCGGGGGCGACGGCGAAGTAAACGGCCTTGTCCACGGCGGCCGGGAGGACGAATCCTTCGTTGTAATCGGTGTGTTCGCCGATGAGATTGACCCTCCCCGGCGAGCGGAAGAGGCGCGGCTCTCCCTCATAGGCCTCCCGAAAGGCAAAGAGGACTTTTTGAGCTTGGCCGCGCTCAACGTCGAGAAGATCGGATTTCGTCAGTGAGGACATACGAATTCCTCTCTTAAGACGTCCGACGCCCTTTTTTCTTCCCCTTCGGGGGTCTTTCTTCCGGCCTTGAGATGCGGCAAGGGTCAGAAATATCACAGGCTTTCCGCGGAAGTCAATCGCGTTGACTTTCCCGTCCGCTCAGGCCTTCTTTGAAGCGCTCGGCGTGTCAGGCGGTGGCAGGACCGTCCTCGTGACCCCATAGCGGAGGGGGGGCCCCCATGGCCTTGCCGAGGGGGGGAACCGACGGGACTGGTTCCCCGGGGCCGGGGTTAGAGGATGGTCATGTCGCCGCCACACGCCCCGGGAATCGTCGGTAACTTCGAGAGCCTGAGTGAAGACGGTACTATGATGCGGACGCGATGGACAATCTGCCGTATTGAAACTGTTTTACGGTCAGCTACAGTCAGCGTTGACTTAGCCCTCGCCGCCTGCTTATAATGCGGCCATGTCCAGGCCCGACGAGATTCCCCGGCCCCCGGAAACAGCGCCCTCGATTCCCTCCGGAGCGGCCCGGCTGGGTCCCTCCTGCTCGGCGAACGGAGAGCTCACGGCCAAGGAGGACGTCGTCATCCAGGGCGCGTTCAAAGGCCAGCTC
>Ga0208047_1000496_pt1 | contig 14674 bp, 13 predicted proteins | sample Kivu_220m_FD_184162 | JGI IMG/M metagenome (GOLD analysis project Ga0208047, IMG submission 184162) | Freshwater microbial communities from Lake Kivu, Western Province, Rwanda to study Microbial Dark Matter (Phase II) - Kivu_220m (SPAdes)... | ecosystem: Environmental > Aquatic > Freshwater >...
GCCGCTGATACGAAATGTTCCTACCGAGCCCTTCATGCCTGATCGTGGTCCTCAGCTTGCCATCGTACTCCGAAAGGAATGCCCTTCTTCCGTGGTCGTTCAGGTAGCAGCCTTTGAGCTCCTCATGGAAATGCTCTGGCTTCACCAACCGGTTGTTGATTAGATTGAAGATCACTCTATCAACTATCACGGGTTTGAAGACCTCACTTATGTCCAAGGCCAACGAGAACCGCCTCTCGCTAGGCTCGTGAAGAAAGCTCACGGTTGGATTCAACTGCGTATGGTAGATCTCGCTCAAAACAGTAGCGTACATCAGCGAATTCCCAAACGATATTAGACAATTCACCATGTTATCCGGAGGGTTTCTAACTCGGCCCTCGAACTCGAATCCACTCCTCAGGATCGACGCGAAGCTCGAGTAGTAGCTTTCTCTGACGCGACCTTCTGCACCCATAAGCTCCGGGATTTGGGTCGCTTGCTCGACAGCGGGCTTTTCGCCTTCAATTTTGTCCATGAATTGTGATACGCCCTTTCCACGCCGGCGATAGTAGCCAAGGTTGACGAGGATATTATCGCACGCTGTCCGAACGATCTCCTTCGCAATCTCAAGACGTTTCCGGGAATCCTGATAATGTTCTACCTGCTTCACCAAGAGAAAACCTGACAGAAGCTTCTCGCGCGGATAGTAGGTTCCCGAATAGTAGCCGTAATAGTTGAAGATGTGAAGCGGGATCCCATGCTGAGCCAGGAAGACGAGCAACTTGCTGTTGAGATCCACTTCTCCAAGCGCGTAGAGTGCCTGGACATCATTGACTGGGATGGCTTTCTTCTCGCCGTCTTTGCTCTCGATGTAGATCGTGTTCTCTTCCCTGCGAATGCGCCCACCACGAACGATGTAGTAATCCCTCACGTCCCAACCCAGCATAGCTCATTGTAGCTACATCTTCGACAGAACCCAATTCTCACCGGATTCGGAGGATTCGGCATGGAAAGTATTCGTCCGATCTCTTCGAGTACATACTCGATCTTCTTCGTTTGTTCGTCAGTCAGCTCAACATCAACCGTCCGCCTCAGCAACGGATAATGCAATACTCCTCGACCTTCAACACCGGCATGACGCTTCAAGTAGTACAAGTAGTAGAGCAGCTGATAGAGGTGAGCATCCTCCGCCTTGCGGGACCGCTTGACCTCATGAATCTCACAACCCGAACCAACAAAATCAATCTTGATCCTCCCAACCTGCACCTCCTTGTGCCTACGGGCGTAACCCCGTTCATGAAGAAGCTTCCCAAGGAGGACTAGGTCAGAGGTCTCCTCCATCTCAAGTCCATGCGAAAACAACCAAAGTTTACGCCTGCAAACGAAATAGTAATTCACCTGGGTGCCCGTGAAGCTTAGCGCTTTTTGCACACTTCGAGAATCTCGCATTGATGGCACTGCCATGTCGCAAGTCTCAGACAGTTCACGGGGACCTCAGTAAATGCAAGCCTTTTCCTGATTCCATTCACGTGTAATGCCAGGAATGAAACCCGTGTCTACTCCATAGCGCACTCCTATCTCATTATGGCTTATGTGGTGGAATCCCTTGTTTTGATTCAATCCTATGATCTCCTGTGCAGGTACGTTGATAACGTAGTTGTAGAAGTCCTGTCTTATTTTGAGGAACGCTTCTTTTCTTTCTAGCCCTTTCATTTCTGATTCACAGATCTTGAGATACCTGTTCCAAGTTTGTGATGCATTTTCATCTACCTCAACGTAGACGCTGATGCTTGGTTCGTCATCGATCAGCTTGAACTCCTGCAATTTCTGGTAGTCTAGCTGGGCCAGTCCTTCCAGTAGTTCGCGGCTTGTGAGATCAGTTGAGCCCTTCTGGACAGCGAGGTAGTATTCCTGAGCTAGCTTGGAAAGATTGAACTCCCGCGACGCGCCCAAGACGTCACTGGACTTGTTCACTAGGTAGTTACCGTAGATACGATTGGCATAGCGAGCTCGCGTGTGACTATCCACAATTGAGAAGATGTGCACTTTTGACTCTTTTGACCGTCGGAGACCATTTCTGTTGCATCGTCCAGCAACCTGTATTATCGAATCAACGGGTCCGATGTCTCTCAAGACAGTATCGAAATCCAAATCTACACCCGCTTCAACCACTTGAGTCGAAACAAGAACCAAGGGAGCCCTCCGATCTAGGCGCTCAGCGATTTCAACGATCCTTCGCTTGCGATGCGCTGGCACAATGTTCGCAGAGAGATAGTATTTCTTGAGGCGGGTCTCCAGCTTATTGAAGACTTCCGTAGCAGCACCTATTGTGTTCATGACGATTAGCATGCTCTTATCCGGTGATTTCTCGACCAGCTCTTTCGCTTTCTTGACGAACTCCCCCAACTCGATGTCGTCGCCTATTTTGCTATTGATTGTGACTCTGCGTGTCCATGACTGGCGCGGCAAATCCGCCGCCAGCTCCATAACCTCATCCTTCCGGAAGATTAGAGGCTGGGTAGCAGTCATCAGGACGACGCGCATTCCAAACTTATCCGTGACGTGCTGTAAGGCCCGTCTGACCAGTGGCCAGTACTCATGCGGTATCGTCTGGACTTCATCGAGGACCACTATGCTTCCCGTCAGATTGTGGAGTTTTCTTAGCTGAGATGCTTTTGATCCGATGACCGCATAGAAGAATTGAATGAAGCTCGTCACTATGACTTCGGCGTTCCACCCCTCTACCAGCAGCTCTGACTCCAGCGTGCTGAACGTCTCGCCGAGCAAGTCTGAAGTCTGATACTGCATATCCGCGAGATGGTGGTGGAGTAAGAGGACGTCAGTTTGAGTTGGGGGCGCTTCTAGAGCTTCTGCGATTCTCTTGAAGTTCTGGTCAAGAATGCTAAGATATGGTGCAACGTAGATGACTCTTGGGGGCGATCTGTTCTGGCGAAGCTTTTCCCTAAGCTTAAGAGCAAAATTAAGGCCAGCAAGGGTCTTCCCAAAGCCTGTTGGCGCTGTCACCGAGAAGATACGCTGATGCAGTGGGACCAGTGCGGCTTTCTCCGAAAGTATCCTGAACAGTTCATCACGCCCTCGAGCAACGTTTTCATTGGCATTCCTGCTACGTCTGCTCGCTTTGGACAATCTGTGCACGTATGTTTCTACAGTCTTTGAAGAGACCTCTTGTCTTTCCCGAAAGGGAAGTCCTGCCGCATCCATCCGGTCCGCGTCAATCAACACGGAGAAAAGCATATTCAACAGAAAGAAACGAGTCAAGTCCTCGCCCGAGGCTCTCACCAATTCGACACTTGCTCGAAGGCGACGTTCGACTTGAGACTCGATTCGCGACTCGAATTCAGAAAACGTTGGAAGCTGAGCCTCTGTGAGGATGAGATCTAGCTCGTTTCTTCTTTCAATTGCCGAGATTTGCTCGGCGAGGGTGTCTCGGAAACCGAAGCTCTTGGTCGCGGCAATTGTTGGGCTGTTCAGCGCGCCATGGTGAGCTTGAATGGCGAGGGATACATATACTGGAACTGCCTGGCCGTGGTCGGATTCAGAGAACAGCCTTCCAGTGGCAAAGTACGCGTACAATGCCGAGAGCATGCTGTGTGATTTCAGCATCAAATCCTTCGGTCTTGTTTTCTTAGGAGGCAGCCAATCCTGAAAATACCGTGTCGCCTTCCCGACATCATGAGCGATCCCCAGTACATAGGCTGCTTTTCGGAATGTGGGCACGCTGAGCTGGAGACTCTGCCCACAGATGGGCAATAGATCATCGGTTATTTTTTCGCAGTTCTCGGCCACGCCTAGCAGATGATCCCTGAGCAGTCTATTCGGGCGCGCTCTCAGTTGGAACGAAGACGACATGAAACTCTTTCTCCTGAGTTGACACTCTCTGAGCTTCGATATCGAGGACTTCCAATTCAGCGCCCGTTGGACTATAGACTGCGTTGTACGTTCCGCGCAATGCACGTTCAGAAGTCAGATGAATGGGGAGGTTCTCCTCGACGGCAAAGGTCACGTTCTTCCGCAAGTGTATTCTTGGCATCATTGTGAAAAACGGCACTATAGATGAAACCGCTATCGGACCGCTTGTTTCGGCCGTTTCGTAGGTAGGTCGCCCAATGTACCTGAAATTCGCGATCATGCTGCTTGACCCGAGGTAAGGTGTGAACGTGGTCTTGTGGTGCGCCAACTTGTCTTCGAGTTCGTCCTTGATCTCTTGGGAGGGATGATCGAAGTAGATGCGATAATGGGGCTCTCGGAGTATCTCCATCTTGACTCTTGTACGGAACCCCACTTTTCTGCGGCTCTTTGGAATTGCCTTTCGAGGTTCTACAAATGCCCTAAGCCTTGGCCAAATCTCCTTAGTGTCTGTGTATGTTGCTGAGAATGGGATCTTGCTCACAGGCCTCTGTATTCCTATGGCTATTCTCGCGGCCGCGAGTTTCGTTGGGCTGTTTTCGAACTCGAACCCGAGTATCGCGCCGACGAGTCCTTCAGCCGCACTTCTTGGCATGAGGGAATATGTGACGGATGTTGTGGTCGTTTCGCCTCTCCTGAAGAAGCCGAATGGAGCCCAGACATCGAAGATGAGCAGGTTTTTGGTCAACGAAGCCTCAGACCCTGACTCTACGCTTTTTGCCATTCCTGAGGCATGTCTACGGTTTCCATCTTCGTCTCCTTCGCGAAAGCCCGGATGAGATCATCAAATGATCCAACAGTATCGCCTCTCCTGCAGCGCAGGTCGCGGTCGCAAGCCCACTCGATTCCTTGCAGATCGGCCTTAGTATTGCCTAGAACCTCGAACACATTAGTCAGGTTCAGGACAACTTGAAAAATGTCTTCGATTTTCTCATCGTTGATTTCGCTCTCAAGAGCAATCATTCTATCCAAGTCCCCAATGTACGCGCATGGATCCCTGAACTTGACGCGTAGTAGCATCCGGGATTGTTGCCCGTACTTTGAGGCTGTTGAGAGATCAGTAGTCCCGAACCAAATAGCTTTCATCATGTTAGAGACATCTTCTTCCGATAGGCCTACTTGCTTGGCCACGTGACCGTTCAGAAAGCCGTGGAACGCGATGAACGAGTATCTCAAGATCGATTTCTCGCCAAACGCCCCGGCCTTGGCCTCCTCTCTCGTTGGAACCACCCTTGTCATCCGGAGTCGCATCTCATCTACCTTGTGCAATGATTGACCTATACCAAACTGCACCGGGCCGGTTTGCTTGAAGTGGAAATCCGGAACGGCAAATAACAGTCCGAATAGCCGCAGGTCTATGAAGTCCTCCAAGAGCCTTTCCCGGAGTGTCTTCTGTTCCCTCTTTCTCGATTTTGTGTAATCTTCGGCAAGATCGTCGATAGTCTTGATAGTCCCCTTCTCGTCCGCTAGTTCTTCCCTGAGGAAAACGTTCTTTCCCATTTGCTTCTGCAAGTAGTCCCTGACAGTCCTCTTCAATCTGAACTCGGTCACCAAGTTCTTGCCTGTTGCCGGATCTATTCGTGGCCTGTTTTCGTCCGGATCGCCGTTAGGATTGCACATTCTGGCATCGTAGCAGAAAAGGAACTCAGAACGCACAGCTGGTTCACTTCCTTTCATCTTCTCACTCACCTCCATCATGACCTTTCTTCATGAACCAAGAGGTACCCTTGTGACATCCCGACGGCGAACACTAGGCTGACGATGTCTTTGGGCAGATCCTTCTGGCTCAGGTCGAGATTGGAGATCTCTGCGGCACCGAGATGAGCCAAGACATCGTCATAGCTGTGTTCGTCGTACTCGTGGAGTTTGTTCAGGATTTGCGGAAACAGGTTCTTCGCCCTGCCCAGGTCTATCTCGAGTCGATTCAGCCGGCCCCAAAACGGCATAGATTGTCCTCTGGTCCTCTTTCTCTGGACCTGCAACAGAATTCCTGCGGCTATTCCTGTGGCACAGAGGGCACGGTAAGTGCCGTCTCTGAGAATACTCGAATGGGAATCGAGAAAGTTACTCACCCGCGAAACTGGTTCGGATTCTGCGGCTTGAACCTGTGAACTCACGAAGACTCTCCTCTTCCTCCAGACTGCTCGAGATGCTCGACATATTCTATCAGACTCAGACCCTTAAAAGATAGGTCTGCCATTGTCTCAAGGCGGACCTCGTCTCTTGCGCTCTGCTGGATCTTGTTAGCCACTGCCTTGTACAGGAGACGCTTATTCAGTGGCCGTCCAGTGAATATGTTGCCCAAGACAGATGCTAGGTCCTTGTACCATCCCTCAGACTTAAGCTTGGACTTCTTCGTTCTTGGAGGTGAGAGGAAAACCCCGAGCAAAGGAAATCCGAAACGGACTCTCCGTTCTTCAAATGGGTATAGTGAATCAACTTTCCTCTTGACGTCGGCTATGAATCTGAGACGATTTGGATAGATACCCTCTGATCTCGATATCAGCCTCATGTGGCCTTGCTTGTCCTTGATGTAGAAGAGCGCTGTGAACATCAAATAAGCTCCAATGGTGTCGGCTCCGCCTTCCGACGCAATGGTGGTCACGACATCCATAGAATCACACATCGTCCTCAGATTCCTTAGGTAAAGCAAGCGTGCTGAACCGACCTTGGTTGCAGACTTGCCGAGGTCTTCGAGCAACGGCATGATCTTCTCCGGATTGCTCAGTACTGGAATCAGCCAAAATTTGAGCCCCAGTCTTCTTCCTTCGATGGAAGATATTGAGAAGTCAAGGTGTTCTTTTATGAAGTTCATCCCACGGCGTAGATCATCAAAGCAATCTGGGCAAAGGGGAAAGACCTTGTAGGCTTGTGTCGGGTCTCCGTACGGAGTGAAACCGGGTTTGTCAGTGGTAACGAATGGCAGAGGAGGTTGACTGAACTTTGCTGGCGTACCTATCTTGTTGCACACGGCACAGAATGGAAGGTCAGAGGTCTGCCTCACCGCTTTGTCTCCTCCCTTTACTCTTGTCACAGCAGACCTGAAGAGCGTGACGTACTCGGGGAATTCGCCTACGTACCGCTCCTGTGAAGCAACAATCAGCCTCGGAGTCAAGAGCAGTTCTTCAGGTTCGAGCGTACGGACTCTCTCTATGAAATCTGCATGGACCTCCGGTAAGCTGTTCTTGAACCCATCAAGAAAGGACTCGAGGGTAGCCTTAGCACTCTTGCCGAGTGTGGATAGAAGAGGCAGGTCCTTGACGATTGCTCCCCTAGGAAGCCAATCCAACTTCTTCCTTAGGAAATCCTCGATAAACCCTTTGGCTTGCTTGTTCCCTTCGTCTCGCAGTCTCAGGTTCTTTTGCAGCATGCGCAGGTCATTCCGAGTTATTCTACCTGTCAGGAATAGGCCGGTTCCTCTTCCAGCCAGATCTCTTCGGTACAAATAGAGTGCCTCATCCTTCTTCTGCTCGATGCCGATGCCAGCGTATTTCGCACTGCCCTTCCTTCCGATGCGAAACCTCAAGACAAGGACCGTCTTCGCGAATGTGCGATCAACCAAATCGTCTGCGTCGGGCCTCTTTCCGCGGAGACCCTTTCCGAGCCTTGCAATCGACGAGATCAAACTCATGCACCTAGCGGCATGCCGCAGGATCGTGGACGTTCATGAATCCGAACCCCATGCTGTTCATCTCCCCGAGACCCGCTTCGAACCCAAACTCCAAGAGGGATCGTCTTTGGCCGTCTAGGGCTTGGAAATCGAACTCCCACAGGGTTCCAATGACCGTCGTCTCGCGTTCTTGCATGCGGAGCGGGACGGCAACTTGCTTCACGAATTTCACCTTCTCAAAGATAGGAGTCTCATCGGTCACCGTTCCTGAATACTCGTTGAATTTCTTGACGAGGTTCTCTTCGAGCTGTTTGATGAACGGTGTGGGTGTGTGCTCCTTACGCCAATAAACGTAGTCATAATCGCGGGCGGGCGTTATACCATATTCCTTCAGACGATACCGTGGTATCCTGACCACGATGGGCGTTCCACTGTCAAGCGTGAATTCCCCGAAACCCTCAGGTATGCCAGTCTCAACTGTCTTTGACCTTTCCAGTCTGAACGCCATGCCTCCGATCTTGATCTCTCCTTTGTCCATGCGTTTCGCTTCATCTCGGAGGGATGCGATCATCTCGGAATCTGGTGACGACACAACGAGTGTCTTTTTGGATCCCGCGTCAATTCTTCGACCCGGTGGAATCAGGTTTGAGAAGCAGAAGAACTTGCAGCCAGGCCTGTCATGGAGATCGAAGTAGCCCGCTCTTCTGATGAGGCTGTAGACGAATGCCTGTAAGTTGTGATGGTAGCATAGATCGTAGGGCGACGCGCGTGTAGATCGAAGGGTCAGAACTAACCTCAATACCCAGACGCTTACGACCCATTCTTGGCCTCCTGATCACATAAGCCTTTGCGAGCCACTGGGCAGAAGCAGGCATGAAAGACGCAAATCGCAGATGGGCAGAGCGAAGACGAATGAAGCATAGCGAATCTGTAGTTTGTTATCCCTCATCTTCAACAGAGGTCGGATACAATGATCCTAAGCCATGTGTGAAGCTGGATTTGGTGGAAGTCTAGGTTCACGAACTTGGACAGTCGCTGACTCCTTCGAAGCCTTCCATCTTCACCTTTGGTCGCCCAAGAGAGATGCTCAGGAGCAATTCAGCGGGTTTGCGACACTTCAGGGAGAAGGCGAAACCGATGCCTTGAACTCATCCAATTCTAGAGAAGAGAGTGAGAGACTCAGAGGGCGGCGCAGTTGGTCTCAATTCTGTGAGAGTGGGACAAAGGATGCGGGTAGTGCTTCTTTGAACCAGTCGGGGATGAATTGCCAGCATTTTCTGACGAGTCTTGGGAAGCTTCCGTCTACAATGTAGAATCTTGCTTTGTCATCCTCAGCCCTGACCGCGCGGCCGTAGGCTTGTATGACTTCTAACATTGCTTGATTGTTGTACCATTGCTGGTGGCCCATATCGAGTCGTCTCTTGACTCGCTTGTCGCCGAGGTCTGGGAATGGTACTTTCAGAAGTATTTGTGCGTCGCACACGTCATACTTCCAGTCTTGCCCCTCATTGAAGGCGACCGAGACAAACACCTTACCACGTGACTGCATCCATTCTCCGAGTCTCTCCTCGCGGTCCCTTCTCGTGTGAATGATGAGTCTCCTCCTAAGGTCCTCAGATAGGTTCTCGAATACGGCTCTCTGATGATCGTAGCTGTGGCAGTGTATCGCCACGTTGCCTCTCTCTTCTCTCAGTATCTCCTCTACAGCCCGCACCGCCTTGGGCATGTTCTCCTCCCACCCAGCCCTAGATAGCGGGCCCACCGTTCGATCCAATACAGGACGATTCCCAACGGGGAAGGTGCTCGGCACTTGAGGCAGGATACAGATTTCATCGTCTTTCAGCAAGTCATGCAGCCCGATCAGTTCCACGTACTCTCGCGGGTTGAGAATCGTGGCGGATGAGATGATGTAGTGTTCGGCGCGTTTCCAGATGAGCTCCTTCATGAATTCTCTCGCAAACAGAGGCTGCACGAATAGTTGGTCACCCTTGATCTGCCACACCCATTCCGACTTGGATGACTCGTAGAGCTGGTATGCTTCGAGGTATCGTCCGATTCGTTCCATGTCTTCTGCTTGCATGACTGAAAGCCCAGTGGTTTCCGCGATCTTACGCACCTGCTCAAGCTGTGCTGCCAGACTCGCTTCGACCGTTTCCAACAGTCTGTCGAGTTGTTTCTCGGTCTTGACTTCCCGCAATTGTGGGACGACTTTGGCGTAGGTTTCGCTTGGAATCGTGAACGGTGTCACGTTCACAGACACGTGGTTGAGGCATTCTTCTTCGATGTTGTGGGCTTCGTCGAGTACTAGGAGTGTTCTTGTTCCAAGGTAGCTTTCGCTGTGGCCTTCCGTCTGGCCTTCAGCCACAAGATACGCAAAACTCAGCAACACACTCGGAGCCTCAATCGCTCTCGCCTTCTGAATCCAGTATGGGCACACTTCGAAGCGTTCCTTGCATTCGTAGCCTTCAGTGACACATCTCCCCACGTGGACACTTCGCCGCGGTTCGTAGTGGCAGGGATAGTTTCTGCGTCCCTTAATCTCCACGAACCTACTTCTCAGGGATGGATCCCTAAGCATCTGATCAATCAGCGCCAGCTGCGGCGTCGCGTAGAATGAACGAGTAACGGAGGTGAATGAGGTGTTCACGTATGATTTGCCGAACCCTGTCGGAGCTGTGAGGATCACACATTTCTTTCCCGAGCTGAAAGCTTCAACCATACGCTCTACGGTCTCTCTCTGATATGGTCTCAATGAACTGCTTGGGAAGCACTCGAGGACATCCTGGACGGTAAGCTCGGTGGGTCGAAGCTGTTTCAGCTGCACCTGAGGATCGACATCGGCTCGACACTTTGGGCATGACTTGCGTCCAGTCGGTATGTATGTGCCGCATCGTCGGCAGAACTTCACCAAGGTCGATCTGCTCTAATGGGGTTGGCTACTTTCCCAGCGCCTACATCGCTTCCGCGAATGGGCAAATCGGTCTTCGACCAAGTCAGGAAACTCCTCCATCCTCATTCGTAAGGGAACAAACGGGGAAAAAGTCGCTGCGATTACATTCGCTGGGTCCTTGAGGAGCATGTGCGTGAATCGTATAACAGTCCAAATCTACTGTATAACAATTCATGCGAATCGTACGTATGATTAGGGCGGCTTCGCGGCTTTCTGGACCGATTTACATGGATTGGATTTGAGAATAGGGATGGTATTGATGGACTCCCCCTATAGGGAGGACCCCCCGCCCTTCGCTCACCCAAACCGCAAAACGAGTGTGTACCACACTGTGTACCACACCCTAGATTCCAGCACACAGAACAAAGGTGACAGCCACAAAAACAAGGGTGTAAGCCACCCTGCTTCTCAACGCCGCCGCAAAGGTCAGAGTGCCCAACGTTGGTCCCTATCGCCCGGTCAAGCGCTTCATCCTAGCCCACCGGGTGCCTATGCTCGCCAGAACTCTACAGCCCGCCTCGCGCAGGCTCACTAGTAGGTTTCTGATCACACGGCTGAGGTCCAATTAGGCCTCGCGGGCGCGTCAGCTTGAGTTGACGGGTCGTGTCTTTGGGAGAGTTACCGGAGGATTGACGGAGTTGCTATCTAGGATAGTCATTTCGTCAATGGTTTGGTAATTGGGGCTACCATAAACTTGACGAAATAGCCATATTATATAGTAATTGCGTCAATAAGATGGTAGTAATGACCTCCAAGCTGTATAGGGCCTTCCTAAGTGACCGGTTCTTCACAACCACGGAAGCGCTCGTTCTCATCCCAAACAAGGCCACTTGCATGAATACGCTCAAGCAGCTAGTGAGCTCAAGACAGGTGGTGAGGGTGCGAAAGGGACTCTACGAGATAGTCCCCCAAGAGCACATGGACGATCAGAAACCGGCTGCGGATAAGTTCCTTCTCGCACGCAAGATTACTCACCCATATTGCCTAGCATACCACTCGGCACTGGAACTCCATGGAGCTGCGAACACGGCAACCTACAATACAGTCGACTTGGCCTCGCCAAGGCAATTCAGAAGTTTCAGCTACGAGAGGGTACACTACAAATGGATACCCAGGCGAGAATTGACAGGCACAGAGAGAACGATATGGGGCAATTCACAACTCACAGTCACAGACAGGGAAAAGACGATACTCGACTGCATAGACCGCATAGATCTCGCTGGCGGAGTTGAGGAAGTCTTCAAAAGCCTAGTGTCGATGAAGAACATCAACTTCCACAGACTCTATGACTATGCAACCAGAGAACGGAAGAAAGTCCTATTTCACAAGCTTGGCTTCTTCTTGTCTCGAAACGAGATAAGAGAAAGCTGGCATCTCGACGACAAGGAATTAGACTCGATACGGGCGAACCTGTCCAGCAAAGTCTACTACTTTCTAACAGAGAAAGGATCGGGAAGACTGGAAAGACAGTGGAACCTGATAGTTCCAGTAGACTTGGAAGAGACGTTGCGCTTTGCGTGAGGTCCCAAATAGACGCTACTTCGATCAGATATCGGGAAAGACAGGGTTCCCGGCTTGGCCGCTTGAGAAGTTGTATAGGCTGATTGACATTCTGTCCGAAGTCAATAGAGGGGAACTGAACCAGTATCTGGCCTTGAGAGGCGGGACTGCTATCAACCTTTGCTACTCGCAGCTCCCACGACTTTCGATAGATCTCGATCTTGTCTTGACTCGGAACGGTGACAGGAACAACATGGCGAAAGACAGGGAGATCGTGAGACAGCGCATCACAGAGATACTGAAGTCCGGTGGCTACGCAGTGGATGCATATCTCAACGAGTATGCCCTAGACAGATTCGAGGCGAAATACAACAACATCTTTGGAAGCGCCGACAGGTTGAAGGTTGAGGTTAACTACGTTTCTTCCCGTGTTCCGATATTCCAGACTGTCGAGGTGAAGCCGATTGACGTTTTCGGAACAGGTCCAGAACAGATTCGAACTCTATCAAAGCAGGAGATCTACGGGTCCAAGATAGAGGCGCTTATCAAGCGGCATGCGCCGCGAGACCTATTTGACACCTGCGCTCTTGCCAGATCCAGCGATCAGATCGACACTTCGACACTTAGAAAGTGCACCGTGTTCTCTTGCTGCGTTGAGATCCCTTGGGATTTCAGAGCTGATCTCCTGAAGAATCCTGCGGATGTCATAACCGAGAAACAGGTGGCTACAGATTTGCGCCCCTACCTCGTCCACGATGCGGGGTTCAACCTATCTGAGGCCAAGAGAACTGTTGGGGACTTCTGTCATGAGCTGTTCAAGCTCGATCCTGACGAATTCAGCTTTCTGGACAGCCTCTTTGAAAACAAGAAATACGTCATTGGTCTACTCTTCCCGAACGCGGACCATCTGAGAGACCATCCTGGCATGAAGTGGAGACTACAGCAAATGACTGACGGATCATGACCAGGAAGCCGACCATGGCGGGCAGATTCCACGTAGGCGTCTTGGCCGAGGTCACGTGATGGAGATATCTGGAATCCGACTCTCGACAACGGATTAGCTCATGTTTCCCGGTCACCGAATTGGTGTTCGGCTTCCCTGAGCAGTCGCTCCAGCTCGCCTTCCTTCGTTGTTGCATAAACTGGCCTGACTTTCTTCAAGGCTTTCGCAAGCTCGGGACATGCGTTGCGACGGTTGTGGGGATTTCTCCGAGTTCCTTGTCACGGGTTTCCTCGGCCGACGTTTGCAAGGGTGGACGTGCAGCGTGAGCCTCTCGTACATTCCCGCGTCCTTGGGGGGCATGTGTGTGAATTGTGTCACAATCCCGAATCAATTGTGTCACAATTCGGACGAATCGTACTTGTGATTGAGGCGGTTCCTATGGCCTTCTCAATCGGCTTGCCCGGATTGGATCTGAGAATAGGGATGGTATTGATGAACCTCCCCATAGGGGGGTACCCGCTTCTCGTAGGATAGTGAGGGGTTGCGTTGCGGTTTGGTCGGCGGTAACTAGAGCGGAGCTGGGGTCCTTAGGTCCTTGCCTGCCGGTGCATTCGGGCGTACTTGCGAAGTTCCTCCGGCGTAAGTGGGGTTGCCGGCGCTGACCGCTTACCTGTAATGATCTCCCGAATAGTGCCTTCCAGCGGTTCCTCTCCTACCGCTTTGAGGTAGGCGTTCACTATCGGCAACCCCCCGCGTATGCATTCCTCAGATAGAACGGCACATATGACGTCTCGACCCTCAGACTTGAAAATCGAGACATAGCCATGAGCGTGCAAGATTCTCGGTTCCGATAGAATTGTGCCCTTGAATCTCTTGTCGTAGTTTGTGGGCAAATCATCCTCCAAATCTATGTGTCTGTGATGCCGCCCTTTGCTGATCCAGCAATGACTGAGCCAAAGTTTGTAGAGAATGAATCCTCGGACATGTGTTGGGTTGCCCCTCTTTGCTATTGTAATGCAATCCACTCTCCGTGTAATGTACTACAACCTTATATTGAGGGGCTTGGCGCTATGTAACATGGTGAGATTGATGGCGGAGATGGGCCCCCTGACCAATCTATTCGGAGATCCGCATGGGAGAGCGATAGCAAGGGTGCTTGACCAATCAGTTTTGGTCGGAAACATGGAGCAAACGGTCCGCATGCTTGCCGACTCGACAGAACTAGACTATAAGACTGTTCAGTCATCATTGGAGAGGCTTGAAAGGTTAGGACTTGTCAAGAAAGGTCGAAAGGTTGGCAACGCCCAAACCTACAGATTCAACGTCGAGAACCATCTACATGACCTAGTGAACTTCGCCCGAAAAATGCAACTGACGCCGAGGAGCAAATAGGAACCCTCGTCTTACCAAGGAAGCTGGCAACCGGGGCTTGCATCTCCGCGGGCCTGCTGCCACACATCTTGGTCCGGCGTTCCGTGATTTGGTTTCTGAGTTGTTAGTCTCCAATCCTGAGCGTGCGCTTGGCTTCGAGCAGGAACCGCTGTGCACTTTCTATGAGTTCCACCGCGCTTTCTTCGGAGTATATCATTGAGTAATCGGCTTCCTCTCGCATGTCCATCCCATGCTCAAATGCGTCAAAAAACTCTGGTCGTATCGAGGTTCGGAACAACTCGCGCAAAGCAGCAAGAAGCGCCCTGTGGCTCTTTTCCCTGAGGTTCTTGCTGAACAAGAGTGCACGTGCCGCGTGGAACATCGAGTAGTATGC
>Ga0208047_1000501_pt1 | contig 14646 bp, 27 predicted proteins | sample Kivu_220m_FD_184162 | JGI IMG/M metagenome (GOLD analysis project Ga0208047, IMG submission 184162) | Freshwater microbial communities from Lake Kivu, Western Province, Rwanda to study Microbial Dark Matter (Phase II) - Kivu_220m (SPAdes)... | ecosystem: Environmental > Aquatic > Freshwater >...
AACCAGACCTTCCCGCTCCGGCGCGGTCACGTCGAGCAGTTTCGCCGACATCGGCCTCAGCAGCCGGTCGCCGACGCCGGACTCTCGCGCCACGACTGCCAACGCCTGCCGGTTCTGAGACATTGGCCGCTGTCCCAGCACCTCGCCGGTGATGATGAAATCCGCCGTCCATCCTTCGGGCAGTCCGGACTTCCGGTCCCTCAATCGACAATCTGCAATCTGCAATCTGCAATCGGGCATCTGCCCGTATGCCCAGGCCTTTCGGATCATCAGGGTGTGGCAGTCGATGCACGGATTCATGTTCTTGCCACGGCCGTGCTTCGGATGCTTCACCATCGCGACAAACTCCGTGTCAATCGGCAGGGTGACGAGTTCGATGCCGAGCTTCTCGGCGGCCCTCTCGCCGCGGCTCTCTCCTACAAACGGCCGCGGGCAGTACGCGCCCGCGAAGTTGATACCAGTGACCTTGATGCCCTGATCGAGAATCACTTTGGCGGCCAAGGTGGAATCCAGCCCGCCGGATAGCAGGGCAACAGCGGTTGCTTTGGGCTCGTCAGTCACGGCAAGAGAATAGCCGCCGAGCCCGGGCTTTCAAACCCCGCGCCCGCGCATCACGTCTACGCCGGCCGGTTCAGCCGACTCCACGTCTGCTGGAACATGCCGTAACACGCCGCGACACTGCGCCGGCTGCCGAGACTTTCCAGTTCCTCCTGAATCCCCTCCGCCGCCACTCGCATTGCCGGAAAGCCGCGTGAACCGCGGTGCCTTCTGTACCATGGCAGCCAGCTTCTCATAATGGCAAGTTCCTCCTTGTTCCACGCAGTCTTCGGCCAGCGCCGCTCGTGAGCATGGGCGAGTTCCACGATGCGGTGTCGCACGGCGCAGTACGATCTCATCCTTGTACGGCTGTACCGATGAGGGTCTGCTTCTCGCCAGCCGCGGCGCAGCGTTGCGAGTTCGCGTCGGCACGCGCGAGCGGCAGCCTTGCCGTCTCTGTATTGCCCGTCCAGCAGGGCCAACGCATAGCGGCCCATGGCCGCGTCTTCTTCCGCAGACCATCTCGCGTCAACTTTCCGTCCCAACTCACCCGCACGTTGCTCGATGTAGGAGTGGATGGTCTTGTAGGTTCTCTGCACGTAGCCGTCCCGGTCTGATGGGTGTCTGGCACGGAAGCGCTGGTACAATCGCGCAATGGCAGCTTGGCAGGCTTGGGCGGAAGCCCTGATGGTGACCTCCTTGCCGCGGGCGGCGACGAGCGCGTACTTCTCCAGCAAGTCTCTCTCGCCCGGCAACCAGCGCGTGTCGTCCATGTGCCAGCCGAGGACGTGCGTGGCCAGCTCGAGCCGGACGCACACGCCGGTACGTACGCGTCTTGGGGGCCGCGGTACCAGTCGGTTGATCTCGGCGTGGCACGAAGCTGCGGCGGCCCTGGCATCGCGGAAACGTCCGCAGGCCAACGCCCGGGCATGCCGGTTCAGTACTGCCAGTTCCGCGTCGGTCCAGCGGACTCGCTGCGAATCGCGGCCTGCCGCGCGTGCGCCTTCGACCACGCGCATGAACACGCCTCCCACGGTTCTCGGTGTCCGTGCCCGCCACACCAAGGGGTGAAGTTGACGCAGGCGAGCAAACTCCCGGTGGCACGCCTCGGCGGCGTCCTGCGCACGCCGGTAGCGGCCCCTCACGAGCGCTCGAACAAACCGGTCCACGACCCCCTGCTCATCTGCCGTCCAGAACGAGTCGCGTGAGCCGCGTCGCGAGGAACGCAGGTCACGCCAGAAGCGTGTATACACGGTCTGGTAGGTGCGCGGTGGCGACGCCGAACTCCCCCTCGGCGACCTCCGCAACCGTGTGAACTCAGACAGACACGCCCTGACTGCCTCCGCCAGGGAAGCATGGCTACCGGCCAGCAACCCTGCTAGATGACGGTCGAGCACCCGCAGCTCCGCGCGTGTCCAGGGGATTCGACGCACGAGTGGCACGGCTATCCCTCAAGGGTCCGTGCCGTCATACTCACCAACCTGCCCTGCCTGCCATCACTCCGGGGCGGCCCAAACTTTCTTGCCGGTCTTGTCGCGCAGGGAGATCAGGCCCGGTCCGTCCTTACGCACCCGCAACATGGCGCGTACGTGGCCCTTCACGTCGAGCATGACCAGCACCGGTCCGCCTTTGTCCATCGTCAGCACGGCTCTCGTCCCGCCTCGCTCATCTTCCAGTACGAACTTGTCGGCCCGAACCACAACCGGCTTTCGCTTCTCTGTCGCCACTTCAGTTCCTTTCATAGCTCCCAGCTAGCTGCCAACCTGCAATGGACATCCGCTTTCGGCCTACGGCCTACGGCCCCGGGTGTTGCGCAAAGCGGACAAGGGGCTGATCCGCACATAATCTCGCTCCGAGACCCCCGGGCGGGGTCGAGGGACGCCCCGCCAGGGCTGTTGGCGCAGCCCCCGCTCTACCACCACGTGCTCCGGTATCTCACGGCCCTCGATGTCAATGAACAGCACCCTTCCCGCCAGGCAGACCATCGCCGCATCCCGGTGGAAGAATGTCACCCAGTCGTACCGCAGCTCGACCACCAGACGGCGCTTCGTATCGATGTAGCCCCAGAGTCCGCCTTTTCGGACTGCGGACAGTCCGCAAGTCGGGCTCCACTCACACTCAAATCTCATCGCCGTTCAGACATCGGCGCCGTGCCGCGGGCCGTCCGACTCCGACACTGCCGCCGGTGAACGATGAACGATGGACGTGCTGTCCGACATATAAGGGGCCGTTGAGGCCAATCAACGATGTACGAATCAACGATGTACGAACCTGGCCATCATCCCGCCGTGTCAATCATCATCTGCTGCATCCCCAGAGTTCTCGACCGCCTCGTCGGGACGGCGTGCGCGCCCCGGGTAGGGCCGGGACTCGACGTTCAGCCTGCTACGGCGTACTCGACTGAGCGGGGATTCTCCACGCGCTTTGAGGCATTCAGAATCTCGATACCTACGACGTTCCCATCCTTGTCGTAGTCCAGGACGACACCGGGCTTGTCCTCGTCGCTTTCCTGAATCTTTGCGCCGCTGAATACTACTCTCAGAACGTCCACTTCCTGGTCATACGTGACTTTCACTCCGACCTCCAATACTTGCCAATCCTGCTGGTTCGATACACCGTCACAACGACAGTCGCGTCCGGACGCTCGGCGACAACCACGCGCACCAGGTACTGCTTGCCGTCCGACTCGACGCGTGACTGCCGGGCCGCAAGGCCGCCGTGCTCGGGAACGACCTGCTCCGGGTTGTTCAGCACGCGCTCGACGACCTCATACGGAATGCCCCGCCGGACAATCTCCACGCGGGCATGGTCAGAGAACCTAACCGGCTTCATGGCGCGTCAAGCCATTCTAGCCACGTAGCGCTGCGTGTCCAACCAGTGCTGACCGCCAGCCATCTGCGTCCGGTCCGCCAATCCGAAATCTAGAATCGTCACTCTTGAATGCTTATGACCGCTAGCCGTCGGCCGCGCGCCGTTGGCTCGGTAGATTGGCCTCATCGGCCCCTGTCTGACAGTGCGTACAACGTTCATCGTCCTCCGACACGACACTCGGCCCTCCTGGAATGCGCTGTCTGACAGGGGCTTCCGAAGCCAACGATGAACGATGTACGAAGGAACGATGTACGAACTTGGCCATCATCCCGCCGTGTCAATAATCATCTACTGTTCCCCGAATTCCCTGGCTTCTCTCGGACTCTCCGCTTCGGTCTGGCGGCTATTCGTCGGCCTTGCGGTCGTGAACGACTGACGGGTCTCGTCCGACAAGCTCCTGCTTGATCGCCCGGGCCCGCGCTCCGGCTTCCTTCAGCCACTCCACTTCGCTCTTGCCGCTGCGCTGGCGCTCGTCTTCCATCTTCTGACGGGTCCTGTGCAGCCAATCCATCCAATCCAGTCCGTCAATCTTCATACCTGAGCACCTCCTCAGGAGTCTTCACGCGCAACACCTGATACCCCTCGCGAAGATTCACCGCGCCAATGCTCCGTTCCGCCCAGTCGTTGGCAATGTGGCGGAGATTCAGCGACACGAGTACGTCGGCCTTGCCCACGGTGGCAAAGGCAACGTGCCGGGCGTCATTCAGATGCTGCCGGGGAATGACCTGCTCGTCCAGATAGGCCGACGTCAATCGGGCCACCTCTGCCGCATCGGCTTCCAGTACCTGCACGTCCTCCAGCAGCGCCACCAGATCTGACCGCAGTGGTTCGGCCGTGCGGTCTAGCTCAAGGAAAGTCACCGGCGACGTGACTGCGCTCAGCATGCCGAGCCGGACCTGTTCGAACAGGGCAAGCGCGGCCTCGCGTCTGATGGCGTTACGCGGTTCCTTGTCGAAGCAGAAGCCGAACACCGATGTCTCGATGTAGAGCAGTGGTCTGTGCTTCGCGCTCACGGTTCAGTATAGCCTCTCTGGTCGGGCCGGTCAAACGGGCATGCAGGCTGTCAGCCGTAAGCCGTCGGCCGCCCGTGCCCGCCAATTGGCAATTCGCAGTCCGCATGAACGATGGACGGATACACGATGTACGAGTCCGCCGACGTGGTTGGCAATCCAAAATCGTAAATCCGAAACGACTTGGGCCGTGTCCCGGAGCTTCCGCAACTCTTCTCTTCCGAGCATTCCGTCAGAGCATTCCCTCGGCGCGCATCCGCATCTTGCGTATCATGCCGGCGCAGGCGGACACTGTTCGTTTGTAGCCGGAATTCTCCAGCTCTTCCTGCGCGCCGGAAGCGGCCTCCTTCCATGCTCCCAGGCGCCGCGGCGCCATTCGGTGCCGGTCATACCATCTAGCCCAGGCGGCGCAGACTCGCTTTTCAGTATCGGTCCAGAGAAAGCGGCGCGGGCCAGGCAGGTTAAGGAGGTGCGCGACCTTGATAATCCGGCCGTGAATCGTGAACACGCTGTGGCCCTTAACCTTACGCACCCGCAGCGGATTACCCACCGCCGCCGCATTGTGCTTCTGGTTCAGTTCGGCCACGCACGCTCGGGCCGCTTCACTCCAATGGCCATACTCGCCGCGGCTCACGGCGCGAGCATAGCGCTCCACGGTCCGCAAGTCCGTGCTCGTTAGCCTGGTGCCGCTCCGGGCCAGCCCCGTTCGAGTCACGAGTTCACCCAGCTTCATCTCTATTCCGCCGATGGTGCGCGGCGGCACCTGCTTCTCGTTGTGCCATCTGGATGCAAGCTGTTCAAGCTCGCGCCGACACGCGCGGGCGGCAGACGGAGCATCCCTGTGCCGGCCCTCAATCACCGCCCTGGCGTACCTTCGCAGAACAACACTCTCCCGTGCATCCCAGTTGCGCCTCTGCAGGGACCAGCCCAAAGTATGAGCCAGCCTGCGGAGGCGTGAGCACACCGTTATCTCACTCCGGCCGCCGGGCGGACGCTGTTGGACTCCGGCCCTGTCGTACTGCGGCAGACGTCGGAGGTCGCGCTGACAGGCGAGCACTACCGAACTGGCGGTGCGACCCTCAACGTGCACCAGCGCGCGGGCGTAGCGACGAATAACCCGCATCTCGGCCGGGCTCCAGCGGACTCCGGGCCAGCGGGAATTCGTCTGATGTCCGCGAATGACCATCCTGGTGTGGATTGCGCTGAAGGACCTGTCGCCCAGCTTGCGCCGGCGGAGTTCCCGCCGACATGGCTCCGCTGCCTGGCGAGCGCTGCGGTATCGGCGCCTCGCCACGAGCGCCAGATAGCGATCTAGCACCTCCAGTTCCTCCGGCTGCCACGGCCGGCATTGTTCCTTAGCCATGACCACGTCGGCCAGGGCGGCAGGCTGTCATCCGCGGAGTGTCCGGCGTCCTCATCCAAAGAGCCGCTGTGAGCTTACAGCTCACCGCTCGCCGCCCCGCGTTGTTCGACAGGGGCTGCCGAAGCCAACGATTCCTCGTCCCGCTGCTTCCGCCACTCGGCAATCCGCATTCGCCTTCGGCCTACAGCTCACGGCTCACCGCTCCAACTCGTTGGCTCGGCGAATTCGTACAACGTTCATCGTTCTCCGACCCCGCGCTCGGTCGCTCCGGGAACGCGCTGCCTGACAGGGGCCGCCGCGGCCAACAAACGATGTACGAAAGAACGATAAACGACCGAGGCCGTCAGCGGTCTCGGCAATCCAAAATCGTAGATCCAAAATGACTTGGGCCGTGTCAATAATCATCTGCTATGTCCCCCGAATTCCCGCAATCTGCAATGCCTGTTGGGCTAGGCTTCCCGAAATGGGGTGCCTGTCCCTAGTCTTCCGTCGAGCGTTACGGCGCCTGGACGGGCAGTGCCGAGTACTGCGATGGTGTGACGTTCTCTCGCATCTTTGACTTGCCCTTGGGCGTGGGCCAGCAGGTTCCTGATTCTCCCGAGCTTCTGGATTGTATCCCATGACTTGGAGTTCGATGGGAATCGCATTCCTGCCACTTTCGCGATGTAGATGCGCGCCCGAGTCAGTCCCTTGTCACGTAGGTCGGCGGGTGAGACTCTGAGGTCGCAGCATTCTTGGAGGTGGAAACAGAGTTCGTCCAACCTAGCTTCTACAAGTGCATAGCACGACAGGAAGAGTGACGACCTAACCATACCGGGAAAAAGGGCATCATATCTGCGAAGCGTTGCATAGTAGCGGTCGCTGCGCAACGTCAAATGCCCGTAACGGCTGTCAGACGAGCTGACTTCGCTCTTCAGTTGACTCGCCAGCGCCGCTTCCAGTATCCTATTGCACTCGGCAATTTGCTTGAGCTCCTGCTTGATGGAGGATAGCGCGAGGCTTCGGTAGATGAGCCAGGGCAGGCACGTAGACGGTATCTGCCTAGGCACCTTCAAGTCCGGCTGCCCATATTCGATTGACGTTCATTGGCTTCCGGGTCAGTCATCCCGAAGGCTCGTGGCCGGAGAGGGTTAGCTAGGTCGTCCGGCGCGAATGGCAGCCACAACCTCTTCAGTGTGGTCGAGTGGGTTCTCCTGGATGTCGTCTGGCACATCGTAACTCCTTAGGACGATCCGGTCGTCTCCGGGTCGTTCGTCCCGCGCAAGGGGCGCGCCCCAGGGCAATTCCGATGACATAATAAAAGACTCCCGGCTCCCGTGCGGCTCGTCGCATCTGCGAAGTCAGGCCGAACCGCTCCTCGGCCGGAAAGCTGCCCGCGGCTCGGCGAGGGCTCGGGACACGAGCCCAAACCGCGGCGGTTTGGGTCATGTCCCGCGCCAAGTCCTCAAACCCGCTATCTTCTCCGCCATTCGTCCTCATTCCCTGTATACTGCATGCTGCATACTGCGTGCTCCTTCAGCATGGTTGTAGAGAGCGCCGCCCGGAGCGGCCGGACTGGCCTGAAGTCTTGAGTCGCTTGGGTGACAGGCGAACGACGTTGAACCCCGATGCCTTCTGCACGGACTTCAGGTTGGCGCAAATGGCTTTGAGGTCGCCTCGGAATCGCCGCGTATGCTCCATTCTGTGTTTTCTGACTTCTTCGACAATCGGGTCCTTCATTAGTCTACCTCCAGCAATTCATCCGGCGAGCAGATTTCCGGACAACGGTATCCTCCATCCTCGACCACCCGACGCACTTTCTCGCGTGTAAACGGGTTGTTCAGATGGGCGAAGTTCCAGGTCAAGAAGACGTCCATGCCGTTGATGGCGGCGATGGCAAGGTGAAGAGCATCCTCCGGGTGTGCTTTCGGCACTGACCCGCACGAGACCATCCGTTCGGCCAACTCGCGCGCGGCATCGTCGGTGTCAAGCATCGCAAGCGGCTTGACGATGCCAAGTCTCACTCGGGCTTGCTCAGGGTCGCCTCTGCCTGCCTCTTCGTACACCAGCGCCGAGACATATACCTCGTAGCGACCGGCCAGCCTGGACCAGAATTCGCGCGTGGCTTCCTGGTGCGCAGCAATGAGAAGGTCTCGGCTGGGTCGGGCAGAGAGGTAGCTGACTACCGTCGTCTCGACGTAGACTCGTTTCTTCATTCTACGGACAGGTTAACCCAGAGACACCGGGTAGTCAAGGGAGAAAGGAAGTAGGAATGAGGAGGGGGGATTGAGGACGCAGGAGTGATGACAGGGGAGCGATAAAGAAACAGGGACACTTCCCATATTTCCGGCCTCCGTCAAGCCTGAGGGTTCGGACTGCATCGCGGGGTGCTCGTTGACAACATGCACCTCGGAATTCCGGAGACGCAATAAAGGATTCCTGACTCCGTCAAGGCCAAGTTGGAATCCGGTCGTCATCAAGTAGGATGATATGCCAGCAACTGCTGGAGTCAAGCTCTCGTCGGTCGGGGGGGGGCGGCACGTTCCGGGCTTGGGACACGAGCCGAAATGTCGGACATTTCGGTCATGTCCCTGCGCCCCGCGCGGAAGTGAAAGAGGCCGGAGTTGTACCTGTCGTCCGCGTCGCGGAAGTGTTTGACGAGGCGTGGGTAGACCCGCGTCCCGTTCATGAGCGATTGGAGGAAGGCGTAGTGTTCGATGCCGCGGTCTGCGTCCGCCATCGGCTTACGGCTAACGGCTAGCGGCCCCGAGTCCGAGAGCCGCAGGCTGGAGGCCGTGGGCTTTGAACCGTCAGCGGCGTCGCGGTCGGTGCCGAGCACGATGCTACCTCCTGAGCTGCTTGACCGTTGGGGCGGCTGTCAGGACCTGCATCTGGCGGATGGCGATTTCGTTGAGTCGCTTGAGCCGTTCCCCTTGGGCGATGCCCATGTGGATGAACTCGGCGTTCATTCCTTCGATGTTGGCCAGCACGAGCAACTGCTCGACCGAGGCGTATTCGCGCATGTTGCCGACGAGCTTGGGGTTGGCGTCTCGCCACTGTTTCGCGGTCTGGCCGAACAGGGCGACGTTGAGGACGTCGGCTTCGGTAGCATAGGTGACTGCCGACTGGGCGGCCGTAACGACGGCCGGAATCAGGTGCGCCTTGATGGCATCCGTGTGGATACGGTAGTTGAGCTTGCTGAGCGTGCGGTTGAGATTCCAGGCCAGCGAGAGACGGCGGTTCTCGTCCGTCTTGAGGCGCTGGAACTCAAGGATCAAGTAGAGCTTGAACTCGACCGATATCCAGGCAGCGAATTCGAAGGCGATGTCTTGGTGGGCGTAGGTGCCGCCGTAGCGACCGGCTTTGGAGATGATGCCCACCGCGCCGGTTCTTTCTATCCACTGCTTCGGGGTGAGGGTGAAGCTGTTCAGCCCCGCCTTCATTTTAATCCCGTCGAATTCGACGGGATTGAAGTCGGGGTTGTTGAGCCGTTCCCAGACGCCAAGGAACTCGACCGTGTTGCGATTTCTGAGCCAGTTCCGAATCAGGTCGTCGGTGTGCTCGGCATTCTTGTAGCGGGCGATATCGGTCAGGGAAATGTAGTCTGCGTCCTTCCGGCTCAGGACCGTAACGGAACTGCCTTTGACCTCTATTGTCGTCTTGCTGTTCTTGGACACGAATCCTCCTATGCAGCGAACCGTCTCAAGGGGATGTCGGCCGCCGGGAACGCGGCAAAGGTGTGATCCGGCGCATTGGTCGCACCCGCGACCCTTCGGCCAAGCTCAGGGCAGGCCTTGATTGATTCCTCGTGGATGACGGGCATGCGAGACGAAGTCCGAATGACGAAGTACGAATGACGAATGGTCGGACTCGGACCGGACTCTAGGCGGAGCTGCTCTTCCTTGTAGTCCGCGGACAGCAGCACCTCGCGGTCGGGACGGCCCACGGCTAGCGGCCTACAGCTTACGGCTTCGGACGAGCGGCAAACCCCGGAGACGCAGGCCATCGTCATGCAACTCACGGCTTGCGGCCCCGGGATTTGGCCGGTTTGTCGGAGGCGACAAAGTCACTCCGGTCGGCACGGGAGGACCGGTCTGCCGCCATGAACTCGCGCTTACGCTCGCGCCGTTGCGGAATCCGAGGTGGAACCACGCGCGAGCCTCGTGGTGCGTCCTTTGGCACCAGTGCCAATTCCACGCGCGCATCGAGCGCCCGCGCCACCTTGACCATGGTTTCAGCCGTCAGGTTGTAGTCGGTCCTGAGAATCCGGGTGACATAGGCCCGCGACGTCCCAAGCTTCTCCGCCAGCTGGGCGTGGGTCATACCCTTTTCCTCAAGCAGGCGGCATAGCTCCTCGGCGAAGGTGAGCTTCAGTACCTCCACGAGGAACTCGGTTGTGTTCTCGATACTCCGAACCCGCTCCCGGTACTTCTCGATTGAACTCAGACTCATCTTCTCTCCTCAAGATAGCGTTGCCGCAGAGCCTTGACCTTGGCGATATGCGTCCGTAGCTCCCGGCTTCCGGGTTTACGGTCTGCGTGGGTGCAGACCCAGTCCGTGCCATGCTGAAAGCAGAACACCCTCAGCGGCGGGCGCCACAGCTTCAACTCGTACACCCCGGCATCCAGCCTTCTGAACTTCTCCTGGTTCGCAATGAACCCGTCGTCAGCCAGTCTCTCTATCATACCCTCCATCTTGTCGAACATCGGTGCGGGCAGGTCGTTCAGGAAATCCGAGACCTCGGTCCGCCCGTCCACCACCAGGGCAAATATCGCGCTTCTCCGGCCCCGGCGCAACTCCTCAAGTCTCAGCACTAGGGTAACCTATAAGTAACCAGAGTCAAGCTAGGCTCGTGGACAGGCTGTAGCGGGTCGGGGCTAGGACACGATCCGAAATGTCGGACGTTTCGGTCATGTCCCGCGCCTCAAGGTCAACGACCGGCTTCGGAGGAGACATTCCCATCGCGGCAAGATAATAGACCTGCTCCGCCGCAAGTCAATGCGTCGCGGCCCGGCTGCTAGGGTTTCGGCGCGGGGATGTCGAAGACGTCACGCGCCCGCGGCGCGAGTTGCCAGTTACCAGTTCGCAGTCTGCAGTGGTGGACGCGAACCTGCGATCAGGACGGTTCCGCGATATCGAAAACGTCCTTCCTTACCTTGGCCAGGACCTCCGGGTCGCAGCCGCGGGCTGCCCACTTGTCCAAGAGCACCTGTGCAGCCATGGCAAAGCTCTCGCCCGAGATGCCCTGCTGCCGGCTCAGCTTGTAGAGCTGTCGGCCGAAGTTGAGGTAGGGTACGTACTGAGAGGTCGAAACGCCGGCGGCGTCGATGACCTACGAGAACCAGGAGGCTTGGGACACAATCCCAATTCCCCGGGCAGAATTGGGTTATGTCCCGCGCGCCGCGTAGACCTGGGCAATTGCCGCTTCGTAGCGTGCGGCCATGTCTTCGCGCAAGTCGGTGAGCGTCTCATTCACGCGTTTGAGATTGTACTTCGCCTTCCAGCGGTCGGCTCTCTTCTTTGGGTCAGTCATCTTGTTCCTCCGTTTGTTCTGCTCTACTAGTCGCAGCATGATACGCTCACCGGCCGTGGTAGTCAACAACGACATCTCAGTCGCATAAATACCTGACAGTAGATAATATATGTCATTTGACCCAGCGCCATCGATAGCATTCAGGGATTCACTCCCCTAGTAACTCCCCCAGTGATAATCCAAGTGACCTGTCCAGTCACCTTGCCAATGGTTTACCGAATGAACATGAGAGTAAGTTGGCGAGCGACTTGTTTAGTGAGTAGGCAAGTGTATTGTCCGGTGAATCGTCTGGTGAATTGCAGGGCAAGTTACCAAGTGACTCGATGATTCGTTAGGCAGACCAGTCGCAGAGCGAGTCGCTGAGTGAAATGCCCGCTTACTATCCAAGTCACTTGCCATCCCACTTGCTGAGCGACTTGCCAAGTGATTTGCCGAGTCCTGACCTCAACAGCATTTCAGTTGATAGGAAATGCCGGTTTCAGCGATATCATCACGGACGTGGCGGTCGGTCAGTCAGCAGCACGGCCGAAGAGCGAATCTGACGCAGCAGAAGCGCGGGCCTGTTCGCGTGCGCGGACCACTAGCTGGTCAGCGATGACAAGGCCTCGTCAGCCATCTTCTGCTCCGCCGCGCGGTCCAGCTTCGCGGACTCCCCAGTCAGTCGCTCGTGCCGATGCCGGATGAGCATCTCGCCTATCGCTTCCTGCACGGCACGACTTCGGCTCGGGAACTGCGATGTGACCACAGATGAACGCAGACAAACGCAGACATGGTTGAGAACCCCGGATGCCCACCGGCATCAGTCGGCGCGTTTCGGCGGCCAGGGTCCGATTCCCCTGGGTCCGGTCGGGTTCAGACCCAGACTCTGTGCTCTCTGTGTGCTCTGTGTTTCAGAACCCGATTCAGGCGTGGCCGGGTATCTTGACTGCAGGGGCTTGCGTGGCTAGAGTGGACGCATGAAACACACGCCCGGTTGCCCGGCCAAAGGGATGTTGGTGCTCGCGTTGCTGCTCCTGCTGTTACCGTCGCCGGCTCATGCCTACCTGGACCCGGGAACGGGCAGCTACGCAGTGCAGTTGCTGATTGGTTCGTTGCTGGGCGGGTTGTTTGCCATTGGTCTCTTCTGGCGCCGGGTCGTGGCTTTCCTCAAGCGTCTCTTCAAACGCGGGGGGCAGTAACCACGAATGAACGCGGATCAACACGGATCGAGGATTCGGAACTAACCACAAAGACACCAAAACACAAAGATGGTCAGGGCTGGGAGCGAGAACCCGACAGACTCAGGACAGAGGCGACGGAGAGGAAAATCTCTGCGAAGACGATGATCCTGCACGCTTGCAGTACAGGTTAATCCGCTCGGGCCAACGATGAACGAAGAACGAACGAACCAGGAACGAGACCGTCGCGCGTTGCCGTTTCACCCGGTCCTTTTCGCAGTGGTACCGATTCTCTTCGTCTACGCCTACAACGGCGCCATTCTCCCGATTTCTCCCCGCGAGCTGTTGGTGCCGATCGCGCTGTCATTGGCCATGACCGCGGTGCTGTGGACCGTCCTGGGGCTCTTGTTCCGCAGCGCTGCGCGGGCGGCCGCGGTCATCTCACTTTTCCTCGTGCTCTTCTTCTCGTACGGGCACATCGCCGGGTCATACCAGCCCGAGATCTTCGCGAGTGCGGAGCTGCTCCTGGCCTGGGCCGTGCTGATGGGAATCGGGGTCTGGCTGGCGGTCCGGCGCCCCAAGCGCAGGACCCGAGGTCCACTGTTCGGGGTCACGGTCCTGCTCAATTCAATCTCCGTCGGCATCCTCGCCGTTGTGCTGGTGGGAGGCGTGCGGGCATTCGCCCGTCGTCCGCCGCGCGCCGAGCGCGCGCCCCGACCGGACCAGACGCTGGCCGGCGCGGACTATCCCGACATCTACTACATCATCCTCGACTCCTATCTCCGGTCCGACGTGCTGAAGTCACGCTACAATACCGACAACAGCGGGTTTCTCGATGAACTCCGGCGCCTCGGGTTTTTCGTCGCCGACCGGGCGCGCTCGAACTACGCCTGGACCCATCCCTCGCTCGCTTCGACGCTCAATTTCACCTACCTGGACAGCCTGGCCGCGACGGTTGGGCCGGAGTCGGAGAACGGCGGCCCGCTGCTCCGGATGATCCAGAACAGCCGCCTGACCAATTTCCTCAGGCGCCGAGGCTACACAATCGTGTCATTTGCGTCGGGCGACGTCGGTACGGATATGCTCGACGCCGATGTCCGGTTCGCCCCTCGCGGGTCTCTGACTGAGTTCCAAGGCATTCTGGTCAACACGACCCTGCTCCGCGATATCTTCATCCTGATGCACCGGTCGTCGGTCGACCGGCACCGGGACCGAGTGCTCTACACGCTACAGAACCTCCCTGAAGCCGGGCGTGAACCCCATCCGGTATTCGTCTTCGCGCACGTCCTTTCGCCGCACCGGCCAATCATCTTCCGACCGCCGGGACTATCCCGAGACATCGGAGCCTACGGTGGCCAGGTGCTCTATCTCGATAAGCTGCTCGAAGATGTCGTGCGCAGAATCCTGGCCCAGTCTCCGCGACCGCCGGTCATCATACTCCAGGCCGACCACGGACTGAGGGAAAAGCTCACCTGGGGCGACTCCGCCCACAGCCAGTTACAGGAACGGCACGCCATTCTGTACGCGGTCCACCTGCCTCCGCCCCAGCGCCGGGACATGACCCAATTGTCCCCAATTGGGATCGTGTCCCAAACCGCAGTCCCGAGCTCCCCGCAGTTGTACGACTCCATCTCTCCGGTCAACACGTTCCGCGCTATCCTCAGTCGCTACTTCGACACCACGATGACGCTCCTGCCGGACCGGAGCTACTACTCGCTGTTGAAACATCCGTATCATTACTACGACGTGGATCGACCGGAATCCTACCCGGCCACAAGCGGACCAGCGGAACCCGCTGAGCTGCCGTAGCGCCGCTACGGAGCGCAATCCGGCATGATGCACGAGGCCGGGCAGCGGAGGCCGTGGCTGGTCTTCGGCGGGGCGGCGCTGATCGCGCTGCTGCTCTACCTGCCGACCCTGCGGTATGGCTTCGTCTGGGACGACCGCGTGCTGATTGTCAACAACCCGCTCCTGGACCGGACGACCCCGATAGAGTTCCTCACCCGAGGATTCTGGAACAACCCGGAGGTGGAGCAGGGCGCGGCCCACATGTCGTACTACCGGCCGTTGGCGAGTCTCAGCCTGTACGGCGACCACAAGGTCTGGGGACTCCGCCCGACCGGCTATCACCTGACAAACGTTGTCATCAACACGGCAGTCGTTTTCCTCATGTGCCTGCTGCTCTGGGAGCTGTTC
>Ga0208047_1000507_pt1 | contig 14540 bp, 9 predicted proteins | sample Kivu_220m_FD_184162 | JGI IMG/M metagenome (GOLD analysis project Ga0208047, IMG submission 184162) | Freshwater microbial communities from Lake Kivu, Western Province, Rwanda to study Microbial Dark Matter (Phase II) - Kivu_220m (SPAdes)... | ecosystem: Environmental > Aquatic > Freshwater >...
CCAGTCGATCTCAAGCTTGGTCCTCGTCGGCCCCTTGGCCCAACTCGCCAGCGAGATCAAGGTCCTCCCCTTTTTCTTGTAAACGGTCGCTAAGACCCCGGGAACGTCCGCCCGGACCGGACAGCGCGGCGACCAATAGCCGATCATCTCGCTTTCGCCCATCCCGAAATCGTCCCAGACTTTCCAGATATCGGCCGGATTGCGGCCCGACCACGGCAGGCGGTTGGTCATCCCGTAGGCCATCCCCCGCCAGGGATTTCCCCCGTCCTGGAGCATCTCCCCCATCAGGCCGAAAGGGATGCCCGAAATCTCGACGAGCCAATAATCGGGCGGCAGGGCGTTGTAATCGAAGTATTCGCCGAACCAGAGGCGGTCGATATACGGGAAGTGCTCGAGGTAGAGGTTGGCGCTCGAGGCGAAACCGTCGCGGGGATTGTATTGATTGGCCGAGTGGAGGTCGATGAGCGGCCCGGGCCTGTTCCTCTCGAGGACCTTTCGGACGCGTTTCATCGTCGTCCGGTCGAAGGCGACGTCGTCGATGTAGAGGCCGTCGATGCCGACGTTCTTGGCCAGCCAGTTCAGCCCCTCGATGTAATAATTGTGCCAGCGGGACATGCCGCTGTTGATGACCGCCGCGTCCTCGAGGTCGGGCACGAACCAGGCGGCGATGTAATTGTCCCCCAGATGCTCCTGGAGCCAGGCATATCCCCCTCCGGGGCCGGGAGAAAAAATCTCGGTCCCCAGGCTCCGCAGGGCGAAGAGTTCGGGCGCCCGGTTCGAAAGCTCCCGGATCGTGTTGTAGATCTTCACCCTCATCCCCCGCCTGTGGGCCTCGTCGATATAGGCCTTCATCTCGGCGACGCGGAGGAACGGATAATTGATGTAGGGATTGACGGCGTTGGCATGATGGATGTTCAGGGTGTTGGCCCCCGTGGCGGCGGCCTCGTCGACGGGCCTGAAGGCATGAAGAAACCGGGTCGCCCATTGGGCTTTCGGGTCGATGAGCTTGAAAGGCGTCAGAAGAAGGGTGAAGTCGAAGTGGAGGTCCGCCCCCGGACGCAGGATCCGCGCCCCGCTTTTCGCGGACAAGAGGACGGATCCGGCGGCTTCCTCGAGGGTCACCGAGCCTCGTCCTTCGTTATGCCAGGACGGGGGAAGATTCAGGGGCTTGGAAAGGTAGAAATTCGTGTTCAGGGGCCGGCTGTAGTTTTCCGCCCGAAGCCCGACCTGGAGGCCGGCGTTGACGTCGCCGATCCAGATGGCGTCCTGGTTTTTCTTCGGATCCCAGGCCCAGGCGAATTCGGCCGGCCTGGTTCCGCCCTTGAATCCCAGGCCCATCATGTAGCGGGCGGCGTCGCGGACGAACGGGATTTCGAGCCGGATGTCCTTGACCCCGACGGATTCGGAAACCGAAACCTTGACCTTGAAATCGCAGAAGCCGTCCATCTCCATCCGCCCCCGCCCGTCGACGCGGAGGGGACCGGAGTCGTTTCGGAATGTCCAGGTCACGGCCCCGGGCTTTCGGGATACGAAATCGATGCCGGAGGTCTTCCAGTCCATCGTCCGGCCGGCGCCGTCCTCGACGAGGAGGGCCATCGGACCGGCAAGAAGGTCGCGCCCCCGGGCGTCGAGGGAAGTGTTTTCCGGTCCGAAGAAGCTCCGGATGCGTTCGGGGAATCCGGATTCTCCGAGGGTGAGCGTCCGGCCGAGACAGGACACATCGCGGCCGTCAACGGCGAGAGGGGGAAAAGGAGCGACGACCTCGTCATCGACGGCCAGGGTCGAATCGAGCCATCGCAGCCGGGACATCCGGCCGGGGTCCGCATCCCCGCCGTCTTCGAGGAAGGCCGCCTCGACCTCCAAGGTCAGACGAACGGCTCGGCCGGGACAATCCTTGGGCGTCACCGTGACCGTACCCACATACGTTCCCGCGACCGCGTCGGCGGGGATTTGAACTCCGCACCACAAAGCCTGGACCTTGCCCCGGCCAACGGCCACGGTTTTTCGAAGCGGTTCGCCGTTCCAGTCGACGCCTCCGGTATTCAGGCAACGGACCGCGGAGGAGGGGATCGTTCCGCCCGGCGATTCAAGGTCCGAAAAGACGACGGCGATGTCCTCGAGCGCCGCGCGGCAGGCCCAGACGCCGACCTGGAAAGCGAAGAATTCGCCGCGGGCCGCTTTTCCCCGAAAAGGCGTTTCGGGACCGAGGCGGGCCCAGCGCTCCGGCAGGTCGTCGGCCATCCGGATCGAGAACGCCCGGTCCTCGGGAAAGAGGAGGAACGGCGCGTCGGGAAACCGGGCCAGGAGGCCGGCCGTCTCGACGGCCGTGGCGATGACCTCCATCGGTCCGAAGGCGTTGAAATCGTCCACGGACTCGAAGGCGGTCACTTTCGCTTCAGGGATATTTCCCGAGGCCTTTTTCTTCCAGGCCGGGTCGGCCGTATCTTCGGGCTCGAGGTAGCGGGCGTTGGGGTAGTTCCGGCTGCCCGTCAGGCGATAGGGCATATAGTAGATGTGGTAATCTCCCGGCCCCTCCGTCGGCTCGAAAACAATCTCGCCGGATTCGCGGTTGACGGCCCGGGCAACGACGTTGAGGACCCGGCTCGACGTCGCCGCTGCGGCAACGAGAAGGCCCTTCTTATCCGGCTCGGCGTCGCGGCGGCGCCAGGGAACACGGACCCGGACGGCATCGGCCTTTGTTTCGACCCGGACAACCGCCCGGTGATTGCCCCAAACCCGACGGTCCCATTGGCCCGTTCGATAGGGAATCTCTTGGGAAAAAACGGTTAGGCTAAAGACCGTCAGGCCGAGGGCCAAGCCCGAAGATGTCTTCGCGGCGATGGAATCGGGTCGCATGGGCCGTCCTTTCTCAACTCGCGTCGCGGCAAAGCCTGATTTCGGCGATCGACCAGTGGCGCGATTCATGGGGGGCGAGCAAGCGGAACCGCAAGTAGCGGGCCCGGCCGGGCGCAAGAGAGGCCAGGACTCGGTATTGGGCGAAATCCTCGACCATGTCCCGCCTTAAGGGCGGGAAAGAGTCCACGGCTTGCCCGAGGGTCGTCCAGGCCTTTCCGTCCGACGACGCCTCGGCGACGAAGCTGCGGGGAAAATCCAAGGGCTGGTTCTGGAGGAGGAACTCCACCCTGGAGAAGTCCTCGAGGCGGCCGAGGTCGAGAAGGAAGAAATCGCCCGCCTCCTGGGGATAGCCCGTCGACCAAAATGTCCCGGGGTCGCCGTCGAACGCACGCCCGGCGAGCCGGCCGTTCTTGTTCGTCTCGGCCTTCCAAAGGGAGCGGTCTCCGACAAGGTCTTTACCTCCGGGGAGAAGCGGCTGGGGATGCGACGCGCGCCAAGGGAGGAGCCGATAAAGATAATCTCCGCCCGACGATGCGACGAGCAAAGCCCTATCGGCATATGGCTTCATGCGTGAGACCGCCGCCGCTCCTTTTTCGGGTCGAAACTCCCGAGTATGGACGAGGACGTATCCCACACCCATGTCCTCGAGGAGGTCGAACGTCCGGCCGTCGGGAAATTTTTCCATGGCTTCCCGGACGATCCGGTAGGCCGGCGGAGCATAACCGCTGTAGCCGTTGACGAGCTTCTTCCAGTGGAAACTCGAGCGGTAGGTCGGAATGGCCTCGCGATATTCCTCCGCGTCCCGGGCCGGCAGGGGAAATTCGAGGAGGACGGCGTCGGGGGGAAGCTCGCGGACGGTCCGATAAATCGGCGGAATCGTCCGGGCCGTCTCGACCGGGGCGAGAGGCAGAGGCACGGCGGCGTAGTCGACGAGGAGGAGGAGACACACACCTCCCAAGGCCGAGGCCTTCCTCCGGGCGGAGCCCATCCGGCCCATCCAAGCTTTAACGGCATATCCGCTGAAAAGGCACAGCCCGATCATCACCAGGACGAGAAATCTCCCCGGCGTTCGCAAACCGGCGAATCCGGGAATCCATTTGTAGAAAAAGGCGTAGGGACCGGCGATGACCTCTCTCCCCAAAATCCGGATCGTCGGCCCGAAGGCCAGAAGCCAGGCCAGGACGGCGAGGGCGGCGTAGAGCCTCTGGACCGGCTCGAGCGACCGCAGAAAAAAGGAGGCGCGGCGGCGGAGCCCCGCGTCGGCCAGAAAACGGGCCACGAGGGAGAGGAGGAGGATGAGGACGGGATTCCCGAGGTCGTGGGAGGAAAAGGAAACCGGTCCGAGAGACAGGGAAAATCCGCCCGTGATCCCGACGGCCAGGGCGAACAAGAACAGCGCCGCGTTCACCCCATCCCACCACCGGAATCCCTTCGGACTGGCCGGACGAAGGGCAGGGCCGAATTCCCGGCGGGCCTTTCCGGCTTTTCCGGCGAACCAGAGAATCGTCAAGACGAGGGGGACGATTCCAAGATAGAGCTGCGTTTCCTGGTCTCCGAGCTTGCCGGTGACCGAACCCCAGACGACGCTCCAGGGCGGCGAAGCGAGGAAATGCTGGAGCTCGGCTGAATACTGTTCGATCTCCCAGAGCGGCCGTTCGAAGAGCATCCGGCTGTGGACGGCGTGATAGCCGATAAAGTAGGGACCGGCCACGGCCCCCGCGAGAACCGCGAGTCCGCCGGCCCTGGCCCAGAAGCCGGCCCGGCGCCAGGCGCTTGTCCGGACGGCGAAATACTGGAACATCAACCCGGCGAAGAACGCCAGATAGACTCCATAGTAAGCGCAGGAAAGGACCTGGAGGATGAAAAAAAGCCCGATCCCGAGGGCGTTCCCCCAGCTCGGATCGTCGAAGAAGCGGTGGATGAAGAGGAAACAGAGCGGAATCCAGCCGAAGGAGAGGATTTCGACGTGGCTGATATGGGCGTAGTTGTAGGGAAAGAAGGCGAAGACGAGGGCCGCCAGAAAGGCCGCCGGCCGGGAGCGGACGAGACGCTTGACGAGGAGGTACATCCCCAGGCCCCGGACGAAAAAAGACGCCAGAAAGAGGATGTTGTAGGCGAAGATGGGATTTCCGGACAGCCAGCGGAAAGGCGCTCCCATCAAGGCCAGCCCGAGGACGGTGTCGGCGTAATACAGCGTCCCCGTGTGGGGATAGAAGATATTGGCCTGTCCAAGGCCGGCGGGATGGGAGGCCAAAGCCCGGAGGTCCCAGGACATGGCATAGACATTGTAGAGGGGGTCGTAGGGGTCGTGGCCGACATGATCGCCCATATGAAGGACGAGCGGCCAAGTCAGGACGACGGACAGAACACCCAGGGCCAGCAACGCCCAGAGGTCGGCTCGTCGTCCGGACACGGATTCAGCCTTTCTCGGGCGAGAATCCGGCCAGCCGGCGGAGACGCTCCACCTCGCGGCCGGTGAGGAGGCGCCATTTCCCGGGGGGAAGATGCGACAGGGCCAGGCCGGCGAAGCTCACCCGTTTGAGCTCGAGAACGTCGTGCCCGAGGACGGCGAGCATCCGCCGGACCTCGCGCTTCCGGCCCTCGTGGATTTCGACCTGGAGGAGGCTGGCCTTCGGGCTCCGCTCGAAGACCGCCACCCGGGCGGGGGACGTCCGCCTTCCCTCGATCGAGACGCCGCGGGCAAGCCTGGCCGCCTCGGCCTCCGTCACCTCGCCCCTGACCCTGACGACATAGCGTTTGGCGACTTCGAATCGGGGATGCGTCAGGCGGTAGGCCAGCTCGCCGTCGTTGGTCAGGAGGAGCAGTCCTTCGCTGTCCTTGTCGAGGCGGCCGACGGGAAAAACGCCCCCGGGCAGGCCGGGAATGAGGTCGCGCACCGTCCGTCTCCGGAAAGGGTCGTCGAGGGTGACGAGGGTGCCCGCCGGCTTGTGGAGCATGATCCAAACCCGCTCCGGGAGACTCTTCCGGACGGGCTTCCCGTCGACCGTCACCCGGTCCCGGCCGTCTTCGACCTTGGTCCCGAGGCTCTCGACGACGAGGCCGTTGACGGCGACCCGTCCCTGGTTGATCAGGGTATCGGCCCCCCGCCGGGAGGCCACGCCGGCCTGGGCGAGATATCGATTGAGCCGGACGAGCATTAAAAATAAATGTTCAGACCCGCCGTGAAGGTGAAATCGCCGACCCCGACGTGGAAATCGTCGAGGTCGAACTTGGCGTCCTGCCATTTGCCCTCGCCGATGACGGCCACCCGGCCGAGCTTGATTTCGAGCCCTCCGCCGAAATTCCAGCCCCTTCTCCGGGCGACGTCGACGCTCTCGAGCTTGGACGTGTAGGACCCGTAGCCCAGGGCGAGGAAGGGGCGGAAGACGGCCAGGGGGAACATCAGCCGCAGATTCCCGCCGATGAAGCCGTAGTCGTTTTCCAGGCCGTCCCAGTCGAAAAGGAGAAAATTCGCCATCTCGACGTTGTGTCCGGCCTTGAAGACGTTGAATTCGAAGGCGAACATGAGGACCTTGACGCCCGCCCGGAAGCCGTAGAGAAAGGTCGTGTTCGTGTCGAACTCCACGTCTTGGAAGCTCGGCTTCTGGGCGGAGATCCCGGCGTAAGGACCGAGGTAGAATCCGACTTGGGCGGCGGCGGGGACGGTCAAGATGAGGAGACCGAGGACGAGCCCGACCGAACGTTTTCGCTTCATGGTCCTCTCCTTGGGCGTTATCGATCATCCGAAGCGGGGCTTGGCGATGATCTCCATAATCCTGAGGTCGAAGAACGTCTGGGCGTTGGCCGGCCGGAGCAGAACCGCCGTGTCCGCGCCCCTTCCCGTCCCGCCGATCGAAAGGCAGGGTTCGTTCGTCGGGATGCAGCCCGCGTCGGCCGCCATGACGGCGATCTCGACTGCGACTTTCATCCCTTCCCCGAAGATCCGGAGGGTGTAGGCCATGATTTCCTCGAGCTCATAGGTCTGGAGCTTCTTTCGGACGGCTCGGCCGACGCCTCCGAAGGCGTGCTGGCAGGTCAGGACCCGGGCCCCCTCCGCTTCGATGAGGCGCCGGTTCTTGGAGGTAAGCTCTTGGCCGCCGGGAGAGGCGAACCCGGCCGAATGGGAGACGGCGACGACGTTGCGCCCCTTGAACCGCCGGGCCGCGGCCGCGCCCGTCCGCCCGGTCGTCGTGGCGACGAGGATATGGCGGATGTCGAGTTCCTCGGCCCTCCGGGCGGCGAGCTCGAGCGTCGTCGCCGTGTTGTGCGGGCCGGCTTCCACGAAATAGATCGTCGAGGCGATGATCGCCGCCGCCGCGCCTTTCTCGTCCATGATTCGACCTCGCGTCTCTCCGATGAACCCATTCTCCGGGAGTCCCGGCGGCAAGTCAAGACCATAGGACTCCGACCGCATAAAAGTTCCCGTTCTGGCGTCCCAGCCACATGGCGCGGTCCTATCCCCCTCCGACTCTCCAAGACGCCTACGATTTTCGGGGCTCCCCTTTGGAAGGCGCCTTCAAGAAATGGTACTATTCATATTCACCCATCCTTCCTTCCCTCGAAAAAGGGAAGGCCCCGAAACAGGCAGGCGCCTTCGGGGGTCGGAGGCGAGGGGGGCAGTATCCCTAGTCCCATTTCTGGGGAGCGTCTTCGTCGGACGGCCATGCCGCCGCCTGACACGCCGGGTCCTTCGAGGAAAGGCTGCAAGGCGACAAACCATCATCACTTTCCGACCTTCCCAGGGGTTGGACATGTCTGTTTGGTCCGTCACCCCGGCTTCTCGATATTCACCCACGCCAAACGGAAGAGAACCTACAATAAAAGGTTTCCCAGGAGGGCGGCGGCCCGGGCGACGGCGGCGGCCAGGTCGGCCTCGCGGTCGCCGGCGATCTCGACGAGCGACGGACCGCCCCCGCCCTTGCCGTTGACCAGAGGGGCGAGAACGGGAACGAGTGTTCGCAAATCGGCGGTCAGGGATTCGGACCTTGCCAGAAGGAGATGGCTTCGCGTCACGGACCGGGCGCCGAAACAGACGGCAAACACGCCTTGGCGGACGATGCTCAAGGCCATGGCCCGGGCGGCCTCCGGGCTTTTCTCCTCCAGGACGGCGACGATGATCCGCCCCTGGGCCTTGGCGATATAATCCGCCGACTCGAAGCCGGCGAGGCGCTCCTCGGTTTTTTTATGACTTTTTTTCAGGTCTTTGAGCTCGGCCGCCAACCTCTCGACCGAGGCCGTCACGTCCTGGGCCCGGACATTGAAGCGGGCGATGAGGTCGCGGACGACCCGGTTTCGGATTTGGAACGAGGCCAAGGCCCGGCCGCCGCAGACGAACGTGAAGCGCAGGTTTCCCCGGATGCGCTCGGCGTTCAGGATTTTGGCGAGCCCGATCTCCCCCGTCCGCCGAACGTGGGTCCCCCCGCAGGCCGAGAAATCGAATCCTTCGACCTCGACGACCCGGACGAGTCCTTCGACTTTCGGCGGCCGGCGGAGCGGGACCTCGGCGATCCTTTCCTGGGGGACGAAATAGGTCTTCACCGCGCGGTCCTCGAAGATGATCTCGTTCGCCCGCCTTTCGACCCGGTCGAGGGACTCCTCCGAGACGGTTCCTAGGCCGATCTCGAGGGTGGATTCTTCGGCGCCCAGATGGAACGATCGCGTCTCGCCCCTCAAAACCTCGATGAACGCCTGGGACAGGACGTGCTGGCCTGTGTGCTGCTGCATGTGGTCGAACCGCCTCGGCCCATCGATCTTCCCCCGCACCGTTTCTTCGGCCGGGGATTTCTCGACGACATGGACGATCGCCTCGCCGTCTTCGACGACCTTCAGGACGGCAATGCCGTCGATGGTCCCCAGGTCCCAGGGCTGGCCTCCCGACTCGGGGTAGAAAGCCGTCCGGTCCAGGACGACCGCCGGCTTCCCCTCGGCTTCAAGGCGGGCGAGAACCCGGCCTTCGAACTCGGTCAGGTAGGCATCTTCGAAATAAAGCCGGGTCGTCGTCATCGTCATTCTCCGTTCGCTTAGCTTTTCGTTTTCATTCTTGAGGTGCCCGCAGAGCCATGCGGCCTTCGAGAATGGCCTCCACTCCAGATCGGAAACCTATCCGCTTGCGCACTTCCCGATTTGCTTCGGCGGTCCGCAACTGCGCGCACGAGACTCTTCGCAACAATAATATCCCTGCCTTCATATCACCTTCATCGCTTTTCCCCGCGATGCTCAGACATGCTCCCGGCCGCCGGAGCGGCTGCCCTCGCAACTCGAAGCGCAACGGCGGGGTTTCCTTATCACGTTCCGGCCATCCTCGAATGCCGTAATTTGCCCATTCGCGCTCGAATATGTTCACTCCTATAATATCCGAAAAATGAGCAGGACGGCGAATGCGGCGGCCATGATGACCCCGGCCGGTCCGATGAGGATCTTGTAGACGTCGCGGAGGTCGGCCTTGAAATAGTCGGCCGTGAAGGCGAGACAGAGGTGGGCCGGAGAAAGGAGGATGCCGACGAAGCCGCTGACGTAGGCGAAAAGAAAAAGGACCATATCCGGCCGGCCCTGACCGATGATGGGAGCTAAAAGCGGGAAGGCGATGGCCACATAAGCTTGATTGACGCCCGTCAGGAGGGCGACGAGGAACGGCGCGGCGAACAGGAGGATGTAGCCCGAAAGGCCCCGAGGCTCGACGATCCGGCCGATGGCCTCGAGGGCCCCCGAGGTTTCGAGGATCCTCTTGAAAACCATGACCGCGACCGTGAGGAGGATGACCCGCGGCGTGACGCTCTTGCGGAAGACCTCCAGCCTCTCTCTCCAGGGGAGCCTGGAGAAGACCTGGCTGAGGACGGCGGAGGCGGCCAGCGCCGGGAGCATCGGGAGGCGGAAAGCGAAGATCAGGAGGATCGTCAGGAAGATCGGCCAGATGCTCGAAAAAACCCGGACCGAATCGCCCGCTCGGCGGCCGTTGGTCCTCGTGTTGGCCGCGTAGGGGACCCGCCGGAAGAGTACGACGAGCCCGGCCGCGGCGGCCAGGACGGTGAACGGCGCCTGGGTAAGGCAGACCTTGGCGATCGGAACCTGGATGATCGTCGAGGCCAGGATGAGGTTCATGTAGAGAGGCCAGCTGTATTCCCAGATGTGGCGGAACCAGTAGTTCAAGAAGGTTTTCCAGGCCGGCGAAAGCCCCCACCGCCGGGCCGCCTCCTCGACGATGGGCGCCCCCATCATCGCCCCGGCCATCATCGGCAGGAGGCCGATGAAGGCCGAAGGAATGGCCAGGATCAGGCGGGCGTCCTTGACGAGATTCTTGAGGGCGTCGACCATCTGGCGGAAATGGCCGCCCGCCTGGAGGAAATTTCCGAGGTAGAGGACAAGGACGAGGATCCCGAGGAGGTTGAGCGTTTCCTTGTCGACGACGGCCGAGCCGGCCTGGCGGGCGAACTCGAGGGGGGCCATGCCGAAGAGGAGGCCCGTCAGGATCGTATCCAGGATCAGGATCAGCCCGAGGTCGACCTTGAGCCTCACGAGGACGAGGAGAAAGAGGATGACGGCCGCGATTTTCAGGAGGACGATCATCAGACGGCCGCGAGGACCCGTCCCGTGATTTTGAAGTGGACCTTGGCGACATTCGCCAAGGCCTCGCGGCCGTGACGGCGGACGACCTCGACGCCGGCCTTCTCGACGAGAGCCGAGGCGCCCTTGGGCAAGTCGAGGCCGAAGTCCTTTCCGAGGAAATGGAGGCGCTTCAGGAATTCGGCCCGGGCGAGGATCGAGGCCGCCGCGACGGCCGGGTCCTCCTCGGCCCGGGGCCGCTGTTCGAGGACGATCGACCGCCCCATCTTGAGGAGGGCGTCCTTGACGAACCTCTCGTCGCCGAACTGGTCGGTGACCGCCTTCCGGCAGTCGACGCGGGCGAGGATATTCTCGATCGCCCGGGCGTGACCCCAAGCCAGGAGCTTGTTCAGGTTCCGGAAATTCTCGTAGAGGGCGTTGTAGCGCTCCGGACCCACGGCGACGACGGCGTGGACATATCCTTTCTTGAGCGTCTCGGCGATTTCCCGGACGCGGTTGTCGCTCAGGCGCTTGGAATCCTTGACCCCCAGCTCGCGGAGGGCGCCCTCCTGCCCCGCGGGGCAGAAAAAGCCGGCGACGACGAGAGGCCCGAAATAATCGCCCTTGCCGGATTCATCCGTCCCGATCCATCCGGCCGCCGCGGGAAAGAGAAAGGCTTGCTCCATAGGGACGAAAGCGCCTATTCCGGACGCCGGTAGACGATCCGGCCGCCGCAGATCGTCATCACGACCTTGGCCTCCTTGATCTTTTCGGGAGAGACGGCGAGGAGGTCCGTGTCGAGGACGACGACGTCGGCCAGCTTCCCGACGGCGATCGTCCCCTTGTCCCGTTCGGCGAATTCGGCAAACGCCCCGCCCCGGGTGAAGCCGCGGACGGCGTCCTCGACCGAGATTTTTTGCTCCGGAACCCAGCCGCCCGGCCGCTGGCCGTCGATCGTCGCCCGGGTCACGGCGGCGTAGATCCCCCAAATGGGGTCCATCGGGGCGACCGGCCAGTCGGAACCGCAGGCGAGGACGACGCCGCGGTCGAGGAAGGAGCGGAAAGCGTACGTCGTTTTGGCCCGTTCCGGACCGATCTTCCGCTCGGCCCATCGACCGTCGTCGATGGCGTGGTAAGGCTGGACCGAGGCGATGACGCCGAGCTTGGCGTACCGGTCGAAGTCGGCCGGCCGAAGGTGCTGGGCGTGCTCGATCCGCCAGCGACGGTCGCGAGGCCCTCGGGCGGCGGCGACCTTCTCGAACTCGCCGAGGATGACGGCGTTGGCCCGGTCGCCGATGGCGTGGATCGCGACTTGAAGACCCGCCCCGTCGGCCTCCAGGATTCTCTTCCCCATGATCCCTTCGGGATACATCTGGCCGACGAGGATTCCCGAAGTCTTCGGGTCGTCGGCGTAGGGCTCGTCGAAATAGGCCGTCGAAGAGCCCAGAGAGCCGTCGGCGAAACCCTTGAGCCCGGCAAAGCGAAGCCGGTCGTTTCCGAATCCCGCTTGAAGCTTCATCCGGGTGACAAGATCGATGTTCGTGATGGGAAAATAGAAATAGATCCGGGTCGTGAGGCGGCCCTCCCGAAGAAGCCGCTGGTAGGTGTCGATCCCGACCTCTCCCGAGACGTCGTGGACCGAGGTGACCCCCTTTTCGGCGGCGCAAGCGAGGGCGGCTTCGGCCGCCCGGAGGTCCTGGTCCGGCGTCGGCGGGGGGATCTTGGCGTAGACGAGGTCCATGGCCGCGTCCTTGAGGATTCCGGTCGGCTCTCCGGTCGCCGGGTCGCGGACGATCTCGCCGCCGGGCGGGGCGGGGGTCGACTTCGTGACTCCGGCGATCTTGAGGGCCAGGCTGTTGGCCAGGATCATGTGGCCGTCCAGGCGGTTGATGCAGACGGGATGGTCTGGCGTCACGGGGTCGATCCAGTCGCGACGCGGAAGCTCGACCGGCCGGAAGAGCTCATGATCCCATTCTCCGTTCTGGATCCACTCCCCTTTCGGGAGGGCCTTGGCCTTGGCCGCGATCCGGGCGACGAATTCCTCCTTCGAGGACGCGTCGCGGAGCTGGACGGCGAGCCGGGAGTACCCGCCGTTCATGAAATGGACGTGGCTGTCGATGAACCCCGGGAAGGCCGGACGGCCGGCGAGGTCGATCGTCTCGGCGGACGATGAAGCCGCCCGCCGGACCTCGGCCGAAGTCCCCACGGCGACGATCCTCTCGCCCAAGAAGGCGACGGCCTCGGCCGCGGGCCGGTTCGCGTCGCCCGTCCAGATTTTGCCGTTGACGAGAATCCTGTCGGCCATGCCCTCTCCTCCCCGGCAGGCGCCGAAGACCAGAACGGCCACCGCCGCCGCCGTCAAGCCCGCGATCCGCGATTTTCTCATGTCGTTTCCTTTATCCCGTCGTCCCGAAAACCTTTTATAAAGGATTTCGGGGGCGAACTCAACCTTAACTGATCTGCAGCCCTTAGTGGTTTCGGCACGATAATGAGCCAATGGTGCGGACGTGTCCCCCGGAGCGGAGTGGGACCCTCGTCAGGGTGACGCAGCGAGGGGGATATGGCCGCGCCATGCGTAATTATCCGGCCAAGTTGACAGGGCTTCGCGCTTCGGCTAAAAGAGGTCCATGGACAACGTCGAGCTCAGGGTCTCGTCGCCGGGCCGGATGTGCCTCCTCGGCGAGCACCAGGATTATTTCGGCCTGGCCATCATCGCCGCCGCCATCGACCTCAGGATCGCCTTCGCCGGCCGCCGCCGGACGGACCGCCGCTTCGCCATCGACCTCCCGGACATCGGCGAGCGGGAGGAATTTTCCTTCGAGGAGGAAATCCCCTACGTCCGGAAGCGCGACTATCTCAAGAGCGCGGTCAATATCCACCGCCGGGCCGGGCTTCCGCTCTCCGGGTGGGACGTCGAAGTCCGGGGGACGATCCCCATCAATGCCGGAACGTCGAGCTCCTCGGCCATGGTCGTCGCCTGGAACAAGTTCCTCCTCGAAGCCGCCGGCGACCCCCGGGCGGACGAGCCCCACGCCTTGGCCGAGCTCGGTTACGACACCGAGGTCGCCGAGTTCAAGGAGCCCGGAGGGAAGATGGACCACTATGCTTCGGCCTACGGGGGGGTCGTCTGGATCCGTTTCGACGAGCCGATGCGGTTCGACCGGCTCCCCAATCCCCTGGGGACGTTCGTCCTGGCGAATTCGCTCCAGAAAAAGGACACGACGGGCATGCTCGGCTTCATCAAGAGCCATGTCCTCGAGGGGGCGGACCTCGTCCGGAAGCGGATCCCCGGATTCACCTTGAAGAGCCCCCTGACGACGGACGTCCTCTCCGAAATCGACGGGCTCCCCCACGACGACCGCCGCCTCCTCCTCGGGACGCTCAAGACGAGGGACTTGACGGCCAAGGGCGCGGAGCTCTTCCGCGAGCCGTCCTTCGACCACGAGATGTTCGGGGCGATGCTCGACGCCCAACACGAGGTCCTCCGCGACCTTCTCCGGATTTCGACGGAAAAAATCGAGGCCATGATCGGCGCGGCCCTTGACGCCGGGGCCTTCGGTGCTAAAATAAACGGCTCCGGCGGAGGCGGGTGCATGTTCGCCTACGCGCCTCGCGAGCCGGACAAGGTCGCCGCCGCCATCGCCGCGGTCGGCGGGCAGCCTTTCGTCGTCCACGTCGACGAGGGCGCCCGCCGGGAGACCGGGAACGAGGTTTCGCGATGATCGACGCCACGCAGATCCGCAAGGGCATGATTCTCCGGATGGACGACGGCCAGCTCTTCCGCGTCCAAGAAATGCAGCTCATCACCCCCGGCCGGTGGAAGGCCATGGTCCAGACGAAGCTCCGGAGCCTCAGGGACAACTCCATCCGCGACCACCGGTTCCGGTCCGTGGACCGGGTCGAGCAAGTCCACCTCGAGGAAATCGAGATGGAATTCCTCTACCAGAGCGGCGACGACTGCGTCTTCATGAACCGCGAGACCTTCGACCAGGTCTCCCTCTCGGCCGAGGTCATGGGGGAGGCGGCCAAATACGCCGTCCCGAACGTCATCTTCGTCATCGAAATGTTCGAGGGGCAGGCCGTGAACGTCACCCCGCCGACGACGGTCGAGCTCAAGGTCGCCCACACCGAGCCGTGGATGAAAG
>Ga0208047_1000509_pt1 | contig 14488 bp, 13 predicted proteins | sample Kivu_220m_FD_184162 | JGI IMG/M metagenome (GOLD analysis project Ga0208047, IMG submission 184162) | Freshwater microbial communities from Lake Kivu, Western Province, Rwanda to study Microbial Dark Matter (Phase II) - Kivu_220m (SPAdes)... | ecosystem: Environmental > Aquatic > Freshwater >...
CAAGCATAAAAGATTTTTTAAATCTGGAGAGAATAAAGGAAATTATTGAGATAAAAAAATAAAATGAAACTGACAGACAGAAAAAAAGATATACTCAGGGAAGTAATAAAGAGGTTTATAAGCAGCGCCGAACCGGTATCCTCACAGTGCATTGCTGAAAACACCGGATTTGACATAAGCCCGGCAACCATACGCAAAGAAATGGCTGAGCTTGAAGAGATGGGATATTTGAGCCATCCCCACACATCAGCAGGCAGGATACCTTCTGATAAGGGATACAGGTTCTTTGTGGATAATTTTATAAACAGCAGCGTGTCGTCTCCTGCTCTTAAACCCGGAACTGAAATACCTGCAATAAAGCTTGAACCGGGAAATGAACTGGAAATGGAGGCTGTGCTGAGGAAATCTTCCGAGCAGCTTGCAAACCTTACAAATTATCTTTCAATGATTGTGGCTCCTGCGATTTACCAGAGCAGGTTCAAGCATCTTGAGATACTCCAGTTTAACCCCGGCAGTTTCCTGCTGGTATTAATAACTGATACCGGAAGGGTGTACAAGAGGAATTTTACGCTTGAAGGCACATACCACAGCCTGGATTTCCAGTCCGTATCAAACATACTGAATTCCCAGTTGAGGGATAAAAACATATCTGAAATTGATTTTATAAAACTTAAAATAACTGAAAAAGATACTTACCTGATACCATTAATAAAAAGGATAATAGAGCTTATAAAAAGCTGCCTGCAGGAAACGCTTGTCTATAACAGGATTTTCATTAATGGAGCGTCATCAGTGCTTAACCAGCCTGATTTTATTGATATTAAAAAGATACAGCGCATACTAAACGTTATTGGCAATGAGTACCTGCTTATGGATATGCTTCTCAACCTGTCTGACGAGCAGGACTTTGTAATTAAAATAGGTTCAGAGATTTTTGAAGAAGGGCCCGATGACCTGAGCCTGGTTGCTTCCCGGTACAGGATATATGAGCATTCAACAGGCACAATCGGAGTTTTGGGCCCGAAAAGGATGGACTATTACAGAGTGGTGAGTATAATAAATGCATTTGTTAAAAACCTTAAGTTAATATTCAGCTGAGGTTTTTATATATAATAAATTTTATATCCAGAAGCCGGATGGCTCCGGGATTTATATTTTATCGAGGTGAGGTTTTTTGGCTGGAAATAAAAGAGATTATTATGAAGTGCTGGGCCTTTCAAAAGAATGCAGTGCCGCAGACATAAAGCAGGCATACCGCAAGCTTGCGCGCCAGTACCATCCTGATGTAAATAATGGCAACCCTGAATCAGAAGAGAAATTCAAGGAAGTATCCGAAGCTTATGCGGTACTTAGCAATGAAGAGAAGCGAAGGCAATATGATACCTATGGATTTAACGGGAGCCTTTTTGACGGGATAAATTTTGACAGTGTATTTTCAGAATTCGGGTTTGGAGACATTTTTAATATGTTTTTTGGCGGAGGTTTTGGAAGCGGTTTTTCATCTTCGGGCACAAGGGCCAGGAGGCGCCAGAGAGGAACTGATATTGTAATTGAAACTGAAATCGAATTTTCAGAGTCTGCTTTCGGGACCAAAAAAGAGATTGAATACAATGTCGATGTCAGTTGTGAAAAATGCGGCGGTACAGGCGCAGCTACAATTGAAGGCATTATAACATGCAGGGAATGCGGAGGAAGCGGGCACATAAGGGTCAGCCGCAATACTTTCCTGGGCAGTATGGTAACGACTTCCGTGTGCGGTTCATGCAATGGCGCAGGTACGATAATTAAGGACCCGTGCACAAACTGCAATGGAAGGGGATATATAAAGAGCAGGAACAAGATGGTTGTCGATATACCATCAGGGATAAACAACCGTGACCAGCTCAGGGTTTCACAAAGGGGTAATTCCCTTGGTTCCGATTCAGTACCGGGCGACCTTATAATAACAGTATATGTAAAAAAGCATGCAACCCTGCTTCGGGAAGGCGCAAACGTGATTTCAACTGTAAATATTTCTTTTGCCCAGGCCGCCCTTGGCACAAAACTTGAAATAGAGACACTTGACGGCATGGAGGAACTCAGTATTAAGCCCGGGACACAGCCGGCGACTAAAATCGTACTTAAATCAAAAGGTATAATTCCCCTCCATAGCTCAAGGCGGGGGGACCATATAGTATTCATAAACGTAAAAATACCGACGGATCTCAGTGCAGATGAAATCGGGCTTTTAAAAAAATATGCCGAGGGCCGGGAAGAATATACTGCTGACGGACAGTCCGGTATCTTTTCTTCAATAAAAAACGCATTTAAAAGATAACATTAATCTGCAATGAGCCACCCTTATTTTTTTATCAGCAATGAAAATAAAAACCAGGCAGACCAGATTTCAGGTACCGGTAATATAATTGATTCTGAGACTATAGAACTTTCCGGCCGGGATTTTTACCACCTTGTAAAAGTTCTACGGGCCAGAAAGGGCGATATTGTTGAATTATCAGATAACCATGCCTTTCGTTACCAGGCTGAAGTTTACAGTGTGCGCAAAGACAGTGCAATGCTTGCAGTTAAAAGGGCAACACCAATAATTGCCGTACAACCTTCGATTTCTTTATACCTGTGCATATTAAAAAAGGAAGCAATGGAGCTTGCAATACAAAAAACTGCAGAAATAGGCATTGACACAATAGTGCCGGTTTTAAGCAGCAGGGCAGTTGTGAAACTTGATAAACATGAATTTGAACCAAAAGCCGCCAGGTGGCAGCAGATTGCTTCAGAAGCCTCAAAACAATGCAAAAGGGATTTTGAATGCATTATTAAAAACCCGGTGCCGCTAAAAGATATAGATATTTCCGGCTATGACATATTTTTTGCGGCTGTTGAGCCTGAAACTTTTAAGTTAAAATCGCCAAAAAATTCCCCCGGGACTGATTATCAAAGTAAACTGCCTGAAGCCAAAGATATGGCTGGCATAATTGATGGCGGCCTGCTTTACAGGATGCAGAAGATAGCATATATTGTGGGCCCCGAGGGCGGTTTTGACCAGCATGAGGTATCATTACTTGCAGAAAAGGGCGCCATTCCTGTTACTTTTGGAAAAAACATCCTCAGGGCAGAAACAGCAGCGATTTATTTCCTTTCCGTACTTGATTACCTTATAAAAACAGGCAGGAAACCTTGACATTTTAATTTTTCCAGTTTCATTTCCAATTATTTAGTAGAAGATAAAAATAATCGATTATAAAATGGGCAGAAACACACCGGCAGCATTTAAAATAATCACACTTGGATGCAAAACCAACCAGAGTGAATCAGATGATATTGCAAGGGAGCTTTGCACAGCGGGTCTTATAAATCTTGACCTTTTAAGCGGCAACTACGGCATGCATCCCGGAAAAGCTGCTTCAACAGATTTTAAAGAGGCTGATTACAGAGACCATGCAACAAATCCTGATTATATAATAATTAATACCTGTACAGTCACTGCAGCAACAGACAGCAAGGTAAGGCAATCTATAAGGTCAGCAAGAAAAAAAGCCCCTGAAGCAATTATTATAGCGACAGGCTGTTTTACATTATTTAATGAAAGTACCTTAAAAGAGCTTGGTGCTGACCATGTGTTTGCCAATAATAGCAAGGGCCTTATTGCAGGCTTCATTAAAGACAGCATAAAAAACAATAAAAATAATAATATAAAAGAGCCGGGCCGGGCAATGGCTTTTCATGAAAGAAGCAGGGCGTTTGTCAAGATACAGGATGGCTGCCAGCAGGGCTGCACATACTGCATAGTACCCCTGGTAAGGGGGCAATACAATAGTAAAAAACCTGAAGAAATAATAGATGAGATAAATTTATTGACTGAAAACGGCTATGAAGAGATAGTGCTTACAGGAATACATATTGGCAAATACGGGGTGGATTTTCCAGGGGACAGGGGCCCTGCTGCTGACCTTACTTCACTTCTGGGCCGTATAATTGAAAGTACACAGGCCAGGAGAATCAGGTTATCATCTATTGAAATAAATGAAATAGATTCCGGGCTAATAGATATTATTTGTGGCAGTAATAAAAGAATTGCAGGGCATCTTCATATACCTCTTCAAAGCGGCAGTAATGCTGTGCTTGCAGCTATGAACAGAAAATACGATACTTCATTTTTTGATAAAACTATTTATGCAATAAAGGATAAAATACCTGAAATTACACTTACAACAGATATAATAACAGGATTTCCAGGTGAGACTGAAAAAGATTTTGAAATGACAATTGAAATGATTGTAAAAACAGGATTCTCAAAGGTCCATGTTTTTAAATATTCTCCAAGGGCAATAACTGCAGCAGCAGTAATGGAAGGCCAGGTTGATGAAAAAGTCAAAAAAACCAGGAGCCGCACAGCAATAGAACTTGCAGAAGGGTTAAGGAAGCAGTTCCTTGCTGCAAGTATTGGAAGGCCCCTGGAAGTTGTTTTTGAAGAATTTGACTTAAAAACACAGCTTGCATGCGGTACATCTGAAAATTATATAAAAACCTATTTTTGCATTCCACCCGGGCGAAATTACAGTTTTATTAAAAAAGGCAAAATATTATCTGTAATGGCAGATGATTTATACAGGGACGGCCTCCTTGGCAGGATTATTTACCAGGGATTTTATTAAGTATATAATATACAGGTAGCTTATGATATTGTAATTATTTATAAATAAAGTATAATTTATTGTTTTTGTGAGAGGTATTTCAGGATTTATTTTAAGAGGTCAAAAAGGTCATGGATGATTGTTTATTTTGCAAAATCATCAGCGGGGAAATTAAAAGCGATATAATATTTGAAAACGATTATGTCCTTGCATTTAAGGATATAAATCCAAAAGCTCCGGTCCATCTGCTGGTAGTTCCAAAAAAACATATAAGCAGCATACTGGAGATAGACAAACTATCCAGCGTTGAAGTAACTGAAATGATAAACTCGATCTCCAGCCTGGCAAAAGAGCTGGGGCTCCAAAAAGACGGATTCAGGGTGGTAACAAATACGGGCCAGGGCGCGGGCCAGAGTGTTGCTCACCTTCATTTCCATATTATGGGTAAGAGGGCCTTTAACTGGCCGCCAGGGTAGGATAAACCCGGGAGACGCTGGTAACTATCAGGAATATTAATCGTATATTAATCATTTAATAATCCCCACGGCCTGTAAATACCTTAAACTGAATTGAGCTTTTTATAATTTAACGGGAGGGACTTTGTACCAGGCAAAGCAAAAAATTAGCCTTGATTTTTCAAAGAACCACTCCATTGCCGAGCTTTTGGGTGATGGGGACAGGCTTATAAAACTTATTGAAGACGAATATAATGTGGATATTTTTGTTCTTGGAAATGATATTGAAATAGCCGGTAAAAACAAAAATGTGAGCCGGGTGGTACAGCTTTTAAATGAGCTTACTCTCCAGATAAATCTTGGGCAGAAAATAGATGAGCAGCGGGTAAATGACTCAATAAAAATAATGGAAGATAAATCAGAACTTAAGCCCCATGAGATTTTTAATGATTATATACTGGTAAACAGCGGAAAGAAAATAAAAGCAAGAACAGAGGGCCAGAAAAAATATATAGAAGCAATAAGGGAAAATATTATAATTTTCGGCATAGGACCCGCAGGCACCGGCAAGACATATCTTGCACTGGCAATGGCTGTAGGGGCGCTTATAAGAAACGAAATAGGCAGGATAATACTTGTAAAGCCGGTTGTGGAAGCAGGAGAGAAACTGGGATTTTTACCAGGGGATATTTATGACAAGATAAACCCTTACCTGCGCCCGCTGTATGATGCATTGTACGAGATGCTTGATGTGGAAACATTCCAGCATTATATGGATATAGGAATAATAGAGGTGGTCCCTCTTGCTTATATGAGGGGCAGGACATTAAATGATTCCTTCATAATACTTGACGAGGCACAGAATGCATCCCCTGAACAGATGAAGATGTTTCTGACCAGGCTCGGGTTTGGTTCAAAAGTCGTAATAACTGGCGACATAACCCAGATAGACCTGCCGGCAGAGAGAAAATCAGGGCTTATACAGGTAAAAAACATTCTTGGCAGTATTCCCGGAATTGAATTTGTTTACCTGACATCAAAAGATGTTGTAAGGCATTCTCTTGTACAGAAAATAGTAGATGCCTACAAAATTTATGAAGAAAACAACAGTAGTGAGACAGAGCAGCAATGATTGCAAGAAGCAGAAGCATAAAGAATAAGACAAAAGAAATTATTAAATCGGATGAAGATGAGGCCCTGAGGACATCCAGGGGTTTCTTCTGGAAATATTTCTCATTTAAAAGCAAGATAGCCCAGCGTATCTACATCCTTGTTTTTGCCGTAACCGCCATAATTGTAATCCTGTCATATAACTATACTCCTGATATGGGCATTGAGCTCGGGCAACCCAGTCCAAGGACAATAAAGGCAAATAAAGATGTGCAGTTTGAAGATGCAGCAAAAACAGAAGAAGACAGGGATAAAAACGAGGCCCAGGTACAGAATGTATTTTCATATGATCCCGAAGTCTTAAACGGCAAAGAGGGCGTTCTTTACCAGGTAAAATATTTTTTCATACTTTCACAGGTTGTCAAGCTGAAAGAAGATAAGGCAGAGGAGGAAAAAGTATCTTACCTGACAAATCTTATGGGCAGCACTTATCCTGAATCAAAAATAATTTCTGCACTTTCACTCTCGCCTGACAGAAATATTATAGTAATGAATGAGGCCCTTGATGTCGCAAGGGAAATAATGACTGAGAAGATACAGCCGACAGAGGTTGATTTTGTAAAAAATGCTGTTGGCGATTACCTTATAGGCAACATGGACCTGAATTCAAATGAAAAATCCCTTGTAGTCAATTTGCTCCAGGCAAATATAAAACCAACTGCCGTATTTGACCCTGTTGCCACTGAAAAAGCAAAAGTGGAAGCAAGGCTGAAAACTCCGCCCCATATGATAAGCATAATTGAGGGCCAGACAATAGTATCCGAGGGTGAAGTTGTTGAAGAAGAGGACATTATGACCCTTGAAAGGCTCGGGTTAATGGAAAGTGAGATAAACTGGACCAGGTACCTTTATATTACGCTTGTGGTTCTTGTGCTGGCTTCAATGGTCGGATTGTACCTTTCCAGGTTTGAGGCCATTGTATATAACAATATAAGGAAAGTGCTCATCATTGCTGTATTTATGGTTGTTTTTACTGCAATTATGAAGGGGTTAAACACCCTTGCAACCATACATCTGAATTTATGGAACTACCTTTTTCCTGTAATAGCGCTATCTATGCTCATGACTGTCGTTTTTGATGTTAAGCTTGGAATAATACTTACAATTTGCATAAGCTTTTTTGCCGGTATTGCTACAAACCTTGATTTCAGCCTTACCATTGCTTACATGATTGGCGGAATATTTTCAACATTTCTTGTCTCAAATGCATCGCAGAGGTCATCTGTTATGCGGGGAGGTTTTATCTCTTCACTTGTACTGGGCCTGATGTTTTTTATTGTCAACCTCTCAAGCGGACAGGTCTCTACAATAGCTTTATATACATTCATGGGTATCATAAACGGCATAGTATGCTCAATTCTTACAATCGGGCTGATGCCTTTTATAGAATCTGCATTCAAGATAGTAACAGCCATGGGCCTTCTGGAGCTTTCCCACACGGACCAGAAGATACTTAAAGACATGCTTATCAAGGCCCCGGGCACATACAACCACAGCCTGCTTGTCTCCCATCTTTCAGAAAATGCTGCAAAAGCAATCGGCGCTGATTACATGCTTGTAAAGGTCGCTGCACTGTATCACGATATAGGAAAGCTGAGAAGGCCCGAATATTTTTATGAAAACCAGGCAAATATGGAAAATGTCCATGATAAGCTCAATCCTTCGATGAGTAAAAATATAATTGCCAGCCATATCAGGGACGGTATTGAAGATGCAATAAAAAATAACATACCCAGGAAGGTAATACAGGTCATATCCCAGCATCACGGCACGTCACTTATGAACTATTTTTATGAAAAGCACAAAGACAGGGATACAATCAGGACATCAAACGGGCATTCCGAACTTATTGAGAGCCATTTCAGGTACCAGACAAGAAAACCCCAGACCCGGGAAGCCGCAATACTTATGCTTGCCGACTCTTCAGAAGCTGCGGTGCGCTCTATTGAAGAAATAACCCCTAAAAAAATCGAGCAGATGGTTGCATATATTACTGATAATAAGATAAAAGACGGCCAGTTAAATGAAGCTGACATTACTTTGAAAGAAATAAATATTATTAAACAGAATCTGATCGATGGGCTCATATCGCTTTACCACTCCAGGCTCACATATCCGGGTACGGATCTTAAGGCAGTGAGTGGTAAATGAAAATAGTCCTGCTTGACCGCCAGGAGAAAATCAAAATCGATACCCTGCTTTTAAAGAAGATATCTTCCTATATTGCAGGCAAATTCAACAGGGACAAAAATGCTGAACTGAATATTGTGTTTATTGAAAAAGAAGAGATGTCCATTTTAAACGAAAAATACCACGGCGGGAAAGGCCCCACAGATGTGCTTTCTTTCTCTTATTGCAGCCAGGATACAGGATGGGACATACATAAAGGAATGCAGATACCTGCAAAAGAGCTGTTTGATGATGGCCATGGCTTTACAGTAGCAGGCGAGATTATAATATGCCCGGAAGTGGCAGAAAGCAATGCTAAAAAAAATAACCCGAAATTATTTCCCGGCTGGAGCACATTAAGGGAAATCATAGTCCTTATTATACATGGCATTCTCCATATTTATGATTATGACCATGCAAGCAGGGAAGAGCGGCTGAAAATGGAAAGCATACAAAACAGCATATTAAATGATGTTGTCAGCAGTTTTAATGTCTGAATATTATTTTTAAGACAAACATAAACCACCGTGAATTATCCTTCAGGAAAATGCCAGCATGAATATATCCTGAATATATTATTGACACATAGTGTTAAAATCTATATAGGCTGTATTTTTTTTGTCCATTGGCATTAAGTGATATGGAAAAAATCATTTTCAGGGTTCTTGACAGTTTTGACACGAAACTGGTAAAAGAAATAAAGAAGCTGGAAGTGCAAAACCTTGGCGCACAGGCAGCAATAAACCAGTGGCAGATACCTGTAATTATAAGGTATGGAAAATTTATAGTTGCACAGGATGATAAAGGAAGCATAATCGGGGTATGCGAGCTTTTAAGGAAGTGGAAAGAGAATGATTCTGCATTCCTGCATTCCTTTTACATTTCAAAAGATTACAGGTCAAAGGGAACAGGGCGAAGGCTTCTGGAATTTGTGCTTGAATGCCTCAAATCCGGAGGATTTAAATCTGTAGTCCTTACAGTCGCCCCGGATAATATTGCAGCCGTAAGGCTTTACAGCGGGGCAGGTTTTAAAATAAAAGAGGTGCTATGCAATGAATATGGCCCCGGAACGGACAGATATCTGATGGAAAAAGAATTATAGATGTTAATAATATTTACAGGTTAAAGGATATACAGGATTTAGAGAAGCAAAAAAATGAACACTTCAGTTTTTAAATCAGGTTATATAGGGCTTGTTGGAAGGACCAATGTAGGAAAGTCAACCCTGATAAATAAAGTCCTTGATAAAAATGTTGTGATTACCTCCGGCAAGGCGCAGACGACAAGAAACAGGATAAATTGTATATATAATACTGAAGATGTACAGGCTATTTTTGTGGATTGTCCCGGGTTTTTTAAGCCGAGGAATCTTTTGGGGGAAAAGTTAAATGGAATAATTTATGAAGTATTAAAAGATGTAGATATTATTGCTGTAATGGCAGATATCTCAAGCAGCATAGGACCTGGCGACAGGTATGTTTTTGAACAGATAAGAAACAGGAAAAAACCAAGGTTTTTAGTGCTAAATAAAGTCGATCTTTGCGGCACCGTGGAAAAGAAGGCAATGAATGCAAAAATCTCGGAAATTTTAGAAGAGTTTAATTTTTTTGATGATGCAATTACCATTTCAGCAAAAACCGGGGAAAATATCGAAAACCTTTTGGCAAAATTATTTTCAAGACTGCCGGAAGGTCCGAAGTATTATCCTGAAGGTGTAATTACCGATCTCCCGCTTGATAAGCTGATAGCTGAAATAGTAAGGGAAAAACTTGCAAATAACCTATTTGAGGAACTTCCCCACAGTGTCAGTGTTGAAGTTGCAAACAGGAAAACAAAATCAACCTCAAAAGGCGAAGAAATTGTAGAAATAGAATGCACAATATTTGTTGAAAAGAAATCCCATAAATCAATTATAATAGGAAGCTCCGGTTCAATGATAAAAAAGATAGGTGAGCTTTCAAGGATAGAAATAGAACAGCTTCTGCAATCAAAAGTATTTTTGCAGCTATGGGTAAAAGTAATGGAAAACTGGACCAGAAACAGCAGTTACCTCAGCCGTATGGGTTACTGATTTTACAGTGGACAGTTTTAAAAAAATATATTAAAAAATTATTACTATCTTGATGATTTTCAGAAAGGCCGGGTGGTTAAGACGCTTACCAGGGAACAATTAGGAAAAACAATAGACCAGACTCTTTTGAGGCCAACTGCAACACTGCAGGATGTCCAGAGCCTCTGTCTAACATCCAAAAAGAATCATTTTGCTGCAGTTGTTATAAATCCTTCTTATGTAACTGTGGCAAAAAGAATACTTTCAGGTTCAGATGTAAAGGTCTGCTCAGTTGTAGGTTACCCTATGGGTGCAAATACAATTGAGACGAAGGTATTCGAGGCAAGGGACAATGTCAAAAAAGGCGCCGATGAACTGGATGTTGTAATAAACTTCGGGATGATAAAAAGCGGTAATTTTGCTTATATAGAAAAAGAGATAGGGATTATTGTAAGTGTTATAAGGCGCGAGCAGATGGCTGAATACAACAAGCATATAAATATAAAGATTGTAATTGAAGCAGGCGCGCTTGAAAAAGATGAAATAAAAAAGATATGCAAAATTGTTGAGGAATCAGGCGCAGATTTTATTAAAACTGCTACCGGTTTTGGCAACAGGGGAGTAGAGCTTGACGATGTCCGCCTCATAAGGGAAGTTGTAACGCGAAACATAGGCGTAAAGGCTGCAGGCGGGATACAGACTTTTAAAGATGCCCAGGCTTTAATAGATGCAGGAGCCACAAGGCTCGGCACATCAAGCGGTTTGAATATCATTGAAGAGTATATTGAGCTTTTCGGCAAGTAATATTTTCTGCTTAAAGTATGGCAGAAAGACCGCGCCGATTTAATAATGATTTTGTTGTCAGGTCGTTATGCCTTCATATAAATCAAAATGTGTGATACTTAAAACCTATAACCTTGGTGAAGCTGACAGGATAATAAAGCTTTTTTCCCGGGACAAGGGAATGATAGATTCGGTAGCCAAAGGCGCCCGCAAAATAAGAAGCAAGTTTGGCGGCAGGCTTGAGCTATATAACTTCATAGAGTGCGAGCTTTCCAGGGGCAAGAGCCTTGATGTGATAACGCAGGCTGAAATAATAAAGAATTTTAAGCATATACCCTCAGATTTCAATAAATTCCTTTTTTGCCAGCTTATAAGCGAGATAGTATTAAAGACCCATCTTGCAGGTTCTGAAAATGCGCCGGTTATCTTTAAACTTTTATATGTATGTTTTAATGAAATAGATATAACTCCTCCCGACAGTATATGTCCGTTACAGAAAGTTGCAGTTTTCTTTATAGCAAGGTTTATGAAACTGACAGGCTACGCACCTCTTTTGGGCTCATGTTCAAGGTGCGGTGCAGGAATGCAGGCAGTTGCAAGGCCGACTGAATTGCCCTCTGTACAGGGTGAAATGATAAAGGGGGACTATAACCAGGATGAAACCACACATAGACCGACACAAAATGTATTTTCGATCAAACACGGTGGACTGCTCTGCAGGAGCTGCGCAGCAGTTGTACAGGATTATCCGGATATAAAAAAACTTACCTCGACAAAAAATCTTGATTTTTTAAAGAAATTGTTTGTTTTGCCACTGAAAGATTTAAGGCAGGAAGCCATAAACCCTGCGGACCTTGATGAAGTATCCGCAATAATTGGGGACTACATAAGGTATCATACTGACTGTAATATCGATATCCGGCTTTATCTTGACCGTGTCCTGCCATAATGGTGAAGTAAAATCTCAAATTGACTATTATTTCCAATATCTTTAAAATTAGGAAATTATGAATTTCCAGGACATCATTTTTAACTTACAGAAATACTGGGCGGAAAAAGGCTGCATAATAAGGCAGCCCCTTGACCTTGAAAAGGGTGCCGGTACATTTAATGCAGACACGTTCCTTCGCTGTCTCGGGCCCGAGCCATACAATGTTGCATATGTGGAACCAAGCAGAAGGCCGACAGACGGCAGGTACGGGGAAAATCCGTTCAGGACACAATTTTATTACCAGTTCCAGGTTCTTTTAAAACCATCCCCGGATGATGTTGTGGAGCTTTACCTTGGCTCACTTGCCGGACTTGGAATCGACATGGCTCTGCATGATATAAGATTTGTTGAAGATGACTGGCAGTCCCCCACAATCGGGGCCGCGGGGCTTGGCTGGGAAGTATGGGCCGATGGAATGGAAATTACACAATTTACATATTTCCAGCAGATGGGAGGCATTGCATTAAAACCTGTTTCTGCAGAACTGACTTACGGGCTTGAAAGGATTGCAATGTATCTCCAGGATAAGGACAGCTTCTGGGAGCTTAAATGGAACAACGAGCTTACTTATGGAGACATACTGCTTGAATCAGAAAAACAGTGGTCGGAATATAATTTTGAGGTTGCAGACATATCAATGCTTCTTGACCTTTTCGGTAAATATGAAAAGGAATCTGCAAGGGCAATTGAAAAGGGCCTGGTCTATCCCGCCCACGAATGTGTGCTTAAATGTTCACATGTGTTTAACCTTCTTGATGCAAGGGAAGCAATAAGTGTTTCTGAAAGGACGCTTTATATAGCGAGAGTGAGAAACCTCGCCAAGGCAGTTTGCAGTGAATACCTTAAACAGCGAGAAGAACTTGGATTTCCGCTTATTAAAAAAACTGTTGAAAAATAATTACACTAACAGGCTTATAGAATATATAAAGTCAAAAAAAGAATAAATTGGAATACAGTAAATTATGTCAAAAAACCTTCTTATAGAAATAGGAACTGAAGAGCTGCCCTCATCGAGCATGAATGAGGCCACAAAAAATTTTGCAAACATCCTTGCGCAAAACCTGGAAAATAACAGGCTGGATTTTGAGGACATAACAATTGCTGTTACCCCCAGGCGGATAGTTGCTTTTGTCAAAGGATTGGGCCAGATGCAAAAGACTTCAGAGAAAATATTATCGGGCCCGCCCAAAAAGATTTCCTTTGATGCAAACGGCAGGCCTACAGGAGCTGCAGAAGGTTTTGCAAAAGGGCTCGGGGTCAAAGTAAGCGACCTCATAGAAGTAGATTCAGAAAAAGGGACATATCTTGGATATAAAATCATAGAAAAGCAAAAAGCGGCAGAAGAAGTCCTTCCGGAACTGCTAAAAGAATCCATACTTTCCCTTACTTTTGCAAAACAAATGACATGGGGTGATTATTCAGTCAGGTTCACAAGGCCTGTAAGGTGGATAGCAGCCATACTTGGAAACAATATTGTCGATTTTAAAATTGAAAATATCCGGTCTTCAAACCATACATTCGGGTTAAGAAATTCCGGTCTGGGTCCAGTTAAAATACCCGCCTGTAACAGCATGGAAGACTATTACAGGTTCCTTGAAGAAAAAACGAAAATCATACTTGACAGCTCCAAAAGACGGCAGCTGATACTTGATAAGATAAGCAAAATAGAAAATGACACATGGGAAGCAATGTACAAAGTTGTAATAGATGAGGACCTTCTTGCTGAGGTTGTAAACCTGGTGGAAACACCAAATGTACTGATCGGCACTTTCCCGGAGCAATACTTATATCTGCCAAAAGAAATACTTATAAAAGCAATACAGCACCACCAGCGTTATTTTGCAGTAATTAGCAGCAGCGGGCAGGTTACCAGAAATTTTATCGTTGTACAGAATGGCGCAAGCGATGAAAAGGGCGAAATTGCAAGAGGAAATGAAAGGGTGCTGAGGGCAAGGTTAAGCGATGCGAAGTTCTTTTATGAAGAAGATAAAAAGCACAGTTTTGATAACTGGATAGAAAAACTCAAAGGCGTTATTTTTTACTCAGGCATAGGTTCCCTTTACGATAAGTCATGCAGGCTTGAAATGATATGCTGCCTGATTGCAAAAATGGCCGGGGAAAAATCAGCTCAGCTATATGTAAATAAAAACCTTGAAGAGGATATAAAAAGAGCGGCAATGATTTGCAAATGCGACCTGGTCACAAACCTTGTAGTTGAGTTTCCTGAGCTCCAGGGGCT
>Ga0208047_1000512_pt1 | contig 14445 bp, 10 predicted proteins | sample Kivu_220m_FD_184162 | JGI IMG/M metagenome (GOLD analysis project Ga0208047, IMG submission 184162) | Freshwater microbial communities from Lake Kivu, Western Province, Rwanda to study Microbial Dark Matter (Phase II) - Kivu_220m (SPAdes)... | ecosystem: Environmental > Aquatic > Freshwater >...
GCACAGGTCTGTTTGGGAGGTTCATGTATGAAGATAAAGAAGAACAGGGCGATAAAGGCGGGTATTACACCTAAAATGACCAGCCAGCGATAGGCGTCCGCCTGCAGAGCCAGTACGTCCCCCTGCACCAGTAATATGACCAGGGCGGCGATGATCAGTCCCAGTGCGGCGCCCGATGTATCCATGGCACGGTGGAAGCCGAAGGCCTTTCCCCTCTCGGACTCATCGCATGAATCGCCTACCAGGGCGTCCCTGGGAGCGGTGCGTATGCCCTTGCCGAAGCGGTCGGCGAACCTGATGCCCATCACCGGTCCCCACGTATTGGCAATCAGCATGAAAGGCTTGGCCAGCGTGGAGAGCGCATAGCCGATGAAAGACAGTTCCTTGCGGTTGCCTATCTTGTCGCTCAGCCACCCGCTGCCGATTTTAAGCAGGGACGCGGTGCTCTCCGCCACGCCCTCAATGAAGCCGATGATGACCGTGCCGGTCTGCAGAATATTGGCCAGGAAGAGCGGCAGCAGCGTGAAGATGAGCTCGCTGCTGACGTCCGTGAGGAAGCTGACGGCGCCCAGCCAGAAGATGTTTGGATTTACACCGCAGATGCGCCTGTCTTTATCTGGCATATTCGAGCATCCTGGCCAGCACCTGCTTGCCTAACTCGACATTATCGCGATCGGGGCAATGCCGTCCGTCCGGTATATAGAAATAATAACCCTGCGCAATCTTATAGTCTTTTTCCAGTCCCAACCCCTGCCAGGGGTCCATGCCTCCGCAGACGTAGACCAGCGGTACCTTGAGCTCGGCCAGCTTCGAGCGGGGCGACCAGGCCGGGCTGACCGCGGAAGCGGGGTCCGTGCCGAACAGCGCCCTGCTTTCCGCGAAGAAATCGGCCCTGCTGCGGTTGAAAACGCCGTCGCCATCGGCCGACACCTCGAAGATGCCGGTCTCCGCGCACTGCTGGTAGCGCCACACCCTCCATCCCCATTTGCCCGACGTGGCCTCTTCGCGTGTCAGAGTTTTCTTGCCGTTGGACTCCGCATACTGCATCCCGGTCTTTTTCGCGATAGTATCATCGATCATGTGCAGTATGCCCATAAAGGCGGGCGTGGGAAGGTTGGAGGCCGCCTGGAAGACCGGCAGGTAAGACCTGTATGCCTCGTACTGCGTCAGGCCGTGTATGCCGGCGATCAGCAGCTCCCTCTCTATCCAGTTGGAGTCGAACATCTCGACCGGTTGCAGGTTCTTGATGTGTTGAGTCAGGCGCGCATAGGTATCGGGCCCCATTGTGATGCGCACCTGTTTGTCGTAGGCATCCATGGTGAAGGGCCAGTCGATCACGCCGCTGGAGGAAAGCGTTACTTTGATATCGTCAGGATATCTGGAAGCGAAGTCGACGGAAAGCCCGCCGCCGTAGCTGTAGCCTGCCGCCATCCATGGTCCTGTGTAAGTCTTTTTGAGCTCGGCGATAACCTGGTGGTAGTCAGCCAGCGCCTGGCTCACGGTCACGTATGCGGGGACGGTCTGGTTATCGTCGGAGCTGACGCTCTGCCCGTAGCCGCGGTGTTCCGCCTGTATGAAGATGACATCGGACGGTACCCCGTAGGCGGTCCACGTTTTCACCATCTCCTGGCTGGTAATGTCGTGCTCGTTTCCCAGGATAAAGAAAACGGGTGAGCTGTTGGGAGCGTTGTGAGGGACCAGTATAAATACCTCTTCATCGAAATGCGCACCGTCTGGGCTGGCGTGGTCCAGCGGCTGGGACATCGTCATGCGCGTAAGCTCGTAATTCCTCTCCGCCGGGGCGCATGACAGAAAGGGAACGCCAAGCATCAACGCAACAAGGATGATCAGGACGATATTAAATACTGATTTTCTCATGACACCTGCCTTAAAATATTTGCCAATATTGTAGATTAAGCAGGGCTGTATGCCAATATATTGAATTATCTGCCGGAAAACTCACTGCACAATTCAGACGATTGTTATGCATATGCTAATTCGACGCAAACAATGTCTTCATACCATTGATAGCAAGCAGCTATTTTACGAGCACTAGCGCGTAAAAGTTTCTTTCATCTGCCCTGGTTTTCACTACGTTAATAGGCAGACCATTACCTCTTGCCGTAGCGTAGACATCAATGCCGCATGCTTCCATAGATGGCCTGGCCTTGTCAGGATGCTTGCACGTTTGGGAAGTATCGCACTCGGGACAGAGGGTGCAGGGCCCACTCTTAGTGGCCCACGCCTTGTAATATCCTGCCAGAAAGAGTGACCTTTCCAGGATTATAGCTGCCTTACTCAATTTTCCAACCGACTGCCACTCTCTCTTTATATGGCGGTGAAGAAGGATTGCGTATTTGTATGAGTCAAGCACCTTCCGCATGTCTTCAGGTGCTGGTGAAAATGGCGGACAGCAGAGGCAACCGGAATAGCCGCCGCAACCGAACCGACATTTCAATCTTACCCACGGAGCAGTGATGACCGTGGCAGTCTCTATAATGACCGCATCGTCTACTCCGCTTTTAAGTGCTATATCCAGGTATGGCCTCAATTTGGTGGCGATATTACCTGCGCCGCCTTGCTTTCCTTTCTCTCCTTCTCTGCTCATATCACTGACATCCCTCCACCCAAATCATGACAGGATTCTACCGGTTCCCTTAGAGACTAGCAAAACTGGCAAAAACAAATTTCAATAAACCTGATATTATTTACAGAATTAATTACTTTCATACATATCTACCTGAGCGGGAGGAATCAGTAATATGGAAACCTTAGATCCTATTTATGCGGAACTGTCATCCAGATTAGGACTGCCCAATTCACACTACCTGCCTCTCGTACTGGCTATTCTGGCCAATCTCGAACAGGCAAAAATTATTCGAGAACTTCCTTCGACTCCGCAGGAAATAGCCGCAAAGCTCAATATCGATGTAAAAACAGTTGAACGGCATATCAGAGAACTGTTTGAGAAGGGTGTGATTTTCTACACCAAAAAAGGCCCTCAGCTAGCCCGCAGCCTTATGCAGCTGCATGATGCCGCACTGTGCAATCCAAAATATGACGACATGCTGGGGAACGAGTTCTTTGACCTGTTCGCGGCCCTGATGAATCAGGAGATAGGCCCCGTCGCGATCACCGAGGTGCTGGCCGGAGCCGGCTCAGGGCAACCTATGATGAGGATTATACCCAGATGGAAATCAATTAAGGATATACCGGGAGTCCTGCCATGTGAGGACGTGAGGGAAATAATCAAAGCGCAGAATATGCTGGCACTTGTGCCCTGCTGCTGTAAACGCGAATACAGACAAAGGCAATGCGGGACACCTACGAATAGTTGTATCAGTATTGGAAAGACGGCCCAGTATAATATCGATCGTGGGGCCGGACAACAAATGACTGCCGAGGAGGCGTTAAAGGTAATTGATGAGTGCGATGATTACCCGCTGATTCATGTAGCTCCAAACCAGACCGTTTTGAACCAGGTATTCTGCAATTGCCACTCGTGTTGCTGCGGATTTCTGCACCCGGTATTGTCGCAGACCAAATATGAGGTATCTCAGGCTATTGCCAGAAGCCGTTTTGAAGTTACTGTGGACGCAAAAGAATGCATTCAATGCGGCATTTGCGTGGAAAGATGCCAGTTCAAAGCAAATTCGCTGGAACATAATAAGGAAACCGGCGAGGAATGCTCAACCACTGATCTCGATAAATGCCTGGGCTGCGGCGCCTGCGTCACGTCCTGCCCCTCGGGCGCCAGAAAAATGAAACTGGTCCGTCCGCCGGAACATATACCTGGAACCGTCGGCGGAATCTACTGATCGACTGGATTACCGGTATAAGGTATACAAAATGTTTGGCTTACAGTTTCCGAAGCTGTGCAATCAACGCTTTTATTTGTCTTACTGAGAAGATTTGTGCGTCAAAGCGATCTAAAAGATTGGCATTACAAATGAGCTGGGAGATGTATCTATCCGTAGCAAGAATGTCTACGTAGGGCAAGACTGAAGCCACGATCTCAAAATCCTTGAGTAGACTATTATCTGGCTTCTTATCTGGATAGAAAAATATGTCCGTGGCTTAAACATTTCTAGAACGAATTGCTTCCTTTGGGCTTCGATCTCATCGGCGAATACTCGCCTCTTTCCTCTGCAAACCTCCTTGTAGGTCCAGTATTCATTTGCAATGGAGACTTTAGAGAATGATGGGGTGCAGTATATAAGGTCAATAGTTCTGTAGCGTGTACTATTATTCTTGAGGGACCATGCAAGTCCCCACCACCCTTATCATCCAGTTTACTTTGCTTTTATCTCCGAACCAATAATTACGAGAGTATGGCCATATAGGTGAGATTATTGCCTTCGCATATTCACCCCTGGTTGTGATGTCGGAATGCTCATTTGGCACGCTATCATCTGCTCCTATATGTAATCCGAAGCGCGGACTATTAGTATAAGTATGTACATAGAATTTATCACTAACAATCAAATCCGGAATATCAAAATTTATCCATGCTGCATAGTCAGATGGGAATTTATCGTATCGGCAAGTCACTGTGTAAAGATTCTTTAAATCTTTGTCTAAAATCTGTAGATCGAAAAACCTTTTTTTCAGTTCATCTATGCTACCAGATCCACCATCAGTTACAAGCCCGGCTATTTTTATTGTTTTAATAGTAAATGGAATCGCCGGTGGACTGAAATCTACAATATGTCCTCCCGAAGTAGAAAGGCTGTCTCGCCCCTGGCCTTTATCATATTTCAACTCTATCTCTTTTACTGCAAGCTTGAACTTTACCGTAAAGTTCTCACTGAGTTCACCAATGGTAACCTGATAACTGCCGGCTTCATTTTTAACTAGTGAGAAGCCTACTGTTTCAGTTGCTCCAGGCGCAACCAGAATATCTTTCATCTCTACTTTGATTCCATTGACGGTTAATGCAGCCGTGTACTTCCCTTCGCTGCCACCACTGTTTCTCACCTTAGCTATGATACTGACTGTCGTTCCAGCGGTAGTCTCAGGAGGTGTGATGTCCAGAGACTCCACCACAAAATTGGAAGGGGCTTTGCAATCTAAAGCAACTGCAAATACTATCACCAACAACCCCACCGCTACGACTAAACCTGTCCTCACCCTCTCATGCCTCTCAATCGTCATTATACTCCCACTGGTTTGTCCTAGACAATAGTCCCAAAAGCATCTACTGATCTAGCCGACCCAAACAAATACGAACCTTCGTATTGTGCATCTACATCCCTGATTTAACCGGCTACGTTTTCAGAATTTCCTTTAATCGATCCACTGCCTCCGGCAAGACCTCCCCGGTGCTCTCCCAGAATCGCAGCTCACAGATGTTGTCGAGCGGCGTCTCTCCCCGGTTAATGATGACCAGCTTTGCACCGGCTTTGTGGGCTATATCAGGCATTTCTGCCGCTGGCTGCACGACCAGGCTTGAGCCGGCGACAATGAAACAATCGCTGAACCGGGAGTGATGGGCGGACTCATCATACGCCCTGCGGGGAATCGGATCACCGAAATTGACCACGCTCGAAACCAGTTTGCCTTTCTCGCAGATCGGGCAACGGGCATTCAGCAGGTCGGGAAATGAATCTATTTGATTTGAACATGAGGTACATCTCAGCCTGGTGATGTTGCCATGGAACTCGGCGATCAATTCGGGCTTGATGCCCGACCTCAAATGCAGATTATCGACGTTCTGCGTGATGAGAAACTTGAGTATGCCCATATTCTGGCATTCCACAACAGCCAGGTGGGACTGATTGGGCTCCACCTCTGTCCAGTCTACACCGGTCGGCGGCGGAAGTCCCTTTGCTTTCCTTGTCCACAGACCGTCGGGACCTCTGAAGTCCGGCAATCCCGACTCGGTGCTGATTCCGGCTCCGGTGAAGACCACCAGGTGCTTCGCCTGTGCTATCCACTTAACCAGCGTGTCGATTCTTTCGTTTAAATCAGCCATTCTTCAATCGCCTTGCCAGCCTGAATTCTATTATATACGTTATGCTGAAAAGCAGTACCTGTCTGGTATAATAGTCCCAGCTTTAATTATTCGCGGGGAGGACGATATGACTGCGACCAAGCGCGCCATTGTAATAACACTGCTCTTCGTTATCCTTTTTCTTTTCGGCGGCTATACCACGCTGGACTGGTACCAGTTCCTGACGGGCACAGCCGACTTCGCCCGGCCTGAAATACCCTATGTACGCGCCACCAAGGTCGCAGTTTCATTCATCTGTGCCATCCTGGTTTTCCTCATCGGCAGGGACGGCTTCAACCGCGGCGACACCAAACGCCTGGTGCTGGCATACGCCGCCATCGCCGTGGGCGATATTTTCCTGGTCTTCGATATCAACATGATCGGCATGCTGGTGTTCGCCGTCGCGCACGTGTTCTTCATCATACGCAACGGATGGGGGCTCAAGGACTATTTCAAAAATAAATCAACCTCCAACCGGACCTGGGATATACTCTCGGCGCTGTTCATACTGGTGATAGCCGGGGTCGCGATGGGATGGTTCTTCCTCCCAGCACTGGGGCCAAGCCTGATGTTCTACCTGCTGGCGATCTACAGCCTGTTTCTGGGCGTCTCCCTGTGGGCGGCCTGGGCTGCAGTGAGGATAGGCTTCATGCCGAAGGCCAATGCCTGGCTTGTCGCCATCGGCCTGTCCTGCTTTTTCGTCAGCGACCTGCTGGTGGGCGTGCATTTCGCCACTGAGCCGGGCAGGTTCCAGACCTGCGCCATCTATATCACCTGGCTTTTCTACACGCCGGGACTGGTGCTGCCGGCCCTCAGCGGCTACAAATTAAAGCGGCTGCAGGAATGAAGAGGTTGTAATAACGTGTTTTATTACCTCTTGTACGATGTACTGCCATAAGAGTAAAATGGGAAACACGATCATTCGGGTGGCAGTATGGCACAGCTAGAGCATATCGAGGCAATCGAGAAGAGGCTTTGGAGCGCAGCTGATACCCTTCGGGCAAATTCTAATTACGCCAGCAACGAATATTTCCTCCCAGTCATGGGGCTGATCTTTTTACGGCACGCTTTCAGCCGCTACCTGGGTGTTAAAGACAAGATTGAAGCCGACCTTCCCACACGCGGCGGTAAGGCCCGCCCTCTTTCCAAAGAGGATTTCTCTCAAAAGGGCGCCATCTTCCTGCAGGAGAAGGCGCAGTTCGATTACCTGGTTGGGCTGAAGGACAGCGAGGACCGGGCCAGAGCCTTGATCGAGGCCATGGAATCAATCGAGACCGACTATGAGACGCTGAGTGGTGTGTTGCCCAAGGGCGAATACCAGGAGCTGGACAACGATGTACTGGGGCAGCTACTCCGCACGCTTGATCCGGATGAGCTCAAGAAGGCGACCGGGGATATCTTCGGACGAATCTATGAATACTTCCTCACACAATTTGCCGATCAGAAGGCGCATGACGGGGGCGAGTTTTTCACGCCGATCTCTCTGGTTTCGCTGATAGCCAATGTGATTGAGCCTGAAAAAGGAATCGTGCTGGATCCGGCCTGCGGTTCCGGCGGAATGTTCGTGCAGAGCGCGCATTTCGTAGAAAGGCTGAATGCCAACCCTTCCGACAGGCTGACCTTCTTCGGACTGGAGAAAAACGCCACGACGATTCGGCTGGCCAAAATGAACTTGGCGGTTCACGGGCTGGAAGGGGACATACAGAAAGCGATCACCTACTATGAAGACCCTCACGAGCTATACGGAAAGGCCAATTTCGTCATGGCCAACCCGCCTTTCAATGTGGATGAGGTGGATGCCGATAAGGTCAAACGCGACGCGCGGCTGCCTTTCGGACTGCCAGGAGTGAATAAAAAAGGCAAAGTATCCAACGGCAACTACCTGTGGATCAGCTACTTTTACAGCTACCTTGGCGAAAGAGGACGGGCGGGATTTGTGATGTCGTCACAGGCATCCAGCGCGGGACGTGATGAGGCAAAAGTGAGGCAGAAGCTGATTGAGACCGGAGCAATAGATGTGATGATAGCCATCCGGTCGAACTTCTTCTATACCCGGACCGTGCCATGCGAGCTTTGGTTCCTAAATAGGGACAAGAAGAAAGAGCACGAGGACAAGGTGCTGATGTTGGACGCGCGCAACATCTACCGAAAAGTCACGCGCAAGATATACGACTTCAGCCTGGAACAGATGCAAAACCTCCTTGCTGTCATATGGCTCTACCGGGGACAGAAAGGCAGGTTCATAGACCTGCTGGCAGAATACCTGGAGAGGACAGTAGAAGAAGCCAACACGTGCTTTGCCCTGAAAAACGGTAACGGACGGAGTGTGGACACCTTGCTGAATTTCCGTACAGCGCTGAGCGCATTGCAAAAAGAGATGAATCCATTCATAGATGCTCTGGAAAAGGATAAAAGACCTGTTGAAGCTATACAGGAATTAAGCAAGGGCATGACGGAATCTGATGGGGACGTTGAGAAATTCCGCAATGACGTCAAAGCCGAAACTGAGAGATGGAAAAAGCAGGGCAGGGATATTGCCGGCCTGAAGGATGCCACGGAAAGGCTGGCGAAAATAGCTGAAGAAAGCCGTGACCTGGTTAAGCAGGCTGACCTGGTTTACAAGCTGATAAACCGGTTGATCGACAACTGCGAAAACGAGCTGGCCGCGAAAGATTCCGATAAATGGCAAAGCAGGGAAATCCAGCGACTGCGCAAGGCTGCTGAGGAAGCAAGGCAGCCAGCGGTGGAGCAATTGAAGCTGGTGCGCTACTTCCACAAACATGCCGCCTGGCTGACAGGACATTTCCCGGATGGGGAACTGCGAGACGTGGAAGGCTTGGTGAAGCTGGTGAGCAAGGAAGAGCTGGAGGCTAACGACTGGAGCCTGACGCCCGGCCGTTATGTGGGGGTTGCGCCGGAAGAAGAGGACGAGAACTTCGATTTCGAGGAGGCCATGCGTAATATACACATCGAATTGGAAGGGTTGAATGCCGAGGCTGCGGAACTTGCAACAATTATTAAAAAGAACTTCCAAGAACTTGGGATATGAGCAGATCGAATAGGACATTGGAGGAACTGGGCTTTGTTGGGCGAGGAAGGTCGCGAAATAGACCGAGAGATGCAGCACATTTATATGGAGGACCTTATCCTTTTATCCAAACGGCAGAGGTAAAACACTCCACCCTCTATGTTACGGAGTACTCGCAAACGTACAGCGAAGAAGGGTTGGCACAAAGCAAATTGTGGCCGTCCGGTACTCTGTGCATAACGATAGCTGCTAATATTGCTGATACAGCAATCCTTTCATTTGATGCCTGTTTCCCTGATAGTGTGATTGGTTTTGTTCCTTACGAAGGCATGTCCGATGCGCGATATATAAAATATCTATTTGATTTCAGCCTGCAAAGACGATTCAAAGTATTCTCCCAGGGCGCTACGCAAGACAACTTAAGTGAGGCTAAACTGCTATCCCTCAAATTAACGGTGCCTGATATTGATGAGCAGGAACGGGTTGCTGATATTCTTTCTACATATGATGCGTTAATAGAGAACAACCGGCGCCGGATTGAACTGCTGGAGCAGGCAGCGAGGCTACTGTACCAGGAGTGGTTTATTCGATTTCGTTTTCCCGGCCATGAGCATATCAAGATTGTTGACGGCGTACCGGAGGGGTGGGAAAGAACAACAATTCGTGATTCATTTCGACTTTTAGGAGGTTATCCATTCAAAAGTAGTACCTATCGAGAGCATGGCAAATACGGTATAGTCACAATAAAGAATGTTCATGACGGTGAATTTAGACCTGAATGTACAACTTACGTTGATGAGCCACCTAATAATCTGGAAAAACACTGTTATCTTTCCACAGGAGATATTCTCCTTTCTTTGACAGGGAATATTGGTAGAACCTGCATCGTTTTTGGGGATAACTATCTACTGAATCAACGCGTTGCAGTGATCGTTCCCAATGAAGGAGTACCTATAACCTATGCTTACTGGTTTTTTAAGGATACAAATACACAACACAAACTGGAAAACCTTTCATATGGTGTTGCGCAGCAAAATCTTAGCACTAACACTTTAGGCGAACAGGAATACTTAAGACCTGCATTCCGGATTCTATTATTGTTTGATTTCTATTTACGAGACACATTTAATCTTATTTGTAATTTAAATATTTTTAAACAGAAATTAAAACAAGCCCGCGACTTGCTCCTCCCACGCCTGATGAGCGGAGAAATCGCCATATGAGCTCATATACCGAGAACTTCCTCGTTCAGCAGACCACCTCCAATTACCTTAAGAACGAACTTGGATGGGAATCCATCTACGCCTATAACGAGGAAACCTTAGGCCCCGACGGCACCCTGGGACGCCTTTCCGACCGCGAAGTAGTATTGACGCGCTACCTGCTACAAAAGCTGACTGACTTCAATCCCGGATTGCCGAATACCGCATACCATGACGCAATCAGCGAGATAGCCGAGATCAGCGCAGCGCAGACAACGCTGGCAACCAACCGGGAGAAATACGCACTCCTAAAGGAAGGCGTGCAGGTGAGCTTCCGCGATAAGAAAGGCGAGATAAAGAAGGAACGGCTGAAGATATTTGATTTCGTTATGCCGGAGAATAACCATTTCCTTTGTGTGCGCGAGCTATGGATAAAGGGCAATCCCTACAGGCGACGGGCGGACATCACAGGCTTCGTAAACGGCATACCTTTGATGTTCATGGAATGCAAGAATATACACAAGGATCTTCGCACAGCCTATGATAAGAACCTCGCCGATTATAAGGACACCATACCGCAAATCTTCCACCACAATGCCTTTGTGATACTGGGCAACGGCAACCAGGCGAGAATCGGCTCATTTTCCAGCAAATACGAACACTTTGGAGAGTGGAAACGGCTGGACGAGGATGAGCCCGGCGTAGTTGACATGGAAACGCTGCTTAAGGGAGTTTGCGACAAGCGCAATTTCATGGACCTGTTTGAAAACTTCATTATCTTCGACGATTCTTCCGGTAAGACATTCAAAATACTGGGGAGAAACCACCAATTCCTGGGAGTGAACCGCGCAATTAAAGCGGTAGAGAACCGCGAGAAGCTGAAGGGAAAGCTGGGTGTATTCTGGCACACACAGGGAGCGGGTAAGAGCTATTCCATGGTCTTCTTCACCCGCAAGGTCCACCGCAAGATAGGAGGCAATTTCACCTTCCTGGTCTGCACGGACAGGGAAGACCTGGACAGGCAAATCTACAAGACATTCGCGGGATGCGGGCTGGCAGATAACGACCGTGACCCCTGCCGGGCCAGGGACGGCGACCACCTGAAAAAGCTGCTGGGTGAACACAAGGGATATGTTTTCTCGCTAATACAGAAATTCAACAAAGAAGTCGAGATCGGAGAAGAATATTCCGGCCGCAAAGATATCATCGTTCTTAGCGATGAAGCGCATCGCACACAGTCCGGAATCCTGGCACTGAACATGCGGAACGCTCTACCGTACGCAAGCTTAATAGGATTCACCGGTACACCGCTATTTAAAGATGACGAGCTGACACGGCGGATATTCGGAGATTACGTATCGACCTATGATTTCGAAAGGGCTGTTGAGGACAAGGCGACGGTCCCGCTTTTTTACGATGCAAGAGGAGATAAGCTGGGGGTAGAAACCAGGGAATTGAACAAGCTGGTTGCGGATAAGATAGACGAGCTGGAAATAGACGACATTGACGTATCTCTACGCCTTCAAAAAGCGCTCAAGAAGGAATACCATATAATTACCGCGCATAAGAGATTAACTCAAATAGCGCAAGACCTCGTAAAGCATTATACGACCGGCTGGGAAACCGGCAAAGCGATGCTGATCTGCATCGACAAGCTGACCTGCGTGAAAATGTACAACCTGATACAGAAATACTGGCAGGAGAGAATAGCGGAACTGGAGAAGGAACTACCCAGGGCGCCCGATGAACAGGAAGAGATATTCCGGAGAAGACGGATAGACTGGATGAAGGAAACGCAAATAGCGGTGGTGGTAAGCGAAGAGCAGGGAGAGGTCGATAAATTCCGTAAATGGAAGCTGGATATCGTGCCGCACAGAACACTGCTGAAAAACGGCTTTGAGATACAAGAGACCCTGCGCCGACGGCCGGAGTACGCCGGCATTCAGCGACTGGACCCAGACTCCGCCTTCAAGGAGCAGGACCACCCCTTCCGCCTGGCCATTGTATGCGCCATGTGGCTGACAGGCTTCGATGTACCCAGCCTTTCCACTATGTATATAGATAAACCGCTGAAGGCGCACACACTGATGCAGGCAATAGCAAGGGCCAACCGTGTCAATGAAGGGAAAGAGAACGGGTTAATCGTGGACTACTGCGGCATACTCAAAAACCTGCGGAAGGCCCTGGCTACATACGCAGGGCAATCCGACACAGGAAGACCGGGCGGAGGCCAAGTCGATCCGACCAAACCGGAAGAAGAATTGCTGACCAGTCTGGAAGAAGCCATCGGTCTAGTGCGATCATTTTTATCAGATAACGAAGCATCGTTAGACGACATCATCCGGAAAACGGGGTTTTTGAAGAACGCTGCAATCATAAAAGCTAAAGAAGCTGCTAACCAGAACGACGAGACACGCCAGCGGTTCGAGGTTATATGCCGGGAAGTTTTCAACAGGTTTAAAGCGGCCTTGAACTGCAAGGATATTAACAAATTTCGTAAAGACTATGACGCCATCAACATTATCTACCGCAGCTTGGAGGAAGACCAGAAAAAAGCCGACATCAATGACATCATCAGGCAACTACATGAGGTAGTTGATAAGGCCATTGTGATCAATGCCGACCAAAGTGGCGACCGTGCGCCGTACGACATCTCCAAAACCGACTTCGCGCGTCTGAAGAAAGAGTTCGAACGCAGTCCGGCCAAGAGAACTACTGTACAAAATTTAAAGCAGGTTATAGAGAAGAGACTACGGCTTATGATGCTTCGCAATCCGCTTAGGTCAGACCTGCAGAAGCATTTTGAGCAGATAGTGGAAGAATACAATAGGGAGAAGGATAGAGTAACAATTGAGCACACATTTGAGGCCTTATTAAAGTTCGTCCAGAGTCTTGATAAAGAAGAAACGAGGGCTATGAGGGAAGGATTGGACGAGGAGAGCCTAGCGATCTTTGATCTCCTTTGCAAACCAGAGTTAACGACTGATGAAATAAAACGTGTGAAGAAAATCGCTGCTGAGCTATTGAAAACGCTCAAGCGAAGCAAATTGAGAATCGACCACTGGCGCGATAAGGAGTCTTCCAGAGATGCTGTGCACACGGCCATTCTCGATTTTCTGTATAGCGACTCGAGCGGTCTGCCTATGGGTAAATACACGTATGATGACATTAAGGCCAAGACAGATATTGTGTATGATCACGTTTATCAAGTCTATCCGACGCTACCATCCCCCTTCTTCATGCAGAGAAACAACTGAGGAGTATGGGCGGCCATGAGTGCAAAGGGGTCTAGTAAACATCGGTTCGTAACAAATAGCGGTAAACTCATAGATAACTGTCTGCCAGCCATATACTTCGATTCTTCGGTTGTCATCGATTACTGGGTTACAGAAGGATTTGAAATCGACCCGCCGGATGATATGGTTGAGAGAGTAGCGAAACAAAATGAACCGAAACAGGACCAAGTACTCAGGGATATGTTCAAGGCGGACAAGAGATTTGACCGTATGGTTGAGATCAGAAGAAAGTTGACATTTGAGAAAACCAAGTTCATGGCTGTGATGAGCCCATTGGGTTTGTTGGAGCTCATGGAATGGAACGCAGAGGCGGCTTTCAAGCAAATGGCGGTGGGAGCAGTAGGCGCATTGCTGGTACAACGTACTGGAAAAAAGCAAACAGGTGACTATCTGAAGAAGCTGATGGAATTACGAAGCGAAGAAGCACGAAAGCTGAAAAGGAAAAAACGAGAATTTTCGACCGGGCTGGAAATTATTATGAGCGAGACTCGGTTGAACAGCAGCTTCGCAGAGTGTCATGGGTTATCCGGATTGCTACAGGCCGATATCGTCAATTTCAAATTGACGGTCGGCGAGGCATGGCTAGAGCCGTCAGCGTACGCCTATCTTCAGCTTGGAGTAGCGGATATTATGCATATTCAACTTGCAAAGCATTTCGGATGCAGCTACATCGCCAGCTTTGATGATGATTTTAAGAGGGTGAAGGACATTGTCAAGCAAGTAACTAAAATGAATGTATTAACAAGCCCCGAAGAGATCCTTCACATTCTTAAATAACTCTACGGAAAAATACATGTCAATACGTGTTGCGTCAAAATAAAGTGTTACCGAAGACCTCATCGTTGCGTCATAATTATGGTTACCGACGCTGATGGTCTGCTAACCTCCAGAGTGTCTCCAAGTTGCCGTTAATCTGTTCCAGGTGGA
>Ga0208047_1000513_pt1 | contig 14441 bp, 13 predicted proteins | sample Kivu_220m_FD_184162 | JGI IMG/M metagenome (GOLD analysis project Ga0208047, IMG submission 184162) | Freshwater microbial communities from Lake Kivu, Western Province, Rwanda to study Microbial Dark Matter (Phase II) - Kivu_220m (SPAdes)... | ecosystem: Environmental > Aquatic > Freshwater >...
GATACATTTAGTGCGAAAAACCAAATCTGTAAATCCTCCTATAACACAATATGTTGATAACGATACTTTTAAGCCGGTGTTTATGGATATTGGACTTGCCAATCATCTGGCACAAATACGATTAGCCGATATCGAAAATCTATGCACCGATTTTGAAGGTGCACTGGCAGAGCAGTTTGTCGGACAAGAGTTTATAGCTTCATCGTCCTTTTTTAAAGAAACCAGGCTATACTATTGGATACGTGAAGCAAAAAATTCCAATGCTGAGATCGATTACCTTTTACAAATAGAAAACGAAATTTATCCGGTTGAAGTAAAATCCGGTAAAACAGGATCACTTAAATCCCTGCAGGTTTTTATGGAATCCGCTGACAAACACAAAGGCATTCGCTTCAACCTCGACCTGCCGAATTATGGCAGTAACTTAGAGGCTGTCGTCCGGACAAACAATCAAAACAAATCCATTCTGTATTCCCTGATCTCTTTACCGCTTTACTTTGCCGGTTTGATCGGTAATGGAAGATTAGTGAGGCTATAGGTTTTATTGGTTGACGGATTCTCCAATTGATGAGCCAGACCTTACCCCAGGTAATCCGGTAATGAGGGAACCACTGCCTGCCTGGATTGAATAGACAGTCTGTGGATAGCAACACCTGCCAACCACTTGCCAACACCCCCAAAACAGAAAACCGATCTACTTGATTGGCAAGCAGATCGGTTCTGATATGTCTAAAAACTGGAGGGCAAGGTAATATTTTGCTTACATCCTATGGTTACCCTCGTTCAAACAAAGGTTACAGGAGCCTTTCATTATGTGTAAACTGATAGTCTTATAATTTGTAAAGTAAAATGCTTGAATAATATAAAATAAAACTCGGCACCGGGCAAATCGATGAGGCTGCGGTAATCCTTTCGTTTCGGATGGTTGGTTTTCCGCGGCGCCGGATGATTACCAATTTCAGCGCCAGCCGGACAAACCTGTCCAACACAGCCTGATTTTTTATTGGCGTGTATGTACCCAGAGATCGTCAGAAAATTTTTTTCAGAAATAATATTCGCCGTAACTTAGTCAGGAAAATCAATTTTTACTCGCATGATACGGCTTACAATACTCCTCCTGTTGTCAGCCCTTGTCCTTTCCTGTAATAAAAAGCAACCGCCGATAATTGAATTTATCAAGGCAGAACCCAATTCCGTTTATCCGGGAGATACAGTTGTGCTGAATTGTGAAGCGAATCCTGGCGATGATCATGATTTGTATTTGCATTTCGCATGGAGTGCCCACGAGGGAACCTTTTACAATCCAACTGACCCTGTCGGATCAACCCACTATTGGATTGCACCCAAAAAACCCGGACCTCACTATATTTCATTAACAGTCTCAGATCCGGATTTTTCTGTAACAGACAGTGTGTTGGTAATGGTCATGGATACTATGGGGACTTTTACCGATGTTCGTGATGGTCATGAATACAAGTGGGTTAAGATTGGCTCACAGATCTGGATGGCAGAGAACCTTGCCTACCTTCCTGCTGTTAGCTCGTGGGATACTGGTATTGATACTGCCGATTTTTATTACGTCTATGGTTATGTAGGCACTAATGTTGCTGAAGCAAAAATGTGGTCTCATTTTCAATTATTCGGAGCATTATACTCCTGGAAAGCAGCCAGAATTGTTTGTCCAGATGGGTGGCGACTACCCAGCGATGACGATTGGAAAACTTTGGAAAAAAGACTGGGAATGTCGGAATCCGATGCCAACTCCTTATGGCTAAGAAATTCAGGTTTGATAGGCAAAAAGTTAAAATCATCGTCAGAGTGGGACAGTACCGGTAATGGAGACAATTCGAGTCGTTTAAATTGTTTTCCGGGGGGTCTTCGCGACAACCAAGGTTTCATCAGCATGGGTGCCAGCGCCTATTTCTGGACATCTACGCCGGACCTTTTCACTCGGAACGTTTTGGGTCGATGGCTCAGTTATCACGAAGATGGCGTGTACCGGGCATCTTACTATCGATGGCACGGGTTATCTGTACGCTGCGTGAAAGACTGATCACTCACGAACCTTATTCGTCTATTGAATCCTGCATTATTTAGATTTCAACAATGGTTGTTTTGGATCGTCCAGGAACGGGGAAAAGTTGCCGATCCCATTTATACAAGCGGAGTCAAGTTCTTCCATGATTTAACCTGGATATCATTCCATTTTTGGTCCGATTCACCTCCGTAAATCAGTGTGGAAATTTGCCCGGCCCGTCCCGAAAGGCCATTAAAGTAATTGATATCCCTGAAGAAGTCCTTTGAAATCGTCTGACCAGACTTGATTTCCATTGGGTGTATATCATTCCCGGATTCAACGATCAAGTCAATTTCATGGCCGGCTTTGTCCCTCCAGAAGGTCAATGGAGCTTCTTTCCCGATGTTGGCAAAGCTTTTATAGATTTCAGCGATGATGAAATTTTCAAACAGACTTCCGCGGAGATAATGGGTAAAAACATGCTCCTTTTGTGTCAGTCCAAGCAAGGAACAAATCACTCCTGTGTCATAAAAATAGAGTTTCGGGGCTTTTACCAGCCTTTTGGTAAAATTCCGATGATGAGGATATAAAAGAAAAACGATATAGCTTGATTCAAGCAGGGAGATCCAGGCCTTCGCAGTAGAGTGAGTTATGCCTGCTTCCTGTCCCAAGGCTGACAAGTTAAGCAATTGTCCAACCCTCCCTGCACACAATTTGATAAATCGTGTAAAAGTGTTTAAGTCAGAAATGTTTTTAATTTGCCTGACATCCCGTTCAAGATAGGTTTGTATGTAATTGGGATAATAATCCTGAGGATCAATTTCTTTATCATATAAGCGCGGGTAGAATCCATTCAACAGCAACTGGTCGTAATGATCCACAGTAATTTTTCCAGATTTAAGCTCCATTAAAGAAAAGGGCAGAAGTTTCAGAATGGCAACTCTTCCGGCCAAAGATTGACTGATTTTCTCCAGCAATAAGAAGTTTTGCGAACCGGTTATCACGAATTGTCCGGTTCGTCCTGCCTGATCAACGATTGACTGGATGTGCGAAAATAATTCCGGCACCCGTTGGGCTTCGTCAATGATCAATCCATCCGGGTAATTTTTTAAAAAACCCCTGGGATCTGACTGAGCATATAACCGGATATCAGGTTTTTCCAGCGACGCATACGCGTAATCAGGAAAAGCATGCCTGACCAGCGTGATCTTGCCGGATTGCCTCGGTCCTGTTAATGAAACAACCGGGAACTTTCCGGCCATTTCACGAAGTTTATGTTCTAATGTTCGTAAAATCATGAATCAAAGATAATTATAATTGGACAATTTGATAATCGTATTTTCAATTTGTCCAAATTGTTGAACGAGAGCTGGACAGAATTAACTGTCATTCACCTCCCGTCAGAGCAACACTTGCCAACTCCCCCAAAACACAAAACCGATCTACTTGATTGACAAACTGAGCGGTTTATTTCTTATAGGTCATGGGGTTAAGCAGTTGGTGGGACACATCTAAATAGCAAAAAAATCAATAGTCTTTTTTGGTACTCAAATTTTACTTATCTTTAGCGTTAGTATCTTAAAACGATAGCATGATTATTTCATTCGGTTCAAAGGAGACGGAAATAATTTGGAAAGGTGTTCAGTCGCACAAGATACCTATTGAAATACAGCAGGCTGCCAGGCGAAAACTCAGAATGCTCAACAACGCTCAAACACTTCATGATCTGAAAGTGCCGCCTTCAACGCGACTTGAGAAATTGGCTGGGAACCTGAAAGGATTCTACAGCATAAGGATTAATGATCAATGGAGAATAATATTCAGATGGAAGACCGGTCAGGTTTCCGAAGCTGAAATAGTCGACTATCATAAATAGAATTGAAATGGAAAAACTCGCAAACGTACATCCGGGAGAAGTCTTGTTGGAAGAGTTCCTCATTCCGATGAGTATTACTGCTTATAGACTATCAAAAGATATTGGGATCCCTCAGACCAGGATATCCCAGATCATTAATGGTACCAGGAGAATTACCGCAGACACGGCTTTGAGGTTGAGCGCCTATTTTGGAACAACGGCTAAGTTCTGGATGGGTCTCCAGGATGATTATGATCTTGAACAGGAAAGTTCCCTGATCTCTGAAGTGATCAAATCAATAAGAACCCGCCCGGCTGGAAAACATGCTTCCCAGATTCAAGCGGTATAGTCGCCGGAATTAATAAACGGTTGAGCATAGATTCCAGCAGCCCTTGCCAAATACTTGCCAAAATCTAACACTGAAAAAGACCGATTCAGGGTATTCTTTATATTTCGCTTTCGTTAACTTTTTTGCTGAATGAAACTGATCACTGCGATCTTCCTGTTTTCAATCTGCTGGATGGAATGGCTGAGTCAGGAGATTGTATCCATCGGCGGAACAGTGACTGATCAACTAACGGGACTGACACTTCCGGGCGCCCATGTAGTAATACGGAACAAGGAAATTGCCACAGTAACTGATCAGAATGGGCAGTTCCACTTTCAGCTTAATGAGGTTCTTCCGGAAGATATCCTGGTCATTTCATTTGTAGGTTATACTGACTTTGAAACCTCGGTTTCAAAATACCTGAAAGAGAAAGAAATGATCATCCGGCTGCTCCCTTCGGTAACCGAACTTAATGAGATTGTCATTATGGCCGGTCCTAGGGATATCAGCAAATTCATGGGTGAAGTTTTAGACAATTACCATCGAAAAAGAAGAAAGACTCCACACGTTGCCAAAGGGTATTATCGGGAAAAGGCCAAAATTGATAGCAAATATGTGATGTTCAATGAAAGTATCGGATATGCCGTTTTTAACGGATTAGAAATGCCTCACACCGGTTACTTCTTTTATTGTGAGAATACCCGAAGGAGCGATAGCCGTAAAGAATGGAAGGATTTTGCAATTGCCGGAGTCAATGGTGAAAAACTTTCCGATGTTTTCGCCAGGCCATCGGGATCATTCGGCTTGTTTCAGCAAATCGAAAACAAGGGTCCCCTCTCCAGGAATCATTATAAAGAGTACTTGTATCACCTGGGCTCAGTCTACCTGGCCAACTATGAGAAGTAATACTCAATCCGCTTTAAAAAAGGCAACGACACCGGTAATCTGGTGATTAACGTTACTAAATTACAGGTTAAGACTTTAATTTTCTACGCTAAACCTTTCAATGCCTATCCGCTGAACCAGAACGTCATTGGGGACGGCAGGATTGAATTTCTGTATCTGGATAAGGTTCCTTATATAAGCAGAATCGGTTATCATTATTCTTATAGCGGCGTGGAATACTGGAATGAATATAACTTTTTGATTCAAAGATTTGGTCACTTTATTTTCACTTCAAAAGATTACTATTCCATGTTCTGATTTGAAATGCTGCCCTTCGTGGAATATAACGATAAAGCCTGGAATATTCCTGAGATAATACCCGATCCGGATTATTCCACTATCAGCAGTCAGTTGCAAAACCCCGGCAGCATGTTGGAAGAACAGTTTTCATTCCACTCTGGCCATTGGTGGATATCTGATTATTATAAAATGCTACCCGTCGGGTATAATTCGGTTGATTATGAGAAACAGGTTCAATTAGCCCGCGATCTGATTACGCGACTCAAACGGTTCTTTTAGTCAATTCTATCCGAGTATTTTACTCGGGAACATATTCCGGGTAACCATCGCCTGGTACTCCTGCAGCGTCAGGTTTAGTACATCCATCGGAATCATGAACTTCCTCAAGGTCTTCAATTCAGAGGACATTGTGAGCCGGCCTCTGTCAGCGATACTTTTACCCTCAAAGACCGAGGAGATGATTATTAGGTCCAAATCGCTGTCAGGCCCCATTGAATTGGTAAGGGCAGAACCAAACAGTGCGATGGAAGCATCCTGAATTCCTTCCTGGTTCAGGCATACTTCAAGATAGTGGATGATCGTATTTACTGTTGTTTGATCCATGCCAATATTTTTCGGGATTTTTCAAGAATCATTTCCATATCAGCCTGATTAAATTCCTTTATCAGCTCCCTGAGGTTCTCAGGATAACGGGTAGGTACGGAAATCTTGTTCAGGGAAAACAGGAAATCAAGATCAGCCTCAGCCAGGGTAAGGCCGATCTTTTCAACGAAAAAGACAAGGCTGTGGGATTTTGGAGGATACTCTCCGGTCCTCTTGTTTAACAATCCTTTCAGCCCTTTTTCAAGACTCAGGTGGCACATGAAGATGCAATACACAAATCGACCGGACTTCAACATATCACCGGCAACTTCAAGATCATAGTCAGCTTGAAAGTACCACTCGAGGTATGTTTTGTCAGACGACATAATACAAAGGTAGCAAATCGAAACGATATGGTTGATTTGGCATGAAGGAAGCGAATACCAGCCCAATTTAAACCTATCTGCCGGACAAAACTTGCCAAATACTTGCCAATTCCCCCTAAACACAAAACCGATCTACTTGATTTACAGGTAGATCGGTTCTTTATCTCGAGGTCACAAGCGGAATCGAACCGCTGTACACGGTTTTGCAGACCGTTGCCTCACCACTCGGCCATGTGACCGGCAAGGAGTGCAAAGGTATGAAAGTCCCCGCACATTCCAAAAGAGCCCGAAAGGTTGAAGGGTAGCAAGGGCTCGCAATCTTTATGCTACCTTCGCCTGAAATCTGAAACCGGATGGCCCTGAAACCCGAATGGAAAGGATACGCCTGGATCCTGCTGGCTACCGTCACCGGATCAACGGTGTACGTCTTCAGCAAGGCCGCGCTTAACGAGGTCAGCCTCTTCCAGTTCGGCTCGTGGTGGTTCTTCCTGGCCATCGTTTGGAACCTCCTGTTCACCCTGCGATCCGCCGAATCCCGCAAATTCCGCCCGATCACCCACGGCTCGCTGAAAGTATTGCTGATCCTGGGATTGGTGGAGATGGTTGCCACCGGAAGTTTCTACGCCGCCATCGAGGCTTCTGCCAATCCTTCCATCCCCTCGTTCCTCCGGAACATGGAGTACCTGTTCATCGCCTTCCTGGGCGTGGTTCTCCTGCACGAACGTTTCCGGGGAGTTGAGATCGCGGGTGTGATCCTCTGCCTGGCCGGTGCCTTCGTGATCAGCTATCACAAGGGTGGTACACTCAGTTCATACCTCTCGGGAAGCTCAGGCCTCATGCTTCTCTGTACTTCCTTCTATGCCATCCGCACCCTCCTGGCCAAAATGTTCATCCACACGATCGGCCCTACCCTGCTGGCGATCAACCGGGCTATCTTCCTGTTCACACTTTCCGCTGTCCTGCTGGCCAGCTTCGGGCAGAGCATCAGGATACCCACCGGCGCTTTCATCAGCATATTGATCGGCTCGTTCCTGGGCCCCTTTCTCACCTCCATCAGCCAGTACAGCGCCCTGAAATATATCGAGGCCTCCCGGGCCGCCATCATCCAAAGCACCACGGCCCTCTTTACCGTGATCGGCGTTCTCCTCTATTTCGGCAAACTACCCCTGCTGTACCAGGCCTTCGGAGGGATCATCACGATCGGAGGGGTGATGCTGATCATAGCGGGAAGACGGATAGAGGACAGAAAAGAGAAGGCAGAGGGCAGAAGGCAGAAGGCAGAAATTAGTGTTTAAGGAAGAAGAAATAAGGGAAAGGGATATGGCTGAAAAAAATTTGAATGTATAAAGTACACTTGAAAAAAATTTTATCTTTAACAGATCCTGAATAGTTGTCACGAGCCGACAGGTTCCCTGTATTGACCCGCCTCAGCTGGACGGTAGGTGATTCCGATGAAACCAACTTCTTACATCCAAACTTAACCTATTCAACAACATGCGAAAATTTACCCTTATGCTGGCGCTCGCCTGGCTGGTGGCCGTGCCGGCTTTGCAATCTCAAACCCCTGTAACCAAGGGTGACGGATCGGTTTTCTTCTCCGAAACCTTCGGCTGGGAAAACGCGAATGATCCCAAGGGATGGACAGCCCCGACGGGATTTTACATGTATGACCCCAATGATAACGGATTCAACTGGGAATGGATGCCGAATGACAGCATCAACGACTACAAATGGACCCGGGAACCTCCCATGCTGTCCACCACTGCCGCAAACGGCTGGATCATCCTGTTCCTCTCAAGGTACAACCTGCCACAGCCGGACAACAGGATACCCGTGAACAACTCGGTCTGTTTTCCGGCCATCGACTGTTCATCACACGGATCGGTGGTCGTCAGCTATGAAACCTGCTTCATGAACTATGACGACAATCCGAACTATGACATGCTCCTGGAAGTATCGGTGGATAACTGGGTCCATGCAGCTGCATTCGACGCCAGTTTCGGAGCCAATTGGAAACAGCGGCCACTCCTTCAGCCACCCGGAATTCCGGTCCTTTTTCAGGCTAACATCTCCGAGGTTGCCGCAGGTCAGCCGAACGTCCTGATGAGATTGTCCTGGAAGCGGGGTACATTGTATTTTTGGGAGGTTGATGACTTCAAGGTATCGGAAGCCTGGGACAATGACCTCCAGATCAAATACGCCCAGGCGGAATGGTTCGACGGGGATGACGGCACCAGGCTGACCCCGTTCTTCAGCATTCCCAAATCGCAATTGGCAGGCAATTACATAACGAATTTCGAAGGTTCGGGTATTAACTTCGGCGAATATGACCAGGAAGAAGCCTTTTTCGAGGTTGATATTACAAAAAACAATGCATCCGTTTTCCACGCCGAAGGACCTAAAAAGGACATCTTCACGCTGGTCATAGATACAACGATCATAACGGAAACATACACCCCCACCGAATTCGGACATTATAAGATTACTTATGATTACAAGTCATCGGCAACCGATGCAACCCCTGGTAACAATAAAAAAGAAAACTATTTCAACGTTTCGGACAGCGTTTATTCCCATGCTGACGACACCTGGGAGGAAGCCTACAACTGGGGTGCCTATAAAACCGACAGCACCGCCCTGGAAAACCAGGTTTACGCAGTGAAATATCCCATATTTTCCGATTGCGAGGCCAGCTCGGTCTCGATCCTGTTTGCAGGCGGATTGGCTGACGGGAGGATCGATTTCCATGCAACGATCTATAAAGTGGATCCCACCGCTGTGGAATTACCGTTTGAATTGATTACCTCCGATCAACATGATTTCGATTCAACGATGCTGGGGGAATGGCGCACCTACCCCCTCAACAAAGACGGGGAAACTGAATTCCTTAAGGCAGGTGATGTTTTATACGTTGGTTTTGAATACAATAACGCGCACACGGAATACCTGATCCAACGCTATGACAACATCAAGCCCGGTTCCGATCAATCCATGAGAATCCTGGATCAGGTAACCTATATCCGGGAAATTCCGGATTCGTGGGGAGCAGTTGCGGTCAGGAACATCCTGATCCGGCTGAACATCAATGACCACAGCAACCCCATTGACGGCATTGATCTGAGCCCGTCCTCAGCCACTCTCGGGCAGAATTACCCGAACCCGTTCAACGGCCGGACCGAGATCGGTTATGAACTGGCGAACGAATCGGAAGTCCTGTTCACCGTGATGGATCTTGCAGGCCGGACAGTCATGGAAGTCAATCAGGGCCGGATGCCGGTCGGGAAGCATACCTTCTCCCTGCAAACCGGCAACCTGGAAGCAGGCGTTTACTATTACACCCTGAGGGCCGGCAGCTTTACGCAGACCAAACAGATGGTGATCGTTGACTGATCACATGCCTTTAAAAAAAGCCACCCATCGAGGTGGCTTTTTTTTGCTGGAAGCAATCCTTAAAGGAGGAAGGAGAAAGGAGGAAGGAGGAAGGGTAAATGTCAAAATCAGCTCTTCGACAGACGTTGTTTTCCTCCGTACATTTTTAACAAATTAACTATCTTAAGGCAATAATCGGGACTCCTATGCCACGCCACTTACTTACTTCCATTTTACACTCCTCCCCTTTCTCCTTCCTCCTTTCTCCTTTCTCCTTCCTCCTTTCTCCTTTCTCCTTGATCCTGTGCCTTCTTCTATCGCAATGCTCCCCTCACGCCACCGACCCGCTGAAGCAGTCCTTTCTGTCTCCGCCCGATTCCGCCCGCCCGGGCGTTTACTGGTATTTCATGGACGGGAATATGCAGCGGGAGGCCATCACAGGCGACCTGGAGTCGATGAAAGAGGCCGGGATCGGCTATGTGCTGTTCCTGGAGGTCAATGTGGGTGTGCCGCGCGGAAAGGTCGACCTGCTCAGTGACCAGTGGCAGGAACTGTTCAGTTTCGCGGTGAAGGAGTGCGAACGCCTGGGCATCCGCCTGATCATGGGATCGGGACCCGGATGGGCCGGGAGCGGCGGCCCGTGGGTGAAGCCGGAGCAGTCGATGATGCACCTGATGTCCAGCTCCGTTGAAGTGCGGGGCCCATCGGCTTATAATAAAAAGCTTCCCGTTCCCCCTCCGAAAACGCCCATTTTCGGTGACCGGAGCGTTCCCGCGGACCTGAAGGCCATCCGCGATGCCTGGTACCAGGATGTGGCAGTCCTGGCATTCCCCACCCCGAAAGTCAAAAAAATGACCGGACTGATCGATGAAAAGGCCTTTTTTTACCGGCAACCTTATACTTCGATGGAAGGGGTGCTGCCTTTCCTGCCGACAGCAGCCTCGTACCCGGAAACGGCCGGAGCCTCAATCGACCGGGACCAGATAATGGATATCACCGATAAGATGGCTCCCGATGGCACCCTCACCTGGCAGGTGCCCCCGGGCAAATGGACAATCATACGGTTCGACACCCGCAACAACGGGGCGGTCACCCGTCCTGCACCGGTCCCCGGACTGGGCTTTGAGGCCGATAAGTTCGACACGACCGCGTTTGACGCCCATTACGACGCTTATATCGGGAAGCTGATACGACGGGCAGATCCACGGCAATCGGCTACCGGAGGAGGTTGGACGATGATCCATATCGACAGCTGGGAGATGGGGGCACAAAACTGGTCACCCCGTTTCCGCGAGGAATTTCAGAAGCGGCGGGGTTACGATCTCCTGCCATTCCTGCCCGCTTATGCCGGGTTAATCGTGGGAAGCGAGGAATTGACCGAGCGGTTCCTCTGGGACCTGCGGCAGACAGGCAATGAGCTGATCGTGGAGAACCATGCCGAACGGTTCAGGGAGCTCGGCCGGAAAAACGGTTTCCGGCTCTCCATCGAGCCCTATGACATGAATCCAGCTGCCGATCTCGACCTGGGCAGCGTGGCCGATGTGCCGATGTGCGAGTTCTGGAGCGACGGTTACGGTTTCAATTCCGCCTTCAGCTGCTTTGAATCCACCTCGATCGCCCATGTGCTGGGCAAGCCCGTGGTGGCTGCCGAAGGATTCACAGCCTGGGATGACGAGGCTTGGAAACTTTACCCGGGAGCCGTGAAGAACCAGGGCGACTGGGCTTTCTGCATGGGCATCAACCGGGTGATCTATCATACGTTTGCTCATAAGCCCTACGGCGATGCTCTCCGCCCCGGGGTTACCATGGGACCCTACGGCGTTCACTGGGACCGCGGCCAGACCTGGTGGCCGATGGCTTCAGCCTATCATACCTACATGGCCCGGTGCCAGTATATCCTGTCGCAGGGAACGGCTATCGCCGATATTCTCTACCTCACGCCGGAAGGGGCGCCCCAGGTGTTTGTCGCGCCCCCGTCAGCCGTTGAGGGCACAGCGGTTCTGCCCGATAAAAAAGGCTTTTCGTTCGACGGATGTTCCCCCCGGATGTTAATCAACCATGCGACGGTCAGGGATAGCCTGATCACCTTCCCCGGAGGCATTTCCTACCGGATACTGGTCCTCCCCGGTATCGAAACCATGACCCCGGAGCTGATCACCAAACTTGAAGCACTGGCCAAAGCCGGCGCCAGGATCATCGGGAACCCGCCAGTGAAGTCGCCGTCGCTCGTTGGTTATCCGCAGTGCGATTCCATTGTAAGTAATCTGGCGAAACTGTTGTGGAACGGATCACGCATCACGCGTCACGCATCACGAGTCACGAGTCACGAATCACGAGTCACGAATCACGAGTCACGAGTCACGAGTCACGATCTCTACCCCTCATACGATTCGATTGCCAAACTCCTCAAAACTTCAGGGGTGAGAGAGGACTTTACGGCATCGGGGGCGATACGGTATATCCACCGGTCGTTGCCGGGGCGGGAGATCTATTTTATCTCGAACCGGACGGATCAGAAAGTGAAGGATGTCTGCACGTTCCGCGACGGAACGATGGATGCCGAGTTGTGGGATGCAGTAACGGGCGAGATCAGGACACTGGACGGGGTTTACGCTGCAGAAGGAGGAATTTCGGTGCCGGTTGAGCTCGGGGAATACCAAAGCTACTTTGTCGTTTTTAATTCAGGGTTGAGCATGAAGGAGAAAGGAGAAAGGAGGAAGGAGAAAGAGAATGTTGATTTTCCTGATATGGAAACGGTGTTGGAGCTGGGCGGGCCGTGGAAGGTCAGTTTTGATACAGCCTGGGGCGGTCCGGGAATGATTGTTTTTGATACGCTGGCCGACTGGACCGCCAGGCCGGAGCCGGGCATCCGGTTCTATTCAGGCATCGCCCGCTATTCCATCACCTTTGATTATCCCGGTGAGCGTTACGACCTTATGAGAAATCAGTTTTATCTCGACTTGGGTAAAGTTTATAACCTGGCACGCGTCAGACTGAACGGCAAAGAGATGGGGACAGTGTGGACCGCGCCATGGAGGATCCGGACTTCCGGAGCCCTTCAAAAGAAAGGCAACCGTCTGGAGATAGAAGTCTCGAATCTCTGGATCAACCGCCTGATAGGCGATGAAGCTCAGCCCTGGGACGGCGTTGAGGAAGGCAAATGGCCCGACTGGCTGCTGGAGGGCAGGTCCCGGCCAACCGGCCGTTACACGTTTACCACCCACCGGTTTTACAAGGCGGGCGACACTCTGGCACCATCCGGGCTGATGGGGACGGTAACAATTCAAAAGGAGAAAGGAGGAAGGAGGAAGGAGTAAGGGGAGAATGAGTAATAAAGTAGACCAATCCTTTTTACTTCAGATAACTTTCCTTTCTCCTTTGTCCTTTCTCCTTTCTCCTTACAAGGTTATCAGCTCCTGCCTCCCCTTCTGGGCAGGTCGCGGAAACCACCACCGCCGCTGGGACCACGGTATCCGCTGCCGCCTCCGCGGTTGAAACCTCCGCCTCCGCCCTGATATCCGCCACCACCGCGGCTAAAACCTCCGCCGAACCCGCTCTTTCGTTCGGGTTTATCTTCGGCCTTGTTCACGACAATCGTACGTCCTTCAACTTCAGATCCATTCAATTTCTCAATGGCCTTTTTAGCAGCCTCGTCATCCGGCATTTCAACAAAACCGAATCCCTTGCTCCGCCCGCTGATTTTATCGGTGATGATCTTGGCGGAACTTACTTCACCGAATTCTTCGAACATCTCCCTTAATTCGGCTTCAGTCAAACGAAAAGGAAGACTGCCAACAAATAAATTCATGATCGGATAAAAATTACGTTAGCTTAAAAACCATTACCAACTCAAAAATAATAAAAGTCTGATTATCCAACAGCTGAAAAATTGCTTCAGTCCCTGGTCTCTTGTCTCTTGTCTCTTCGTCTCTTAGTCTCTTCGTCTCTCAACCTCTCCATCTCCACGCTCACCGCCCCAATCTTGCCCCCCATCGGAGGATTGAGCTTGGCAACCTTCACCTTTGCCCGGTCAAGCTGAGGGAACTCGCTGAACAGGCGATCGAGGATCCGGCAGGCAATGTGTTCCAGAAGATAACTCTTGCTTTTCATCTCGCTTTTTACCAGGTCATAGGCCGACTGATAATTCAGCGTATCACGGATATTATCGGAACGGCAGGCCGCGGAACAGTCTGTTTCGAGCTCCAGGTCGACGATAAAGCGGTTACCTACAATGCGTTCCTCCTCGTAACACCCGTGGAACGAATAGAACTCCATTTTCTCGATGCGGATCAGGCCCATGTCCGGTTGATTTGAGGCACCAAGTTACTGACACTCCCCGATTCCAACAAACCTCCAAAAAATAAGTGTTTTCCGGGGTCATTGATTATTTTTAATCCGGCAAACCCAACCTGTTGTCCCATGATCCTGAAGAATTCCCCTGCCCGCGTCCGACTGGTTCTATTGTCTGTTGCGGTTTTGGCCACTCGCTGCTCGCTGCCATCCGGTGATCCGCTCAAAGCCGGTTTTCTTGAGCCGCCCGATTCCGCCAGGCCCGGTGTTTACTGGTATATCCTAGACGGGAACCTGGATAAGGAAGAAATCACCGCTGACCTGGAGGCGATGAAAGAGGCCGGCATCGGATATGCCCTGTACCAGGAGGTCAGTAACACCCCGCGAGGGAAGGTCGATTTTTTAAGCGAGGAATGGCAGGAGCTTTAC
>Ga0208047_1000514_pt1 | contig 14425 bp, 11 predicted proteins | sample Kivu_220m_FD_184162 | JGI IMG/M metagenome (GOLD analysis project Ga0208047, IMG submission 184162) | Freshwater microbial communities from Lake Kivu, Western Province, Rwanda to study Microbial Dark Matter (Phase II) - Kivu_220m (SPAdes)... | ecosystem: Environmental > Aquatic > Freshwater >...
AAATGGCTGATATAGAAAAACAATATGAAGAAGCAAAGAAGCAATATCAGGATGTGGGTGTAGATACTGATAAAGTCCTGACGAGTCTTGCCCAAATACCGGTATCTGTGCACTGCTGGCAGGGAGACGACGTAAGCGGCTTCGAATATACAGATGCTGTGCTTGGCGGGGGACTGCTTACTACAGGCAATTTCAAAGGAAAACCCCGCAATCTGCCACAGCTCTGGCAGGATATTGAAAAAGCATTTTCGCTTATTCCCGGACCAAAAAAAATAAACCTTCACCCGATATATGGTGACTTTAAGGGTAAGAAAGTGGACAGGGACCAGATAGGCCCGCAGCATTTTGAAAGCTGGGCCGACTGGGCGCAAAAAAATAATGCAGGCGTTGATTTTAATCCGACAACATTTGCCCATAAACTGTCTGACAGCGGATATACCATTTCAGATAAGGATAAAAGAATAAGGAAATTCTGGATAGAGCACTCCAAAAGATGCAGGGAAATATCAGATTATTTTGGGAGCCGCCTTGGAAAGACCTGCATATATAATATCTGGGTACAGGATGGCACCAAAGACTCGACCCTGTCAAAATATGAGCACAGGCTGATTTTAAAAGAGGCCCTTGATGAGATATTTTCAGTCAAATATCCGGAAGAAAATGTACTGGATGCTCTTGAGTCCAAGCTTTTCGGCCTTGGTTCAGAATCTTTTGTTGTGGGCTCCCTTGAGTTCTACCTGTCATATGCGGCCCAAAATGGAAAGCTTATCACTTTTGATACCGGGCACTTTCATCCCACAGAACAGGTTTCAGACAAGATTTCAGCAGTACTTCCATTTTTAAAAGGAATAATGCTTCATTTAAGCAGGGGCATAAGATGGGATAGCGACCATGTAACCACAATGTCTGATGAAGTTATTGAGATTATGAAAGAAATCGTAAGGGCCGGCGCTACCGGCAGGGTCCATATAGGCACTGATTTTTTTGATGCCTCAATTAACAGGATAGGCGCATGGGTGATAGGGGCAAGAGCGGTAATAAAAGCTCTCCTTATTGCATTGCTTGAACCTGCGGCAATAATTAAAAAGTATGAAGACGAAGGCAAACTTTTTGCAAGGCTTGGAATGCTTGAAGATTCAAAGACAATGCCTTTTGGCGCAGTGTGGAATTACTACTGTAAAATATCATCCGCTCCTCAGGACAAAGCCTGGATAGATGAAGTTCTTAAGTATGAGTCCGAAGTGCTGGACAGGAGATAAGGGCGATGATTTTTAAACAGATAGAATCCGGCGGGGACAGGAACTATGCATATCTTGTTGCCTGTGAAAAAACAGGCAAAGCTGCAATAATTGACCCTTCTCCTGATGCAGATAAAGTGCTAGCAGCAATAAAAGAGGAAAACAGCAGGCTTACCGGCATCAATATAGATATTGGATATGTCATCAATACCCATGGCCATTATGACCATTCTGGCGGCAATGACTATTTTAAGAAAAATGGCAAAGACAGCCAAATAAAATTCTTAAACTGCCGGGGAGTAAAAGGCCAGATACAACCGGAAGATGGAATGCCAATTAATATCGGGACGGTAAAGCTTGAAATAATTACTTCTCCGGGGCACACGCCGGATTCCATTTGTATTAAAGCAGGCACAAATCTTGTAACCGGCGATACACTTTTTGTAGGCAAAGTGGGCGGAACATACAGCATAGAAGATGCAGTGGCCGAATTTGAAAGCCTGAAGAAAATCATGAGTCTTCCCCCTGAAACTGAAATCTGGCCGGGACACAATTATGGTGTGAAGCCGCATTCAACTGTCGCTTATGAGCTTGAAAATAACCCTTTTATTTTGAGGCTTGCTGATTTTGACAGCTTCCTGTGGTTAAAGCAGAACTGGGCTGATTACAAAGCGGAGCATGGGATAAAATAAATGAAGGAATAAAATAAATTGTATTGTTAATAAATTAAGTAAATAAATTGGCGGCCGGGTTTTTAGTTTATATGCAGCACTTTTGAGCCAGCAAATTTCCCGCTTTTTAATTCATAAAGTGCTGCATTGGCTTCTTCAAGTGAAAATATTCTTATGTGCGGCCTTATTTTTGCTTTTGCAGCAATATCAAGAAATTCTTCTGCATCACGGCTTGTTACATTTGCCACACTCTTTACTTCCTTTTCGAGCCATAAATGCTTTGCATAATCAAGGCCCTGCAGGTATTGTTTATCTTTTTCTTCTTTTCTTATGAGATTCATGACAAGCCTGCCACCCTTTTGCAGGTTACCCAAAGCAAAAATTACAGGTTTCCAGACAGGGGTGGTATCTATTATGCAATCAAGCTTTTGGGGTGTTGCATCCTCAATATCGCCGGCCCAGTCCGCTCCCAGCCTTATTGCAAGCTTTCGCTCTTCAGGATTGCGTGTCAGTACAAACTTTTTTGAATCAGGGTACAGCCAGTTTGCAGTCTGCAGCACAATATGGTTGGCAGAGCCAAATCCGTAAAGCCCCAGGGTTTTACCGTTTTCCATTCCGGCAAGCTTTACCGAGCGCCACCCTACAACACCTGCGCACATAAGAGGTGCTGCACTGCAGAGGTCCTTAAAAGATAGAGGTATCATACAGGCGGATGTTTCGCTTATTACCATGTATTCTGCATAACCGCCATCTGCATGGCATCCTGTGGCCTTAAACTCATCGCAAAGATTTTCCTGTCCGTTTATACAGAACCTGCATTTGCCGCAGCTTGAAAAAAACCAGGTGGCTCCCGCCATATCTCCTTTTTTAAACTTTGTGACATTTTTGCCGGTTTGGGCCACAACTCCTGCAACCTGATGGCCGGGCACAACCGGCATTTTAGGAGGGACGATCCTGCCTTCGATCTGGTCAAGTTCCGTGTGGCATATTCCGCAGGCCGATACCTTTATAAGTATATCCTCAGGTCCGGGTTGAGGGACAGGCAGGTCTTTAAAAACCAGGGGTCCCGCAATAGTTGTGCCATGCACCCCGGTATTACCTTTATCTCTGCCAGTATCTTTGCCGGCTTCATCCAGCAATGATGTGCGGGTAAGTAACATTGCTCTCATTTTAAACCTTAGAATTCTTTTCTATGTATTATTTTAAAAACAAGCCATTTTCAGGACGACTGGACATAAGCTACATTGCTTGATTTGCTTATCATCATAAGAGAAATTCCAATGAGCGCAAACATCAGGTGAAGCATGCCGGCATAAGCAAACAAAACATACAGTATTTTTTTAAAGCCAAAATCGGGCAGTGAAGTCGTTGTGGTGCTGAAACTGTTTGAAGCGCTTTCAATTTTTACGGAAATATCCTCCATATCCAATGCGATCTTATCGATATCATCTGCGTTTTTATCAAAAGTGCCTGCGGTACCTTCAATACTTTCTGAAAGTGTACTTAAACTATCTCCTATGTCATTAAAATATTTGACAGTATCTTCAAGGGGCTTGACCGTAAATATTTCAAAATTCATGGATTTTGCAATACCATAGGTTGCCTCAGATGCTGTTTTAGAAAGAGTTGACACATTAAGCAGTGTATTTTTTACTTCTCTTACAGTTTTAGAGACATTTGCCATTGCAGTAGAGGTATCTTTGATTAGTGTGTTTACCGAGTCCGAACCCTCCTGGACCGAATTATTAATGCTTGCAAAGTTCAAGCTTGAAAGATTGAAATCCTTTACAACAAACATTCCCCCGAAAAATACTCCGGAGCCCGCAATGCCGAATACAAGCATGATTATTGCCAGGATGTAGACAAATGCCAGTTTTCTTGGAGACATAGAAACTCCTTTTCTCAAAGGTTTAAAAAAAATTTTTTAACTAATCAATAATATAATCTTTCATGGTAATTTTATACATAATCTTTACTAATCAACTAATTTTATTTAAATAAAGCTTGCATTTAAGTTAAAATATTTAGCATGGTAAAAAGAAAGATAAAAAAATATCTTCTCCTGTTTATATTATCCCTTGCTGCAGTTTCGTTAATAATCATATTTATTGCTCCCGGTGCAGTTTTTGGACAGGTTTGGCTCCCGGGCTATTATTTTATAGTGAAAACACAGATACCCGAAATTACACCCGGCACACAAAAAGCAGTTTACCTTACCGGTTATTACAGCATAGGAAACAAGCAGAAAAGAGAGCAGATATATGAAATGATAGAAAAGACTGAGTTAAATGCAATTGTCTTTGATGTCAAGGATGACCTCGGTTATATAGACTATAACTGCGCCCTGCCTGAAGCCGTAAACACAGGGGCGGTAAAATCATATTATGACCTGGATGAACTTATGGGCGAATTTGACCAGTATGGCATATACAGCATAGCAAGGTTTGTCACATTCAAGGACAACGTGCTTCCGAAGGCAAGAAATGATTTTGCAATAATCAATAAAAACACAGGAGGGCCCATAACTCTTGAAGGCTCGACCTGGGTAGATATATATAATGAACAGGCATGGGATTATTATATAGAAATAATCAAGGACCTTGCTGCAAAAGGAGTCGACGAGGTGCAGTTTGATTATATACGCGCACCATCAAGGGGCAGCATCCAGAATGCTGTGTATCCTGCCAATACTGATGATATGCAAAAGGTCTGGGCAATAAAAAGTTTCCTTGCAAAAGTCCAGGATAAGACAAGCAGTTATAATATAAAGATTTCTGCAGATGTCTTCGGATGGGTTTTTATCACGGAAAACGACCAGGGCATCGGCCAGCTCATAGAGGAAATGGCTCCCCAGCTTGATTACATTTATCCGATGGCTTACCCGTCGCACTACAATGTCCATTTTTTGGGTTTTGATGATGCAGAGGCACATCCCTATGAAGTGATGAAGTACACTTTGGAAAAAGGATTTGCAAGGATAGGCGATTCAGGATGCAGCATTATCCCATGGGTGCAGGCTTTCAGCTATGATTTGAAATATACTGAAAAAGACATACTTGCGCAGGTAAATGCCGCTGAGGACCTTGGAATAAAAGGGTTTCTGTTCTGGAACGCTGCAAATAAATATTCTACTGTCGAGCGCGCTCTTCTAACAAGGAACTGATTTTATTATAACTACCCGGTGTTTACCTTGCCGGAGTGCATTAATCTTTTCAAACAGGCTTCTTTTTTGGTATATTCTTTGTATGGTCGAGACAGTTATTAAAGAAAATGCCAACACATCAAGAAGGGACAGGTTGCTTAACCTGCTCCGCATTTTTATCAGCCTTCTGCTGCTTGCATTTATTGTTATAAAAAATTACAAGGATTTCAGTGAGATCTATTCGGCAATTGCAGGCATAAGTGCTCTTCTGATTTGCCTGGCTTTAATTACTCATCTATTTATGCTTTGGCTGGAATCTATTCTATGGGACATACTTTTAAGAGGGCTGGATGTAAAAATTAACAGAGCCTATCTGTTCCAGGCCATGATGGTAGCTTATTTTTACAATAATCTGCTTCCGTCAAATATTGGTGGAGATTTTTTCAGGATATATGACCTTGCAAAAAACCGCGGCGCTCCTGTTGCAAAATGCGCTTCTGCGGTATTTATGCAGAGGGTTTTCGGGCTTATCACGATTACTGTTTTTTTTACTGCAACTTCTTTTTCAATTTACAGGATGCTTAAAAATTATATAATCGTTATTGCTGTTTTCCTTGGCATAGCTTTCGTTCTTTTTACACTGCTTGCAAAGCCATCGCTATTTAAGATAGACAAGCTGTTTTTAAAGTTTGCAAAAATCCGCAGATTCTGGCCAAAAATACAGGGATTTTCTGATGCTGTTTTAAGCTATAGAAACAGGGTTCCCAGGCTTCTGCTGGGACTTGTAATTAATATTTGCTGCCAGATGCTTTTTACTGTGATGTTTTATCTTGTATCCATATCTTTAGGGCTGGATATAAGTTTTATGACGCTTGCGTTCATGGTCCCTGTCATATTTGTGTTGATAGGAATTCCCATATCAATTGGAGGGCTGGGGGTCAGGGAAAATGTAATAGTGTTTTTACTATTAAGCTTTGGCGTCGCAAATGAAAAAGCAGTTGCGTTCTCATTGATTGTTTTGTTTGTCCATATTTTTAATGCAGCGCTGGGCGGCATGGTTTATCTTTTCAGGAACATATTTTACAGGTCAAAAGGCTTTATTTAATTGCCCTGGTTATCCCTGATGGTATCTTTTAATGAGCCTAAAGTCACTGTAAGTTCCATACTTTGGCCGTTTCTTGTTTCAATTAAATCTGATTGTAATTAGACTAATAATCGTCTATAATTCGTCTATAATGTTTAAGCCAATTTATGAAATAACAAATAAGTTACTTTTTAATGTTAAGAAAATCAGCATTATGGTTTCTGAGCTTAATAGTAAAAGGTTCCCTGAAGTAGTCTTATATGAGCTTGAAAAAAGAGCAAGAGAAATTTCAGCACACGCCTCAACCAGCATAGAGGGTAATCCCCTGCCATTAACTGATGTCAAACTGATTCTTAAAAATCAGCCTCAAGTTTTAAGAACTAGCGAACAGGAAATAATAAACTACAACAAGGCTTTAATGCATTTAAATAAAGACATTAAAGCGAATTCTATAAAATTCAATCTAAACCTCATTCTCTCTGTTCATAAAAAAGTGGTTTACAAATTAGTTCCACAATACCAGTGTGGAAAATTAAGAGCAGAACCGGTATTTGTAAATAGTCCAAAAACAGGTGAAACAATATACTGGCCACCAGACCATAAAGATGTTCCAGGTCTTATTAGCGACCTTATAGATTTTGTTAATAAAAATAGAAGTAAAATAGATCCGCTAATTATTTCGGGTATTTTTCATAAACAATTTGTGATTATACATCCATTTATTGATGGTAATGGCAGGACAACCAGACTTTTAACAAAAGCTATTCTGGCAGACATGGATCTTGATACTTTTAATCTTTTCAGCTTTGAAAATTATTATAATAAAAATGTTACCAGCTATTTTAGCAATGTCGGAGTATTGGGAAATTATTATGATCTGGCAGATTCTATTAATTTTACCAGTTGGCTTGAATATTTTACTGATGGAATCATTGATGAACTTCTAAGGGTAAAAAAAATTTCAACAGAAATTTCTATAAGTCCTGAAACAGAACTTCTGGATTATCATAAAAATATTTTGGAGTTTATAGAGAAAAAAGGATTTATTAGAGATAAAGATTATTCAAAACTTACTGAGCGCGCTAAAGCAACCAGAAGTCTTGATTTTAAAAAGCTTATCGAGATGGGACTCATTGAAAGAGAAGGAAAGGGCAAAGCCACATATTATCAGCTTAAAACTAAATAACTATGGTGTCCTTGGGCAGATTCGAACTGCCGACACCAGGTTTAGGAAACCTGTGCTCTATCCTGCTGAGCTACAAGGACACAAAGTGAAGCAAAAAACCTGTCAAATTTTTTAGCTTATATAATATAACCTAAAAAAAATAAAAGTTCAAAATATTTGATATCGGCAAAACCTGCCTATTCGCAGAAATAGCAATAATCTATTATAATACTGCTTGTTATAAATGTTATAAACTATTGGCATACCGCTATTTTTTTTGGAGATTTATACGGACATAATTGATGAGACTTTAATGATTGAGCCGGTTTATAAAATTGATGAGGCCAAAATAAATAGTTAGGAATATATATATGAACCTGAATTTTACAATAAAAAACCTTGAACCCGGCAAGCTTGATATTATCAAGTTTAAATGTTCGGGCTGCAACTACTGGTGCGCCGGCAGGATGACAGATATTATTGACGACCTGTCTCTTAATTATAGTTTCTGGCAAATGATAAAAAGCAAATTCTTTGAATTCCGTAACTCGATTTCCAGGAAAAACTTTATTTATTCGCTTATTTCAAGTGGCGGCATTGCCAAAGCTGCGTTCAGGGGGAAAAAATGCACAGGCATACTGATGGCAGGAAAGTATTATCTTTTCCCCAGGCTGAAATATTTCAATGTTTTTCCGCCTGACAGCGAAAGCATTTTCCTTGGGTGCCTTTATGTGGACCCTGACTATCGAAACCTTGGAATCGGTAAAAAGCTCATAATCTCGCTTGAAAAGGACCTCATACAGAATAAAGTAAAATCTATTGAGGCAATAGCCAAAAGGGTAAATGATGACATGGAGCTTGAGGAATATATTAACAGCCCTTTAATACCGGTCAAATATCTGGTTAAACAAGGGTTTTACATTAAAAAAAATGACGAACAGTACCCGCTTTTAAGGTTGGACCTTTCAGCCCTTTCGATAGCAAAGGAATTCTTAAAAGGCAGGCTCGCATTAAAAAACTTTGTCCTTGAGAGGGCAGTAAAATCTCCTGTGACAATGAGGGAAGAGGAACAATAGGCAGTTTTTAATTTATATTAATAAGGATAATTAAAGCGGCAATTTGTTTTGGTAATTAATTAAAAAATAGTGTTTGAAATTAAAATTAAAATCATTATAATATATTACGCGCAATTGGCACAAATTGTCTTACCGAATCATTCATTGCGGGGTGGAGCAGTCTGGTAGCTCGTCGGGCTCATAACCCGAAGGTCATAGGTTCAAATCCTATCCCCGCTACCAATCAAAAAACCAAAAAACCCTTTTCTTTTATGTACAGAGCAGTAAAAATAAAAAATTATTTATTAGCAGCAATTATATTGGGGTTGCTACTATCCTGCATTTTGACTCTTACGGCATGTGAACAGATTAACGGCTTGAAAGATAAAGTATTTAACAGTTTTAACAGTAAAGCTTCCCAGGATGAAGCAGTCAGCACAGTAAAAGGTTTCTTTGAAGCAATTGTGGCAGATGACCTTGACGAAGCGTTCAAGTATGTTTATATGCCCCGGACAGAAGGGGTAAACAAGGATGAAAAAACCTCAGACGATTTTAAAAAAGAATTTAACAGCATTACAAAAATAGTATCTTTTAAAATAAACTGGATCGAAGTGAAGAATAATATTGCTATTGTTAATGTGGACCTTATCGATACTTATGATGGCGAGGAAAAAATATATAAAGACATGCAGGTATCCCTCGTAAAAGATAGCGAAGAAACCTGGAAGATAAATTTCTGGGAATGAAATGAGAAATAAAATTTAATCAAATGCACTGTTCAGTTAATGGAGCGGTTAATAAATAAAATGATAATCAATAAATAAAATAATAGTAAACCTTTAAACTGGAAAGCCTTAAATGAAAGTCTTATTTTTAGGTGATATTTTCGGAAACCCCGGCAGGACATGCATAAGCAGGGAGCTTCCCAGGCTTGTGCAGAAACATAGAGCTGACATTGTAATTGCAAACGGGGAAAATGCAGCAGGCGGCATTGGCATAAATCCCGGCATTGCAGATTTTTTACTTGATGCTGGCATAGATGTAATTACTTCCGGAAACCATATTTACAAGAAAAAAGAGATATACGATTACATAAACAGCGAGCCAAGGCTCATAAAGCCTGCAAATTTCCCCCCAGATACACCGGGAAACGGATATTATATTTTTTCCAATCTCAAGTACCTTGCAAAAAAAGTAGCAGTTGTCAATTTATGCGGCAGGGTATTTGTGGAAAACCTTGACTGTCCCTTCAGGAAAATGGACGAGCTGCTTCCTGCAATTTACAGCCAGACAAATATCGTAATAGTTGATTTCCATGCAGAGGTTACAAGCGAGAAGATGGCAATGGGCTGGTATCTTGACGGCAAAGTCAGCGCAGTCATAGGTACCCATACCCATGTTCAGACAGCGGATGAAAGGATACTTCCAAGGGGCACAGCATTTATTTCAGATGCAGGAATGGTCGGACCGAGGGATTCAGTCATAGGAGTAAAAAAGGAACTTATAATTGACCGCTTTATTAAAATGATGCCCCAGAAATTTGTTGTTGCCTGTGATGACAACTGGATAAATGGAGTTGTCGTCGATATTGATGAGTCCACAGGAAAATCTAAAAGCATAAGCAGGATAAATTACAGCGCGGAATCAAGCGGGATATAACGAGGTTTTGCTTCATGAATGCAAATAACCCAAAAAAGCTTCCTGCAATTGTCAAAAAAGTAAATGACACAATCTCAAAATACGGCCTTATACAGGAAAATGACAAAGTACTAGTCTCTGTTTCGGGCGGGCCTGACTCTATGTTCCTTGTCCATGCACTTGGCATGTTAAGAGACATGTTAAAATTCCGGCTTTCATGCTTTCACCTTGACCACCTTACAAGAAACGGCCAGTCAACAGCTGATGCAGATTTTGTAAAGCAATTCTGCGCAGGTAACAGCCTTGAACTTGCAAGTTATACAGTGGATGCAAAAAAGTGGAGCAAAGATAGCAGGCTTTCCTTCCAGGAAGGAGCAAGGACCTTGCGGATAAAACTGCTTGAAGAGACCGCAGATAAGACAGGGGCAACAAAAATAGCGCTCGGCCATACTGCAAGTGACAGTATTGAGACCTTTTTCTTAAATCTTTTAAGGGGCTCCGGGTTAAACGGCCTTTCAGGAATTGCCCCGGCAACCGGCAGGTTTATAAGGCCGCTTATTGACATTGAAAGAAATGAGATTGAAAAATATTTAAAAGATAAGTCAACACCATTCAGGGTGGATGTTTCAAACCTTGAAAACATATATGCAAGAAACAAAATAAGAAACCTGCTTTTGCCTTTTATAAGGGAGGATTTTGCAGCCGATATTGATAAGAAGGTTTCTCTTTTAATCAGAAACCTCAGGGACGATAACAGTTTGATTGAAGAAATTGCTTTGCAGGGACTTGTTGAAGTTACAGAAAAAACTGGCGGAAAAGATAATGCCATTAACCAAAGTTTAATTGTGAGCGGCTCCCTTACAATAGATTTGTTAAAACTATCTGTTTATCCCTTGCCGCTTGTAAGGCGCATACTTATGTGTGCAATTGAAAAAGTAAAAGGAAGCCCAACAGATATAAAAAGTAAAAATATTGATGACGTTACAGGGATTGCCCTGCAGAAGGGCGGCCCCGCAAAAGAGATAACATTGCCCGACGGGGTGCTGGTTATTAAGGAAAATGAAAAGCTTTTCCTTTTTAAATATACCGGTGCCTCATTTAAAGCGGCTTCCAGGCAGGCCCCGCAGGCTCTAAAAGATTTAGAAACTGCAGAAGATATAAATGAAATCAATCCGGGCTCAATCCAGTTATATGAGGAAAAAGGCATTAAAATAAAGACAGAGATAATAAATGGAGGTATCGGTTTAATTAAAGATAAAAAGCCCGCAAGAGATGAAGCTTACCTTGATTATGATTGCATCAGTTTTCCGGTTATCATGAGATTCTGGGAAGAAAAAGGTGAAAAATTTTATCCCCTTGGCCTTGGCGGAAGTAAAAAGCTGCAGGATTTTTTTACTGACAGGAAGGTGCCCCCCAGTTTAAGGGCCCGCATACCTTTATTTTTCGACAGCGCCAAACTTATCTGGGTCGCAGGTTATGAAATTGACGAAAGAGTCAAATTAACTGATAAAACTGTAAAAATATTCCATATAAAAATATTTAAGAATTAATGGTAATATATTGTTGCAAATGACAATGGCACGTTAAGTTAAAATACTTATTTGCTCAAAGAATAAACCGTAACGCGCTAAAAAAAGAAAGAAGCATTGAGGCAATGGTTGAGGACAAAGAAATCAAAGTATTGATAGATGAAAAGACTTTAAAGAAAAAAATCCGCAAACTTGGGGAAATGATATCAAAAGATTATGCCGGCAGGACCCCTATCCTGGTTGCTATTCTTAAAGGCTCTTTTATTTTTGTTGCTGATATTTGCAGGTGTATAAGTGTACCGGTTGTTTTTGATTTCATGGCCCTGTCAAGTTACGGCAATGCAAGGGTCAGTTCAGGCATTGTCAGGATTACAAAGGACCTGGATACAAATATTGAAGGAAGGGATATAATAATAATCGAGGACATAATAGATTCGGGAAGGACGTTAAATTACCTTATTAAAAACCTCGAGGCGCGCAATCCTAAAAGCATAGAGATATGCGCACTGCTTGATAAGGAAGTGCCGCGAAAAACGGCAAACAACATTAAATATAAGGGATTTGATATTCCAAATAAATATGTTATCGGATACGGGCTGGATGTCGGAGAAAAATACAGGAACCTGCCATATATCGGTTATTTAGAAGACGAATAAACAATTCACAATACGGAAAATCCGGGGATTACCTGACAGGGTAAGCAACTTTAAAGCATTTATGCCGCATTATTTATTGCACCATTTCATATTTCTGAAACCTTATATCTGGAGCGAAGAATTTATTTCTGCAGGTTTTAAAGGGCTTACCTGTTTTTATTAAAATGACAGCGGATATGTAAAAACTTTGTAAAAACTTCCCTTGTTTCTTTTGTCAAATTTCATTATTTTTATATAATAATATATAATATCAATATTTATTTGCCGATATTTTAAGAAGGCTTTTTTGTCTGCCGGCAGATAAAAAGAGAAGTCGATTACGATAAAGCAGTAAAAAGCAGTTTAAAAAAATAAAAAGGGGTGTATTAACACTTGAAAAGAAGTTTTAAAAATATCGCTCTGCTCATATTACTTATAGTGGTGATGTTTTTGATATTCAGGAACCCGCTCTTCCTTTCACCTGAAGTAACAGAACTCTCCATGAACGAGTTTATGACAAAAGTCAACAGTAACGGGATAAACACTGCCGAACCGATTACAATCAAAGGAGAAGATAAGCTTATTGAAGGTAAGTTATCCGACGGTTCGTCATTTAAAGTGTCTTATCTTGACAATTATGACATCACTGAGGTGCTGCTTGCAAAAAACATTCCGTTTATAGTAAACAACCAGAAGCAGTCAATATGGATGCAGCTGCTGCTCAGCGCGCTGCCTTTCCTTATAATGTTCGGGCTCATATTTTTCATGATGAACCAGCTGCAGGGCGGCGGGTCCAAAGTGATGCAATTTGGCAAAAGCAAGGCCCGGGTTTCCAATAAAGGAAAGGGCCGTGTAACTTTCAAGGATGTGGCAGGCGTAGATGAGGCAATAGAGGAGCTCCGTGAAATCGAGGAGTTTCTTGAAAATCCGTCCAAGTTCAAGACCATGGGAGCAAAAATACCCAAGGGCGTACTATTATACGGGCCCCCAGGGACAGGAAAGACCCTTCTTGCAAGGGCAGTTGCCGGAGAGGCTGGAGTGCCTTTCTTCTCAATCTCGGGTTCAGAATTTGTTGAAATGTTTGTCGGCGTCGGCGCCTCCCGTGTAAGGGATCTGTTTGCACAGGCAAAATCTTCCCAACCGTCAATAATATTTATGGATGAAATTGATGCAGTCGGGCGCCACAGGGGAGCCGGCCTTGGCGGCGGCCATGATGAAAGGGAACAGACATTAAACCAGTTGCTTGTCGAGATGGATGGTTTTGACCAGGAAAGCACTGTAATACTTATAGCTGCGACAAACAGGCCGGATATACTTGACCCGGCGCTTTTGAGGCCGGGCCGTTTTGACAGGCAGATTGCAGTAGACAGGCCCGACCTTATAGGCAGGGAACAGATACTTGAGATACATGCAAGGGGCAAGCCCTTGGATAAAGATGTAACCTTAAAGACAATTGCAAAAGAAACACCGGGTTTTACAGGGGCGGACCTTGCAAATATATTCAATGAAGCATCTCTTCTTGCTGCAAGGCACAACAAAAAGAAGATAAGCATGTTTGAAATAGAGGATGCAATTGAAAGAGTAATAGCGGGACCCGAAAAGAAAACCAGGGTAATATCGGAAGAAGAAAAGAAGATAATAGCTTTTCATGAGGCCGGCCATGCGCTGCTGTCCCATATACTTCCAAATACCGATCCTATCCACAAGATATCAATAATATCCAGGGGAAGGGCACTTGGTTATGTCATAACGCTTCCCGAAGAAGACAGGTTCCTCAAATCAAAAAAGGAGCTGCTAGATAATATAACCCAGCTTTTAGGCGGGCGTGTAAGCGAGGAAATGAACTTTGACGATATTACAAGCGGCGCCCAGAATGACCTTGACAGGGCCACAAAACTTTCGCGTAAAATGGTGACCGAGTTTGGCATGAGCACAAGGATAGGGCCCGTTACATACAAGATAGATGAAGAAGAAGTTTTTCTTGGAAAAGAGATAATATCCAGGCCGCATTACAGTGAGGAAGTTGCCTCAGAAATCGACAGGGAAGTAAACAGCATTATTTCCGAATGCTACCAGAAAGCAAAGCAGATACTTACAGAAAACACTGAAGCGCTGAAATCGCTTGCAGCAACCCTTATAGAAAAAGAGACGCTTTCAAGGGAACAGGTCATGAATATGCTGTTTAATGTTAAAAGCCAGAAAAAAGCAAGAAATAACGGTAATGGAGAAGATGGCACTGATATAATTGCTGCGCCAAAGAGATCTGCA
>Ga0208047_1000520_pt1 | contig 14354 bp, 7 predicted proteins | sample Kivu_220m_FD_184162 | JGI IMG/M metagenome (GOLD analysis project Ga0208047, IMG submission 184162) | Freshwater microbial communities from Lake Kivu, Western Province, Rwanda to study Microbial Dark Matter (Phase II) - Kivu_220m (SPAdes)... | ecosystem: Environmental > Aquatic > Freshwater >...
CTTCATAGATGATCTGCGAGCGTCTGGGGAATACGAAGGAGAGAATTCCGGGCGGGTGTTTACGCGTTGCGCCTCCCCTGAGTATTCCCGGAAAATTCCTGGCCGAAGGAACGTCCTCATACCGAACCGGAAAGGTTGTCGCCAGCTTGCCGGAGGGATTGACCTTTCCGGTGATCACATCGGCAATCGCCCGACCGGTTTCCTGGCCGGCCTGCCAGGCCAGGAGGATGGCATCGGGCAAATCTTTCCAACTGGCGGTTTCAATAACCCCGCCGATATTGAGAATGACCACTGATTTTTTACCCTGTTTCCGGAAGGCTTCCGTTACACGTTGGATCAGGTCGGTCTCCTCAGGGGTCAGGTTGAAATCGCCTTCCACCCTGCGATCGGCATATTCGCCCGAAGTCCGGCCGATGGTAATGAATGCAATATCGGACCCGGCTGCAACCCGGTCAATCAGATCCTGGCTGACCGGCTTTTCCGGTAACCGGGCCAGGCGCCTGATATGCTGGCTCCGGAGCTGTTTATCAGGATTATTTTTGAGATAATCCGAATAGATCCTGAGTAGATCAGGATTAAGACCATATCCAACCTCGTTCAATCCCTCAACAAGCGATATGCTGTATGCCTCGTTCACGTCACCGCTTCCCGCTCCCCCGGTGTTGATCTCGTAGGAGGCCTTACCGAAAACAGCGATCATGACCGGTCTTGGCGGCAGGGGCAGAGCCTGGTTCTCGTTTTTCAACAGCACCATGCCCTCACCGGCTGCCTGGCGGGACAACACAGCATGGCTTGCCAGGTCGGGTTTGTTGGAGTATTCGTATCCCTTGAAACGGGGGGTCTGACTGATCACATTTAAAACCCTTTCTACGTTTCGGTCCAGAATAACGGCATCCAGGTTGCCTTTTTTAACTCCCTGATAAACAGAACGGGACTGCATCGGCGTTCCTGGCATCAGGAGGTCGTTTCCGGCTTTCATCATGGCTACCGGATCACGGCCACCGTACCAGTCAGAGACAACCAGCCCCTTAAAACCCCACTCGTCCCTCAGAATATGGGTCAGCAGCTCCGGGCTCTCCGGAGCATAGACTCCGTTAATCAGGTTGTAGGACGACATGACCGTCCACGGCTGGGACTCTTCGACGGCAATCCGGAAGCCTTCAAGGTAAATCTCGCGCAGGGTCCTTTCATTGACAATGGTGTTCAACGCTTTCCGGTCCGTTTCGGTATTGTTGGCCGCAAAATGCTTGATCGAGGCTCCCACGCCCTGCGACTGGATCCCCCTGACCATCGCCGCGGCCATTTTACCGGAGAGAAAAGGATCTTCGGAGTAATACTCGAAGTTCCTTCCGCACAGCGGATTGCGGTGGATGTTCATCCCCGGACCGAGGATGACGTCCACCCCATATTCGCGAGCTTCATTGCCCATGGCCTCGCCCACCCGGCAGAGCAGGCCGGTGTCCCAGGTTGAGGCCAACAGGGTGGCAACGGGGAAGGCCGTGCAGTAGAAAGTGCCTTTGTGTCCGGGTCGCTGAGGGCTGATCCTAACACCCGCCGGGCCGTCAGCCAGGATCATGGCAGGTATGCCCAGACGCGGGATCGGGCGGGTCATGCCGGCAGCGCCCGGCACCGGCCTTTTTCCGCCGGGTAGGAACACGCTGACTCCGGTAACCGCCTGCGCCTTCTCTTTCAGAGTCATGGCAGCGACTACCTCTATGACAGGATCCTTGCCCAGCTGGGGCAGGGTCTGGGCAAACCCTGTCAATCCCAGGATGATTGCCGGCAAACTGACAGTCAATCTGTAATTCATGAAACCCCGGTATGAATTAAGAGCTCAAATCAGGATCAATTAAAAAGCAGCTGGACCAGTTCCGAAAGATAGATCCTCCAGTTGGCCCAGGTATGGCCGCCTTCGCTCTCCCTGTACTGATAGGGCATTCCCATCCGATCGAGTTTGGTCCTGTAATCCGATACCGCCTTATAGAGAAAGTCGGTCTTGCCGATCCCGATCCAGTACAATTTATAGCCGTTAGCCTTCTGTCTGGCCAGCGTGGCATCAAGATCCGCATAAACTTTGGAATCAGCTTTTTCGTTTGGCATGATGGCTGCAGAAAAAAGACCGATATAATCGAACGTGCCAGGATAATAGCGCGAAATGTGCAAGGTATGGTAACCTCCCATGGATAATCCTGCAATCGCCCTGCCGGCCTTGTTCTTCTGAACCCGATAATTATTTTCGGTAAACCGGATAATATCAGGAAAAGTCTCCTCCATTTTACCATCCATGGTATTGGGCACCTGAAAGGAAGGTTTGTACAGACCCGCGTCCGATTCACCCGGTGCCGCTTCCTGCGCAACATTTCCATTCGGCATCACCACGATCATCGGCAGGGCTTTTCCCCGGGCGATCAGGTTGTCAAGGATCTGGGCGGTCCGGCCCAATGTCAGCCAGGCCTCTTCGTCACCACCCATCCCGTGCAGCAGGTACAGGACCGGATACTTATCGTTGCCCTTTTCGTAGCCGGGCGGCGTGTAAACGGTGATCCTTCTGACCTTGTCCGTTCCGGGCGAATCATACCAGCGTCGGGCCACGGTTCCGTGCGGGACATCATTGACCGCATAAAGATCGGCTTGTCCACCGCCCACGAGGAAAATATTCGTGACGGTTGCCACGTCCCTTATCATGTAAACATTGTTCGGATCCATGCACCTCAGCCCGTCAACCAGGAAGAAGTAACTGTACAACTCGGATGGCAGAACTCCGCTGGTAAAAGTCCAGGTGCCCTTTTCATCCCTGACCATGGCAGTTGATCCGGGGCTCCATCCCTGGCTGGGCATCCAATCTCCGGAGATCATCACCTCTTTGGCGTTGGGGGCGATGAGCCTGAATGTTACGGTGTGGTCCTGGTTGATTTCCGGGGAAACGATCTCGGGCATGCCCCGCCCTGGCTGCTGGGATTGGGCGATCACCGGGAGAGTGATCAGACAGACAAGGATAATCAATTGTTTTTTCATGGTTTTATTGTTTTCTCAATCCTTTCGCTGTACGGTCTTCCAGTTTGGGCGCCGGGGTGATCCTGGCCGGAGCGGTCTTCAAAAGTTTCATGACTTCCTCCACCGCTTTTTCTATCTGGGGATCTCTTCCCTGGATCAGCAGGTTGGGATCATCCCAGATGGGGAAATCGGGCGATACTCCGATGCCTTCCCAGAACCATTTGCCGTCATTGCCATAGAGTCGGCCATCAGGTACTGTAATGTATCCTCCGTCGATCAGGGCATGACCGGTGGCGGGTCCTACCAGGATACCCAGGGTGCGCTCACCGATAATCGGCCCGGCCTTGAGTTCCTTGAACGCCCAGGGCAGCCCGTCGCCGCCCGACCCGGCCCAGCCGTTGATCAGCATGGCTTTGGGACCGTTGTTGGTCTTTACCGGCTGTGTATTGTCCACTCCGTAGCGCCAGTGCAGGTTGTATACCACGGGCTTGGTCAGGAGTTCGAGGAAGCGGTCGGCCAGGGCGCCTCCGCCGTTAAAGCGTTCATCGATGATGAAACCGTCCTTCCCGAGCTGGCCGTAATACATCCGTACCAGTTCCATCTGGCCTTGCGCTGAGGTGTTGGACATATAGATGTAACCCAGCCGGCCTCCGGAAAGCTTGTCGACCATTTTGCGGTTGTTCTCAATCCACTCGAGGTACCTCAGGTTCATTTCTTCTGCCGGTGAAAGACATTTAACAACCAATGTGTCACTGTCTGTTGCTTTGCCAGTTTTACTGACTGTAAGGGCAACTGTTTTGCCCGACAGCCCTTCAAACGATGCATAAGGATCGATATCGGGATCAAGGGATATACCGTTCACGGCCAGGATATAGTCGCCTACGCCGGCCTTAGCTCCGGGCTGATCGAACGGGGATCGTACATCGGTATCCCAGGCAGCCGGCTTTACTATCCGCTTGATCCGGTACAGGCCATTGGCCTGCTCCCAGTCGATCCCCAAGAAACCGTTGGCCAATGTGGGCACCCGCTCAAGGTCGCCGCCTGAACTGTAAGTATGTCCGGCAGCCAGTTCGGAAACCAACAGGCCCTGAATTGTATTGATGTCGGCACGGCTCCGGGCAAAGGGCACCAAAGCTCCATAACGTTCTTTCAGCTCATTCCAGTTCACTCCATGCATGTTGGCATCATAAAAGAAATCCCGGTGTCTTCTCCAGGTATCGGTAAAGATCTGCAGCCACTCTTCCCGGGGAACCAGTTCCATGGATAAATCACCGGTAGGAATGGACTTTTCGATTTTCTGGGAAGCAGCCGGCTGGATTATGCCATACTTGCCCTGGCTGGATACCAGCAGGGCTTTGCCGTCCGCCGTGACCACCACATCATTTACATCCGACATTACATTCTTCTCCTCGCGTGACGACAGGTCGTACACCATCAGGGAAGAACTTGTTTCTCCCGATCCGGAATTGGGTGACCGCAGGTAAATGAGCTTGCCATCGAAAGCGGCTATTCCCCTGATGTTCCCTGCTTTCGGAGGAAGAATGACAGCCCGTGCCTCGCTATCGCTGAAATCGACCTTCACCACCAGTTTGGATGTATCCTTATCCACCTTTTTCTCCGTCAACTCGTCATTTTTAGGATACAGCAGCGAAGGTGCATCCGGAGTCAATGCTATCGCTGCAACCTGGGTTGAGTTTGGATAAATCCAGGTTCCGTCGCCCATATCGGAATAAACCGCCGACATTTTCCGGTTGGTCAGGTAGAAAAGGTTTTTGCCATCCGTGCTGAATACAGGATAGTCGTCATTGTAATAACCACTGGTCAGCCGGTTGGTTTCATTGGTTTCCACATTATACAGGGCGATGGCACTGTTGCTGTTATCCACGGCTTGCGGGAAAGCAATCCACCTCGAGTCGGGTGACCAGGAGATCTTGTACCCGGAGGCCGAGCCATGGCCGATATGGTATCCGGACTGATCAATTTTCGTGGACTTTCCGTTTTCAGGCCGCACGAACCAGAGGCTGCCGGTCTCATCCATGAAGGCTATGTATTTGCTGTCGGGCGACCAATAAAGGGTATAGCCGTAGCCTTTTCCCCTGTTGGTCAACTTTTTGGGATCGCCACCGGCTGCCGGTTGCAGCCAGATCTCCCATTCGCCGTCCCGGTCGCTCCAGTAAGCTATGTTTTTCCCGTCGGGCGACCAGGCCGGATTGCGGTCGAAGGCACCGCTTGAACGGGTCAGGTCAACCGTGTATCCTTCGGTAACCGGGACATTGAACAGCTCACCCCGGGCTTCAAAAACAACCCGCTTATTTCCCGGGGCTGCAGTCATATTGTTAATGTTCTGAGCCACATTGACCGAACGGGGTAGTTCAAGCGAAAGGTCTGACATCACATTCACCTCAACAGGTTTGTACTTGAGCGTTGCCAGATCCATGAGGTAGAGCGTACCTCCGGCTTCAAACACAATATCGGAAGGGCCTGCAGACATGTGCGTAACATCAAAATCCTTGATTTTGGTGATCTGGGTTGATTGTTTGGTTTTGGTGTCGTACGCCCAGATGTTCAGTCTCATGTTATCGTCGCGGTCCGATAGGAAATAGATATTATCGCCCACCCATGCCGGCTTCCCGTCGATGGCATCATTCTGGGTAATGTTTTCGGCGCTCTTTTTATCCAGGTCGAACAGGACAATATCCGAAGCCATACCGCCCCGGTATCTCTTGAACGGGTAATTTTCCGTGATCCGGGTGATATAGGCGAGCTTGCTTCCGTCGGGTGAGTAACTGGCCAGAACGGCATAGGGTACCGGCAGTTTCCCGGGGAAGCCTCCCCTGGCACTCACCAGGTACAACTGGCTCATTGCCGGCCTGCCGCTTTCCTTGAAAGAAGTGAACAGGAGGCGCTTCCCGTCGGGATGCCAGTCTACCATCTGGTCGGTAAAGGATTCATAGGTGACACGGGTAGGCAGGCCGCCCGCAGAGGGAATCACAAAGATATCCGCATTCCCGTTATAGGATGCGGTATAAGCAATGGATTTGCCATCCGGTGAAAAACGGGGCCAGGATTCCTCACCGGGGGAGTGGGTCACCTGTACGGCAGTTCCACCGCTCTTCGGCATGATCCAGATATCCCCTCCATACACGAAAGTGATCTGGTTCTCCGAAACATCCATGTACTTCATCAGTTTGGCAGGCACCTGGGTCTGGACATTGATCGCTAAAGACAAGGCTAACGCAACAATAGAAAGCTTTTTCATAAGTTTGACCTTTTCTAGAGTTGTCAACTTTAAAAAAGTTGACAACTCTAAGCACTCGGCTACTTTTTGAGCAGGAAACGATCGGCAATCAGCTCGATTTCAGGTTGAGCCAGCCTGGTGGTCTTTTTAAGAACAGTGGCAAAAAAAGCGACCTCCTCAGCAGTGGCCGGACATCCGCAATTGGTCAGAATGTCTTTGCCGTCCTTGTCCTTGGAGGGCATCCGGGAGTCAGCCAGGAGTTCGCCTTTGGGATTGAAGACCAGCCAGAAAGGAATACCTTGCTTTTCCCCGTTGTACTGGTTCATGAATTCCTGTCCGCCGGGATTTTCCAGTTTCTTCAGTTCAGGCTTGTGCTCCTGGACCACGATATGATCGGTCACCCAGTTGGCGTCAAACAGGGGCTTGCATTCCGGCCTGTTCATGATCGAATCCATCCGGTGGCACCAGCCGCACCAGGAAGCATGGAAAATGATGCAGACATTCTTGTCTTCAGCGCGCGCTTTCTTACGGGCTGTTTTAAGTACAGCCTTGGCCGACGGAGGGGCATTCTGCGCCATGATTCCCGTAAACAGGAAAAGAGCGGCCACCAGCATTACAAATGATTTGGTTTTCATAGGATTTTTTATTGAAATATCCGAATTATTTATTCTAATTGACCACCAGTTTGCAATAATAAGAAGGTAATCTGACCAGGTAGATCCCGGTCCTGATTTCCGCCAGGTCAATCACCAGATCCGTCTTATTCGTCTTAAATGTGCGAATTTTCTGCCCGCCCAGGTCGAAGATTTCTATGCGGGTTTCACCCGATAAGCCGGAAAGGGTCACCCGGTCCGAAGCGGGGTTTGGGTACAGACAGATTTCGGGGTGGTTGAAAACCGTCTCCCCGATGCCTGTTGCGGAATGATTCCCGCAGTAATAAGCCAGGAACCGGATGTACGCCGCCTGGTAATAAATGGCGGGCTCGGTGATTTCCCAAGAGTTGTCGGGCCAGCCTGTGTTGAAATCAAGATAACTTTTCTGCGGCGGTTGTCCATAGGGAGGTCTGAGATCCTTGTTCGCCGTATAGCTGGCATTGGGCCCTCCCGGCATGTATCCGGGAGGAGGCCCGTAACGGGAAGTCCTGGCATTGTCCCAGTCCGAGCCATCGGCAAACCAGGTGTGAAAGATCTCATTGGTGCACCGGTCACCCCCGAACTGATACATGTTGGTCAGGAACTCCAGCCCCAGCGGATTGACGCCGTGGAAAAAATGAAGCTGTTCGGCGGCTTTCCTGACGAAACCGGCTGAATCGGCCGGCAGAAGGTTGTATTCAGCGATAACCCGGTTCAGGATGGCAACGGTGGACATCGGGATATTGCTTCCCCAGTGGTAACTCCAGGCAGGCATATAAGCCCGGTAGAGGTCGAGCGTGTTCCAACCGTAGTAATGATTCCAGTTATTTGTAACAGCGGTCAGGGCCGATCCCCTTATGCGGGATGCCGTGGCGGCATCGGCCAAATCCAAATTAACGTAGCGCAACAGGGCGTCCTCCAGGTTCAGGTTGTAACTGTCCCAGTTGCTTCCCGAAATACAGTCGGGATCCTCGATGTGATTCGAGATATATTGGTTGAAAGGCTCTTCTTTCGTCAGCTCGAGTAGGTAAACAGCTGCTGTTAGCGCATTGCTTTTCTGGGTTTTCTGATCCCAGTCGGCATCGCCCGACTTGACGGAGGTATCGTCACAATCCTCTTCCAGGTTTCCCGACTCAAGAAAAGGCAGGACATAATTCCAGGTCCTGATGGCCAGTTCCCTCAACCGGGCTGAATAGTCATCCAGTTGCCCGAAAGTCTTCAGCACGATGGCTGAATGGGCCAGAACGCTGGAGGCCGCGATGGCAGCCGATGTGCAGGTGGGAGCATAATACCGGCCATCGGTGTTGAGGCTGGGTGGATGATGGGCGTTATCGCTGTGGGAGCGGCTTCCCATCTTGATATGCACCGACCCGTCGTCATTGATCATTTTGAACAGCCAGTTGAGTTCCCAGCAGGTTTCATCCAGGATGTCGGGAATGCCGTTACCGGATTCCGGTATGTCCCATGCATCGGTGAAAGCCTGCGGGTTCTCCTCGTAGGCGCTTAGCAGGTTGTGGATGGTGGAATAGGTGAAGGTGACGTATTTGTTAAAGTCACCCGCATCAAACCAACCTCCGCGCATGTCCCTTTCCAGTGCTGGATCATTAGGATGATAGACATCCCTGCACCGGGCATCCTGCAGGAAGGCTTCCTCGTCCGACCATTTGGGATCGGCGTAGGGCGGTTTTTTCTCCTGGTTGCAACGGTTATAGAAGAACATTCGGCCGGCTGCCTTCATCACCCGGTCATAGACCCCTTCCCCGATGTAAAAGGGAGCCGATTGCGCCATCCTGGACGGATCGACCACACAATAATAACCAGGCTGGGTTACGGAGCTGAAATCAAACCACCAACCCTTATCGCCGGAGTAATTGTGCGTTCTGCCATTGTTCCAGGATACGGGAGCTCCGGAAAAGACCAGGGTACCCGAGCTCATGCTCCTGACTTCCAGTACGGAGGGCGCAATATAGGACAGATCGGCGTTGAATCCCACCTGCGGATCACTCAGTACCGCTACTTTTTCGGCCGATGGGAGATAACCGAACTGGTCGACATGAATAAACGGGCTGACCTGGCCTGACAGGGCCTGTCCGCAGAGCAAAAAGAGAAATAACAACCTATTAATTTTCATTTGTTTCTATCCTGATGTCTGCCGTTTCCAATTTCTCTGCATAAGCGGTCAGCACAACTGATCCGCCTTTCTTACCGGATTGTAAGATTACCTGACACTTGCCGTTGAACAGACAGCGCTGCCATTGTTCCGCAGCGCATTGATCCGGTTCATGACTGCTGGGATCGCCGTTACCGACGCCTATGATTTTTGCATCCCCTTCGATCCGGAACCGGATCAGGTTTTGAGCATCCGGCACCTCGCGGTTCTGACTGTCCAGGGCACTGATGTTAACAACGGTGGCATCGGTGCCGTTGGCTATCAGACGGGTTTTATCGGGATCCATTCTGATCTTAACCGGAGCTCCGGTGGTTTCCACCCGGGCTGACACCCTCTTTCCATTCCAAAACCCGATGGCTTCAACGATCCCGGGTTCGTAGGGCACTTTCCATGATAGGTGGCTGTTCCGGGGCATCTCTTTTATTCCCAGGCTCTGCTGATTTAAGAAAAGCTCAACAGAGTCCGCATTGGAATTCACCCAAACAGTCACAGTGTCGCCCTCCCGGCCCGGCCAGTTCCAGTGGGGCGAGATGTGCATGACATCCTGGTCCGACCACCAGGATTTGTAATAAAAAGCTATGTTCTTCGGGAAGCCGCAGACATCCAGTATCCCGAAATGGGAATTGATATTCGGCCACTGGAAGGGAGTCGGTTCGCCCCGGTAATCGAAGCCGGTCCAGACAAATCCGCCGCTCATCCAATCGTTCTCAGCCGCAATGGGCCACCACGCTTCAGCCAGGGAGGCCCACCAGGGAGCGGTGAGATCCTGGTCGGGCAGGTAACAGCGGACGGTATCCTTTTCCCAGATACCCCGGGTGGTCACGGTACTGCCCATCTCGGTGCCGATCACCGGCTGTCCCGGATGATCGTTGTGGTAAGGCACCACCGCTTTTTCACGGTAATTGAATCCCCTGACCGGGATCACCTCGTTGATTCCCTCAAAAACATTGGCCAGGTCGGCAGCGTAGGTGCAGGTTCGGGTGGGATCGAGTACTTTAAGCCGGGCCATCAGTGTAAGGGCAATTTGTTTGCCGGTGGAGGTGGTTTGAACTCCCTGTTCTTCATTCCCGATCGACCAGAGAAAGACCGAAGCACGGCTCCGGTCACGGAGGATCAGTCTCTCGAATTGGTCGAGGTATTCGGGGCTGCTGTTCAGCAAACGGGTTTCTTCGAGGACCAGCATCCCCAGGCTGTCGCAGGCATCGAGCAACTCAGGTGTCGGTGGATTGTGACTGGTCCGGTAGGCATTCACCCCGTAATTTTTTAATTGCCTGATCCGGTAGTACTGGAGGTAATCCGGCAGGGCGCTTCCCACGCCGGCGTGGTCCTGGTGACAGTTGACCCCCTTGATTTTAACGGGTTGGCCGTTCAGGATCACTCCTTTGTCCGCCGTGATGTTTATTTCCCGTATGCCAAACCGGGTAATGATCCGGTCGACCTCACCCATTGGCTTACTGACGATGGTGATAGCGCGATAAAGGTAGGGAGAGGAGGGGGACCAGAGGATAGGGGTTGAAATGTTGAAATGTTGAAATGTTGAGATGTGATGATTTGCTGATGTGCTGATTTGCTGATGTGCTGATTTGAAGATGTGCTGATTTGAAGATGTGGAGGTTGATTGAGTTTTGGTGTTCATAGAGGTGGTGGAACGGGTGATCTCTTTGCCGTCGCGGTCGGTGATGATGGTTGTGATGGTATAATCCGATGGATTTGGTGATTGATCTTCAACCGTGGTTTCAACCGTAACTTTCGCAGAAATGCTTCCTATATCGGAATAAATAAATATCCCATTTTCAGCAACATGCAGGTTGTTTGTCCGTGTGAGCCAGACGTGCCGGTAGATCCCGGCGCCCTCGTAAAACCAGCCTTCATACTGGCTGGCGTCCACCCTGACAACCAGCGTGTTTTTCCCTCCCCAGCGGATATAATCGGTGATGTCATAACTGATCCCGATATAACCGCTTTCGTTGGTTCCCAGGTAAAAGCCGTTGATCCAGAATTTCGCATCCCTGAACACACCATCGAACCGGATGTTGTAACGGTATCCGGAGTCGGCCGCCGGGATTTCAAAAGTTTTCCTGTACCATCCGATGCTGGTTTCCGGGAAGAGCCCGCCAACCGGTTTGTACCCGTGGGCCATGACATCGAAATTATTTACGTTGACGAAGGGCAGTTCAACGGCCCAGTCATGCGGAAGGTTCAGTTCGCGCCAGGAACTGTCGTCAAATTTCGGATCAATGGCTGAACCCTCAGCCCGCCCTGTCTTGGCAAAAATATTGGAAATGGAAAAGTTGAAATCTTTAGCCGGATCGGCCGCGTGCCCGAAGCTGAACCTCCAGCCGTCATCCAGGCAGATGATCTGACGGGTGGTGAGGATAGTATCTGGCAAGGAAGAACAGTCTGTTAAAAGGAGGAAGGAGAAAGGAGGAAGGAGGAAGAGAAGGAATTTCATAGTTGCGGTTTAAAACCTAAAAATACAATCTTTTAGGGTCAGTCTCACTGCCTCCCTTCCTCCTTCCTCCTTTCTCCTTCCTACTTATACGAAGGTATTCCTGTAATTTCCTGCCCCGTTATCAGCAGGTGTATGTCGTGGGTTCCTTCGTAGGTGATCACGGATTCAAGGTTCATCATGTGGCGCATCATCGGGTAGTCGCGGGTGATGCCCATGGCTCCGAGGATCTGGCGGGTTTCGCGGGCTACGTTCAATGCCATTTCCACATTGTTGCGTTTGGCCATGGAGATCATGGCCGCCGTGGCTTTGCCCTGGTCGCGCAAGGTTCCGAGCCTCCAGGCCATCAATTGTGCCTTGGTGATCCCGGTGAGGGCTTCAGCCAGTTTTTTCTGCTGAAGCTGGAATGATGCTATCGGCTTGCCGAACTGATGGCGTTCAAGCGAATAGCGGACAGCTGCATCGTAGCAGTCCATGGCGGCTCCGATAACTCCCCAGGCGATGCCATAGCGTGCCGAGCTCAGGCAGCTGAGCGGTCCTTTGAGGCCCTGTACGTTGGGCAGGAGGCAATCCTTCGGGACCTTCACATCATCGAATACCAATTCTCCTGTCACCGAAGCCCGCAACGACCATTTGCCGTGAGTTTCCGGAGCGGTAAATCCGTGTAAACCTTTCTCTACGATCAATCCCCGTACAATATTGTTTTCATCCTTGGCCCAAACGATGGAAACGTCGGCGATGGTGGAATTGGTGATCCACATTTTAGCGCCGTTAAGCAGGTAATGGTCCCCCATGTCCTTGATCCGGGTGATCATGCTTCCCGGATCCGATCCGTGGTTCGGTTCGGTCAGCCCGAAGCAGCCGATCAGTTCGCCGGTAGCCAGTTTGGGCAGGTATTTCATTTTTTGTTCTTCGCTGCCATAGGCGTAGATCGGGAACATCACGAGGGAGGTCATGACCGAAGCCAGCGACCGGATGCCCGTATCGCCCCGTTCCAGTTCCTGCATGATGATGCCGTAGGAGGTATAATCGAGCCCGGCCCCGCCGTACTTCTCCGGGATGAACGGGCCGAAAACGCCCATTGCCCCGAGCTCTTTGACCAGGTGTTTTGGAAATTCACATTTTTCGAACCAATCCTCGATATCAGGTTTTACAAATCGGTTAACCCAATCGCGGATGGCTCCCCGGATGATCTTCTGTTCTTCGGTGAAAAGCTCGTCCACCAGAAAATGATCCGGCGCGGTAAATTGTACGGTGGCTGACATGGCGGTTACTTGTTGTTAAGATGAAAAGAATGCGGGATAAATGTACCATTTTAGCCTGAACGGCTCAATGGGGTTGCTCATTTTTTAGAGAGTTCATTTTGCCTACATTTGAAAGCTAAACTCACGCCCATGAGTCATAAGGTCATTTTTACCGACAGCTCCCGGCTGATCACGGAAGCCGCGGTCAGGGCAGGTGCCGATGTCTTTATCGGTTATCCGATCACTCCGGCCAACCTCCTCTACTATTATGCTTCAAAAAGGTTTCCGGCCTTCATGGCCGCTCCGGATGAGATCACGACGCTCCAGCTTATGAGCGGATTGGCCGCGACAGGCAAGATTCCCGTCACGGCCACCTCCTTTCCCGGCTATGCGTTGATGATCGAAAGCATCAACATGGCCTGCATGATGGAGTTGCCGATGGTGATCATCCTGGTGCAACGGCTCGGTCCGGCGACGGGTACTGCGACCATGGGCGCGCAGGGCGACCTGGGCTTGGTGACCGGCACCCTGAGCGGGGGAATGGCCATTCCGGTGATCAGTGTCAGCAACGCTTTGGATTGCTGGAAACTGACGGCTAATGCCGTTGAAACAGCCGTTACCTGCCGGACGCCGGTCATACTGCTGACCTCCAAGGAGGAGGTAATGACACTGGGCAACCTGGACATTGCCGATCTGCCGCCGATCCATCCGGCCAAACGGAAAACCTTTCAGTCCGATGGAGAATATCTTCCGTATGATCCGGATGAAGACCTGGTCCCTCCTTTCCTGCCGGTTGTGAATGACAGACACCAGGTGCGTTTGACTGCTTCCACCCATAACAGGAAGGGAATCATCCAAAACTCCGGAAAAGAAGCGCTGGGCAACTCCGTGAGACTGCATGAGAAGATCCTGAAGCACCTGCCTGATTTCACGGAATTTGACTGGGATGAACAGGGGAAGGCCGATGTGTTGGTCGTTTCCTACGGGATAACCGCCCAGGCCGCCAGGGAAGCGGTGAAGGAGGCGAGGGGGGCCGGTCATCAGGTTTCCCTGCTGGTGGCAAAAACGTTGTATCCGGTTCCTCCGGAGTATTTCCGGATCATGGGCAGGCATGAACGGGTGATCATCGCCGAAGAAAACCTCACCGGCCAGTTCCGGCAATTGCTGTTCGGCGCCCAATGTCCGTCTTCTGTGACCGGCATTACCTCGTTCGGAAAAATGATCACACCTGAAACAATCACGCGAGAAGTCCTTGACCATGGAAAGAGTATATCTTAATGAAGAACGGCTACCTTTCTGCAAAGGCTGCAGCCATACCACCCTGTCGGAAAACACCGACAAGGCGCTTCAGCAGCTGGGTATCCCCCTGCTGGATGTCATCCTGGTAACCGATATCGGCTGTCACGGGATTATCGACAAGGCTTTCAAAACCCACACCGTGCACGGCCTCCACGGCAGGTCGGTTGCACTTGCAATGGGAATAACCGCCGGATTGGATCATCCGGATAAAAAGGTTATTGTATTTATCGGTGATGGTGGAACAACTATCGGAATGCAGCATCTCATTCATGCCGCCCACCGGAATTTCAACATGACGGTGGTGATCCATAATAATATGCTGTATGGA
>Ga0208047_1000523_pt1 | contig 14321 bp, 11 predicted proteins | sample Kivu_220m_FD_184162 | JGI IMG/M metagenome (GOLD analysis project Ga0208047, IMG submission 184162) | Freshwater microbial communities from Lake Kivu, Western Province, Rwanda to study Microbial Dark Matter (Phase II) - Kivu_220m (SPAdes)... | ecosystem: Environmental > Aquatic > Freshwater >...
GCAGGACCGAGCCGTCGACGATGCCGCACAAGCCGGGAATGTCGGCGAGGGGCCGGTCGCTCGGCCAGACGCAGATGTCGCATGTGCTCGTGCCGATGATCTTGACGAATTTTCCGGGGGCGACGCTCGACCCGACCGCTCCGAGATGGGCGTCGAAGGCGCCGACGGCGACGGGGATCCCCGCGGCTAAGCCCAGTTTTTTCGCCCAGGCCGCCGTCAGCATACCCGCCGGTATGTCGGATGTATATGTCGCGTCGTAGAGGCGATCGCGGAGCTCCCCCAGCCTGGGATCGAGCTTAGTCAGGAAATCTTTCGCCGGCAGGCCGCCCCATCGGGCGTTGAACATGGCCTTGTGTCCGGCGGCGCAGCGTCCGCGGAGAAGGCGATCGGGGCGCGTCTCTCCGACCAGGACGGCCGGGATATAGTCGCAGCATTCGACCCAGCTCGCGGCGGCGTCAAAGACCTTGGGATCGATTCGCAGGCAGTGCAGGATCTTGCTGAAGAACCACTCCGAGGAATAGGTCCCTCCGCACTTGGCCAGGTATTCGGGATGCCCGGCCGCGGCCAGGGCCGTGATCTCGGCCGCTTCGGCGAATCCGGTGTGGTCCTTCCACAGCCAGGCCATGGCGTTGAGGTTCTTCCGGAACTCCTTCCGGAAGGCGAGCGGCGTGCCGTCCTTGTCCACGGGGAGCGGGGTCGAGCCCGTCGTATCGACGCCGATACCGATGATGCGGCCGGGGTCGAAGGCCTTGTCCGCTTTTTTGGCGCGGGCCAGGGTCTGCCGAACCGCAGTTTCGAGCCCTTCGATGTAGTCGGCCGGATTCTGACGGGCCAGGTTGGGATTCTTCGAGTCGAGAAGGATGCCTTCGCGGCCGGATGCGTAGGGACAGATCGCCGTCGCCAGCTCGCGGCCGTTCCGGACGTCCACAAGGAGAGCCCGAACGCTATTCGTCCCAAAATCGAGGCCGAGGGTATACGCGGTTTTCATATCGCCTCCTATAAAAGGGGACAGGTACTTTTGGGACAGGTACAAAAGGGACACCTTCTTTTCCCCCCGGATAGAAAAGGGGACACACACTTTGGGGACACACACATTTGGGACACCTCCGTTGCGGTTATATAGGAAAAAGAAAGTATCCCTATTGTGCGTGTCCCGAAAGTATGTGTCCCCAAAGTGTGTGTCCCCATCAGGGAAGTACCTGTCCCCATCAGGTTAATTCGCGCTCGATCTGCTCGAGCGTCTTGCCTTTCGTCTCCGGCAGGCGCGTCTTGATGAAGACGAATCCGGCAACACAGATGGCGGCATAGATCCAGAAGGTGCCCGCCGCGCCGAGCCCGCGATTGAGCAGCGGAAAGGTGTAGGTCAGGATGAAGCAGGCAATCCAGAGCGACGCGGTGGCGACGGACATGGCCGCGCCGCGGTTGCGGTTGGGAAAGATCTCGGAGATCACGACCCAGGTCACCGGCGCCAGCGACATTCCGTAGCAGCCGATGGCCGCCACGACGAGGACGAGCATGTGCGGCCCGCGGCTGTGGGCGGCGTAGCCCGCGCCGAGGATCGCATAGATGACCGCCAGCCCGGCCGCGCCGATCAGCATCAACTTCCGGCGGCCCGCCCGGTCGACCGTGCCGATGGCGACGAAGGTGAAGACCAGGTTGACGACGCCGGTGAGGACAATGTTGAACAGGATCGCTGAGATCTCGTATCCGGCGGCGGCGAAAACCTCTTCGGCGTAGTTGAAGATGACGTTGATGCCGCACCACTGCTGGAAGACGGCCAAGCCGACGCCGAGGAGGAGGACTTTTCTAAGCGACGGTTTGAAGAGCTCCCTCCAGCCTGCCGTACGGGCTTCCTCGCCGAGCGTCGTTTCGATCTCGGCCAGGGCGGCGTCGGCATAATCTGCGCCGCCGAGCCTGGCCAGCACGCCGCGCGCTTTTTCTTTTCGCCCCTTCTTGGCCAGCCAGCGCGGGCTCTCCGGGACGGCGAGCATCCCGAGGAAAAAGAGCGCCGCGGGGATGGCCGTCACGCCGAACATCCAGCGCCAGCCGGTCTGACCGTTCCACGAGGCCAGGATGTCGGCCGCGGTGGCGTCGGCCGCGACCTTCTCGGCGATGAGCCAGTTGTCGACCTGGGCCAGGAGGATGCCGATGACGATCGTCAGCTGGTTGATGGACACGAGCCTCCCGCGCGCGTTCGCCGGGGCGACCTCGGCGATGTACATGGGGGAGAGGTTCGAGGCCATGCCGATCGCCATTCCGCCCAGAATCCTCCAGACGACGAACCCTGAGAGGCTTCCGGCCAGGGCGGTTCCGATGGACGAGACGATGAAGACGAGGGCCGAAGCGAGGAGAAGCCGCTTGCGGCCGAACTTGTCACTGAGAGCGCCGGACAAAAGCGCGCCGACGAGGCAGCCGACGAGGGCGCAGCCCATGGCCCAGCCCTGGGCGGCCGGGTCGTTCAGGGCGAAGAACTTCTCGTAGAACGGCTTCGCTCCGCCGATAACGACCCAGTCGTAGCCGAAGAGGAGGCCGCCCAGCGCCGCGACGAGGGAGATGAACCAGATATAGGCCATGCGGGCGCCGGACGAGGTTTGGGAGGGGCCGTCAGCGTGAAGCGTCATGGCCGACTTTCCCCGCCACTATATCGCCGGGGGTTTAGGCCTGTCAATAGAATCGGAGCCGGACGAGCGTGCCGGCGTATGCTTTTGAAAATATACGTCCCCCCCCCCCGCATTTCTCAAGGTATCCTGCACATGACGTCTTTGGACTCTTACTTGATGACGCGGCTGTCCGTGTCCACGGTGAAAAAGCGGAGCGGCAACGAGGTCCGGCTGTATCGACTTCTCCGGAATGCTGTCCAGACCCACCGCTTCCTATGCACAATAAGACATTCATGTTATGTGTAAATTATTATCATAAAAAATATTTGATAAATGCACGATATTCTCTTAAACTATAGGAAGCGGAGAGAACATGAGGACGACAGTGACCCTGGAATACGAGATTCTCGACGAGCTCATGAAAAAGACCAAAGCGAGGAGCAAGACGTCGGCCGTCAAAGAAGCCGTCATCGACTATCTGCGCCGGCTGAAGATCAGGGATATCAAAGCGATGAAAGGACGGCTCGAGTTCGACCTGACGGCCGAGGAGATCCGTCGCCGTGAGCGGTGAGAGGATTCTCGTCGACACGTCGGTCTGGATCGAATATTTCCGTGATGCCGCGTCGCCGGTCGCCGAAAAAGCCGATCGGATCCTGGACGATGACGAGGTCTTCGTCCCGAGGATGGTCTTGGCCGAATTGATCCAAGGGGCGAAATCAGCCAGGGAAATCAAGGTCATCGACGATTTTTTCGAGGCATTTCACATTATCGATCAAGACGAGGAAACGTGGGTCAAAGCGGGCCGGCTGGCCTATGAACTGAAGAAAAAAGGAAAAACCGTCCCCCTTTCCGACTGTTACCTCGCCGTGATCGCGCGGAACCATAAGTGCAAGGTCTTCACCTTGAACCGTCATTTTCAAGAGATCCAACAGCTGGCCGAAATCGATCTGGTTTAGAATCCGCAGACATATCCGTAAGCATGTTATCGGTATGTGTCCGGCGCCTGGTTAGGAGTTTGAGTTGTCCGGCACCGAATTTCCGTGATATAAAAAACTCACTCGGATCGAGGAGGCACCATGGTCACAACGTCTTTCAAGAAAATCTTCGTCGGCCTTTTGGCCCTCACCTCACTTTTTGCCTCGTTCGCGGCGGCGCAGGACCGCTTCAACGAGGGCCTATTGAAAGGTTTCACCTTCCGCAACCTCGGACCGTTCCGCGCCGGCTCGTGGGTGACATCCTTCGCCGTCCCCGCCGCCCCGCTCAAAGAACACCTCTACACCTTCTATGTCGGGACGCGGAACGGCGGCGTGTGGAAGACGATAAACGCCGGCACGACGTTCGAACCTGTCTTCGACGGCCAAGCCAAGCTCTCCATCGGAGCCCTTGCCGTCGCCCCTTCGAACGCGAACATCGTCTGGGCCGGGACGGGCGAAGCTTACTGCGCCCGGAGCTCGAATTCCGGCGATGGGATCTATAAATCGACGGACGCGGGCAAGACCTGGACGAACATGGGCCTGCGCGATTCGCACCACATCGCCCGGCTGGCCGCCCATCCTAAGAATCCCGACATCGTCTATGTCGCGGCCATGGGCCGCCTGTTCTCGGACAACGCCGAGCGCGGCGTATTCAGGACGCGGGACGGCGGCCGGACGTGGGATAAGGTGCTCTACATCAGCGACAAGATCGGGGCTATCGATATCGTCATGGTCCAGTCCGCTCCCGATACTCTCTATGCCGCCATGTACGACAAGGTCCGACTGCCCTGGCATTACGAAATGGGCGGCCCGGAGAGCGCGATCTACAAGACTATCGACGGCGGCAAGACGTGGAAGAAGCTCAGCGGCGGCCTGCCCAAGGGCCGGATCGGCCGCATCGGCCTGGACGTCTTCCAGAAGAATCCGGCCATCCTCTACGCGGTCGTCGAGAACGGCAACCGCCGGCCGCCGACGCAGCAGGAGATCGACCTGGCCAAGAAGCGCGGCCGGGAGCCGGGGCAGATGACGGCCGGCAACGAAGTCTACCGCACGGACGACGGCGGGCAGAGCTGGCGCAAGGTGAACGCCGGCTATGAAGACGCCCTGAATAAGGCCTTACTCCTTCAACGAGCTCAAGATGGACCAGAACGACCCGAATACGGTTTACATCACTGGTCAATCGCTGGCCTCGACCGACGACGGCGGCAAGACCTGGAAGGGGTTGAGCTGGCCGTCGAACGGCGTTTTCCAGACGGCCTTCGGCGACTGGCGGGCGATGTGGGTCGACCCGGACAACTCCGACCGCCTGCTCTTCGGCAGCGACGGCGGCGTGAACATCTCCTACGACCGGGGCAAGACCTGCCACCATTTCTACAACATTCCATTGGGCGAGTTTTACGCCGTCGGCGTCGACATGGAGGATCCCTACAACATCTACGGCGGCTTGCAGGACCATGATTCCTGGAAGGGTCCGTCGAACGGCTGGGCCGGCGACGTCACGCTTTCGGACTGGGTGACGGTCGGCGGCGGCGACGGCATGTATAACTGCGTCGACCCGGTTGATGGCCGCTATATCTACAACAACCGGGAAATGGGTACGATGTGGCGGTTCGACCAGAAGCTCGGCGTCCAGACGCCGATCACGCCGCGCCGGGCACCCGGGCAGAAGCCTTTGCGCTTCAACTGGACGCCGCCGATCGTGCTTTCGCCCCACAATCCGGCCATCGTCTATACGGGAGCCCAGGTCGTTTTCCGCTCGCTCGACCGGGGCGACCATTGGACCGAGATCAGTCCGGACCTGACGACGGACGAAGACGCCAAGCAGCACGGCGAGGGGAACATCACGTACTGCACGCTTACGACGATGTCCGAGTCGCCGCTCGTCCCGGGCGTCATCTGGATCGGGTCGGACGACGGCAAGGTCCAGGTAACGAGGGACGGGGGAGGGACCTGGCTCGACCGGACGGCGAAGGTCGCCGCCGCCGGCGGCCCGGAGAACTTCTGGGTCAGCCGGGTGCTCGCATCGCCCCATGACCCGGCGACGGCCTTCGTGGCCAAGACGGGCTGGCGCCTCGACGATTTCCGGGCTTGCCTGCTCAAGACGACGGATTACGGGGAAACCTGGACGGCGCTCAGCGCGGGAATGCCCGCAAAACCGGTCAACGTCGTCGTCCAGGACCGCAAGAACAAGGACCTCCTCTTCGCCGGCACGGAGCAGGGGGTTTACGTGACCATCGACGGCGGCAAAGCGTGGCTTCCTTTACGGGGCGGCATGCCCTGGGTCAAGGTCACGGACCTGGTCATCCATCCCCGCGAAAACGACCTCGTCGTGGGGACCTACGGCCGGGGCCTGTGGGTCGCGAACATCACCCCGCTCCAAGAATTGACCGCCAAGGTCCTCGAGGAAGATGTCCACCTCTTCGACATCAAGCCCCAGGCCCAGCGCGTGACGGGAGGCATCGGCAATTATCAGCTCCTGGGCGACAGCCATTTGATGACGCCCAACGAGCCCAACGCCGTGGCCGTTCATTATTATTTGAAGGACAAGGCCGCCGCTAAGGTGAGCATCAGGATATCCGACCCCTACGGCAAGGTCCTGCGGGAGCTTGCCGGCAAGCAGGACGCAGGGATGAACGTCGTGCTCTGGGACATGCGCGCGCTGCGGCCGCAGGGACAGGGAGCAGGCTTCGCTGGAGGCGGATTCGGGCCGGGCGGGGGATTGGTCGACCCCGGCGAATACGTCGTGACTCTCGAGATCGGCGACAAGAAGCTGACCAAGAAAGCCCTCGTCACCAAGCGGACGGGCTGGGCCATCGGGCCGTTCCCGAGCGTCATCAAGTGAGCCCCTGCCCATGACGTTCGCGAAAATGCGGCCCCGCGCTGCGATGCTCGCCCTGTTCGTCGCCGGAGTCGCATGGCTGGCGGCGGCGGATAGCCCGAAGAAAGACTATCCCATCCGGCCCGTTCCCTTTACAAGTGTCACGGTTTCCGACGCGTTCTGGCTGCCGCGGATCGAGACCAACCGCACCGTGACCATCCCGTTCATCATGAAGAAAAACGAGGAGACCGGCCGCGTCGACAACTTCGCCATCGCCGGCGGGCTGATAAAGGGAGCCTACAAGGGCGAGCGCTATAACGACACGGACGTCTACAAGGTGATCGAGGGGGCGGCCTATTCGCTCCAGGCGCGCTTCGACCCGGACCTCGACAAATATCTGGACGGGCTCATCGCCAAGATCGCCGCGGCCCAGGAGCCGGACGGCTACCTGTTCACGGCCCGGACGGTCGACCCGGCCCATCCCCAGCCGGGGATCGGGGCCGAGCGCTGGGTGGAAGAGAACGTCAGCCACGAGCTCTACAACGCGGGCCATCTCTACGAGGCCGCCGCGGCCCACTTCCAGGCGACGGGGAAGAAGACGCTGCTGAATGTCGCCCTCAAGAACGCGGACCTCGTGGCGAGCGTCTACGGCCCCGACAAGCGCCGTGGCTTCCCCGGCCACCAGGAGATCGAACTGGCCCTGGTCAAGCTCTACCGCGTGACCGGAAACGAAAAATACCTCGACCTGGCCAAGTACTTCCTCGACCAGCGCGGCCACGACGTCAAGCTGACCCAGTATCCTCCGGGAAACCGCTTCGCCATCTACAACGACGCGGAGCAGATCCAGGCCCACAAGCCCATTTTCGAGCAAACGGAGGCGGTCGGCCACGCCGTGAGGGCGGCCTACATGTTCACCGGTATGGCCGACGTCGCCGCCCTGACCGGCGACGCCAAGTACCTTCAGACGATCGAACGGCTCTGGGAGAATGTCGTCGGCCGGAAGATGTACTTGACGGGCGGGATCGGGGCGCGGCATGACCGGGAGCGGTTCGGCGACGACTACGAGCTGCCGAACCTGACCGCCTATGCCGAGACGTGCGCCTCGATCGGCATGGCCCTCTGGAACCACCGCATGTTCCTCCTGACGGGTGACGCAAAATACCTCGACGTCATGGAGCGGGTCATCTACAACGGCGTGATCTCCGGCGTATCCCTCGGCGGCGACGCCTTTTTTTATGCGAATCCGCTCGAGTCGGACGGAACATTCAAGTTCAACGAGGGGCAGCTCGGCCGGGCCCCCTATTTCGGAACGGCTTGCTGTCCCGGCAACATCAGCCGCTTCCTGCCGTCCTTCCCCGGCTATATCTATGCCGTCAAGGATGACGCGATCTATGTCAATCTGTTCGTCGGGAGCTCGGCGAAGGTCGATCTCGCCGGGAATCCCGTCGAGATCGAGCAGGACACGCGCTATCCCTGGGACGGCGCGGTGAAGATCACGCTCGCCCCGGAGCGGGAAGGCGCGTTCGCCGTCTTCATCCGCCTGCCCGGCTGGGCCCGGAACCGGCCGGTGCCGACCGACCTCTACCGGCAGGCGGAGGTCGGCGACCAGAAGATCGAGGTGAGGGTGAATGGGCAGGCCGCGGCTATAGACGGCGACAAGGGATTCGCCCGCCTCCGGCGGACGTGGACGAAAGGCGACGTGATCGATATCGTCTTTCCCATGGACCCGCGGCGGATCGCCGCGAACGACATGATCAAGGACGCGGCGGGAAAAGCGGCCGTCGAGCGGGGGCCGCTCGTCTATTGCGCCGAGGGCATAGACAACGGCGGCCGCGTCCTGAACCTCGCGTTACCCGACGGAACGGCGCTCAGCCCCGAATGGCGGCCCGACCTGCTGAAAGGCGTCATGGTCATCAAGGGGAAGGCCCGAATCGCGACGAAAAGCGCCGAAAGCTCGGCCGCTTCGTCGAAGGACCAGGATTTCCTGGCGATTCCCTATTACGCCTGGGCCCATCGCGGGAACGGCGAGATGGCGGTCTGGATTCCGCGCCGATAAGAAAAGCGCCTGCTTTTCTCCCGCCCTCCGATAATCACCCCGCCCGGTCCGACTCGGCTTTTTTGAAGGGCGATTCGCGGAGAAAGACGGCGAGAACGACGGCGACGACCCCGAGTGCGGCGAGGATGAGAAGCGGAGCGGTCATCGATCCCGTGGCCTTGTCTTTCAAGGCGTCCATGCCCAAGATGAAGGCGATCCCCGAGGCCTGCCCCATGACCAGTAGAAGGCTGTTGGAAGTGCCTTCCGGCGCGGGATAGGTGATCTCGGCCGCGTACTGAAAACCGATGGGGCCGGCGCTGAGTAGAAAGAACCCGAATACGAAGCCGGAGAGAAGCAGCAACCAAGAGTGAGTCGCATACGTCAGGCCGAGCAAGCCGGGGATCAATCCGGCCAGGGCCAGGACGACGAAAGGTTTCCGCCGGCGGGATAGGTCGGAGAGGACGGGCATGACGACCGCGCCGACGATGCCGCCGACAAGCATCAGGCCGCCCAAGCGGCCGGCCTGGGAGATGCTGAAACCGCGCGGCCGGACGATGTCTTCAATCCACGTCGAAACGCTGTTGAACAGGCCCAAGCCGACAAAGAACATGGCGAGGAGGAAGAGGAAATCCCGCTGGCGGAGCATGGCCTTGAGGCCGTCGAACATCAGCGCGCGCTCGTCCGCGCCGGCCGGGGTGGGGGGATGCTCGCGGGCGACGATCAAGAAGAAGACGGCCGCCGCGGCCGTGGCGATCCCGTAGACGAGCAGCATCCGGTTCATGCCGATGCGAACGAATAAGTACGGACTGAGGAGCATCGCAGCGAGCGGGCCCAGGTAGAGGGCCAGCGTCCCCAAGCCCGCGGCCGTCGCCCGTTCCCGCGCCGGAAACCAGCGGGCCGCGATCTTGGTGATGGCCCCGATCACGAAAGGCTGGCCGATCGCGATCCCGACCTGGGAGAGGAAGACGACGGTGAAGTTCGAAGCGAAGAGCCCGCGCAGGAGTGCGAACACGGCGCTCAGGACGGCTCCGAAGCCGACGGCGGCCTTGAAGCCATGCGTGTCGATCACCCAGGCCGAAGGAATGACGATCAGGATGTAGACGACCATGAAGCTCATGGAGAGGAGCCCGATCATCAAATCGGACGTGCCGTAGAACTTCGCCGCGGCGCTCGTGATCGGGGCGAAGGTGATCCAGAGGACCTGCGTCATCAGGGCCACGGGCACGAACGCAGCCAGAACGAGCCAGCGGTGAGGGTAAGCTTTTAAAGATCGATCGTCCATCGGTCGAACCCCCTCTCCGACCGGATCCGGTTTCTTAATGGATCAGGCCGAATTCCTTTCCGACTTTGTGGAACGCGTTCAGGATCTTGTCCATGTGCTCATCTTTGTACGTTCCGATGAGGCTGAGGCGGATGAGCTGCATGCCGGGAGGAACGCCGGGCGAGATGACGGCGTTGGCGAAGACGCCCTCCTGCATGAGCCGCCTCCAGAAGCGGAAGGTCCCCAAATCGTCGCCGATGATGACGGGAAGGATGGGCGTCATGTCGCCGATGAGCTTGAATCCCTGGCTCTCCAGACCCTGGCGCATTTTCTTCGTAATCTCGGCCAGCCGGGTGACGCGCTCCGGCTCCCGGCGGATGATCTTCAGGGAAGCCCGAACCGAACCCACCGCGGCGGGGGACATGGAGGCGCTGAAGCGGAAGGCCTGGGAGTTGAACTTGATGTAGTCGACGACCTTGCGCTCTCCGGCGATGAAGCCCCCCAGCGAGGCAAAGGACTTGCTGAACGTGCCCATGGTCAGGTCCACGTCGGTGTTCGTCAGGCCGAAATGGCTCGGCGTTCCCCGGCCGCCCGTTCCGAGAACGCCCATGGCATGGGCCTCGTCGATCATGATCCGGGCCTTGTATTTCTTGGCCAGGCGGACGACCTCGGGCAGGTTGACGATCCGGCCGGACATGCTGAAGACGCCGTCGGTCACGAGGAGCTTCGGGTCGTCGAGAGGGATCTTCTGCAGCGTCGTCTCCAGCACCGCCATGTCGTTCGTGCGATACCGGTGGACATGGCCTCCCCGGGCTTGGACGATCCAGGCCCCGGCCACGATGCTGGCGTGGTTCTCGGCGTCGGAGATCAAATGCTGGCCCTTTTCGACGAGCGCGGAGATGACCCCTTGGTTCGTCAGAAAGCCGGTGGTGAAGACAAGGCAGGCTTCGGTCCCGAGAAAATCGGCCAGCTCCTCTTCCAGCTTGGTGTGGAGGATGGAGGTCCCGTTCAGGTATCGCGACCCGGAGCAGCTCGAGCCGAACGCGTGGGCGGCCTGGCAGGCGGCTTCGATCACCTCTGGGTGCTGGGACAGCCCCAGATAGTCATTGCTCCCGGCCATGATGACGTTATGGCCCTCCATTTTGACGATCGGGCCGTGGTTTTCCTCGATGGTCTGGAAATAGGGGAGGAGACCGGCGGCAATGACCTCATTGGCCCGGGTGAACTGATAGCATTTTTCGAAGATGTCCATACCTTGTCCTCCTTCTTATTAAGTCATGCGGCCGGGCTTTTCAGCCCGCCCAAGACGATCTCGAAGCTCGTTCCGATCAGCCGGTCGAGGCTTTCTTCCTTGATCTGGCGGGATTCGGCGAGCTGGATAATCCCGTTGAGCATCCCCCACAGGATGAAACTGACCTGGACGGAAGAGCGGCCGGCCCCGACCTCTCCGGTGCGCAAGCCCGTCTTGAAGATCTTCTGGAGCTCTCGGAGGCAGGCGATCTTCATCTGCCGGATCTCCTTGAGCAAGGCGTCCGGGATCCTCTCCTGGTCGCTGACATGGTCGATGAAGAACAGGAGCCGAAAATACTCGCGCCGCTCCCGGTAGAAACCGACATAGGCCTTGGTCGCGTTCTGCAGGCGTTCGGCCGTCGTCCGGCCGGAGGCGGCCGCGTCCTTGAGGGAAGCCAGCAGGATGTTGAGGTGGTCGAGCAGGACGGAGGCGTAGATCTCCTCCTTGCTGCCGAAGTGGTTGTAGATGGTTCCCTTGCTGAACTCGATGGCCGCCGCGATGTCGTCGAGCGTGACGCGGGAGAAGCCGTTCCGGAGGAAGAGGTCCGTGGCCGTGCTCAGGATGAGCTTCCGGCGCTTCTCGATGTCCCGTTCCTTGCGCTCGCGAATGCCCATTTCTGACTCTAAGTAATATTTTGACCGGGGGTCAATCGAATTGTAGGGCGATCCGGGGCCGTTGTCAAGGAGGAGGCCGGGCTTCTCCTCTTGCAATCGTCCTCTCAAATCGCCAGAATAGGACGATGAGCGGATCCTCTGGCCCTCCGCCGAACCTCGAACTGAGCCCCGACGCGATGCGGGCGATGGCCGAGGAGGCGCTCCGGGCCGTCGTGGATCATATCGCCGCTCTGCCGGGCATGCCCCGCTCGGGCCTCGAAGGCGGCGCGTCGCTCGCCGCGTCCTTGCGCGAGCCGCCGCCGGAGGCGGGGACTGAGTTCGGCCCTCTCCTCGACCTCTTGATGACCAAGGTCTTTCCCGCCTCCTTGAATTCCGCCCATCCGACCTACGTGGCGTATATCCCCGGCGGCGGGCTATTTCCCGCGGCCGTCGCCGATTTCATAGGCGCGGCGACGAACCGCTACACCGGAGCCTGGTTCGCGGCGCCGGCCGCGGTCCGGCTGGAGACGAACGTGCTGGAGTGGTTCGCTCGGTGGATGGGGTATCCGGAGACGGCGCGCGGCATCCTGACGAGCGGCGGGTCGCTGGCCAATTTCAGCGCGGTCGTGGCCGCCCGCAAGCACCTTCTCGGCGACGACCTCTCCCGGGGTGTGCTCTATGCCTCCGACCAGACGCATTACTGCGTCATGAAGGTCGCGTCGCTGGCCGGCGTCCCGGAACGGAACATGCGCCTGCTCGATACGGACGAGCATTTCCGGGCCCGGCCCGACCTGTTCGAAGCCGCCATTCAAGCCGACCTCCGCCTCGGCCTGCGGCCGTTCCTCCTCGTGGGCAATGCCGGGACGACGAACACCGGCGCCGTCGACCCGCTGGGGGACCTGGCCGAGGTAGCGCACAAGCACGGACTCTGGTATCACCTCGACGCCGCGTACGGAGGCTTTTTCCATTTATGCGACGAGGGGCGGCGGAAGCTGGCCGGCCTCGAGCTCTCCGATTCGATCGTCCTCGACCCGCACAAAGGACTTTTTCTCCCTTACGGATCGGGCAGCCTTCTGGTCAAGGACGGCGAGCTCCTGCGCCGGGCGCACAGGATGTCGGCCGAATATCTCCAGGACGTCGAGACGCCCGAGGGCGAGGTCAGCCCGATGGACTATTCGCCCGAGCTGTCGCGGGCGTACCGCGGCCTCCGCGTCTGGCTGCCGCTGAAGCTCTACGGCGTCCGGGCTTTCCGCGAAAACCTCGAGGAAAAGCTGCGCCTGGCCCGCTGGCTCTATGAGCGCTTCCTCCGCGAGCCGGGCTTCGAATGCCTGGGCGAGCCCGACCTGTCCGTCGTGGCGTACCGCTTCCTTCCGAAATCGGGGGACGCGAACGAATTCAACCGCCGGCTGGTACGGGCCATTAACTCGAGCCGGAAGCTGTTCATCTCCTCGACGACGGTCCGCGGGATGTTTGTCCTCCGGGCCTGCGTCCTCAGCTTCCGCACCCACCAAGCGGAGATGGAGGAGATCTTCGAAACGATTGCGTCCGAGGCGCGGCGGCTGAGCCGGGAATAATCACGGAAACTGCCCCCCTTTTTTGCGACCCGGCGAAAGAAAAAGCTGTTCGACTATTTGATGAGTCGGACGCTGACCAAGGACTTCGGCGCTGAAAATGAGGACCCCAGCTCGAGGAGCCCCTGAGGGAGGAAATCGACCACGGCGTCCTCGTAGATAAAGCCCTCGCCGTTGAAGTTCTTGTCGAGCGTCAGGACGACGACGAGGAAGCGCCAGGGGATGTTCTTCAGGCGGGTCGAACCGGGCTCGACGCTCCGGCTTTCGGTCAGCCCGAAGATCTTGATGCCCTTCTCGGTCGATTGCTCCTGGACGACGTTGAGCTTGATGTTCAGCCCCAGGGTGCCGATGAACTGGATCGATCCCTTGCCTAGGCTCCGGAGATGCTTGTAGAAGCCGTCCTCGTCGTTCTTGGAGAGGGCTTCGCTGAGCTTCTGGATGTCCTCGGCCGGGCTGTACTCGTCGATATCGATCTTGACGTTGATGGGCGGCGAGCCGGCGATGGTCGAATACATGCGGGCCCGGAAGGAGACCTTCCCCCACAGGGTCAGGCCGAGGAGGATTCCTGCCGTCAGGCCGAAGATGACGATGGACCGTTGGATGGTGTGTCTTTTCATGTTCCCCTATCCGCGGCTTGAGCCGTACATAAATCCCTCGCTAAAATCATACCGCATTTTATGGAGAAAGGAAAGTCAAGGCGGGGTAACGGGCTTGTCTCTGTCCGGCCGATGGACTATAGTATTTTTCAATCCATGCAAGGAGCGAGAACAATGGACCGTCGCGCGCGAGGGATCAGTCTCTTTATCCTGGGCCTGCTGCTGGCCGGCAGCCTGTCTTGTGCTCGAAAGCCGAAATCGGACTATGCCGTGACGGCCGTGCCCTTGACGGCGGTCAAGTTCACCAACGGTTTCTGGGCCGAGCGGCAGAAGACCGACATCGCCGTCACCATCCGGCACGAGATGGCGGAGGCGGAGAAGACGAACCGGATCAAGAACTTCGAGCTCGCCGCGGCCGCGCTCAAAGGCGAGACGGGCGGAAAGCACGCGTCCCCCTACGCCTTCGACGATTCCGACGTCTACAAGATCATCGAGGCCGCCTCTTATGTCTTGATGCTCCATCCCGACCCCGAGCTCGAGAAGGCCTTGGACGGATGGATCGCCAAGATCGCGGCCGCCCAG
>Ga0208047_1000527_pt1 | contig 14255 bp, 6 predicted proteins | sample Kivu_220m_FD_184162 | JGI IMG/M metagenome (GOLD analysis project Ga0208047, IMG submission 184162) | Freshwater microbial communities from Lake Kivu, Western Province, Rwanda to study Microbial Dark Matter (Phase II) - Kivu_220m (SPAdes)... | ecosystem: Environmental > Aquatic > Freshwater >...
GGGTGACGGAAGTTCACACGCCCTCCTGTTCCTGTCCGACCATTTTGGGCCGGTCATCAAGGAAGCCGGGGCGGACCTGTTAATTGCCGCCCATACCCACCAGCATCTCTGGCTGAACGGGAAACTGTCAGGCATAGGCGTTCCCATTCTGATCAACGGCCACCTGAACCGGATCGAAGCCACGGCAGGAGACAAGAGCCTGAAAATCAGGGTACTGTCTGAGAAGAACGAACTGGTGACTGAGAGAGAGATTGATAGGAAGTAGAAAGGAGGAAGGAGAAAGGAGAAAGTGGATGTGGCTGTGAGGCAGAATCACGAGTCACGGTTCACGGTTCACGAGTCACTTCTCCGCAGTATTTGCTATCTTGGTTACTGCTTACCATCGAACATGAAGCCCGCATTTCTCCCGCTCATCACTTGCCTGAACCTGATAGCAGGCGTTCAGGCTGCCTGCCAGGTTGTGGACAAGCCTTTTGTCATCAATTACGACAAGGGCATCTACGGGGGAGGAAACCAGAACTGGTCGGTTGCCGTGGCCAGTCAGGGAATGGTCTATGCCGGCAATGACAAGGGTTTGCTGCAGTTTGACGGTTCAAACTGGAATTTGTATCGAATGCCCGATCAAGGCATTGTAAGGGCCGTGGCCTCCGGGGAAGGAGGCAAGATCTATGTGGGATCCTATGAAGAGTTCGGATTCTGGCAACCGGACGAGACGGGGCGGCTCAATTATACTTCCCTGAGCAGCCTGCTGGTCCCTCCGGGCTCCCTGCACAACGATGAAATCTGGAGGATCATACCGCATAACGGGAAGATCTATTTTCAGTCCTTTTCCAATATCTTCATCTATGATGGCAGTAAGATCGACATATTAAGTCCTTCCAGCTCCATGGTCCTCCTGATCAGGGCGGGCGACCGTCTTTTTGTCCACCAGGTTGGCAGGGGCCTGTATGAAATCATTGATGACATGTTCAGGATGATCCCCGGATCGGAGATTTTTGCCGCTCATGAAGTCAAGGTAGTTTTGCCATTCGGGGGGAACCGGCTCCTGGTGGGCGCTTCGGGCATGGGTTTATTCCTCTTCGACGGAGCCGGATTCAGTTTTTGGGAAAGTCCGGTCAGCAGGATGATCAGTGACCATGACCTGAACAACGGTATTTCCGGTTTTAACAGGATGGTGATCGGGACGATCGGTGACGGACTTTACATCCTGGATGAAGGAGGAAAGTTAATCGAGCACCTGAATTCGATGAATTTTCTTCAGAACAATACCGTGCTTTCACTGGCCTTCGACTTTTCGGGTAATATCTGGGCAGGTCTCGACCGGGGTCTGGATCTGATCAGTTTCAACGCGGGGATGGATTTTTACGTGGATCCTTCCGGTACGATGGGTTCCGTCTATGCGGCTGTTCTGGATGACAGGGACCTTTTGGTCGGAACCAACGAGGGACTCTACCGTTATTCTTTCCTCGAAGGTGTCGGTTATACCGGCCCGGTTGCCGTGCCCGGACTTAGCGGGCAGGTTTGGGACCTGAAGAATTTTGATGGCGAGATTCTATGCGGGCACAACGATGGAACCTACCGGGTCAAAAGAGAGGGTTGTGAACTGGTTTCGGAGATAAACGGCGGATTCGAGCTCAAGAGGATCCAGGACCGGAACCGTGACATCCTGTTACAAAGTACTTACAGCGCTTTTTCAGTTTTTTCCCATGTTTCGGGTTCCTGGGAATTCTCCAATCCGGTAACCGGTTTTTATGAACCGATTACCAATTTTGAGGTGGATCATCTGGGCAATGTCTGGTGCACTCATGCTACAAGGGGTGTGTTTTGCATCCGGATGAAATCCGACTTGAGTGCCGTAGATAACATCACCCTTTACGGTAAAAACGAGGGGCTTCCCTCTGACAGGCAATCCCAGCTGATCAGGATGGAAGGGCGAATCGTTTTCCCCACCGGGCAGGGCCTCTATTTGTGGGACGACCTGAATGATACCATTGTGCCTTTTACCCAGTTAAACGTCAAGCTGGGCGAATTCCAGCAATCAAGGCAGATACTGAAAGCCAGGGAGAATCATTATTGGATGGTTCTCAACAACGAGGCAGCCCTGTTCCGGATCACGGGTTTTGAACTTCAGGAACTGTTTCGGTACGATCTGGGCATGCAGGGGGTGAACCTGACCAGCCGCTTCACCCGGATCATCAGCCTGAAAGAGGGTTTGCACCTGATTTGCCTGGATAATGGTTTTGCCTTGTTCGACGAATCGCATCTGCGGAATATCCCCCAGTTGCCGCCCCTTTCAATTACAGGGATCAGCACGGTTGACCGGGATGGCAAGATCACCAGGCTACCGGTCGGACCTGCCTCCAAACCTGTCCGGATACCTTATGCATCACGCAATCTTTCAATCAGTTTTTCGGCAGGTCCGGGATTCAGAATGCCGCTCTACCGCACCCGCCTGGAGGGGCTGGAATCGGATTGGACCCCCTGGAATTCTCTTTCAGTGGTGAATTTTACCCGCCTTCCGGGCGGCGATTACCGGTTTTGTGCCGAAGCCAGGAATATCAACGGAACGACAGGAAATACAGCCAGTTATCCTTTTATTATCGGACCTCCGTGGTATAATTCATGGCTTGCCTACATCCTGTATGGTTGTGTCGTGATCCTGGTCCTGTTCCTGTTGAGGGTTAATTTCATGAAAAGACTCAGACGGCACAAGCTTAAGATCGAACAGGAGGAGACACTCAAAAGGGAGCAGGAACAGTTGCGGACCAAACAGGAGATGATCCGCCTAAAAACTGAAAAGCTCGAGGCGGAAGTTAACTTCAAGAACATCCAGTTGGCTGATTTTACCATGAGTGTGATCAAGCGCAACGAACAACTCAGACGGATTCGCGACGAGCTTCAGAAGCAGGGGCAATCGAGAACCGGAATCTCTTTCAGCGGATTCATTTCGAAAATCACCCACATGATCGATCACCAACTGACTTCCGGGGATGATTGGCAAACCTTTGAGACCCATTTCGACCAGGCCCATCAGGATTTTATTAAGCGATTGAAAACCAGTTGTCCGGAACTTACTCAGAGCGACCTTAAATTGTGCGCATACCTGCGCCTGAATATAACGACCAAGGAGATTGCCCACCTGCTGAATATATCGGTCAGGGGGGTTGAAGTGCGCCGGTACAGACTTCGTAAGAGATTAAAAATGAACACACAGGATAATCTTTACGATTTTCTCCTAAACTACTGACGTATCATTGTAGTATCTTAAGATAATACTACGTCACCCTGACGTAGCTATGTGAAACTGGTTTATTGTGAATCGTATAGGAGTCGGATTAACTTTGATATAACCGTTAACCTGCCTCTCCATACGACCATGAACAAAGTCTTGTCCCTTTGGCTGTGCATTTTATTCTCCGGACTATCATTCATGGGTTGCCGAAGTACTTATGTTGACTTGCCGGCTGAAGAAAAACAAGCCTTCACCGGAGACCTCAAGGAAAGGACCTTTGATTTTTTCTGGGAAATTGTCGACTCGGCTACCTGGCAGACCGATGACCGGTGGCCTGCTCACGATTTCACCAGCATAGCGGCTACCGGATTCGCCTTGCCGTCGTATATCATCGGGGCTGCCAATGGGTTTATTACCCGTGACCAGGCATGCAGCCGGGTTTTGAATGTTCTGGAATGGCTCTGGCAATCCGGGCAGGGTCCGGAGCCGGAAGGACGTACAGGATACCGGGGTTTTTATTATCACTTCCTGAATTACGGTTCCGGGACCCGTTACAAGACGGTGGAACTGTCAACCATTGACACCGGTTTGCTCATGGCGGGAATACTGGCGTGCCAGTCGTGGTTCGACCGGAAAACTGAAGCGGAAAGAAGGATCCGTGAACTTGCGGATTCATTGTTCCTTAGGGTTGAGTGGGACTGGGCCATGAATGGGGGAACAACCATGTCCATGGGTTGGCATCCCGAATCGGGTTTCATCAGTTCCACCTGGACGGGATACAATGAAGCCATGGTGCTTTTGCTGATGGCGATGGGTTCGCCCACTCATCCCATTTCCGGAAATGCCTGGAACACCTGGTGTGAAACTTACCGTTGGAGCAATTATTACGGGCAGGAGCATGTCAACTTCAGTCCCCTGTTCGGGCATCACTATTCACACCTGTTTATCGATTTCAGGGGGATACGGGATGAATACATGCGCAAGGCCGGGATCGATTATTTTGAGAATGCCCGCCGGGCCACTTTAAGCAACCGTGCTTACTGCATGGACAATCCGGGGAAATTCAAAGGTTATTCCGGAGAAATCTGGGGGCTGACCGCGTGCGACGGGCCTGCCGGTGAGTCGAGATTCATCGGTGGAAGGGAGGTTCGGTTCTCGACCTATGCAGCCAGGGGCGCCAGCTCCCTCTACGTCCTGGATGACGGCACCATCGCTCCGGCTGCCGCCGGAGGTTCCATCCCCTATGAACCGGACATTTGCCTGGGTTCTCTATATGCCATGAAAGAAAAATTCGGCGATCAGCTGTATCAGGAATACGGATTCAAGGATGCCTTCAACCTGACTTATTCCTTCCATCCGGATCAGCCGGATGGCTGGTTCGACAAGGACTATATCGGGATTGACCAGGGTCCCATACTGATTCAGCTTGAGAATCATGAAACAGGCCTTATCTGGAATACCCTGAAAAAGAATCCTTATATTATTAGCGGCTTGCTGAAGGCCGGTTTCACCGGCGGCTGGCTGGAACAGGTTAAAACAGAGTGATGATCCTGCAACTTATAAACACAGTCTTACTATGGCACCTATCAGATTAGCAATAACCATCACCGTCCTTCTCCTTGCTTCCGTGTTTGCGGCTGTTAACGGCCAGAACCGGATCATAACGGGGAAAATCACGGCAGGTGATACCGGCGAAACGTTGCCAATGGCAACCATTGCCGTTTCGGGCACCACCCGGGGAGTGATTTCCGACATCGACGGAAATTACCGTATTGAAATTCTGCCTGGTGACGCGGTCCTGGTCTTCTCCTTTGTCGGATATAACCCGCTGGAAGTGGCTGTTGGTAACCAGTCAGTGATCAATGCGGTGCTGCAGCCAAAAGATAAAACCCTGGAAGAAGTTGTGGTCATCGGTTATGGAACGGTCAGGAAAAGTGACCTGACCGGTGCCGTCAGTTCGGTAAAGGCCAAGGAACTCACCCGAATCACCTCGCTGAACGCTGAACAGGGACTGCAAGGCAAGGTCACGGGAGTCCAGGTGACCAGCACTTCAGGTGCACCGGGGGCCACGCCGGTCGTGAGGGTCAGAGGCGTCGGAACATTCAATAACTCATCCCCGATCTATGTGGTTGACGGAGTGATCCTGGACAATATATCCTTCCTGAGCTCGGCCGACATTGCTTCCATGGAGGTCCTGAAAGATGCTTCGGCCACGGCTATTTACGGCTCCCGGGGTGCAAACGGAGTCATTATCATCACAACCAAAAGCGGGACTGTCGGGGAGGAAAAAGCAGTTTATAATTTCTCCTCTGAATTCGGGATCCAGAATCTGGCAAAAAAGATCGATCTGTTGAACGGAAGGGAATTTGCCATTATTTCCAACCAGATCAGGCCCGGTTCCTATAATAACGTGGATGCCGTCCCTGATACCGACTGGCAGGGCCTGGTTTTCCACCCGGCACCCATTCATAACAGCCAGCTTTCGATCACCGGTTCAACCAGGTTGACGTCCTATTATGTCAGTTTCGGCCTGTTCAACCAGGACGGCATCATCGACAAATCGAACTATAGCCGTTTTACCATCAAACTGAACAACGTTTACAACCTGCACAAGAATTTCAAGCTGGGCAACAACCTGACCATTGCGCCTTATACCCAGCAGAATGCACCCAATGTGACTTACCAGGTATACAGGGCACAGCCTTTGCTTGAACCTTACTATGCTGATGGAAGTTACGGGGTAGTCCATAATGTAGGGAATCCCCTGGCCGATCTGGCCTATTCAAATAATTTCAACAGGGGGATCCGGGCGGTTGGGAATGTATACGCAGAAGCGAAAATCCTAAGCGATTTTAGCGTGAAATCGAGTTTTGGCATTGATGCCGGATACAATAAGGCAGAGAGTTTCACGCCGGCCTTTACCGTTTACAATCCCGACGGGACTGCAACGCAACAGCAGAATGTCAACAGCGACCTCTTCAAGGGACAGTCTGACAACACCACCTGGCTGTGGGAGAACACGGTCAATTACAATAAGTCCTTTGGCAAGCATTCTTTGAACCTGCTGGGAGGTTACACCATGCAGGAGTCCCGTTCGGAATCCCTCCAGCTGGCCGGCGAGAATGTGATCCGGGACGCTCAGGATTTCTGGTACATCGGTCCTGCGTATATCGTGGATGCGACCAACGGGGTCAATACCCTTTCCTCCATTTACAACGGCGTGGACGCAAACCTCTATTATTCCATGATCTCATTCCTGGCGCGCGCCAATTATACCTTTCTCGACAAATACATGTTCACCGCCACCTTCCGGCGTGATGGATCGTCCAAGTTCACCCGGGAGAACCGGTTTTCCAATTTCCCGTCATTTGCGGCCGGATGGAATATCGGAAGGGAAGAGTTCATGGAGAGGTTTCCAGTCATATCCAACCTCAAGCTGAGGGCTTCCTGGGGTATCATAGGAAACGAGAAGATCAGCTATTACGATCGCTTTGCCAGGGTTACCTCCGACATGGTTGCGGTTTTCGGCAATCCCGATGTTGCCATACCTGCCGCGACCTACGGGAAGAGCGGCAATCCCGACCTCAGGTGGGAAAGCACCACCCAGACGGATATCGGATTGGAGATCGGCCTTTTGAAGAACCGCCTCACCGGGGAATTTGATTTCTATAACCGTGTCACCGATGACATCCTGGTTGAACTCTCCACGCCGGGACACATGGGCAACGGGCTCGGTCAGAAGATCCGCTACAACGCCGCGTCGGTGCTCAACCGGGGTTTTGAGATCAATCTCAACTGGAGGGAGCAGAGGGGAGAGATCACCTACAGTGTTGGCTTGCTGGGTTCGACCATCCACAACGAGGTCCTATCCATCGGAGGCAATAGTGGTGTGGATTCCCTCCTGATAGGCGGTTACCTGGGTGATGGCCGGCCGGTGACCCGGAGCATGGTCGGACTTCCGATCGGAGCCTTTTACGGGTATGTCACCGACGGGATTTTCCAGAACCAGGCAGAGCTGGACGCTTACCCGCATGATGCCCTGGCCGGCGTTGGTGACCTCCGGTTCGTGGACATCAATAACGATGGAAAAATTAACGGTCTCGACCGCACCTTTATCGGTTCGCCGATCCCCAAATTCATCTATGGGGCTAATTTTTCGATTCAGTACCGGGGACTCGAGCTTTCGGCCGATTTGCAGGGCCAGGCCGGGAACAAGATATTTAACGGGAAGGAGGTGGTCCGGCCCGATCCGTACAACTTCGAAAAACATGTTTTCGACCGGTGGACAGGCGAGGGAACCAGCAACACGGAACCTCAGCCTTCCTGGGGCGGGTACAACTATTCACCTTCAGACCGGTTTATCCAGGATGGCTCGTTCCTGCGCATCCGTAACGTTATGCTGACATACCTGCTTCCGGAATCCCTGACCGGAAGGCTGAAAGTGGGAGAGATCCGCGTTTACCTGAAAGGGACCAATCTCTACACCCTGACGAAGTTCACCGGGTACACGCCTGAAATTGGCAGTTTCGATGTACTGTCGAACGGCATCGACAATGGAATATACCCGATCACAGCCGTCTATTCAATTGGTTTTAACCTTTCATTCTGATCACCATGAAAGCACGTAACACAGTATATTCCGCCATCTTCCTCCTGGTTTCATTAACAGGTTTTACCGGCTGCAAGGATTTCCTGGAGACGAATCCGCAAGGGCAGCTGACCCAGCAGGTTTTTCCGACGACGGAGTCAGATGCACTCCTGGCAACCAACGCCGTATACTCGACCTTGCGCGAATGGTTCTATCATTCCGGCGGCTATCCGATCCTTGACATACTGTCGGATGACAGCCACAAGGGGAGCAATCCAAATGACCAGCTGAATACGGTTGGACCTTATGATCTTTTTGAGCATTCGGCCACGCAGGACGGGCTGGACCGGTGGTGGAGCACGCTCTATGAAGGCATCAAGCGTGCCAATGTAGTCGTTGAGAAAGTTCCCGATATTATTATGGATGAGGCGCTTAAAACACGATGCCTGGCTGAGGCCCGGCTCCTGCGGGGAGTCTATTATTTTGACCTGGTAAGGGCCTGGGGTGGCGTACCCAAGATCACCTCAACCAATCCGCCTTTGCAGGTTGCCCGCTCGACCGCTGATGAGATTTACGCCCTCATCAATGAGGACGTCCAATATGCCATAAATAACCTGCCTCTAAGGAGCGAATATGCCGGCGAGGATGCAGGCCGGGTGACGAAGGGTACTGCGCAGGCGCTGATGGCCAGGATATCCCTGTTCAGGAATGATTTTGCGAACGCTGAAAAATATTCACTGGACGTGATAGAATCCGGGGAATATGCACTTGAGGCCAGTTTCGGGGATGCCAGCAGCCTGGTAGGCGAACATGGAAGGGAATCAGTATTTGAGGTGGGGGCTTTGCAGAATGAAAGCACCGCTGCGGGCGGAAACCAGTACGCCAATACCCAGGGTGTTCGCGGGACACCCAACCGTGGTTGGGGATTCAACCGTCCGTCGGAAGACCTGCGCAATTCGTTTGAGGCAGGCGATCCGCGTCTCGATTCGACAATCATAGACCTTGGCGAAACCCTCGACGGCGTTTTGATCCTGGGAGACGGAACAACCCCGGACGTGATCACCGATGATTCAGGAAAAATCATCGAAAGGGAATGTTATAATCAAAAAGTGTGGATTCCCGGCACTAATACCATTACGCAGTGGGGACACAACCGCCGCCTGATACGCTATGCCGATGTGCTGCTTATGGCCGCCGAAGCGCTGAATGAAAATAACAAGCCGGGAGATGCGTTGTTATATCTGAACCAGGTACGTCAGAGAGCCCGCGGGGGCAATGCTTCCGTCCTGCCCGACATTACCGAAACCAACCAGGGTAAATTGAGAGATATCATTTTAAACGAACGCCGTCATGAACTGGCTCTGGAGGGGATTCGTTACTGGGACCTGATCCGGACCGGCAAAGCTGCTGAGGTTCTGGGCCCCATGGGTTTCGTGACCGGCAAGCATGAACTCCTGCCGATACCCCAGACGGAGATCGATATTTCACAGGGTGTCCTGGATCAGAATCCGAATTGGAATTGATTAAATTTTTTTTGTTTCACATAAAAACTACTGTTCTATGAAGAGAAAACATGTTGCTTTTAGTGTCCTGGTTGTAGCAGTCAGTTTAGGACTGATGATGACCAGCTGCAAGAAAGAGCCGACCGAATTCATTCTGTCTGCCCTGGTAAGCGGTACCATTGATCTCAATGGTGCCACCTCACCGAACAATGTTCCGGTCAATCCCAGCATTGTTGCTACCTTTAACACGGAAATTGACCCCGCTACTGCAATTCCTGCAAACGTCAGCCTGATCCAGGAATATGACGGTGCAGTGATGGAAATCACGGTAACTGCTGCCGACAAGACCATTACCATTACACCGGTCGAGGACTTGTCGGGTGGCGCACTGTTTACCCTGACCCTGAAATCCGCCCTGAAGTCAACAGGCGGCCTTGCGCTGACCCAGGTCAGCCGGACGTTTACCACTGAAGGGACTTTCGTTCCTGCCGGTGCCGTTGCTTATTGGAACTTTGAAGACAATGCCAACGATCAGATCGGAGACTATGATCCCACCTCTGATGAGATTGTCGCCATTACCTACACGGCTTCCCGCAATGCTGCCGCCGGCAAGGCCGCAACCTTCGACGGGGATGTCAGCATCATTGAGATTCCGAATGGCGATGTGCTGATGAACACAGCCAGTTTCACCCTCAGTTTCTGGATGAAAACCAATTCAACGGATCATTTGGATGGCGGTGGCAATCCTGCGGGTCATTTCATAATCGGCCTGTCAGCCTTCTACGGATTCCAGTTCGAGCTGAATGGCGGCTACAACAGCTGCAAGCTCGCTGCCCGGTATGAACTCGCCGATGGAACTACTGCCAGCGAGGACCTCTGGTTCAATGGCGAGGGACAAACCCGTGACAACGGGGGATGGCAGGGATGGGATTTCTGCAAAGACCTGAGAAACTCCGGAGGACTGGACGGTATCATGAAGGATAAATGGGTCCATGTGGTTTGTACTTACAATGCTGCCGACAGAAGCGGCATCATGTACCTGAATGGTGAAAAGATGAAATCACAGGATTTCGACCTCTGGCCTGATGGGGATGCCAAACGGGGTGTAGTCGGCCTGAAATATGGCGGAGTTGCTCCGGAAACCTATCCTGAGATGGCGTTCGGATTCATTCAGGCAAGGGATGGCTCCTTGTGGGATTCTGAACCCTGGGGTGGTTATGATTTTACAACCGCCAACCATTTCAAAGGCCAGTTGGATGATGTAAGGGTTTTCCATAAAGCTCTTACAGCTACTGAGATACAGCTCATGTACGACTCTGAGAAGTAGTTTTGGTTATCAGCTAAAGGGAGGGGATCGGGGGGCTCCCGGACCCTCCCTTTTCCTTTAAACCCGATCTATGAAGAAGCACCTGGCAAGAATCCTGGCCGTCACCGGGATGGCTGCTGTTCTGCTGGGCTGTGGTCCTGAGGATCCGGGGAACCACGGAACCCTGCAGCTGATCCGGGTGAAAGCCGGCGAAACCGTCCTTGCTGTGGGCTCCACAGTAACGGGAATTGCATTGGATGCCGATATCGTCATTGAATTCAGCAGTCCCCTGGATATCGCATCGGGATGTGATCATATCAGCCTGGAAGACCAGGAAAACGGTCCGGTGCCTTGTTCCTGCCGGTTCAGTAACGGGAACCGGACAATCACCCTGGAACCGTTGCAGGAACTGGATTTCTTATCTGATTTTAGCCTTGTTATCGGATCCGGATTGAAAGGTTACCAGGGCGAAACCTTCCCGGGGATCACCTATCAGTTTGCCACTGCCAACGGGACCCTGCTTGTTGATAGTATCTTCCTGAACGGCGAGCCGTTCGGGACCGGCAGGAATCTCAGGGATGTTGACCGGCAGACGGCCCGCTTTGAAATCCTATTTTCGGATGCGCTGGACCCGGATACCTATCAGGACTTTTTTAACCTGTCGGGACAGATACCCCTCACAGGGAGCCTGTCTAACGACCGCAGGCGTGTCACCCTCGACAACCGGCAGGTTCTCGAGGGTTATAAAAGGTATGACCTGAGCATCTCTTCCAACCTGACCTCTTCAAGGGGTTTCACTTTCACCGGTTTCTCCAATGGCTTTTATACCCGGCTTGACTCGACCTATAAGTTTCCGGAGGTTTCTGACGAGGAACTCATTGACCTGGTACAAAGGCAGACCTTCAGATATTTCTGGGATTTCGGTCATCCCGCCTGCGGACTCGCCAGGGAAAGAAACACATCCGGAGATATCGTGACCATCGGGGGTTCAGGATTCGGGGTGATGGCCCTGATCGTGGGGATGGAAAGGAATTTTATCACCCGGTCCGAAGGCCTGGAAAGGATTACTGCCATACTCGGATTCCTTGAAACGTGCGACCGTTATCACGGTGCGTGGCCACACTGGCTGAACGGGCTGACAGGCAAGACCGTTCCCTTCAGTCCGCAGGATGATGGCGGTGACCTGGTGGAAACCTCGTTCATGATCCAGGGTTTGCTGACATTGCGCAGTTACCTTGACAGCGCATCGGTGGAGGAGCGGCTCCTGATCGACCGCATCAACGCCCTGTGGGAGACGGTTGAATGGACATGGTTTCAGAATGGAATGGATGTTCTGTTCTGGCACTGGTCACCTAATTATAACTTCAATATGAACCATCAGATCAGGGGATACAATGAAACCCTGATCACTTATATCCTGGCGGCGGCCTCTCCCACTTTTTCCATACCTGCGTCCGCCTATCATAACGGTTATGCCTCAGGCGGATCCATACGGAACGGCCGTTCTTACTTCGGAATCCGGCTGCCTCTGGGTTGGGATTTTGGCGGTCCGCTGTTTTTTACCCATTATTCATTCCTTGGCCTTGATCCGCGAAACCTCAAAGACAGTTATGCAGACTATTGGGAGCAGAACGTCAACCAATCGCTGATCAACTGGAACTACTGTGTCGCCAACCCGCTGAGGTATGTCGGTTACAGTGCCGATTCCTGGGGACTGACAGCCAGCGATAACCAGTCGGGATACAGTGCTCATTCCCCGACAAATGATCTCGGTGTCATCTCCCCAACCGCTGCCGTTTCAGCTTTACCTTACGTGCCGGAGCAATCCCTGAGGGCCATCCGCCATTTTTATTATCTCCTGGGTGACAAGCTGTGGGGCGAATATGGCTTTTATGATGCATTTGACGTAACCCGGGGTTGGTGGGCCGATTCCTATATTGCCATTGATCAGGGGCCGATCGTCGTCATGCTGGAAAACTACCGGACCGGGTTGCTCTGGGATCTTTTCATGACCGGGCAGGAGGTAAAGGTCGGGCTCGACAGGCTGGGATTCACCTATTAACCGGATAAAACCATTTAACATGAAACTTCTGCAGTATCCTATACAATTCCTGGTAATCAGCTCGATGGTCGTCCTTTCCGGGTGTTCTGACCCGGATTCCCGCACCAAAAACAGGGATCAGTTTGTCAGGTCTCTTCTCGGTCAAATGACCCTGGAAGAGAAGATCGGCCAGATGACTTTATTTACATCCGGATGGGATGTTACCGGCCCGGTCCTCAATGCAAATTACCGTGAAGATATCCTGGCAGGCCGTTGCGGGAACCTTTTCAACGCCCATACGGTCGCCTACAACCGGGAACTGCAAAAGATGGCTGTCGAGCAAACCCGCTTGAAGATTCCCCTGCTGTTTGGTTACGATGTGATCCATGGCTACAAGACGATCTTCCCTATTCCCCTGGCGGAAGCCTGTTCCTGGGACCTCAACATGATCCGGAGATCGGCACAGTTGGCTGCCAGGGAAGCCGCTTCGGCCGGCCTCAACTGGGCTTACGCACCGATGGTTGACATTTGCCGTGATCCAAGATGGGGGCGGATTGCGGAAGGAGCCGGTGAAGACACCTATCTTGGGGCCCTTATCGCGGCAGCACGGACGAAGGGCTTCCAGGGAGACAGCCTTTCGGATCCCCTGACACTGGCAGCCTGCGTCAAGCATTTTGCGGCTTACGGCGCTCCGGAAGCAGGACGCGATTACGGTACGGTCGATCTGTCGGAAAGAACCCTCAGGGAGGTATATCTTCCCCCGTACCGGGCAGCCCTTGAAGCGGGTGCCGCATCCGTCATGACCTCCTTTAACGAGATCGCCGGAATCCCTTCGACCGCCAGCCGGTTCCTGCTTAAAGACCTCCTTAGGAACGAATGGAAGTCGGATGCCCTGGTTGTGACTGATTATACCTCGATTAATGAGATGGTTAACCACGGTTATGCTGCCGATGAGAAACAAGCAGGGGAATTGGCCCTTTCGGCCGGTGTCGACATGGACATGCAAGGGGGAGTTTATCAGAATAACCTGAAAAAATCGGTCGAAGAGGGGGTAGTGGCCGAGAAATTGATTGACGAGGCTGTCATGCGCATCTTAAGGTTCAAATATGACCTGGGCTTGTTTGATGATCCTTACCATTACCTGGATGAAGAGAGGGAAAAAGCCAACACTTTTTCAAATGAATTGATGGAGCATTCATTTAACATGGCGCGCGAGTGCATAGTCCTTCTGAAAAACACCCCGGTGAATGGTAAAAGATTGCTTCCCTTGACCATGGAGACAGGTATCATCGGATTGATCGGGCCCTTGGGTGACAATCCGGTCGATATGCTCGGAACCTGGCATGCATCCGGGGATCCGTCCAGGGTGACCACGGTTTTGAAAGGACTTGAGAAGGCCTTGCCGGATTGTGATATCAGGAGTGTCAAAGGGTGCGGGACAACCGGCACCGACCGCTCGGGCCTGGAGGAGGCTGTGCGGATCGCACAGCAGTCAGACATTGTGATCCTGGCCGTAGGTGAGAGCTATGATCAAAGCGGTGAGGCTGCCAGCCGGTCCTACCTGGGATTGCCCGGCATCCAGCAGG
>Ga0208047_1000532_pt1 | contig 14187 bp, 7 predicted proteins | sample Kivu_220m_FD_184162 | JGI IMG/M metagenome (GOLD analysis project Ga0208047, IMG submission 184162) | Freshwater microbial communities from Lake Kivu, Western Province, Rwanda to study Microbial Dark Matter (Phase II) - Kivu_220m (SPAdes)... | ecosystem: Environmental > Aquatic > Freshwater >...
CACCGTCTGAGGATATTGGCGAACCGAATAGGGGACACACACTTTGGGGACACATCCCCAGGATGTGTCCCCAAAGTGTGTGTCCCCGTCAGGCGTTTCCTTTAAGCGTATTTACGCGCCGCCCGCTGAGCGGCCTTGATCGTGTTGATGTGGACGGCCACGCTGTCCAGGACGTCCCTCGAATAGCCCCCGGCGAAGACCACGGCGACCGGGATTCCCAGGCGCCGTGCTCCCTCGATCACGATTTCGTCCCGTTCCTCCAGCCCGGCTTTCGTGAGGGTCAGACCTCCCAGCTGGTCGTCGTCGAGCGGGTCCGAGCCGGCGAGATAAAAAACCAGGTCTGGTTTGAATCTACGGTAGAGCCGGGGGAAGTGCTCTTTGAGCGCGGCGAGATAGGCCCCGTCCCCGTCCCCCGACCACAGCCCCACATCCAGGCTGCTGGCCGGCTTGTCGGCCGGGTAGATGTCCATCTGATGGATCGAGAAGGTGAAGACGTAATCCTTCTTGGCGAAGATTGTGGCCGTCCCGTTGCCCTGGTGCAGGTCGCAGTCCACGATCATGGCCTTTCCGATCCGGCCTTCCCGCTTCATCTTTTCCACGGCGATCGCAACGTCGTTAAGGACGCAGAATCCTTCGCCGTGGTCCGGGAACGCATGATGAAAGCCTCCTCCGATGTGGATGCATAGGCCGTCCGCCAGGGCTTGCTCGGCGGTCAGGATCGTCCCTCCGACGTACAGCCAGGCGAACCTGGCCAAGTCTTCAGAGTACGGTAGTTCGAGCATCTGGACTTCGGCGTGGGAAAGGCTCCCTGACTTGAGCTTTTTGACGTACTTGGGCGTGTGGACGAGAAGGAGGTCTTCGTCGGAGGCCGGCTTGGGGCCCAGGAAATTCTCTTTTTTTACGCCCATTGCCAGCAGCTTTTCGTAGATCATCCGGTATTTCTTGACCGGAAAGACGTGCTTGCCGAGGTCCACCATCCAATATTCTTCGCTATAGACGAACTTGAACGGAAACTTGTTGCCGAGGAGCAGACGGATGATGCCCATGAGGGGAAATAAAGCATATCACGTCTTACGAAAAACTCAAGGGGCCGGGCGCCGGCCGGTCCCTTTGTCATAGTCTGAAATGTGATATACTATGCCGGGCAGAATATAATTGACGCAATATTTCTTTTCTGCCCGGCTAGAACTCGGGGAGCAGTAATGATGCTGCATTATATTTTCTGCTCCCCGTAGTAATACCGCGTTCCTGGGGTGCGCGCATGGTGCGTGTTCCCAGGCGTACGCAAGCGTTCGAGCCCGGCCCGGGAGGTTTTTGTGAGCAATTACCGCATCGACAAGCACCCCATCCTGACTCCTCCTGCGGCACCGGGCATCGAGATATTCTGGAAGGGCCTGCCGCTCGCGGCGAAGCCCGGAGAAACGATCTCTTCGGCCCTCTTCGCCCACGGCGAGCGGACCTTCAGCTTTCATCCCAAAGACCATGCGCCGCAGGGCATCTTCTGCGCCAACGGCCAGTGCGCTCAATGCCTGGTCCTCGCCGACGGGCTGCCGGTCAAGGCCTGCATGGAGCTCGTCCGGCCCGGCATGAGGGTCGAGCCCGTGGACGGGCTTCCCGTACTGCCTCGCATCTCCGCCCCTCCGCGCATCGGTCCCGTCGAGGAGATCCCGATCCCCGTCTTGATCATCGGCGGCGGGCCGGCCGGGCTGTCGGCCGCGATCGAGCTCGGCAAGCGCGGCATCGAAACGCTCCTCGTGGACGACAAGCACCGCCTGGGCGGCAAGCTCGTCCTGCAAACCCATCGCTTTTTCGGCTCCTATGACATGGTCTACGCCGGCACGCGCGGCATCGACATCGCCACGAAGCTCGAGGCCGAGGTGCGATCGCACCCCAGCGTCCGCGTCTGGCTCCAGAGCGCGGCCCTGGCCGTGTTCAGCGATCAGAAGGTCGGAATCCTGGCCGAAGGCCGGCGCTACGTGCTCGTCAAGCCCCAGGCGCTGCTCGTGACGGCGGGCGCGCGGGAAAAAAACCTCGCTTTTCGGGGAAATACGCTTCCCGGCGTCTACGGCGCCGGCGCTTTTCAGACGATCGTCAACCGGGACCTGGTCCGGTCGTCCGAGAAGCTCTTCATCGTCGGCGGCGGCAACGTCGGCCTGATCGCCGGCTACCACGCGCTCCAGGCGGGGATCCCGGTCGTGGGGCTCGTCGAAGCCCTGCCCGAATGCAGCGGCTACAAGGTCCACCGGGACAAGCTGGCCCGCTTCGGCGTGCCGATCTACACGTCGCACACGATCCTCAGCGCCAACGGCCGGGACTCCGTCGAATCAGTGACGATCGCCCGTCTCGACGAGAAGTGGTCGCCCATTCCCGGGACCGAGCGCTCCTTCGCCTGCGACACCGTCCTCATCGCCATCGGCCTCGACCCGGTCGACGAGTTCTTTGTCAAGGCCAAGGAGTTCGGCATGGCCGCCTTCGCCGCGGGGGACGCCGAGGAGATCGCCGAAGCGTCGGCGGCCATCTTCTCCGGCAAGATCAGGGGCCTCGAGGTCGCGCGGGCCCTGGGCGCCGAGGCGGGAGAGATCAAGAGGGAATGGTACGAAACGGCCGAGATCCTCAAATCGAGGCCGGGCCGGACCGACCCGGAAACCTATCCGGAAGATGAACGCGGCGTATTTCCCGTCCTCCACTGCGTCCAGGAGATCCCCTGCGACCCCTGCACCACGGTCTGCAAGCAGGACCTCATCCATATCCACTCCTCGGACATCCGCTGCCTTCCCGTCTTCGAGGTCAAGGACGGTCAAAAAGGATGCACCGGCTGCGAAAAATGCGTCACGATCTGCCCGGGCCTGGCCATCTCACTCGTCGACTACCGCAAGGACCCCGAATTCCCGACCGTGACCCTCCCCTACGAATTTCTCAAGGACGGCATCGAAACCGGAGACACCGTCACCGTCCTTGATACCGAAGGGACGGCCCTCGCCGACGTCGAAGTCACGGGCGTCCGCGCGATCAAGGCCAACGACCGGACGGTGCTCGTCAAGCTCAAAACGCCCCGCGCCGTAGCCAAGAAAGTCGCCGGCCTGCGGGTCCAGGACGACAGGGTTACGAAGCCTCTCGGCCGCTATGTCGAGCGGACGGCCGACGACACGATCGTCTGCCGCTGCGAGCGCGTGACGGCCGGCGAGATCCGGGCCCTGATCCGGCAGGGCTATCATGACATCAACGAGATCAAGGCCGTGACCCGGGCCTGCATGGGCTCGTGCGGGGCCAAGACCTGCACGCCCCTCATTCACCGCCTTTTCCGGGAAGAGGGAGTCGCGGAGAAGGAGATCACGGACCAGCCCAAGCGGCCGCTGTTCATGGAGGTCCCCCTGGGAACGTTCGCCGGCTGCGACGAAGCCGAGGAGACGGGCCATGGCCGCTGAGCGAGCCTTCGACGTCGTCATCATCGGCGCGGGCAGCGTCGGAACGCCGGCGGCCATGTTCCTGGCGGAAGCCGGCCTGCGGACGCTCGTCCTCGACAAGCTCCCCAGCGCCGGCCAGGGGTCGAACAAGCACGCCATAGGCGGGCTGCGGGCGACCCATTCCGACCCGGCTAAGATCCGCATCTGCCTCCGGAGCCTCGAGATCTTCGGGACCTGGAAAGAGCGCTACGGCGACGACCTGGAGTGGCGCAAGGGCGGCTACCTCTTCGCCGCCTTCCGGGAGGCGGAAGAGCAGATTCTGAAGGAGCTGCTCGTCGTCCAGAAGCAATACGGATTGAATATCGATTGGCTGGACAAGAAGGAGATCCTCGAGGCGGCGCCCGACCTGAAGCCGGACGGCCTGATCGGCGGGACGTTCTCGCCCGACGACGGGAACGCGTCGCCCCTGGCCGCGGCCCACGCCTTTTTCCTTCGGGCCAAGCGGGCCGGGGCGGAATTCCGTTTCGGCGAGAGCGTTACGGGGCTCGATATCGAAGGCGGCAGGATCCGAGGCGTCCGCACGGACCGGGGTTCGTATGGCGCCGAGGTCGTGATCAACGCCGCCGGCGCCTGGGCGGCCAAGGTCGCCGCCCTGGCCGGGATCGACATCCCCGTCCAGCCCGACTCCCACGAGGGGGCCGTGACCGAGCCCGTCGCTCCCTTTCTCGGGCCGATGATAGTGGACATCCTGCCGGCGGACGCCTCGGCGAACTATTATTTTTATCAGCATGCCACGGGGCAGGTGCTCTTCTGCATCACGCCCAGTCCGAGCTTCTGGGGCTTCGATACCCGGGAGACCAGCACCTTTCTCCCCCAGGTCGCCCGGCGGATGGTCAATATCATGCCGAGACTCCGCAACCTGCGGGTGAGGCGCACCTGGCGCGGGCTCTATCCGATGACGCCCGACGGCGCTCCGCTCGTCGGCTGGACGCGCGAGGTCGAGGGATTCCTCCTCGCGGCCGGGATGTGCGGCCAGGGCTTCATGATCGGCCCCGGATTGGGCGAGATGCTGGCCCATCTCGTCAAGGGAAAGCTCTCGCCGAAAGACAAGGAAATCCTGGATTATCTGTCCCCCTACCGCGAATTTAAGGGGATGGAAAAGTTGAAATAGCCGGCAGGCACTCACCCGATCGGTGAGTGTCTGCGGACGAGCGTCTCGGTCATATCCACGGATTACCGCCTTTTTCTCCGGCGGCGCCGCGCGCCGGCCGGCGCAGAGGGGAAAGCCGCCCGGAAAAGCCCTTCGAACGATTCTTCCCCGCACGGAGGGCGTCCGGTTTCGATCAGAAAGGCCAGCCGGGAAGCCTGCGCATAATGGGTTCGCCGCTGCAGCGACCAGCGCATCCGGCCGGTGCGGAGAGCTTTCAGCATGGGCTCCATGATGTCGAGGATCTGAACGGCATTCGACCGCACGACGCGGGGGATAGTCATGGCGGTCTTGGCCTCCGCGATCGCGAGGGCGAGAACGTGGTGGGTGTCCCCCTCGGCTCCCTCGAAGAGCGGCTCAAGCCAGGGCCGGAAGAAGAGGGCATAGGCTTCGTCCTGGGAAAGGTCGAAGCCCGCCGCCTTAGCCCTGTCCATAACGGCCAGGAGCGCGTCGAGCTTGGCGAAGAGGGCGGGATCCATCTCGTAATCCCGGCCGATCCGGCCGAGAATATGCTTGAGGATGCCGAAGCGGCGGAGTCCCGCGAGAACGGCCTGGGTCTCATAGGCCAGGTCCTTGTTGAGCTCCTCATAGAGCCGGGAGCCCGGCACCGCGGCGAGGCTCGGCGCGTGCGCCGGGAGGGCCGCCTCGGTGGCCTCGGCGATCCCGAACCCGAGTCGAGCCGCGTGCCGGATGACTCGCCAGACGCGCACGGGATCCTCGGCGAACCGCTCGGCGGGATCGCCGATGATCCGGATCCTCCGCTGCGCCAGGTCTTCGATCCCGCCGACGTAGTCGACGACCGAGTCCGTGGCGGCGTCATAAAGGAGGGCGTTGATCGTGATGTCGCGGCGGAACGCATCTTCGCGGGGCGTGCCGTATTCGTTCTTCGGGTCATGGCCCGTCTCGGGAGCGTTCTCCTCGCCCGGGCCCGGATTCTTGCGGAAGGTGGCCGCTTCGATGATTTTCCCGCCCGGGAAATGGATGTGGGCCAGGCGGAACCTCCGGCCGATGATGTAGACGTTGGCGAAGCGCTTCTTGATCTGGCCCGGCCTGGCGTCGGTCGCGATGTCGAAATCCTTGGGCCGTTTCCCGAGCATCAGGTCTCGTACCGCGCCGCCGCACAAGCAGGCGATGAAGCCCTGGCGGTCGAGGCGATAGAGGATCCTGAGGGCGTCGGGATCGATATCCGCGGGAGCGATCGGATGCCGGCCCTTTTCCAAGATGACGGGCAGGGGGGGAAAAGGGGAAGGGCTATCGTCGTTCATGAAGACTCGGGCGGAGTCGGCCGCCTCGGGGATGTCTCGCCGGCATGGGAGATATAAGATAATGGAATCCGGCCGAGAAGTCAAAATGACAAAGACAACAGGCCCTCGGACAATCGAGAGCCACTTAAATAAGTTTTGGCATGTGTCTGCTTCGCGAACGTCTGCGGCGCCTTGCTAATACCCGCCAATGCTCATATAATTTATCCTTTATTTCTCACCTTGGAGGTCAAAAACGTGACAAAACATCGGCCGGACGCCCTCAGAGAGGGCGTGGTTATCGCATTCCTAGCTTTATTCGTCCTGGCCGCGGGATTCTCCCCTGCTCAGGACCGCCTCAAGACGTATCCGGGATACGATCAATACCAGAAGATGTCGAAGGAGATGCAGGGCGCGGTCAAGCTCGGCTCTCTCCGCGTGACTTGGAAAGACAACGGCAAAGCCTTAGAGTACGTGAAGGACGGCAAGAATTACCGTTTCGACATCGCCTCGAAGAAGACGACCGAGCTCGGCGCGGCGACAGCCCCGGCCAAGCCCCAGTTCGCCGGCCGGCCGGGCGGAGGGCCCGCCCGCGGCCGCCAGTTCACGGAAGCCGTATCGCCGGACAAGAAGCTTAAGGCTTTCTACCGCGACCGCAACCTCTGGCTGAGCGACGCCGACGGCAAGAACGAGTCCGCGGTCACGACGGACGGCAGCGAGAAGACGCGGGTCAAATACGGCTCGGCCAGCTGGGTCTACGGAGAAGAGCTGAACCAGAACACGGCCATATGGTGGTCGCCGGACAGCGCCAAGCTCGCCTACTACCGCTTCGATGAGAGCAAGGTGCCCGACTACATCCTGCAGATGGACCAGACCAAGCAGTATTCCAAGGCCGATATCGAGGCCTACCCCAAGGCGGGCGAGCCGAACCCGGTCGAAGACATCTTCATCTATGACCTCGCGGCCAAGAAGACGGTCCAGGTCGACGTCCGCGACGGAAAGCCGTTCGAAAACGACGTCATCGGCCATTACGCCTACCACGTATCCTGGTCGCCCGACGGCAAGGAACTCCTCTTCAACCGGACCAACCGGCGCCAGAACATCCTCGAGTTCGTCGCCGCTGACCCGGCGACCGGAAAGGTTCGGGTCATCATCCGCGAGGAATGGCCGACCGGCTGGGTCGAGAACGCGCCCCCGATGCGGTATCTCAAGGACAACAAGCGGTTCATCTGGACCTCGGAGCGCTCCGGCTTCCGGAACTTCTATCTCTACGACCTGGCCGGGAAGCTCCTGGCGACGCTGACGAACCATCCGTTCGAAGTGGGCAACATCGTCCAGGTGGACGAAGCTGCCGGCTTCCTGTACTACATGGCCCGAGACGGGGCGAATCCCATGATGATGCAGTTCCGCCGGGTCAAGCTCGACGGGAAGAACGACATCCGGCTGACCGACCCGGCCTATAACCATCAGGTCGACCTCTCGCCCGACGGGAAATATTTCATCGACGTCGCCCAGACGCACGACATCCCGCCCTTCACCCGGCTGCTGGATGCCAAGGGAAAGGTCGTGGCCGAGCTGGCTAAGAGCGACACGGCCAAGTTCGACGAGCTCGGCCTGAAAAAAACCGAGCTCTTCAAGTTCAAATCCGCCGACGGCAGCCGAGACCTCTACGGCGTCCTCAATTTCCCCTCCAACTTCGATCCGGCCAAGAAATACCCCATGCTCGTTAGCGTCTACGCCGGACCGGGCTGGAACGGGGCAAGGGAGACCTTCTCCCCCGGCACTCCCCTCACGGAGTTCGGCTTCCTCGTCGCGTCCTTCGATACGCGGGGATCGTCCGGATGGGGCAAGAAGGCCATGGACGCCATTTACCTCCATTTAGGCGTCGTCGAGATGGACGACCAGGCGGCAGGCGTCAAATTCCTGTGGAACCGGCCCTACCTGAACAGGGAGCGCGTTGGGATCTTCGGGACCTCCTACGGCGGCTATGCTTCGGCCATGTGCCTGCTCCGCCACCCCGACGCGTTCGCGGCCGCCTCCGCCCAATCCGCCGTCACCTCCTGGAACCAGTACGACAGCATCTACACCGAGCGCTACATGTGGATTCCCCAGGAGAACAAGGAAGGCTACGAGGCCGGCAGCGCCATGAAATACGCCAAGGACCTCAAAGGCCGGCTGATGATCTATTACGGGACCGCGGACAACAACGTCCACCCGACCAACGCCATGCAGCTCATCCAAGCCCTCCAGCAGGCGGGCAAGAGCTTCGAGGTCCAGGTCGGCCCGGACCTGGGCCACACCGGCCTCAACCAGCAACGGATGATGGAGTTCTTCATCGAGAACCTCGTCCTCCGCTAAGACCGGACGGAACCGTTCCGCGACGCCGGTGCGCCCAATGCGCATCGGCGTCTTTTTTTACGGCCGCAAAAGGAGGGCTCATGAAGGAAACAAAAACGGTTATGGCGACCGTTCTCTCCGCCGGAGTGGCCCTCTTACTGGCGCTCTCCTGTGCACGAAAGCTGCCGGTAGCCTCGGTCGGCGGGGCCGCTCCATTCCCCGTCGTCGAAACGACCATCGCCAAGATCCATGTGGCGATGCGCGAGGGCCGGCTGACGGCACGCGCTCTGGTCGAGTCCTATATCCGCCGCATCGAAGCCTACGATCAGCCGAGCGGGCTGAACGCGATCGTCGTCGTCAATCCGGCCGCGCTCGCGACCGCCGACGCCCTCGACGCCGAGTATCGGAAGACGAAGAGACTCCGGCCGCTCCACGGCATCCCAGTCATCGTCAAGGACAACTACGACACCGCCGGCCTCCCGACGACCGCCGGATCGCTGGCCTTTAGAAGTTCGATTCCGCCCGACGACGCCTTCCAGGTCCGGAAGCTCCGCGAAGCGGGCGCCATCGTCCTGGCCAAGTCCAACATGGCCGAATGGGCTTTCAGCCCCTATCTCACCGAAAGCTCCATCGCCGGAGTGACCCGCAATCCGTACGACCTCGAGCGCGTGCCGGCCGGTTCGAGCGGGGGGACGGCGGCGGCAGTCGCCGCCTCGTTTGGAGCGGCCGGCCTCGGCACGGACACGGGCAATTCCATCCGCGGCCCCTCGTCGCACAACGCCCTGGTCGGCCTCCGCTCCACGATGGGCTTGACCAGCCGCGACGGCATCATCCCCCTCTACCTCCGCAACGACGTCGGAGGGCCGATGGCCCGGACGGTCGAGGACGCGGTCCGCATCCTTGAAGTGATCGCGGGATACGACCCGGCCGACCCGGTCACCGAGCGCGGCCGCGGCAAAATCCCGAAAAGCTACCTTCCCTTTCTCGACAAGAACGGCCTCAAGGGGGCTCGGATCGGCGTTTTCCGGACCTTCATCGAGTCCAAGACAGCCGACGCCGAGGTCAAAGCCCTGGTCGAAAAGGCCGTTGCCGATATGAAAGCCGCCGGCGCGGCCGTCGTCGATCCCTTCGCTATCCCCGATTTCGAGGCGCTGACCAAGAACCTGTGGTGCGACATGTTCAGGACCGACGTCGAAGCCTATTTCCGGACGCTCGGGCCGCGCGCTCCGTTCAAGACACTGGCCGAGGTCGTCCAATCCGGGCTATATGTCCCGGCCAACGAGCGGCGGCTGAAACAGGCCCTGGCCGCGGACGAAAAAGAGACGGCGAAGTGCCTCGACCTCTACCGCGATCCGCGAAACATCAAGTTCAGGGAGGCCGTCCTGCGGGCGATGGACGAGGCCAAAATCGACGCGTTCGTCTATCCGACCTGGAGCAATCCGCCGCGGAAGGTCGGCGACATGAGGAGCCCGGCCGGCGACAACAGCCAGCTCATCCCTCCGCACACCGGCCTGCCCGGCTTTAATGTCCCGATGGGATACACGCACGGCAGCCTGCCGGCGGGACTGCAGATTGTCGGGCGGCTGTTCGACGAGCCGGGACTCATCCGAATCGTCTACGCGTATGAACAAGCGACGAGGCACCGCCGGCCGCCGGAGCGGTTTCCGGAGCTCGGTACAGGCGTCGAATCGGAAACGGCCGCCGAGCCGAGTCCGTTCACGACCGAATCCCAGACATCGCCGGTGGAAGCGAGCTTCCGAGCTCTGCGCGCCGTCTCGTCCTCGGTCGCCTGGGTGAGCGGGAACCGAGGCTCAGTCTGCCGAACGACGGACGGCGGAAAGACATGGGAAGCCCTCCCCGTTCCCGGAGGAGAAAAGCTCGATTTCCGAATGCTGGCAGCGTTCAGCCCGGAGAAGGCCGTCGTGGCCAGCGCCGGGAGTCCGGGATTCATCTTTAGGACGATCGACGGAGGGAAAACCTGGAAATCCGTATTCCGGAACGACCGGCCGGGCTTCTTCCTAGACGCGATGTGTTTCTGGGATGAAAACCGCGGCCTGGCCGTCGGCGACCCTATCGACGGCGCGTTTCTCACTCTGGCGACGGAAGACGGCGGCGAGACGTGGGATCCGTTGCCGAAAGACAGCCTGCCCGCCCCGCTTCCGGGCGAGGCGTTTTTCGCCGCGTCGAACGGCTCGCTGGCCGTCCAAGGCCGGATGCTTGTCTGGCTCGGAAGCGGCGGGGGCCCGGGCGCGCGCGTCTTTGCCAGCCTGAATGCGGGCCGGTCGTTCCATCCGGTCCCCGCTCCCGTCACGGCCGGCGCATCGACGCGCGGGATTTTCGGACTGGCCTTCCGGACGCCGAGGGAGGGCTTAGCCGTCGGCGGAGATTACAGGGAAATGGAGTTTCGGAATGGCATCGCCGCCGCGACCCATGACGGCGGCGATACGTGGCAGCGCCTGGAAGGATTATCGGGATTCCGCGAGGGCGTGGCCTTCGTCCCCCACCGGCCCTGGGTGTTAACCGTCGGCCCTGGCGGCAGCGACGAGTCGCTCGACAACGGCCGGACCTGGCGGCCTTATGCCCTGGAAGGCTGCCACGTCGTTGCTTTCGCCCCGGACGGGACATGCGGCTGGGCAGCCGGCAATAAGGGCAAGATCGTCCGGATTACGTTCAATTAAACCGGGTCGCGTCTACACTTTGCCACTTTTTCTCCCGGACGATGGTTTATCCGGTTATCTGCTGGAAAAGTGGTAAAGTGTAGACGCGACCCCTATAAATACGCGGAGTCAGCCGTACGGACATCGGTCAGCGCTTGCGGCCCGCCTTTTTCGATTTGGCCGCCTTGGACGTCTTCGTCTCGGGCGCATTGAGCAGCGCCGCCCGGGCCGCCGCCAGCCGGGCGATCGGCACGCGGAACGGCGAGCAGCTGACATAGTTCAGGCCGATAAGGTGGCAGAACTCGATGCTCGACGGATCGCCGCCGTGCTCGCCGCAGATGCCGAGCTTGATGCCCGGGCGGGTCTTCCGGCCTCGTTCCACGGCCATCCGCATGAGCTGGCCGACGCCGTCCCGGTCGATGACCTCGAAGGGATCCTTGGCGTAGATCTCCTTGTCGACGTAGGGGCGGAGGAAGCGGCCGGCGTCGTCGCGGCTCACGCCGAGCGTCGTCTGGGTCAGGTCATTGGTGCCGAAGCTGAAGAACTCGGCTACGGAGGCGATCTCGTCCGCCGTAATCGCCCCGCGCGGGATCTCGATCATCGTCCCGACCAAATATTTGAACGTGACGCCCTGCTCCTTCATGACCGCCTCGGCCGTCTGCCGGACGAGCTTCTCCTGATGGGCGAGCTCCTTGACGTGGCCGACGAGCGGGATCATCACCTCGGGCCCGACATCGATTCCCTTCTTCTTCGTCGCCGCGGCGGCCTCGAAGACGGCCCGGGCCTGCATCTCCGTGATTTCAGGATAGATGATGCCCAGGCGGCAGCCGCGGAAGCCGAGCATCGGGTTGAATTCGTGGAGGGAGGCGACGCGCTCTTTTATCTTTTCGTAGGAGATGCCCATTTCGGCCGCGAGCGCCCGCTGGTCCTTTTCCTCGTGGGGAAGGAACTCGTGGAGGGGCGGGTCGATCGTCCGGATGGTCACCGGCCGGCCGGCCATGACTTCGAAAATGCCTGCAAAGTCCTTCCGCTGGAGGGGCAGCAGCTTGGCCAGGGCAATTTTCCGCTGCTCCAAAGTATCGGCCAGGATCATTTCGCGCATGGGGCCGATTTTGCCCTCGCCGAAGAACATGTGCTCCGTCCGGCACAAGCCGATTCCCTCCGCGCCGAAGGCGACGGCATTGGCGGACTGGTCGGGCTGGTCGGCGTTCGTCCGGATCCTCAGCGTCCGGTGGGCGTCGGCCCAGGCCATGACCTTGGCGAACGTCTGGTAAACGGGGGCCTTTTTGGGGTCGAGCGACTTCTCGATAAGCACCTGGAGCACCTCCGAGGGCTTCGTCTGGATCTTTCCCTCGATGACCTGGCCGGTGGTGCCGTCGATCGAGATCCAATCTCCCTCCTTGAGGGTTTTCCCGTTCACGGTCATGACATGCCGGCCGTAGTCGATGGCCAGCTCGCTGCAGCCGGCGACGCAGACGCGGCCCATCTGCCGGGCGACCAGCGCCGCGTGAGAGGTCATGCCGCCGCGCGCCGTGAGAATGCCCTCGGCCGCGTTCATCCCCTTGATGTCTTCGGGGGAAGTCTCGATCCGGGTGAGGATGACTTTTTCGCCGCGCTTGGCCCACGCCTCGGCGTCGACGGAATTGAAGACGAGGCGGCCCGTGGCGGCGCCGGGGCCCGCGTTCAAGCCCTTGGCCAGGAGCCGGCCGCCCTTGATCGCCGCATCTTTTTCGGCCGGATCGAAAATAGGCCGGAGGAGCTGGTTGAGCTGGTCGGGCTCGATCCGCTTCAGGGCCTCCTTCTCGCTGATGAGCTTCTCATCCACCATATCCACGGCGATCTTGATCGCCGCGAACGCGGTCCTCTTCCCGACGCGGCACTGAAGCATGTAGAGCTTGCCCTGCTGGATCGTGAACTCGATGTCCATCATGTCGGCGTAGTGCTTTTCCAGGATATGGCGGATCTTTTCGAGCTGGGCGTGGGCTTTCGGGTCGTCCTTCTTGAGGTCGGCGATGGGGAGAGGCGTGCGGATGCCGGCCACGACGTCCTCGCCCTGGGCGTTCATCAGGTATTCGCCGTAGAACGTGTCGGCGCCGGTGGCCGCGTCGCGGGTGAAGGCGACGCCCGTGCCCGAATCGCGGCCCATGTTGCCGAAGACCATGAGCTGGACGTTGACTGCGGTCCCCCAGGATTCCGGGATGTCGTAGAGCTTGCGGTAGGCGATCGCCCGCTCGTTCATCCAGGAGCCGAAGACTGAGCCGATGGCCCCCCACAGCTGCTTCATCGGGTCCTCGGGGAAGTCATGGCCGGTCTTGTTTTTGATCGCGGCCTTGAACCGGGCGACGAGGTCTTTCAGGTCGTCGGCGGAGAGGTCGGTGTCGCTTTCGATTCCCATCTCGTGCTTCTTCTGTTCGATGATCGCTTCGAACGGATCGATGTCGTCCTTATTGACGGGCTTCAAGCCCAGGACGACGTCCCCGTACATCTGGACGAAGCGGCGATAGCAGTCATAGGCGAATCGCGGATTGCTCGTCTTGGCGATGAGGCCGGCGACCGTCTTTTCGTTCAGGCCGAGATTGAGGATGGTGTCCATCATCCCCGGCATCGAAGCCCGGGCCCCGGACCGGATGGAGACGAGGAGGGGATCCTTGGGGTCGCCGAAGCCCTGCCCGGCCGCTTTTTCGAGCTTCTTCAAGTTTTTTTCGATCTCGGCCTTGACCCCGGCCGGGATCGTCTTCCGGCTCTTATAATAGAGATCGCAGACCTCAGTCGAGACCGTGAATCCCGGAGGAACGGGCAGGCCGATCCCGGCCATCTCGGCCAGGTTGGCTCCCTTGCCGCCGAGGAGGTTTTTCATCGTCATGTCGCCTTCGGCGGCACCACCGCCGAAAAAGTATACGTATTTTTTCATAAGGGCATATCTCCTTCGATACGTTCGCGGCACCAAATCCCGATTTTCAAATCGGGGAAAGAGCGCCGCTCAGTATTAAGCCTCTAAATACCCCGGGCTTTAGCCCGGGGATGGCTTTATATGAATCATTTTCGATGTTTAAACGGCAACTATACTATGAAACGGCGCGGAAATTCAACCGGACGGGAGTACGAATCCGGGGTCGCGTCTCCACTTTCCACTCTTGCAGAGGATCGGAATTGAACCAAGATTTCCACAAAAAAGTGGAAAGTGGAGACGCGACCCCATAGCCCGAGTGAGAATCAACTCATTTCCGAGCGTCCTTTGAGAAGGAAAGCAAGCGGCTCCTCGGAGGATCGATCCCGCCGGGCTTGACGAAATGAATATGAAGGCATTAGAATGAATAAGAACGAATTTAAAGGAATCGATC